>JACCDP010488473.1_pt1 | contig 26337 bp, 22 predicted proteins | sample 7445841 | NCBI WGS metagenome assembly JACCDP01 (sample SAMN15323441, study PRJNA562643) | freshwater metagenome | isolation source: river surface water | place: USA:Blue River Watershed | collected 2017-08-17 | reverse complement strand
TCAATTTTGTCTACTTCATTGCCAAATACCCAGGGGTGACCATTTGCGATACGCGCCGCAATCTTCTTTTTTAGAAACAACTTTGTCATGTCTGCGAAGATAAGGCGGATTAATCTGCCAATTTTTCCCTTTTCTTTGCAACGGCAAAATTTTTGCCATAATAAAGGGGTAAAACAATAAGCAATAGTTATGGAAGCGTCAATACCAAACGAAATGGAGCAAAATATTGAAAATGAGCTCAATACCGATGAGAATATACCTGGAACCGAGCATCTCAATGAACCGGTTGCTGATGAAGATCCTATCACCAAGCTTGAGGCCGAATTACAGGAGCAAAAGGACAAATACCTGCGGTTAATGGCAGAATTCGACAATTATAGAAGAAGAACATCCAAAGAGCGGTTAGAGCTTATTCAAACAGCGGGCAAAGATGTTATTGTATCGATGCTTGATATTTTAGATGATTGTGACCGCGCCGAAAAGCAGTTGCAAAGTTCAGATGATATCGCGGTTCAAAAAGAAGGGATACAACTCGTTTTTAATAAGTTGCGGGCAACGATGTTAGCAAAAGGGGTAAAGGCGATGGAAAGTATCCACGAAGAGTTTGATGTTGAAAAGCATGAAGCCATTACTGAAATTCCTGCACCTTCAGAGCATTTAAAAGGAAAGGTAATTGATGATGTAGTTAAAGGGTATTATTTAAATGATAAAATTATCCGCTTTGCAAAAGTGGTGGTAGGAAAATAATTAAGCAATGGCAAAAAGAGATTTTTACGAAATATTAGGGGTATCTAAATCTTCATCTGCAGATGAAATAAAAAAAGCATACCGTAAAGTGGCGATGCAGTTTCATCCAGACAGAAATCCGGGTGATAAAGAAGCAGAAGATAAATTTAAAGAAGCCGCTGAAGCCTATGAAATTTTAAGTGACGCTGATAAAAAAGCAAAGTACGACAGGTTTGGTCATAATGCTTTTGGTCCAGGAACGGGCGGTGGTGCTTCTCATAGCTCTAATATGGATGATATCTTTAGCCAGTTTGGAGATATGTTTGGTGACGATGCTTTTGGTTCTTTTTTTGGAGGTGGTAGATCAAGAGGTGGTGGCGGCAGAGCTGCAAGAGGACAGCGTGGTAGCAATTTGCGCATTAAAATCAAATTGAATTTTGAGGAGATCGCAAAAGGTGTCAATAAAAATGTAAAAGTTAAAAAGCATGTTACCTGCACCGGTTGCGGTGGTAACGGTGCTAAAGATAAAAACAGTGTTCAAACTTGTAGTTCTTGTGGTGGTAGTGGGCAGGTTCGTAAACTCACGAATACTTTTTTAGGTCAAATGCAAACGGTAACTACATGTTCATCTTGTAATGGAGAAGGGACAACCGTTACCGCTAAATGTGGTACTTGTAAAGGTGAGGGTAGAATGTACGGCGAAGAAACGATTTCTATTGATATCCCAGCAGGTGTGCAAGAAGGGATGCAATTGAGCATGAATGGAAAAGGGAATGCTGGGGAAAGAGGTGGAAGCCCTGGTGATTTAATTATACAAATTGAAGAAGAAACACATCCGGAATTACAACGTGATGGGTTAAACGTTGCATTTGATTTGCATTTAAATTTTGTGGATGCAGTGTTTGGAACACAAGTAGAAGTCCCAACCATTGATGGGCGCGCTAAAATTAAAATTCCAGCAGGAACTCAAAGTGGTAAAATATTTAGACTTAAAGGAAAAGGTTTCCCTGAAGTACAAGGGTATGCAAAAGGAGACCAACTCATTTATGTTAATATCTGGACGCCTCAAACAGTTACCGACGAAGAAAAAGCAGCGTTAGAAAAATTACAAGCAAGTGATAATTTTAAGCCTAACCCTAGCAAGTCCGATAAGAGCTTTTTTGATAGGGTTAAAGAAGCCTTTAATTAATTTTTTGGTTGTATTATTCAACAAGTTTGTAAATATCCCTACTGTTGCGGCCGTAACCATCAAAGTCTAATCCATAGCCTAATACAAATTTATTAGGTATAGAAAAGCAACAATAATCGATAGGGACATCAAACACAGTAGCCTCTGGTTTGTGTAACAGCACGGCAATTTTTAGGGATGCGGGTTGTTGGTTGTGCAACTGAGGCAAAAAGGTATGAAGCGTTTTGCCTGTATCAATAATGTCTTCTAGTACAATAATATGTCTATTGGTTAGGTCTATATCTAGACCTATTGCTGTAATCACTTGTCCGGTAGAAGTGGTGCCCTTGTAAGAAGCTAGTTTAATAAAGCAAATTTCAGCTTCTATTGAAACCGATTTAAATAAATCGGAAGCGAACATGAAAGAGCCATTTAGTACAGCAATAAACAAAGGTTTTTTGCCAGCATACTCTGTATTAATTTCGGCTGCGACTGCAGTAATTTTTTCTTGGATAAGTGCTTCAGGTAGAAATATTTCGAAACTTTTTCCGTGTAGTTGAATGTTAGACATATCCTTATTTTTTCTTTCCTTTTTTATTTTTTTTAGCTGCAGGTTTGACTGTTTTTTCTGTCCTTAATTTAATTTTTTGTCCAACCTGCAAAATACTATCTTTTGTAATGGATGGGTTGAGCATCAATAATGTGCTCAGCTGAATGCCTTCTTTTTGGGCAATACTATACAGTGTCTCAGCGCCTGTTACTGAATGATTGTCAGAAGCGCCAAACTTTTGTTTCTTTTCAATAAATAAAATACGATCTTGATCTAAAATATTCATTTCAGAAAGTTCATTGTATTCGAATAGCTTACTTAAATTTATTTTATTGCTATTGGCAATAGCAAGTAATGAGCTTCCTTTTGTAGCAACAACAGCCCTCGTATGATTGATGGTGACTTTTGTATTTTCAAGTAAGCTTACTGGTGCAGGAATCACTTCTTTGATAGGTTCGCTTTGTATAACAGGGCTTGTATTTTTTATTATTTCAGTTTGAGAAACGGTGTCTGCTTTTTTTGCATTTGATGTTGCTACTTCAGTAAAATCGACGCCTTTATTCTTTTGTTCTAGTGCAATAATTGTGTATTGTGCTAAATCATAATCATTTATAATTTTGATAAGTATTGACGGGTAATTTGGATTAGTAGCATAGCCTGCTTGTTTGAGTCCAAAAGCCCAACTCGTAAAGTCATTAACATCTAATTTAAATAAAAAGGCGTAATGTATTCTTGTCTTTAAAAAATTTGAATGATCTATAAAGGATGCCTCGGCATTGTCGTAAACTCTAAAGCATTCGCCATTTGCGTCATCATTATGGTAGGTTTTTGGACCTTTCCATTCTGTTTTACATTTGATACCAAAATGATTATTAGACGCTGAAGCAAGTTTACTCTTTCCTGATTGCGATTCTAATATGGCTTGTCCTAATTTAATTGCTGCAGGAACACCTGTTCTTATTTGCTCCTGCATTGCTATGTATTTATATTTATTGATATAGGCGGCTGTTTCTGCACTTATGTTTTGCGCAATACCAGTCAATGATATCGTAAAGCTCAATAGGAGCGTTTGAATTAATTTTAATTGCATAGTTCGTTTCTTTGAATCAGTAGCATGCCATCTCTAATTGTTAATAGCACTTGTGTGGTGCGCGGATCATTTTTGACATGTTCATTAAATGCATGAATGGCAATTGCATTTTTCCCTGAAATGGTATCCTCTAAAACTTCTCCATGAAACAGTACATTGTCTGCGATGATGATACCTCCTTTAGCTAAATTTGGAAGCACCATTTCATAATACTCGATATAACCCGTTTTATCGGCGTCTATAAATACGATATCCCAGCTATAAGGTAGGGCGGGTATGATTTCTTTTGCATCGCCAACGTGTAATTCAATTTTATGTTTGTCGTCGCTATTTGCAAAATAGCGTGCTGCTTTATCGGCGTCTTCTATTCTGTTTTCTATAGTGTGTAGCTTTCCGTTTGGATCAAGACCCTTGGCCAAACATAATGCACTATAACCTGTAAACGTTCCGATTTCTAAAATGTGCATTGGCTTTTTCATACTGGATAGCATACTTAAAAATTGTCCTTGCACTTCGCCACTTAGCATGTGGGCTTTGGGGTGTGTAGCCCTTGTTTCATCTAAAATGATTTGCAATAAAGTATCTGCGGGTGTAGTAAATACATCCGAATAATGGGTAGCTTCATCTATAATAAATGGCATTGGCATGAATACTTAAATAGCGGGTTCTTTTTTTGAAATAATTAGAAGGCCAATAAATGTAATCAGTCCATTTATAATTAAAAGTTCAAGACCAATTTCGAAAGCGCCAAATAATGCTTTTTGGTTGAGGTCAATAACCAAGCAAAGTAATGGTGATATGATACAAACGAGCGGCACCCATTTGTCAAGTACATTTCTTTTTAATAGAATGCCAAATGTGAAGAGGCCTAATAGTGGGCCGTACGTGTAGGCCGCCACTTTTAAAATTACCCCAATCATACTTGGGTTATCAATCCATTTGTATACCATTACAAACAATAAAAACACGAGGGCAAATCCAATATGTATCCGTTGTCTAATCGTTTTCTTTTTTGCTTCGTCCCAATCTTGTCGGCGTTGCATGCCTAATATGTCAATACAAAAAGTAGCGGTAAGGGCTGTAATAGCACCGTCGGCACTAGGGAATAATGCAGAAATAAGGGCGATGATAAATATAATGGACATGGCTGGTGGCATATGCTCTAATGCAATGCTTGGAAATAATTTATCACCAGTAACAGCTAGGCCGTTAGCACTTGCATATAAATAGAGTAAGCCGCCTAAAAATAAAAACAAAGTAATAACGACTAGCATGGTAAAACCAAGGGTAATTACATTTTTTTGAGAATCTTTTAAGGTCTTAACAGAAATATTTTTTTGCATCATTTCCTGGTCCATACCTGTCATGGTAATGGTAACAAAGGCGCCCGCTAATATTTGCTTCACAAAAAATAGCTTGCTAGATGGTTCTGTAAAAAAGATTTTAGTATAGCCCTTATCTGCCATAGTAGATAAGCTTTCAAAGAAACCTACATGGAGTTGATTAAGGATATAAAAGACACAAATAACAAGTCCTAAAAGCATACAAGAAGTTTGGAGTGTATCGGTCCAAACAATGGTTTTAACGCCTCCCTCATAGGTATACAACAATATCATGAGTAAGATAATAAGGGTCGTTGCCCAAAAAGGAACATGAAAGCTTTGTAGGATAGCATCTTGTAAGATGCGCACTACTAAATAGAGCCTTGCTGTGGCGCCAAGTGTTCTAGATAAAATAAAAAAGGAAGCACCTGTTTTATAAGACGCAACACCAAGTCTCTTGCTTAAGTAATTATAAATTGAAGTTAAGTTAAGCTTGTAGTAAAGGGGGAGTAGCACATAAGCGATGGTTAAATAACCAATCACATAACCCAGTGTAATTTGTAAATAGGAGAATGCATTTAAGTAATTTGTGCCGCCTACAAGAGTACCCACTTGGCCTGGGACACTTACAAAAGTAACACCGCTTAAAGAAGTCCCTACCATACCAAATGCCACAAGCATCCAGTTGCTATTTCTATTGCCTATAAAAAAAGAGTCGTTGGTACTATTTTTACCAGTAATTTTAGCAACAACGAGTAATATTAGAAAGTAAATTATTACAAAAGAAAATAAAACAATGGGCGACATAGCAATCGTTATTTTTAGTTAAATTGTAGGCCTTAAAGGTAAGGATATTGCACCTTTTTCATGCATAACAATCTGATATATGTCTATACAAGCAGTGGCTGTTTTTTGTGGTTCCAAAGACGGGTTAGACCCTGTTTTTTTAAGTGAGGCATCAGCCTTTGGTAATTTATTGGGTACCGCTGGTATAAGCCTTGTTTACGGTGGCGGTAATAAGGGACTGATGGGTGCTGTAGCCAATGGCGCTATGGCTGCTGGGGCGAAAGTTATTGGTGTTATTCCAGAAGTATTAACGACCTGGGAGCATCAGCACGAAGGCATTACCGAACTACATGTGGTATCAGACATGCACGTAAGAAAAAAGATGATGTATGATCTATGTGATGCGGCACTCATTTTACCAGGCGGAAATGGTACACTCGATGAACTATTTGAAATGCTTACATGGAACACTTTAAAAATCCACGACAAAAAAATAATCCTGCTTAATTGTAATGGCTTTTATGATCACTTAATTGCTCATATGCGTATAATGCAAGCCCAAGGATTTTTATATGAAGACTTTGAACACCGTTTAATGGTCGTTCCCAGTGCTCATGAAGCTATGCATTTGCTTCAAAGCTTTTAAAAAAACAAGCTAGTCAAAAATTTTACCAGCGTTTAAAATATTGTTGGGATCAAATGTTTGTTTGATAGAGCGCATAAGTCTTAGATGCGTTTCCGAAAAAACAGTTTTCAAAAATGGTTTTTGAATAAGTCCTACGCCGTGTTCTCCACTAATGGTACCTCCTAAACTTGCAATCAGTTCAAAGAGTGGCATGAGTGCAGCCGTCATTTCAGGATTGTTGTAACTGTTTTTAATGGCAGGGTGGTTGATACGAATATGCAAATTGCCATCTCCCGCATGTCCATAACAAACTACTTTAAAACCGTTATTAGATGCGATTTCTTTAACACCTCTAATTAATTTAGGTAACTCCGCTCTAGGAACAACAGCGTCTTCTTCGATGGTAAAGCCTGCCATAACAGACGCTTCATTTGCTTTTCTGCGAATTTTCCAAAGCTCATTTTTTTGCTCTGTGTCTTCTGCAAAATATATTTCTCCAACCTCGTAACTATTTAATACTTCTGAAATGGCTTCCATCTCATGCATTAAAACATCAAGATTATTGCCGTCTACCTCGATAATTAAATGCGCTGCTAAACCATCCGTTAATTGAACTGCTGAACTATCTAACATTTTTGTAGCAAGCGTTATGGCGTCAATCTCCATGAGTTCCATAGCACTTGGTGTAATACCTGCTCTAAAAATCGCACTCACTGCTTCGCTTGCTTTTTCTAAACTATTAAAAGGAGCAAGCATGAGTAAATCAAACTTTGGATGCGGAATTAAACGAAGCACAATTTTAGTAACAATACCAAGAGTACCTTCGCTACCAACAATTAATTGTGTAAGGTTATATCCGGTAGCATTTTTTAAAACATTGGAACCGGTCCAAATAATTTCACCAGAAGCTAATACAACTTCTAAGTTTAAAACATAGTCTTTTACGACGCCGTATTTTACAGCCTTAGGGCCACCTGAGTTTTCAGAAATATTACCGCCAATAAAACAGCTTCCTTTACTAGCAGGATCGGGCGGATAAAAAAGCCCTTTTTCTTTAACTGCAATTTGTAATACTTCTGTGATCACACCAGGCTCGGTGGTTACTTGCAAATTACGCTCGTCAATATCAAGTATTTGATTGAGTCTTTCGGTAGATAATAATACGCCACCTAAATGTGGAAGTGCGCCACCTGTTAACCCGGTGCCTGCACCTCTTGGCGTTACGGGTAATAAATGTTCGTTACAAATTTTTAGGATGGCTGAAATCTCAGCTGCTGTTTTTGGCTTTACAACAACCGCAGGTAAGTACAATAAATTTTCGGTTTCGTCTTTGCCATACTTATGCAAGCTTTCTTCATCTGCTACTACAAAATCACTTCCAATAAGTTGCTTAAACTGTTCTACAATAGAAGCAGTAACGACGCCGTTTGCCATTAGTATACGATTAAGAAAGAAAAACTAGAAGAGGCCAAATAATGTGCTGTCAATTTTTCCAATGATATCACCTAGGTCAGCTTCATTTTCACCAAATTTATTTTTATCGCAATCAATTACAAGTAGAGGACCTTCTTGATATCCATCAATCCATTTGTTGTAATATTCGTTAAGGCGTTTTAAATAATCGAGTCTGATATTTTCTTCATATTCTCTTCCTCTTTTTTGTATTTGTGATACAAGGGTAGGAACAGAAGCTTTTAAATAAATAAGTAAATCCGGAGGTTGTACCATGGTTTTAAGCGTGGTAAAAAACGCATAATAGTTGTCAAAGTCACGCTTACTCATAAGACCCATTTCGTGTAAGTTGGGCGCAAAAATATTGGCGTCTTCGTAAATGGTTCGGTCCTGAATAATGGTTTCAGTTCCTCTCGCAATTTCTAGCAATTGGTTAAGTCTACCATTTAAAAAGTACACTTGTAAATTAAAACTCCATCTAGGCATGTCTTCATAGAAATCCATCAGGTATGGATTGTGGTCTACGTCTTCAAATTGAGGTATCCAACGGTAATGCTTACTCAGCATTTCAGTGAGTGTTGTTTTACCTGCGCCGATATTACCTGCGATTGCGATGTGTTTGGGTTTCTTAGCTTTTGCCATAGGGGTTGAAAATACGAAATGAGTATCTTAAAAAGATAATTAAGGTTTGTTTTTTTTAATAATAGTTCATGCCAATGGCGCTTCTAACCAGTGTTAGGGTTTTAGAGGCACTTTCGCCTGCTTTTTCGGCACCTAGTTTCATGATTTTTTGAAGTGTGGCCGTGTCTTTTTGCAAATCAGCGGCCTTTTCACGGATAGGTTTAATAAAAGCGGCCATGTCTTCGGCTAGTTGCTTTTTTAAATCACCGTAGCGGATGATGCAATTTCCTTCACTACTATTATTATAATCTGATTTAAATTTTTCTACGGTATCTGATGTGCTTACAAGACCCATCAAGGTAAATAAGTTTTCGATATATGTAGGCATCGGTGCGTTTGGTGTTAAAGGGCCGCCATCCGTTTTCGCTTTCATGATTTTTTTACGAATTACATCATCCTCATCTGCTAAGAAAAGCGTGTTCATTTGATTCTCACTTTTACTCATTTTTCCTTCGCCATCTAAACTCATGATTTTTACGAGTTCGCCGCCATAATTAAATGCATAAGGAAGCGGCAACACCTCGCCATACCTATGGTTAAAGCGTTCGGCGTAATTGCGCGCCATTTCTAGGTGTTGTTCTTGGTCTTTACCAACAGGTACTTTTACTGCACGGTGAATTAAAATATCAGCAGCTTGTAATACTGGATAAGTAAGAAGTCCAGCGTTTACATTTTCAGGTTGCAAACGAACTTTTTCTTTAAAGGTCACCGTTTTTTCTAACTCACCTTTATAGGCCATCATGTTCAAGTACAAATAAAGTTCTGCAATTTGAGGAACGTCACTTTGTACATATAAGGCTACTTTTTCTGGATCCAAACCGCAGGCAATATTTTCGGCAATTACCCTTAAAACATTTGCTTGTAATTCTTTGGTATCTGGGTGTGTGGTAAGGCTATGCCAGTTTGCTACAAAAAAGTAACAATTGAACTCATCTTGCATGCGCACATAATTGCGCATAGCGCCAAAATAGTTGCCTAAATGAAGGAATCCTGTAGGCCTAATGCCACTTAAAACCACCTCTTTTTCCATAGCCGCGAAGATAAGGCGCTTTTTCATGATATTTGCTATAGAAATCCCCTAAAACTGCCCATTATTCAAGGTTCCAATCACATATTAGGCTCACCCATCGAATACCTTAAAGGCGTTGGCCCTTTGAGGGGTGAATTATTAAAAAAGGAGCTGTCTATATATACCTTTTCGGATTTACTAGAACATTATCCGCACAGGCATATCGACAAGACACAGGTGCATAAGATAGGCTCCATAAGCCCCGCCACCGACTTTGTGCAGGTTGTAGGTATACTCCAGCCACCCGCTTTAATGGGGGACAAAAGAGCTAGGCGCCTTATTGCACAGCTTGTGGACGAAACGGGTACACTCGAACTTGCATGGTTTCAGGGTGCTAATTGGGTGCAAAAAAACTTGGTGCCTGGTCAGAAATACCTGGTTTTCGGTAAAACAGGCTTTTTTAATGGGAAGCCTCAAATGGTGCACCCCGAAATTGAAATTTTCACCCCGGCCAAAGAAGGGGGTAAAGATTACCTGGAACCTGTTTACCCAGCTACCGAAAAATTAAAGGCTCGGGGGCTTAATGGAAGACAACTGGCAAAGCTAACATACCAGCTCTTTTCAATGATTAAGCCTGCAGATATACCTGAAAATTTACCTGCTAATATATTGTCTGATTATAAGCTCATGAACCGTTATGAAGCTTATTCCAATATTCATTTTCCAGTTTCTGAAAAAGCCTACAAAGCAGCTTTAAGACGTTTAAAGTTTGAAGAATTGTTTGTGGCACAAGTGCGTTTAAACCTTGTGCGCCTTGCCAGACATCAGTCTAGCAGGGGTGTTGTTTTTGAAAAAGTAGGCGATTTTTTCAATACTTTTTATAATCAGTATTTGCCTTTCGAATTAACAGGTGCACAAAAAAGAGTACTCAAAGAAATAAGAACAGATACCGCCAGGGGTAGACAAATGAACCGTCTTTTACAAGGAGATGTAGGCAGCGGTAAAACCATTGTAGCGCTCTTAAGTATGCTCCTTGCAGCAGACAATGGATTTCAAAGTTGCTTAATGGCACCCACCGAAATTTTAGCGCAGCAGCATTACCAAGGACTTAGTGAATTATTAAAAGATATGGGCGTAGAACTTGCTTTGTTAACGGGTAGTACTAAAACCGCTGCAAGAAAAAAAATCATGCAAGGTTTGCAAGATGGATCACTTCATTTTGTAGTAGGGACACATGCGGTTATTGAAGAAAAAGTTCAGTTTAAAAATTTGGGTTTTGTGGTCGTGGATGAACAACACCGCTTTGGTGTAGCGCAGCGCGCAAAATTATGGGAGAAGGCTTTAATACCTCCACACGTGCTTGTGATGACAGCAACGCCAATCCCTAGGACCCTTGCCATGACTGCGTATGGTGATCTTGATTATAGTGTGATGGATGAACTACCTCCGGGTAGACAACCCATTACAACCGTGCACCGTAATGAAATGATGCGTGCATCCGTTATGGATTTTGTAAAAACAGAAATCGAAAAAGGAAGACAAGCTTATTTTATTTATCCATTAATTGAAGAGAGCGAAAAACTTAGTTACGAAGATCTAATGCAAGGCTATGAACAGGTGAAAAGTTTTTTTCCTGAACCAAATTATAAAATTAGCATGGTGCATGGTAGGCAACCCGCCGATCAAAAAGAAACCAATATGGCGCGCTTTGTAAATGGAGATACACAAATTATGGTAGCCACCACCGTAATTGAGGTAGGGGTGAATGTGCCTAATGCCTCTGTGATGGTGATCGAAAGCTCCGAAAAATTTGGACTTTCTCAGTTGCATCAGCTTCGTGGACGGGTAGGAAGGGGTTCCGAAAAAAGTTTTTGCGTTTTATTAACAGGTCAAAAAGTAAGCAACGACGCAAGGGAGCGAATTAAAATCATGTGTGCTACCAATGATGGTTTCCTAATTGCCGAAAAGGACCTAGAATTAAGGGGTCCTGGCGATATTGAGGGGACAAGACAAAGTGGCGCTTTGAACTTTAAGCTTGCTAATATTGTTAATGACAAGGAGGTGCTTGAAGTAGCTAAAATGGCTGCCGAAAAGCTGGTAGAAGAAGACCATACCCTTAATTTGGCAAAAAATTTAGAATTGAAAAACTATCTTCAATCCCAAAAGGCTAGGTCGGGGTGGGGAAAGATATCGTAACTCATAAATAAACAAGATGTTGCTGCGCAGATTAGTTGGTGTTTTATTGTTTCTTTTTACAGCCTTTGTTATAGAGGTAAGCGCACAGCAGTATCTAGAATTCACTGAAAATAGAGGGCAGTGGCCGGAAGCAATTAAGTTTCAGGCACAAACGGTTGCTGGAGCTTTTGCGCTTCAAAATAATGGGTATAGAGTGCTCGTTCACAACCCTCAAGATTTAGCCGCTTTAAACACGCACCCCCGCGAAAAAAATCATGTTTCAACGGTGCCTGAAAATTTTGACGGCGTATTACATTCGCATGCCTATGAAGTTCGCTTTTTAAATGCCAATCCAAATCCAACCATTGTACCTGAAAAAATTCAGCCATCTTATAGTAATTATTTTATAGGGAATGACTCAAGTAAATGGGCGAGTCAATGTAAAATATACAAAGCAGTTGTGTACAAAGATTTATACCCAGGTATTGATATCAGATATTATACCAATGATGCGCAATTAAAATATGATATTATCGTGCATCCAGGGGCCGATGTTTCAAAAATAGCATTATACATTGATGGTGCAGATGGCATCAAAATAAAAAACCGTGCGCTAGAAATAAAAACAAGGGTTACCACTGTTTCTGAATTAGCTCCATACTCTTATCAGCTAAAAAAAGAAGGCAAAAAAGAAGTGGATTGTAATTATTCTGTAAAAGGAAATATTGTAAAGTTTTCTATTGCTGGAGATTATGACAAAACCGAAACATTGGTAATTGATCCATCCATTGTATTTTTTGGTTACACGGGCAGTACTGCCGATAATTGGGGATTTACTGCCACTTATGATCCGCAGGGTAACTTTTATGCTGGGGGCATTGTATTTGGTAGTTCTGGTAGTTTTCCTGTTAGCAATGGGGCCTTTCAAACCACTTTTGGCGGAGGCGTTACAGAGGGTGATATTGGTCCCTTGGACATCGGGATTATGAAGTTTGACCCTAGCGGTGTAAATCGGATGTATGCCACTTATATTGGTGGTAAAGGAAATGAACAACCTCATAGTCTAGTAGTAGATGCGAGTGGGAATTTAATTATAGCTGGAAGAACGTCATCGGGTTCGGGATATCCCGTAAAAGGATTGTCTACTTATGGTCCACTTGGCGGATTGTTTGATATTGTAATTACAAAATTAAACGGGGCAGGTACGGCACTTATTGGATCTGTTCGCATAGGCGGCACTGCCGACGATGGTGTAAATATTAGACCCAATTATATTAAGCCACAAGTGTCTGAGTCCACTAGGCGAAATTATGGTGATGATGCGCGCAGTGAAGTAATTGTGGATGGCGCTGGAAATATCATTTTAGCTTCTGTAACACAGTCCCAAGATTTTAAAACATCGGCAGGTGCTTTTCAAACGGTGCCAGGAAAAAAAACAACCACTCGTTTTCAAGATGGTGTGTTGATAAAAATGACGCCTAATTTAGATGCAGTAGTATTTAGTTCTTTTTTAGGAGGAGGTGATGATGATGCTGCTTTTGTGCTTGCTATCAATCCAATAACGGGCTTTATTTATGTGGCAGGCGCAACGGTAAGTACTGATTTTCCTGGAAGTAAGGCAGGTGTTTTATTTGGCACCAATCAGGGTAAGGTAGATGGCTATGTAACTTTCATAAGCCCTGACGGATCAAGACAAATTGCAACAAGTTATTTTGGTACATCTGGCGACGATATTATTTACGGTATTCAATTTGATAAATTTGGTTTCCCTTATATCATGGGTACTACAACAGTAGCATGGCCAGTTATCAATTCTCCATTTAATTCTGGGGGCAACCAGGCTACAGGCAAACAATTTATTTCCAAATTACAACCTGATCTAACACAGTTTTTATACTCCGCAAATTTTGGAACTTCAACTGGAAGTTTTCCGAACATTTCACCTACCGCTTTTTTAGTAGATCGTTGTGAAAATGTATATGTATCTGGCTGGGGAGGTACACTTGCGCCAGGTTTTCCTTCTGCAGGCACTAAAGGTCTTGCCACATTTGGAACAGGTCAATTGAGTACCACCACAGATGGTGAAGACTTGTACTTTTTTGTACTAGAAAAAAGCGCTAAAAATATTTTATACGCTACATTTTTTGGTTCTATAAGCGGGGCAAATGGTCCACTCGGTGATCACGTTGATGGTGGAACCAGCCGTTTCGATAAAAATGGAACAATCTATCAATCTGTGTGTTCTTGTCTAGGCTCTAATCCAGCCCCAGGAACCGCTTTAAGAGGTACTGCGGGTGTTTGGTCGCCTAATAATTTATCTGCCGATCCTAGTTCTGCTAGATGTAATTTACTGGCTATTAAACTGGCATTTAATTTGGCAGGAGTAGGTGCTGGTTTAAAAGCATCCATCAAAGGAACCGTAAGAGATACATCAGGTTGCGTTCCTATGACCGTAGATTTTACTGACACGCTTGCCCAGGGCAAATCCTATGTTTGGAATTTCGGTGATGGCACAGCGCCTATTATATCCAACACAGCAAGCATATCTCACAATTTTACAAAAGTGGGTATGTTTAAAGTTTCGTTGGTTGCCATAGATTCAAGTACTTGTAACGTGGCAGATACTACTTACATTAATATGCATGTCAGAAATGATGACGCTTCTTTGTCTTTTGGTTTTGCTAAAGTGCCACCTTGTGATCAGTTGGTTTTTGAATTTGATAATACAAGCACAGGTCCAGCAACCAAACCTTTCTCCAATAAAAGTTTTACTTGGGATTTTGGGGACGGAACAAAACTCGCTGCAGGGACGGGTATTATTAGACATACCTATGCGGTAGGTGGAGCTTATAATGTTAAACTCACATTAAATGATACTAATTATTGCAATAGTCCAGATAGTTTGATCAAGCAAATTAGTTTGGCGCCAAACGTAGTTGCTAATTTTACATTGCCACTAGCTGCTTGCGCACCGTTTAATGCTAGTTTTAGAAATACGTCTACTGCGGGCCAGCAATTTTTCTGGGACTTTGGCGATGGCGCTACTTCTTCGCAAACCAATCCGTCGCATACGTATGCAAGACCTGGAACCTATGCCGTTCAATTAATTGCGGTAGATGCTAATACTTGTAATAAACGTGACACCATTATCAAAAACCTTGTTGTTATTAATAAGCCTACTGCGGCGTATACCTACTCTCCAAATCCAACAAGACCCAATACCCCTGTACAGTTTACAAATACATCTTTAGGAGCTGTTACGTACAAATGGATATTTGGTGATGGTAATACGTTTACAACATCCAAAAGAGATACAATTATTACTTATCAGTATCAAAAAACTGGCACATACAATGCATGTTTGGTTGCAACAAACGTGACAGGTTGTTCCGATACTACTTGTATACAAATTGATGCTACTGTAGAAGTAGGTTATAGTGTTCCCAATGCTTTTACCCCTAATGGAGATGGTGTCAATGACCGTGTATTTATTAGAGGTTTTGGAATTTCGAAAGTAAGTTTTCAAATATTTAATAGGTGGGGTGAACTTGTTTTTGCATCCACAGATTTGAATACGGGTTGGGATGGTTACTTTAAAGGAAAGTTGCAAGCACAAGATGTATATCATTATAGTGCTGTAGTTGAATTTTATACCGGAGAAAAATTAGCCAAAAAAGGAGATATCACATTACTTAGATAGCCCATGAAATCTAAAATGCATTACATATTATTTCTTGTTTTGATTGGGGGTGTCCTCCAATCAAATGCACAAGACTTGCATTTTAGTCAATACTTTAATGCGCCTATATTAGTGAATCCGGCTAACACGGGATTTAATCCTGACAATGATTACCGGATTGGTGCAAACTACCGAAACCAGTGGGGGGCAGTAGGTACTCCATTTAAAACAATGTCTGTATGGGGTGATGCACAACTATTTACTGGGAAATTTGAAAACGGTTGGATGGGAGTAGGTGGTGCCTTATATAGAGACGCAGCTGGTTCAGGAAATTTACTCAACACAAGTGCATATGCTTCTGTGGCATATCATCAAATGCTTGGTTATAGTAGTTTATTAAGTATTGGTTTTACGGGGGGGTATATTAGCAAGCGTATTGACATTGCTAAATTATCTTTTGATAACCAGTGGAACGGTCAATTTTTTGACGCTACTATTCCATCCAATGAACCTTTTGCATTTAGTCAAACATCTTACGCCGATTTACAAGCGGGGGTTAATTATGCCTATTTTGCTTCTGATAAATTTTATTTGAATGCAGGCCTAAGTGCACAACATATAAATAGACCCAAAGAAAGTTTTTTTGACCCACTTGTATCCGACGCTTCTATTGATATGCGCTATACTGTATTTTTAAATGCTAGTTTAAAAATCGGTGAAGATTGGATCGTTAATCCAAACGTTTACATAAGTAAAATGAATACAGCCTCTGAAATGGTATTAGGTGTTAATGCCAACCGCGATTTAAGTGGCGACGGATCTAGACAAATGATTTTGGGCCTATACATGCGAAATGGCGATGCGGTGATTCCTGTTTTTGGCTTTCAATTAAATGACACCCGCTTTACTTTTAATTATGATGCAACGGTTTCAACGCTAAAAGCAGCCAATAATACCCGGGGCGCTTACGAGCTATCTATTATTAAAACAGGGGTGGTTTCTTCTGCACTAGCAAGGGGTGTAAGATGTCCTTCGGTGAAATTCTAATTCTTTTCTTATTTTTAGTGCATTATTGACAAGCGCTCATAATTTCACCTATGAAATATTTACCACTTAATAAGCAAATTTTTATTGATAACCGTAAGCGGTTTATGAAGGAAATGAAACCCAACAGCATTGCTATTTTTGTAAGCAATGATGAATGGCCTTCTAATGGTGATGCGCTTCATACGTTTAAACAAAATACAGATTTATACTGGTTGTCTGGTATAGAGCAAGAAGATTCAATGGTTATTTTGTTTCCGAATTGTCCCGATCCAAAATATCGCGAAGTACTGGTTTTAGTAAGGCCTAACGAATTAAAAGAAAAGTGGGATGGCAGAAGATTACGTACCGCTGATGGCACTGCGATTTCTGGTATTCAAACCATTGTATGGTTAGATGCAATTGATGCGATGCTTCAAACATGGGTTCATTTAGCCGACACCATTTATTTAGATACCAACGAAAATGATAGAAAAGCAACGGATGTTGCTAGTAGAGATTACAGATTTGTAGCAGAAATGAAAGCAAGGTATCCGTTACATGGGTATGATCGTGCTGCAAAAATTATGCGAACCCTAAGAGCTGTTAAATCAAAAGAAGAAGTGGTTGTTATTGGTAAGGCCATTGATATTACAGATCAAACTTTTAGACATTTACTAGGATTTATTAAGCCAGGGGTTACAGAGTATGAAATTGAAGCAGAAATTTACCATCAATTTTTAAAGAGTCGCGCAACAGGTCCGGCTTACCATAGCATTATTGCAAGTGGTGATAGGGCAAGGACGCTTCATTATGTATCAAACAATCAAGTATGCGAGGCGGGTGAGATGCTCCTCATGGATTTTGGTGCAGAGTATGGAGGTTATTGTGCCGATTTAACAAGAACAGTGCCGGTGAGTGGCGTATTTACGAAGCGTCAAAAAGAAGTGTACAATGCATGTTTACATTTGCATAATTATGCAAAGTCTATTTTAAAGCCTGGCATATCGGTTGTTCAATACACCGATAAAGTTGGGGTAGAAGCCAGCAAGCAATTTGAAAAAATTGGGCTACTAACAAAAGGGGCGATTAAAAATCAAGACCCTGAAAATCCTGCCTACCGTAAATATTTATACCATGGTATTTCGCATCATCTGGGACTTGATGTACACGACCTTGGCACAAGAACCGCGCCTATACAGGCTGGTATGGTATTTACGATTGAGCCTGGTATTTATATCGAAGAAGAAAAAATGGGTATTCGTATTGAAAATAATTTTTGGATCACAAAAACGGGTAATATTGATCTTATGAAAAATATTCCGATTACCGTTGAAGAAATAGAGTCTTATATGAAAAAATCTTCTTTAAAAAGAAAGCAATAAATAGCATGATTAAAAAGCAAATACCCAATTTATTTACACTGCTCAATCTTTTTTTTGGGTGCGTTGCTATTGTGTATATCACAATGCCAGGCATTATAATTACAGTAGGGGAAGAAGGTGAAAATTTAATTCAAATTCCGCAACAAATTTATAGAGCTAGTGTATGTTTGGCACTTGCAGCAATTGTAGACTATTTTGATGGCTTTTTAGCGCGACTTTTGGATAGTTCTTCTGATATGGGCAAGCAATTAGATTCACTCGCTGATCTTGTTAGTTTTGGTGTAGCCCCATCTTTAATCGCTTATCAGTTTTTAAGACTTTCTTACGCGCAAGATATAGATGGATTGTCTGTTTCTTGGTTACAACTTTTGCCTGTATTTATGTTGCCTTGTGCTGCAGCCTATCGGTTAGCCAGGTTTAATATTTCTGTGCCTTCAACTTCAGGGTTTACGGGTGTTCCTGTGCCTGCAGTAGGGCTGTTATTTGCATCTTTCCCAATTATTTATTGGTATGCACCTGTGGATCAAGCGATGGTTACTGGCCTTTTGCTCAATACATGGTTTTGGTATCTGGTGGTACTTGGTTGTAGTTATTTAATGGTCTCTACACTACCCATGTTGGCGTTTAAATTTGATCAGATTTCCTTTAAAAAGTTACTACCCCTGCTTATTTTAGTGGCAGTTGGCCTAGTTTCTGCCATTTGTTTTGGTTGGATCGCAGTTCCAATTGTATTTATTGCGTATGTAGTTCTATCTTTGTCCCTCAAATATTGGTACCTATGATTTTCAATGTTCAGATTAAGGTAATGCCCTTAAAAGATTTATTAGACCCTCAAGGTAAAGCTGTATTAAGTGGACTTCACAACTTGGATATATCAGGTGTGCAAGATGTACGTGTGGGGAAAAATATAAATGTACAAATCGAAGCAGATAGTAAAGAAGCAGCAACTGTTATTGCAGAAAATGCAAGTAAAAAATTACTCGCGAATGCAGTGATGGAATACTTCGAAATAGAATTCTTAGCTTAATTCTTAATAATTCAAAAGCCATGTTATACCTGGTTCCTACACCACTTGGTAATTTAAAAGACATGACTTTTAGAAGTGTTGAAGTGCTTCAGTTTGTAGATGTTATTTTATGTGAAGACACTAGAACTTCTTCTAAATTACTACAGCACTATCAAATTCAAAAACCGTTATCCCCTTATCATCAGCACAACGAGCATAAAATTGTTGGGCACTTAATTGATCAGTTAAAGGCCGGTAAAACTTTTGCACTCATAACCGATGCTGGTACGCCCGGCATTTCTGATCCTGCCTTTTTACTCGTTCGTGATTGTATCAAAGAAGGTATAAAAGTTGAATGTTTACCTGGCGCCACTGCCTTTGTGCCGGCTCTTGTAAACAGTGGTATTCCAACAAACCGTTTTGTATTTGAAGGTTTTTTGCCTTTAAAAAAAGGGAGACAAACTTTATTGAAGCAGTTAGCGGTAGAGCCTCGAACCATCATTTTATATGAAAGCCCCATGCGGCTAGTGAAAACCCTCAAAGAATTGGCTACCTATTTTGGCGTTGACCGCCTTGCCAGTGTTAGTAGGGAGCTTACTAAAATGTTTGAAGAAAACAAACAAGGCAGTTTACAAGATTTGGCTGCGTATTTTGAGTCAAAAACGGTAAAGGGCGAAATTGTTATTGTAGTGGCTGGCGCCGAATAATTCCTTATTTTTATTGTAACTATTAATTTGATAAAAATGAAAAAGATTTTATTGTTTGGATTTGTATGTCTATTGCTAACGCATACTACTAATCTTGTTGCGCAAACGGATCGTTGGCAACAACGCATTAAGTATACCATCAATGTAAATATGGATGTAGTAACTAATAAAATGAATGGTATCGAAAAAATAGTATACATCAACAACTCACCTGATACGCTAAATAAAATATTTTTTCATACCTATTGGAATGCATTTCAGCCTGGGAGTAGCATGGATATTAGAAGTAGAGAGCTTGGCCAAATTCAAATAAGACCCGCATCTAGAATGAGTGACGGACTTGACTGGGATGCGCGTGTTAAAGACCGCATCAGTAAATTAACGCCCTCGGAAATTGGCTACCAAAACGTAAAGTATGTGAAAATAAATGGTGTGGCACAGGTGCTAAAAGAACATGAAACCATACTTGAAGTTGTGTTAGCAAAACCTTTGTTGCCAAAATCGTCTGTGCAAATGGAAGTATCCTTCGAAGCACAAGTGCCCCTTCAGGTTAGAAGAAGTGGAAGAGATAATAAAGAAGGCATTCGTTATAGTATGAGCCAGTGGTATCCAAAAGTGGCCGAGTACGACTATCAGGGTTGGCATGCCAACCAGTATATTGCTAGAGAGTTTTATGGCGTATGGGGTGATTTTGACGTTAACATCACCATCGATAAAAACTATTTTGTTGCAGCAGGCGGGGATTTGCAAAATCCACAAGAAATTGGAATGGGTTACGAAACGCCAAGTGCAAAGCTTAGCAATACAACAGGTGATACAAAAACATGGAAATGGCAGGCCTATAATGTGCACGATTTTATGTGGGCCGCCGATCCTTCTTATAAGATGATTACACGTAAACCTGCTGGAGGCGGTCCAATTATTAGAGTGGTTTACAAGGCCGTTGATTCTTTGGAAAATAATTGGCAAAAAATGGCGGATGTTGTAAACAATGCTTACCCAATTATTGCAAAAACATTTGGTGCATATCCATACAAAACATACACTTTTATTCAGGGCGGAGATGGTGGTATGGAATACCCAATGGGCACACTCATTAAAAGTGCTAGTGTTGGAACTGCCGTTCATGAGTGGATGCATACCTGGTATCAAATGTTAATGGGTTCTAACGAGTCTTTGTATCCTTGGATGGATGAAGGTTTTACCGACTATTCAAGTACACGCGTTTTAGCAGAACTTAATGGTACTAAAGGTTTCCCGTATGAGGGTTCTTATAGAAGTTATATTAGTTTAACTAAAAGTGGCTTTGACGAACCTGCAAGTACCCATTCAGATCATTATAATACCAATTTAGCATACAGCACTTCTGCCTACAGTAAAGGTGCTGTATTTATAAGTCAGTTAGGTTATGTAATTGGTGATTCTGTAAGAGACCAAGTATTAATTGATTATTACAATGCATGGCGGTTTAAACATCCCAATCCAAATGATTTTATTAGGGTTGCAGAAAAAAGAAGTGGGTTAGAACTGGATTGGTACAAAGAGTATTGGATCAATTCTACAAAAACAATTGACTACGCCGTAGGGGATATAAATCTATTTAACGACAAAACAAATATTGCCATTAAGCGCATAGGAAAAATGCCAATGCCTATCGATGTTTTAGTGACCTATAAAGATGGGTCTCAAGAAATGCATTATGTACCGCTTAATTTACAATTTGGTGAGAAACCTGCAGAGGGTAATGCGCCGCGAACTGTGCATGCAGCATGGAAATGGGTAGACCCTGTTTATCAACTAGCCATCACTAAATCTATTAAAGATATAAAGTCTATAGAAATTGATCCATCATCAAGAATGGCAGATGTTAATAGAAGTAATAATAAATTAGTAATACCGGATTAGTATTCCATTTCTTTGAGTGTTGGCGCTTTAAACCAAGTGATAATCACAACTAAAAGTGTCATACATCCACCAAAAACAACACTGGGAACTGCGCCCATCATTTTAGCAGCAACGCCACTTTCAAACTGGCGAAATTCATTGCTGCTATTAATAAACATCGAATTTACACTCATTACACGCCCGCGCATATTGTCGGGCGTTTTGAGTTGTAATATGGTGCCCCGTATAACAACACTTATACCATCCACAATGCCACTAATGAGGAGTACGGCAAATGTGAGCCAGAACATTTTTGAAAGTGCAAACACAATAATGCACATTCCAAAAATAGCTACAGAAATAAGTAGTTTTTTCCCTTGTGCTTTTTTTAATGGGAATGCAGTGAGTAATACAATTACGATCACTGAACCTATATCTGAGGCTGCATTAAGCCAGCCAAAACCAATAGGCCCCACGTTTAAAATGTCTTTTGCGAAAACAGGAATCATGGCAACGGCGCCACCAAATAAAACGGCAAATAAATCGAGGGTTAGGGCGCCAAATAATTCTTTGGTTTGATATACATACCTGAGGCCTTCCTTTACACTTTCCAATGTTTTTTTCTCTCCAGGCTCGTTTAATGAAGGCTTTGGCTTAAGCTGGAACATAAATAAATAACCAGCAAAAACGAGTGTACAAATAATAGCTAAAGAACCTGTATTTCCTAAAAGGGCAATTAAAAAACCAACAATGGCATGGCCTGTGACAGAGGCGCCTAACCAAATGCCTTGGCCCCAAGTAGTTGCATTTTGTATGGTTTTTTTAGGCACAATAGCAGATAGTATGGTGCCAAATGTTGGGCCTGTAAAGGATCTAAATACGCCGGTAAAAAAGATGGCAATATAGATACTAAAGGCGATCCAATGGTTGCTTATTTGGCTAGCTGTAAAACTAGTAGATAATAATAGTAAAAATAAAGCGCAGGTAAAATAAAGCGCAACGCCTGTTAATAAGAGTTTTCTTTTTTCACTGATATCAATAATATGTCCTGCATAGAGTGATAGTGAAACAGCAGGTATTACTTCTGATAAGCCTATAAGGCCAATCGCAAATGGCTCGTCAGTTAATTCATAAATCCACCAGCCCACAAGTGTGCCCATCATACGAAGCCCCATGATGAACAAAAACCGTCCAAACATGAGATGTCTAAATTCTGCAATCCGCATGGCTTCAAACGGGTCATGTTTTATTATGGTTGAAGATGCTTCCTGTTGCATGATGCTGTATTCTTATTATGGTAAATTAAAATAGTGCTGACCATGCGACAGGTCTTTGTCTAATGCATCTAAAACCACTTGTACATGCGCTTCATTGCCTATAAAATCGGCGTTACTTGCATCAATAAAAATGGTTTTTATATTGTGTTGTTTGATATAGCTGGTATAGGTTTCCTGTAAATTAAATAGGTAGTCATCTTTAATATCCTGTTCGTAACTTCTATTTCTTTTTTTGATATTTTCTTGTAGTTTTTGAACTGGGGCGTGTAAATAAATTAAAATATCTGGAAAGTTTATTTGTTGGTGAATAATGTCAAATAATTTTTGATAGAGTCTAAACTCCTCGTCCGGCAAATTCACTTTCGCAAACAACAAGCATTTTGTAAATAAATAATCTGAAATGGTTACTTCCTGAAATAGGTCTTGGGTATGTAAAAAATCCTTGAGTTGCTTATACCTTTCTGCCATAAAAAAAAGCTCCAAGGGAAATGCATATTGGTCTGGCTTTTCATAAAATTTTGGTAAAAAAGGGTTGTCGGCAAATTCCTCTAAAATGAGTTTCGCATTTAGTTTTTGTGCAAGTTTGTTAGATAGGGTTGTTTTACCCGCTCCAATATTCCCTTCAATCGTAATAAACTGATGCTTCATATACATTCATTCTCAATGGGTAAAAATAAAGCCGAACTTGGCTTTTGCCTTTATTTTTTTTGCACATCGAGGGTGTCGGGGCAGTTTAACAGCAATTCATGTATGGTTTTGTCTAAAACAGGGTGATGAAGCGCTGGAGCTATTTCATTGAGCGGTAGTAGTGCAAAACGGCGGTTATGCAGTTGAGGGTGCGGAATCGTAAGCATTGGTGTGTCAACAACAATGTTGTTGATCATTAATATGTCTAAATCTATGGTTCTAGGGCCATATTTCTCTTCGCGAACCCGCCCCATATCAAGTTCAATCGCAAGTAGTGCCTGTAAAAGAGCTTCTGGGGATAATGCGGTATCTAGCTTTATGGCTTGGTTATAAAAAGCCGGTTGGTTGGTATTGCCCCATGCTGCTGTTTCATAGATAGAGGAGGTGGAGGTAACACAACCGCAAAGGGCCGATATTTGCTGCATAGCCAGGGCTAAATAAGCCGCTCGATCTCCCAAATTCCCGCCTATCAGTAAATATGCTGTGTTCATAAATTACCCTGTTAATCGCCTCAAATATCTTTAATTTCACGTCTTTAAATACAGTTGTGAACAATATTGTTCTGCTTTTATTTTAACCGATTACTATGAAGAGCTTTTTTAAAATATTTATTGCCAGTTTATTGGCCCTAATTGTTTTTTCAATACTAGGTGTTATGGTGCTAATTGGTCTTGCTGCTTCTGCTTCAAGCTCCGATAAACCGCTTATTGGTTCTGATGCAGTTCTTGTGTTGGATTTGTCTAAGCCCTTTAAAGAAAGGGTACAAGAAATTCCATTTGCTTCCTTAACAAGTGATGAAAACTTTGAAACACCCTCTTTGTTTGATATGGTTAGCCTTATTGAACATGCAAAAGAAGACGCCAATGTAAAAGGAATTTATATATTAGCGAGTGATAATGCCAATGGATTTGGCGCTTCTGAAGAAATTAGAAAGGCATTACTTGATTTTAGAAAGTCAAAAAAGTTTGTAGTGGCTTATGGCGAAACCATTTCTCAAAAAGGATATGCCATTGCTAGTGTGGCTCAAAAGATTTTTGTCCATCCGCAGGGTGGCCTTGAATGGGCTGGTTTTTCTAGCAATTTAATTTTCTTAAAAGGCATGCTGGATAAATTAGAAATTAAGCCACAAATCATATACGCTGGCAAGTTTAAAAGCGCCACTGAACCACTTCGTGAAACACAAATGACAGATGCCAACCGTTTGCAAACAAGTGTTTGGTTAGGTGACTTGTACAATCAATTTTTATACCAAACCGCTGCTGCACGTAATTTAGATACAGCGCAAATTAGAGCATTAGCCGTTGAAGGTAAAATACAAACAGCTGCCGATGCCGTTAAATATAATTTAATTGATGGATTAAAATATGACGATCAAGTTAAAAACGAAATAACAGGCCGCTTAAATTTGCCGATCAATTCAAAAATTAATTTTGTGTATTTTGGTGAATATGCAAAATCTGTCACACTCAATGAATCTTCTGCTTCAGAAAAAATCGCTATCATTTATGCAAGTGGCGATATTGTTGGTGGCACTGGAACTGACGAAGAGGTAGCTAGTGATGATTACAAAGAACTTATTAGAAAAGCGCGTTTAGATAAATCAGTCAAAGCCATTGTGCTTCGTGTGAATTCTCCAGGTGGAAGTGCGCTTGCGAGTGATGTGATTTGGAGAGAAGTTAGCCTCGCTAAAAAAGAAAAGCCAGTGGTTGTTTCAATGGGCGACGTTGCAGCATCAGGCGGTTATTATATTGCTTGTAACGCCAATAAAGTATTTGCAAATGCATCAACAATTACAGGTTCGATTGGTGTATTTAGTATTTTCCCCAATATCGAATCATTTTTGAAAAATAAAATTGGCATCACTACCGATCGAGTAAAAACAGGGCCATATGCCGATATGGGTAGTATGGATAGGGCTTTAACAGAGCCTGAAAAAAGATTTTTACAAGCTTCTACCGATTCTATTTACAATACATTTAAGTCCCGTGTATCAGAGGGTCGTAATAGAGATATGGTATATATAGATAGCATAGCACAGGGGCGCGTTTGGACGGGTTCCAGAGGTTTGAGTGTTGGCCTTGTTGATGAAATTGGTACACTTTCCGATGCCATTAAAGCAGCAGCTGCTTTGGCAAAAGTTAAAAGCTACAAAATCAAAGCGTATCCCGAAAAAAAGAATATTTTGGAACAACTCTTTAATAATTATAAGCGAACTGTTTCTATTCAGTTAATGGAAACGGAACTAGGTGCCGACCAATTATTTATGATGCAGCAGGTGAAAAAAGTAAAAACAATGGTGGGTGTGCCACAAGCGAAGTTACCATACACAGTAACAATTCATTAATTTTTATCGTTCTTAATATCTTCGTATGCCTGCAAAGTATAGTCAAATAAGAGCGATGCTCGCCATTACAAAAGGTAGTTTAAAAGCTATTTTGCGTAGCCCTTCTGCGGTTGTATTTAGTATCGCATTTCCGCTTATATTTATTTTGGTATTTGGATTTATTGGTGGCGGAAACGGAAAAACTTCCGTCAAAATTGCGCTTGATCAAGGTTCAGATACGTCTAGTCCTATTTATACAGCCCTCTCGCAAATTAATAGTATTAAAATAGTGAAGGGGGATGATACTTTTTTATTACAGGAATTAGAAAAAGGTAGAATCACTGCAAAAGTATTGATTTCAAAAACAGGCTTAACAAGTCCGGCGTATGCTATTAAAATAACTAGTTCTGGCGCTGTTATGCCTCAAAACATACAGCTATTACAATCTGTGTTAAATGGTGTGATAGCAGGGATGAATCAAAAGTATTTTGCTACCAATCAAACCATTGCACGCGTCGATGCAACTATTTCGCAAATACCAGGAAGGGCTTATAAAACAATCGATTTTATTCTTCCAGGACAGCTAGGATTTTCGTTGTTGAGTTCCGGTGTTTTTGGTGTTGCTTTTTTGTTTTTTAATTTGCGTCAGCAGCTGGTGCTTAAGCGTTTTTATGCAACACCAATAAAGCGGGCTTATATAGTGCTTGGAGAAGCATTGAGTAGGGTTTTATTTCAATTGTTGACTGCTATTATTGTAATAGGGGTGGGTCATTTTGCATTTG
>JACCDP010175427.1_pt1 | contig 26338 bp, 17 predicted proteins | sample 7445841 | NCBI WGS metagenome assembly JACCDP01 (sample SAMN15323441, study PRJNA562643) | freshwater metagenome | isolation source: river surface water | place: USA:Blue River Watershed | collected 2017-08-17 | reverse complement strand
GTCATGGCTTGAAAGGTCTTGGCGCTCACCTCAACGGGTCCAGGAATGTGCAACTTCACGTGTGCCATAAGTAAGAGGAACAGAGTTTCGGCTCAAAACCCGAGGATTCAAGGGCGCAGTTGTCAGCACCCCGGAGACGAGCCCCAATCCCCGCGGGGTCGGTCCCACATATTTACACAAAAGGGGCCACTCTTTCACTTATTCTCATTGGGGACAGGCTCCAAAGGGGGAGGTTTTTCGGTGCGTTGTTGGGTCGTGCTCCGCGGGACCGTTCCTGCGCGCGCAGGGAAGCTTGGGGAAGGATGGGCTTTCGCGCTGTGCACGAGGGGAGGGGTTGATCGCTTCCAGTGCTTGCTCCGGTCCGGTCCCGCTGCCGCCGGTGCGAGGTGGGTCAATAGAGTGACAGGTTCAAAATGGGTTAATAAGGGACAGGCTCCGAAAACGTGGGCGTGCTGATGGGTTGGCTCCGCGGGATCGGTCCTGCGCGCGCAGGGAAGCTTGGGGAAGGATGGGCTTTCGCGCTTTGCGCGAGGGGAGGTTTGATCGCTTCCAGTGCTTGCTCCGGCCCGATCCCGCTGCCGCTGTGTGCCTGCTTGGTGTGGCGGTTGGGGGCGAATGGGATTAGCCGCGGACGAATTCGGCGTGCATGCGGGCGTAGATGCCATTCTCGGCAAGGAGGCTGTCGTGGGTGCCGCGTTCGACGATGCGGCCGTGGTCGAGGACGAGGAGGAGGTCGGCGTTGCGGACGGTGCTGAGGCGGTGGGCGATGACGAGGCTGGTGCGGCGTTGGAAGAGGGTTCGCAAGGCCTCCTGAATGAGGCGCTCGGTTTGAGGGTCGACGGCACTGGTCGCTTCGTCGAAAATGAGGATACGCGGGGCGGCGACCATGGCGCGGGTGATGGTGATGAGTTGCCGCTCTCCGGCACTGAAGTTTCCACCGCGTTCGCGGACTTCGGTGGCGTAGCCGGCGGGGAGACGTTCGATGATGGTGTGCGTTCCCAGGGCTTTGGCGGCGTCATGGACCTCGGCGTCGGTGGCCTCTGGGCGTCCGAACTTGAGGTTGTCCATCACGGTGCCAGTGAAGAGGAAGTTTTCCTGGGTGACCGTGCCCAGTTGGCGGTGGAGGGAGGCGAGGGTGTGGGAGGCAATGGGAAGATCGTCAACGCGTATTTGACCTGCCTGGGGTTCGTAGAAACGGGCCAGGAGGCTGATGATGCTGGTCTTGCCGGAGCCGGTGTGGCCGACGAGGGCCACGGTTGATCCCGCGGCAACTGAGAAATGAATGTCTTCGAGGATCCACCGGTCGGCGGGCGTGGTGTCGTAGCGGAAGAAAACACCCTCGAACTCGATGTCGCCCCGCAGAGTCGGCAGATCGGTGGCGGCTGTGGCGTCCTTCACCTGGGGTTCGGTGTCGAGCAGGGCGAAGATGCGCTCGGCGCTGGCGGCGGCCGACAGCACAGCGTTGTAGAGGTCCCCCATGGTCTGGATGGGACCAAAGAACATGCCCAGATAAAGGACGTAGGCGGCGAGCGCTCCGACGGTGAGCCCTCCTTGTTGGACCCGCCATCCGCCGTAGCCGAGGACGATGGCGGTGGCCAAGCCCGACAGCAACCCGACGGCCGGCATGTAGGTGTGAAAGACACGCGCCGAGGCCACCCAGCGTTCCGTGAAGTCGGCGTGCAGGCCTTGAAAGCGCCGCAGATTCTCGGCCTCGCGCACGAAGGCCTGAACTGCTCGGACGCCCGAGATGTTCTCGGCCATGGCGGCGATGAGGCGGGATTGGGTGCCGCGCAGGCTTCGGTAGGCCTCACGTCCGCGACGGTGGAACCAGTGGGTGATCCAAGCCAGCAGCGGAAGCACTGAGCACACGGCCAAGCTCAGGCGGAGATCGTATTGAACCATCAGCACCACGACGCCAATGAGGGTCACCAGACTGGACAAGGCCTGCCCGGCACCCCAGGTCAGGACGCGGTCCAACGAATCCACATCGGAGTCGGCTCGCGCGATGATGCGCCCTTGGTGGGTACGGTCGAAGTAGTTGAGAGACAGGCGTTGGATGTGCTCGAAGACGGCCAGGCGCAGGTCGTTCATCGCTCCCTGACCGGTTTCAATGGAAGTCCGCACTTGAATGATGGTCAGCCCCCATCCCAGCAGCAGATTGACGAGGTAGAGCCCGCTCAATACGAGGATTTCCCGTGCCGCCCCCGAGGTGTCCGCAGCCACAGCCGGGCCGCTGTTTCCCAGAATCGGAGACAGGGCATGGTCGATGCCGTGCTGGATGAGTCGCGGACCCACCAAGGCCGAGGCGGTGGCCAGAAGGGTGAGCGCCAGGTTGGTGTACAAGGCGCGGCGATAGGGTCGGGTATAGGCGAAGAGCCGGCGCAGCAAGGAACCCCGCAAGCTGCTCTGGGCGAACTCCTCGTCGAGGGCGATGTCGTCGTGGGTGGCCATCAGTGCACGGGGTTACCATCCGCGGGGATGTCGGCTTCCCGGTTCGCGAACAACTCCTGATACAAGGGGCAATCGCTCAGGAGCGCCTCGTGCCCGCCTTGGGCCATCAGTCGACCTTCCTGCAGCACGAGGATTTGATCGGCGGAGCGAATGGTCGCCGCCCGGTGGGCTACCAGGAATGTGGTTCGGCCCTTGCACAGTTCGCGCATCGCCTCGCGAATCTCTTGTTCGGTGGTGGGGTCGACGGCGCTGGTGGCATCGTCGAGCAATACGATCCGAGGTTGGATGAGCAAGGCGCGGGCGATGGCGATGCGCTGGCGTTGTCCGCCGCTCAGGGAGATGCCCCGTTCGCCGATGACGGTGTCGTAGCCGTCGGCCAACTCTCGGATAAAACCGTCGGCCCGAGCCGCCCGTGCGGCCGCCTCAATCTCGTCGCGGGAAGCCGTGGGTCGTCCGAGGGCGATGTTTTCAGCGAGGGTCGCACTGAAGAGGAAGGTCTCCTGAAAAACAACGCCAATGCTCCGGCGCAGGGTGTCGCGGTCCCAATCCCGGAGGTCGGTTCCGTCCAGCAAGATGCGTCCTTGGGCCGGCTCGTAGAATCGGGCGATGAGCGCCAGAAGGGTGGATTTGCCCGAACCGGTCGGTCCCACCACGGCGACTCGGGCGCCGGCGGCAACGCTGAAGGACACCGATTCCAGGGCCTGAGTACGGGATGGGGTCTGGGTGGCGGGACGCTTCTCGGTTGGCGGCTTCGATTCATCCAGCACTCGGAGGGAAGGCTCCGAGGAGTAACGGAAGTCGACCGATTCGAACACGATGGATCCCTCAACGAGGGAGATCCGTCCGTTGGTGCGGTGTGCGCTCGGCGGAGCCGGATCGTCGAGCAATTCACTCACCCGCTGGGCGGCGGAACTGGAGTTCTGGAGGATGTTGGTGATTTGGCCGATCACGCCGATCCGTCCCCCCAGAGCCATTTGATAAACCAGCACCTTCGCCAGGTCTCCCAGCGGGATGGATCCATCCAGCACCTCGCCGCCACCCATCCACAAGGTCAAGGGCACGGCCAGACCGAAGAGGAATTGAGCGAAGGGAACACGGGCCGCCCAATAATTCACCGCCTCGGCCAGTTCCTTGAGGAATTCGGCCCGACGCGCGCGGAATTTGGTGATTTCGGCCGATTCCCGGGCAAATGCCTTCACCACCCGAACTCCGGCGATGTTCTCCTGGATGACCGTGCTCATGGCTCCGTGCCGCTCGTGGACACGCCGCCACCGCGGCTGCAATTGGGCGGCAAACCAGGCCATGGTAGCCACTGTGGGAGCGAGGGCCACCAGGGTCATCAGGCCGAGACGCGTGCTGGTGACAAAGATGAGCGACAGGGTGCCGATGAGCCCGACGGCGACATCCACACCGAAGAGCAGGCATACAAAGAGAAGGTCTTGAAGGCGGCCGACATCGGTGCCGGCGCGGGAGATGAGTTCGCCGGTGCGGGCGTTGTCATGCCAGGCGAAGGAGCGCCGTTGGAGCGAGTCGTACACGGCGGCGCGGATATCGCCCAGGGTCGTTTGGGCGGTCCGGTTGCGGATGGGGCCGAGAACCAAGCCCACGACAGCCCGCAGCACGACGAGTCCGACAAACACCCCGACCATGGTTCCGAGGGACTGCCGGGTCGATGGGGTGCCCAGGGCCGTGATGGTGGAGCCCACGAACTGGGGCAGCGACAACTCGATGCCGATATTGAGCAGCAGGAGCCCGATGGACAGCACCGTCCAGCCGGGTCTCCTTCCCAGGAAACCCACGATGAGGCGCACTGCGGCCACCGGACGGATCGCCGGTGGCGTGGTGGGTGGGTGGTTTTCGGGCATGACCTCAAGGACGGCTCAAGGGTGGCCGAGCGCCGATTGACGGGCGAACTCGTGGACCGAATTCATCAGATTCCGGATCGTTCTTTGCCGGTTCTCGGCCAGTTGTTTCAGCAGTCCCAACGACTCAAAGGGGCTGAAATCCAATGCAGCAATCTCGTTGGGAGTTCCGCCGGTAGCCAATTCAGCGATCGCTCCGGCGAGGCATTTGAGGGTCATGGCGTCCGAATCGGTCCGGAACCAGCATCGACCCTGTCGCCACTCGGCGATCCACCAGGTGCGCACGAGGCAGCCCTGAACCCGATGTGCCTCCTGACGGTCGATTGCCGGGAGTGGCGATTGCAGTCGGGCGGTTTCAACCAATTGGGCCAGACGAATTTGAGGGTCATTGAGTGCCGCCAGACGGGACGACCAGCGGGCCAGCCGCAGGCACGGTGGCAGGGGTTCAAACGGGCCGGCTTCGGCCAGAGCGGACTCCGGCGACGCAGCAGAGGAAGACTGCGGTTCGGTCGGGGCGGCCATGGCCGTATCAGTTGAGGAAGGCTGTCAGCGGGCTCGTCGGACTGGCTTCATCGATGACCTCTCCGAGGCCCAACTCGTAGGCCGTCCGTCCGGCGTTGACCGCATCGCGGAAGGCGATGGCCATGCGCGATGGATTCGAGGCGACCGCAATGGCGGTGTTGACCAGGACCGCGTCAGCGCCCAGTTCCATGGCCTCGGCGGCATGGCTGGGGGCTCCGATGCCGGCGTCCACGACGATGGGTACAGTCGCCTGCTCGATGATGATCCGCAGTTGGTCGCGGGTCTGGAGGCCTCGATGCGAACCAATCGGTGATCCCAAGGGCATGACTGTGGCGGTACCCGCCTCTTGCAGACGCTTGGCCAGAACGGGGTCGGCGTTGATGTAAGGCAGCACCACGAATCCTTCGGCCACGAGTTGCTTGGCTGCTTCAAAGGTCTCCACAGGATCCGGCAGCAGGTATCGTGGATCGGGGTGGATCTCGAGTTTGATCCATTTGGGCAGACCGGCCGCCGCCGCCAAACGGGCCAGTCGAACCGCTTCTGCCGCATTCATGGCCCCACTGGTGTTGGGCAGGATGAGGTAGCGCTTCGGATCGATGAACTCGAGGATGTTGGCGAAGGGGTCTTTCTTGCCGCTGAGATCCGCGCGTCGCAAAGCGACCGTCACCATTTGGGTCCCGCTGGACTCCAGGGCGTCACGCATGGACTCCGGCGACGGAAACTTTCCCGTTCCCAGAAACAATCGGGAATCAAACGAGCGTCCGGCGATCAGCAGCGGTTTCGACATGTGCCGTAGAACCTCTCAAAACCGCCGATGTGTTGTAAAGCCGGTGACCTGAATTGACTCCCTCCACACTCCCGTGAAAACAGGGGTTTGGTGGTGTGGGCGGGTTGGCTGTTTGGACCCCACGGGTGGGCCAACCGCCGAAAGGTGTTGGGAAGCCCCGACGGTCTAGGAGTACGAACTCCAGGCCGAACGGGCCACCGGAGCGTACGAGCGGACCTGGCGGAGTTGGCGACTGGAACGATCCAGTTCCGCCTCCTCCGCCATGGCCCGGCATCGGACTTGAGCGAGTGTTTCGCCGTTCTTGTTCTCGAGGTCGATGAGTGAGGCCACTTCACTGCGAAGTCGCTTCTCAATCTCCGACCAACTCACTCCCGAACGGGACACTTCAGCCCGAGCAGCTTCGGTGTACCGGATGATCCTTCCCTGCAGTTCAAACTTGGCCCGCTGGCAGGAATGCACCTTGGGCCAATCGGAGCTGCGGATGGCATCGCCCTCGCGAACAGTCCAGTCCCGCCATTCATCGTAGGTCTTGAACAAGTCGTGATGGGCGCTCATCGGAGGGCTTTCGTCGTGGAAGGGATCCGTTGTGGTGGGGAATCAGGCGGCCTGCAATTGCAGGCCGGCGTGTTGATCGACCGGGTTGTTGGAGCGGCCAGACAGCATCTCCGCCCAGGCGTTGCGGATTTCAGTCAGCAGTCGAATCACCAGCTGAACCCCATCGGGTTCCTTCTGAAGGTTGCTTTTGCTGAGCTGCGAGTCGTAGTAGTTGTACAACCGACGCATCGTGGACGCGAACTCGCCACCCACCTCCATGTTCAACGACGCATTCAATTCCCGGATGATGTCCTGGGCCTTGAGGATGTTGTTGTTGATCGCGAGGTTGGATTCCAAGGGGTCATCGAGATCGAAGCCGGTCAGCGCCCGGTCCAGGAAGCGCAGGGCTCCATCGAACAGCATCAAGACGAGTTGTCCCGGGGGGGCAGTCTTGGTTGCTGCCTGACGATAGGATTGCCACGGGTTGGGGTTGTATCTCATGGGCGGGCGAAAAGGGTTGAACGATCAGAACTACGATAAGGATTGCTGCAGGTTACCAGGCCATGGGGCCTTGTAACTTGACTGCAAGCAGAGTGGATATTTGGCGGATGGTCTTGGCCGGCGGATAGTCGACGTTGGATGCGAGTTCGCGGGCGAGTTGAACCTTTTCAGGTCGAGCACCTGCCAGTCGATCCAGAGAGCTTCGGAGAGAGTCTGCCTGGGAGAAGTCCTGCTCATCGACCGCCGGAGCGGTGGTGTCCCTGCGAGAGGTGTTGCGATGTACCTTCGACGTGGAGTCGAGGGTGCCTGTACGTTGGATGTCCATTTTTTCTCACTTTCTAGGCAGGCGCGGACGGTTCTTGTTATCCCCCAATCACCATCCGCACTGAGGACATCGGAGCGTGATGGAAAAACTTGAGGAATCATCGTTTGGGCAGGGTTTGCCACACAGATTGGGCCGTATATCGGCAGAATCGGGAAGGGGAACGGAGATCGGACTGCGGGTCGGCCAGTTCCGATGCGCCGGTGTGGTGCCCGCGGAAATAGTCGCGGGCTGAGCGAGCAACCTCCGCTTGGGAGGCGTCGAAGGTTTCGTCGATGGACCAGAGCGTGCCCCCCTGATCGGCAGTGACCAGGCGGAGTTCCCATCCGATGGCCACCGGAGGGAAGGGGCGGTAGCTGGCCAGTTGCGCGAAGATCACTCCGTCGGCCGAGTGGGCCGACTGGATGCGGGTCAGAAGGTCGGCGGGCAGGGGCTCTCCGGCTGAAAAGGCGTCCTTGCCAAAGCCGCGACGCAATTCCTCCGGCGTGGCTTTGATGACTTCGAAGCGGTGGGTCTTCCTCAATTCCTCCTCCAGGATCTTGGCCAGTTGGTTTCGGTGATCCAAGGTGGCGAGGTCTGGGGTTGAAAGAGTGACCGGCATGAGGACGACTCGCTGCAGGTTTCCCGGCAACACATCGACGGCTCGGTACACGTTCTTGGGCTCGAATCGAGCTCCCAGCTCGGGCAGCGACGGCTTCGGTGTCTGGCATCCTGCCAGGATGAGGCCAATGGCGAGGATCCAGGAGCGGTTCGGATTCAGGGTCTTCATGGGTGGTAGGACGGTTACTGTTCCGGGCCGGATGCAGCGACCACTTGTTCAATGAGGCGCGCCGCGGACGGAAGGGCTTGATGGAGGGCACCGAGACGTTCGTGGAAGGCTTGAACCCAACCGTCCAGCCCGAGTTCGACCGCCTGTCGGTAACGGCGGATGAGATCTTGGCTCACGGATCGTTCGCGATCCGGCGGCAGCCCACTCAAGGGCTCTCCGGCAAACAACCGGCACAGGATGAGACCGGAGGCGCAAGCGTCGTCGTTGTTTCTCGCGAGCTCGAGCCACAAGGGGAGCGCATCGCCGAAGTGGCCATTGAGCAGGAGTGTTTCAGCGCGCTGCCGTTTCAGGATGGGATTGTCGGGCAGGTGTTTGAGCGCTTCGCCGCTCCAGTCCAATGCGAACTCGTGGGAATCCTTTTGGCGCAGCGCGATGGCGGAGCCCACCTCCCACACCTTGGGTTGTTTGGGATCGAGTTGAATGCCTTCATGCAGCAGCGTGAGGGCGGGGATGATTTTTCCGGATTCAGCCTGGAAAGCCGCAAACTCCACCCGAGCCGCCTCGTTGCGAGGGTCATCCTGGAGCGACTGCTCATAGGCTTTGCTCGCGTCGGCGGTGCGTCCGAGCTTTCGCAAGGCATGAGCCAGGCAGTGGGCCGGAATTCCGCTTCGGATGTCCTGGTGGATGGGGGTAAGGGCGGGCTGATTCCTCAGTTTCAGGCACTGCTGAAGGCTTTTCGCGCAGGCTTCCCAACGCTGCAGTGCCGACTCGGCCAAACCTTGGATGAAGTAATGCGAAGCGGTGCGATCCTTGGGCAAGATGGCCTGATCGTTGAAGACGGCAACGACGTCCTCGTTTTGCTTCAGGGTCATCAAATGGGAGGCATATTGCGTGAGCAGCACTTCCCGCAACTCGGGAGGTGTTTGTGAGTACGGGTGCTGCAACATGGCCATGTAGGACTGTTGGTAATACCCGATGCCATAGCCGTGCTGACCCGAGCGCCAAAGCTCCAACCCGAGGTTCATGAGCAGATTGACGTCATTCGGATACTCTTCGTTGGCTTGTTCCAACAAACGGAGATTCCGTTGAACCTTGTTCCGGCTCTTGACCACCTCGGTCTGGTATCCGTGGTGGATCAGTCGGGCGTCACCGAAGCGGTTTTCCATCGACCATTTCTCGCGGTTCAATTCCAGGCTGGCATACACCTGTTCATGGACTCGGCTCACGTAGAACTGCTGGGGCGCATTGCGGAAGAGGCGAGGAACCTGACTCACCCCCTGGTCTTCCCGACCCACATCCACGAGGGGCAATCGGTAGGCGATGGTGTTGGCCTGCGTGAGCAGGGCTCGAAGGGCCGAGTGGTGCGCCTGCGAGACCTCTTCATCGGCATCGAGGACGAGGATCCAGTCTCCGCGGGCATGGAGCAGGGCGGCATTGCGGGCGGCGCTGAAGTCGTTGTCCCAGGCACGGAAGTGGACTTCGGCTCCATGGGCGCGGGCGATCTCGACGGTCCGGTCGGTGGAGCCGGTGTCCACGAGGATGATCTGGTCGGCGAGGCCTCGGATGGATTCCAGGCACCCATGGAGGAATCGCTCCTCGTTCTTGGCGATGAGGCAGACCGACAGTCGCGGGCGCAAGCCCTCACGCAGCGGCGGCTCGCTCAGTTCAATGGAGGGTTTGTCGGGGCCTCCGGGAATGCTGGCGAGGCGCTTGCGGGCGGGCTTCCAGTTCGGCACCAGGGTGGTCGCCTTTTGTGCGCACTGGCGGGCGAGAGTCCGATGACCGGTGCTGGCTGCCACCTCGCTCAGGAAGACCCATCCTTCAGGGTGGAAGGGGCGCTCTTCGATGGCAGTGCATCCCAGGCGCCAGGCTTCGAGGGGGTTCTGCCCTTGGAACGCCTTTTGGGCTGCCAAGAGATCTCCTCGGAATGCCACCTCCGGCAAGGTCATGCCGCGGTTCGCGTTGGCCAAACGGGACTTCTTGGCGTCGGCCAGGGCTTGGCGACGAGCGACCAAATCCCGCGCCAAATGGGCAGCAGTCTGGGCGGCGTTTTTCCAGGTCCAGTGGGCGGCCACGTGTTCCGCACCACGAAGGGCACGCTCGCGCCATTGCGGAGCCTCTTGGACGGCGGCCTTGAGGGATTCCCGCAAGGCTTCGGCATCGGGGCTCAACCACCAGCCCCGGTGATCAAGCTTCATGCCGCTGATTTCATGGCCCACGTACTCCCGCGAGGCTGGGATGCGATGCACGAACTCGTCGGTGGCGAAGTCGTCGGTCGACCCACCGCCGGTGCAAATCACCGGCAGGGCGCAGCCCATGGCCTCGAGGACCGGCAGACCGAATCCCTCGCCACGGTACGGGTGCACCAGGCAGTCACAGGCCGTGTAAAGACCGGCCAGTTCGCGCTCGGGCAACTCCTGATCGAGGTAAACGATTTCGGGGGCGTTCGGATCGGACTGCGCCTGACGGATCCGTTCCGACAAGGTTTGTCCCTGATAGGCGGAATTGCCTCCGAAATCCTTGATGACCAGACAGACATCGTCGGATCGGCGGAAAGTGGCCAGGTAGGTTTCCAGGAGCAGGTCGGCTCCCTTGCGGGCAATGGTTCCGCCCACGAAGAGGAACTTGAATTTCTTGCCCGTGGCGATGGGCGTGGGGGCAGCACCCGGATGGTGCACAGCCGGATTGTACCCATTGGGCAAGACCTTCAGCTTGTCTGACGGAATGCCAGCTTGCAGGTACAGGCTTCGGACGTACCGGCTGGGGCACCAGATTTCGTCCACGTTCTTGGCTTGCTGGGCCCATTCGGCAGGGATCGACCCGTATTCCCAGGGTTGAATGAGCACCCAGGCGCCGTGCTCGGGGCGTCGCCAGTCCGGTGGCCAGGCATGGCGCACCGTGATCAAGGTATCGGAGGGTGAACGCCTCAGGACGCGTTGCGGCCACCCCTTCAGTTCCTGAGGCACCGGACCGTTGACGGTGTTGGCCGTTGAAACGGCCACGGCACGGAATCGCGGTTCCTGATTGAGACCTTGGATCAAGGACCGGTTCACGTGCGACAGGGAACCCAAGTCCAGGAACGAGCCCTCGAGGGCCAGGGTCATCGTGGTGGTCGGAGCTGCTGAGGCGGGTGCATGAAGATCCACCATCGGCGCCGGCGGAAGGTGGGCCGAGATCAGCGAACGCTCGATGGCTTGCAAGCGACGGATCACCACATCGGCCACCGCATCTCGGCTGTAATGGCGGGCCATGTGTTGGCGGGCCGCCTGGCCCTTGGTGCGGGCTTCTTCCGGGTGGGTGAATACCCGACGCATCAGCGATCGCAAGTGGGTCTCGGAGGGGTTGGCCCAGCGGTGACCCTTGTAGTGCCACAGCTCGGGCTCGAGCCCGCGGGCTTCGACCATTTCATAGTCGAGGAGGTAGCTGGTTTCCTCGGACATGAATTCCGTATTTGCGCTCCAGTTGGTCGCAATCACGGGGCGCTCCATGAGCATCGCCTCGTGCTGAGGGCGTCCCCATCCCTCGCCCCGGCTCGGTGCCACATAACAGTCGCAGGCGAGGTACAGTCCCGGCAATTGGTCGCTGGGTACCTGATCGGCGATGAGTTCGATGCGGGGAAGTTTTTTGTCTCCGAGTCCGAGAGTTGCGGTGAAGTCCGCGATGCGCCGGCGAATTTCCTCGGTCGGATCGCCCTCGGGCTTGGAGAACAGGTAAGTGCGCAGCCACAGGCACACGTCGTCGTCGGCCGAAAACTCGCGCAAATAAGCGGCCAACAAAACGTCCCAACCCTTGCGGGAAGACCACTCGAAGATGGACAAAAAGTTGAACCGGGCCTTGTTCGGCAACGGGTAGACCGAGTGCCGGACCGGATCGAAAAACTCCGAATCCACCGCACCCGGAATCACCACCAATTTCGATCGCTCCACGCCACTGGCTGCGAAGGTCTCGACATTGTATTGCGACGGAACCCAAACCTCATCCATCCGATTGCAGGATGCGACCCAGTCCGGCGAGATGCGATCGGTCTCAAACATCGTGCGGCCAATGCTGTAGTCGGCGTCGGGGAGGCGGATGAATCCGCCGGCCGGATTGTGTGAAACGACAATCCCGCCACTCAATTCCTTGAACCGGTCGCGCATCCGGAACAGCGCCTCCCGATCACCGTCAGCCAAACCGCGGGTGAAGCTCTCGGAATAGACGCTCGTTTGATGGAATATCCCGAGATCGCATCGTGTTTCCAACGGCAGAACGAAGTTGATCGCCTCGCTGGCGTAACCGCTCGGATTGAAAATGGGCGCCGCCCAGCGTACTGGCAGCCCGAGCTCCACCGGGCGGCGCGCTGTTTGGCGGCCCGACGGGTTCATCGCGAGCGTATAGTGACCATCATCGTGGGTGGTCGTACTGTGGCGATTGAAGGACGGACGAATTCCGGCCTTCCTCAACCTGCTGGAAAAATCCAGGTCTTCGCCTTGGTAGAATCCCCGGCCATCATCCCATTTCACTCGATCGGCCACCTCGGCTTTGAGCAGGATAAGACCTCCGGTGATGTACACATGGTCATCATCGTCGGTGTAGTCCAGCAACACGTGCCCACGCGGGCCTCCATGAGTGGCCCAATCCCAGAATCGGGATCCGTCTGGATTCAGGATGCGCACAGACAGCGCCTCCCAATCGTCTCCATAGCGCTGGAGACCGGTGTAGAAATCGTCGTGGAAAATGAAGTCGTCATCCACCACCACAAAATGGTCATACCGGGCGGCGGCAGTCAGCGCGTTGCGCATTTCGCCCAACCGCCCGTTGCGAGCGGCGTCGACGGCAAGGACCGTTCCGACACCTTCCGGGAGCTCGGTGGGCGGTTCCCCGCCGACCAGGATCTCGAACTGCGGCATTTTGAGCGCACGTATGGACTGTATCTCTCTCGCCAGTTTTCGGGGGCGCTTGCCGTTGGTGATGATGAGGAAAGACCAACCCGGTTCCCGGTGCGGACTCTTGCCTTGAACGGCTAGGGCTATGTTTGGATCTTGGGCTGAGACATCATTTTCTTTTTGGGGTAAGACTGGAGCTGTCGATGCCGGTGAGACGGAGGAACCGATGCGAACCTCGAGTTCACCAACAATGATGTTCAGATCCGGGTGGGCTGGCCCCAGGGTCTGAGCTCTGCGGTAATGTTCCAACGCCGCGGCGGTGTCATCGAGCTCCAGCGCCTTCAAGCCGAGGCCAATGGCCTCATCTTGCTCGGGCGTCAATGCCACGGCCACGCTGTGCTTGGCCTCCAACTCCTGAAGCCTCGCCTGAATGTCGGGGTCATTCGGAGCCAGGCTCCGGGCGTTTTGGTAAACCTCAATGGCCGTCTGAGGTTCATTCAATTTCAGCATGGATTCGGCGAGAATCACCATGCCGTCGGCATTTTGGGGTTGGATGGACAACAACTCCTGACAGGTTTTGGCGCAATGCAGCCATCGTTGCTGTTTGAAGAGGACGTGAGCCAGCAGCAGCAGCGCATCGGCCCCCTTGGGATCCAAGGCCAACGCTTCTCGTGCGATGGCTTCAGCCTTGGCGAGGGGGTCTTGTTCGATTGGTTGGTTATGAGCGGAGCTGGTTGGGTTTGGCGCTCCCGAGCGCCCGCCATTTGTTGCTTGTGGAGCTCGAGGCTGAATTGAACCTTGAGTGGCTTCGGTCTTCGGCTGCCACGTTGGAACACTGCTAATAGCACGATGGAAAAACTCGGCGTAGCGCGGCGCCATTTGGTTCCAATCGAATCGAGCGATCACCGATTGGCGTGCCTTAATTCCGAGCGATCGACGCAGACCTGGATCATCCCGAAGTTCGCAGACGGCTTGGATGAGCAGGGGTAGCTCGCGTTCGACGATCAGAGCACTTTGTCGGTGCTGCAGGTACTCGGGCACCGTGCCGTTGTCGGTGGTGAGGATGGCCCGCTCCATCGAGGCCGCCTCAAGCAAGGAGTTGTTGTTGCCTTCCTGAGCCGAGGAACAGATGTAGACATCGATGCTGTCGTAGAATCGCCGCATCCCCTCCAAGTCGAGGTTCTTGTCCATGTAACCGCAGAAAACCAACTCCACCCCGGGAAGTCTTCCAAGAGGCGCAATCAACTCCTCGAAGCCCTTGGTCTTGTTTACCCGATTGCCGGCCCAACCCACCCGGACGCGCCCTGAGGGTGTTTGGTCCACCGGGCGGGTTGGCGTGAAGAAGGTCGTGTCAGTCCCGTGGGTGACGTAATCGGTTTGGGGTACGAACGGCCTGAAGACCCTGGTCAGTCTCTCGGAGACCGTGTGAATCCGTTGGAAGTGGGTGTTCAGGAACTGTGTGAACCCGAGGAAGTCATGCCCGGCCCAAGAGGTGTGGGAGCGGATGCTGGTGACATACTTGGCCGGCGTGCGGATCTGGTTCTGGGGAATGAGGTTCCATTCCAGAGGGTAGATGAGGTCGTAATCCGCCTCGTTATAGGTCTGTCCTTGAAGCTTGAGGTCGAAGTCGAACTGGGACCCCAGTCGCTCCATGAGCACCTTGCAGTGGCGCGCGAAGATCCAGTTCGGCACATCGGCCATGAGCATGACCCGAGGGCGGTGGATTGGTGTTGTACCAGATTGAGATGCCTCAATTTCATCTTTGATCCTGTCCTTAAAAGTCTCCCCATTCCGGGACCCTAGCTTTGAAGGATCGCTATCAAGTCGCTGGATTTGCGTTGTCGATTTGCAGTTTGGCTGCGGGTTGCAGAGCGATGTGCTTGGCGCCAGTTGAACAAGAGGATCGGAGGCTCGGGCAACAGAGGTTACGCCGCTCGTTGCGTTCAGGGGTTTCAACCGTGCAAGACATACAAGGTGGTTCAATCTTATTTGCCCGTCTTGCCGGACCTTTGCGAGCGGCAGACGACAGAAATCAGTGGCGAACACATCGATCACCTCGAATCCTTCTTTACGCAGATGATCAGCAAGTTTGTCCATGCTCCAGCTGCGCACATGCTGCATGCTGTGAAATTCGTGATCGCAGCAAGGGCAGTACACCGTGGATTTGCGCAAATCTTCGTCGTTCGGCGTTGTGAATACTGCGACTCCATCTGTTGTCAGCAAACGCTTAACGTCGTTTAGTATGCTGGCTAAGATATCATCGTAAACGTGCTCAATAACCTCCGTTACAAAGATTGATTGAAATCGATGCCTGCTCTGGATGAGTTCATGAATCGTAAATCCACCTACGAATCGAGGGTGGTTGGCAAAGCGGGATCTGATATCGTCAACGGACTCTGGTGAAATATCCGCTGCGGTGGTGGCAAAACCTTCAATTAATAGCTTTTCAGTAAGGAACCCAAGTCCGGCCCCGTAGTCGAGAGCAGTTACGGCATGAGGAAAATACTCACGCAGCCCCTTAAGAACGTTGCCGCCAACTTGGTAAGCGAAATAATTGCTTCGATTAGTGCGTGCCTGATACGCCCAGAAACGTTTAACTAATTCCGGAGTCCAGTGAAGTGCTGCGTGCTCTTGAGTTGGTGCAGCTAATGGAGTGAGAGCGGTTGGTACGATTGAAGTCTGGGCCACTTGTTTGGCGCCAAAGCGTACGGGAAGCTCAGAAATTGTGAACATTCGTTTGCCCGTGCGCGTTGCGGCGATGTCGGTAACTACCTGTGACCGAACTACCGCCGTTGGGCCCATATGCTCCCGAACAACGCTGGTTATGCGTTCAAAGACGGAATGCTCAAAGCCAGGTCCAATCACAACTAAAATGTCGATAGAAGCATCTGAGTTTTGCCGGACCTGAAAGTTTCGGATTCCAGGTTTGTGGTAAAATAGGTGGGTAAAAAATTCCCCGTGAACCAATCGGCCATCCGGTGCCGTGATTGTATTGCCAGTACGGCCAAGGATCCGTTGGATGCGTGTGAAAGCACGGCTATGTGAAGTAGTTTCGAGTGAGGGAGCCACCCCAACATCGCCGATTTCATATCGAATCAGAGGCATCGCGTAGTTGACCAGATCTGTAATTACCAGTTTTCCCTCTTCGCCAGGGGCAGCGGGTCTTCCATCACGTATAATTTCTACCAAACGTACGTCGTCAGCCACCAGCAACCCGTCGTGAAGACTATCCTCGCAGGCGATGCCTGGGATTTCACGGGAACCGTAAAAATTGAAGACTGGTGCGCCGAAGGCTTTCTGGATGTCTTGTCGCATCTCCTCTGTTAAAGTTTCCGCGGCTGACTCCACGGCCACCGGGCAGATTTGGGGCAGGCCTCGATTCAAAATGAACCTGGCCACCAAGTGCAGTGAACCTGCATATCCACGGATGGTTCTGGGTTTCCAAGCGATAAGCTCCAGAACGAAACGCTCAATATCCGTTTCGCAGCAGTTGAAAACGTTCAACCACCGTTCATGATTTGGGATGTTTGGCGGAAAATCCCGATCCGCACCCCAAATTAATGCGAGTTTGTCTCCAGGAATATAACCGATCCAACGGCGGAAACGCTCAGTTGCGCTGACCATCCAACGCTGAGCACGTTGGTCTCGGTAAAAGACGAGGGGTTCACCAGTGGATCCTCCTGTAGCATCTTTGATCAAATCTGATTTATTAACACCTAGTGCTACGAGCTTATCTAAATTGGATTGTATCTCCTGCTTGGTTAGGATTGGGATCTCTCTCAAATCCGCAAATGACTTAATCTCTGGAAAGTTGCCATGTATGGAAGCAATGCGGTTTCTGTAAAATGGAACTCGGTCTACTGCGTGCCGCAAAAGTAGGTTAAATCGGTCCAGTTGGATGGCATTCAACTGGGTGCGGTTCAACCACTGGTTATACTCAACCTCAACGTGGATCGGGCCTTGGTCTTGAGAAATTTGTTTCATGGATGTATCAAAGATCCTTAAGTGACATTTAGGACCTAGCAACCTGCTCCAAATTTAGTTCGCAATAGCCCTTCCATCCCCGGGGAACTTCCGTTTTCCGACCTAGCTTGAATGCTAATTCATGGTAGTTCAATGTTCCTGCACTTGTGATAAAAGATGGGTTTCCGCCTTGTGGCATTACCGGATAACGCATACGATCGCGGCATCCACCTAAAAGACGTACTTTCTCTGGGTCTAAATGGAGCAGTGAGCCGTGAGCCCAATCTGAAGCGGCAGCGGATTCACTGAATGTGATTATTCCAAGAGGTTGCGGTAGCGGAGCAAGGGGACCCTCAGCTTGTCCACATATGATGGCATCGGTAAGATTCAGTATCTTGCGTTGAGGCGTTTCGTGAAGTTTGCCTTCAGTGTCTCCATAAATAAGACATCTATTGAGATCAATGTTCATTCTCCAACAGGTATCGTTGCCGTACCACCCCCCCTCAAGGTCCGCTTCATGGAATCGCGAATAAAGATTTAATAAATCTTGCGAACGTTTGATCCAGACGTTGTAGTCGGGGGTGCCGATTCGGCGGTTTGCCTCATCGTAATAACCTTCGACCGAATGTTTCCACCACTCCCAACCGGGATAACAATCTCCGCCGATTGCTGAACCTCCAGCTCGATGGTGGGGTAGATAATCTTTGTTACCGTTTATTCCCACTAGGTTTTTTAGGGCAGCTGTAAGGCCAGATTTCCGATGTGTTTTTAATTTTGGAAGATTGATCACTACATCTGCTTCAAATGCTTCCTTGGCTAAAAGATACTGATGACGGCCGGTGCAGTGTGTTTCAGCTAGCTTTTCGGGGTCGTACATAGTGACACGGAATCCTCCATTATCCGTGATGGGCTCCAGCAGACTATCTTGTGCCAAATCAAAAAGAACGTATCGATTTAACGGACGTCGTTCTTTTTGTAAATTGGATGAGAGTGATGAGCCGGCCATTACTGTTCTTCGAAAATCAATTATATCAATGGGGATTTCTCCTGCAGCAAGGCGGATCCGGTGTTGTAAATCAGAATCCACGAGTTTTTCCCACTGGCAACCTTGGAGTGGTGCATCTCCAATTGTGATGCGAGAGGGTTTGCACCTTGCAACCATTTCGACCACAGCTAGTAAGACTTCAGAATGGGTTACCATGCAGTCCATGCTGGCGCCGGACTGGTTCAAATGCAGGACCCAATTTGGTTTAATCAGCACACGTTCTCCTCCGTGTATAAAAGCGTCGAAAGTTTGTGGTTTGCCTGTGTAGAGATGGATAGCCTCCATGACAAGTGACCGAACATTTTCAGGAGAATAGAAAGCTTTGTTCTGCGATCCAGCGATGCCAACTCGGTTTTGGTTGTAATTCATTTCGGTCGAGTAATTAGCAATTAGATGCGTTGAGTTTGTGTCGTGCTGGCGGGCTTGATGGATTTATATAAATAAAAATAGACTGCAACAGTGTTTAAATAAAACCGATAACCGACGGGTTAATAAAGGTTGTTCTTTCGCTGGTCTATGATAAAATATATTGATAATTTGAATTCTAATTGCAACATAAACCGACTAGATTGTAGCAAAAAACATGCCATTATAATCAGTGTGACAATGGGGAAGAAAATGCCTAGCACGCCTAAGCGTTACGCCCCGATGATGATTTTGCCGCGCTGAAACTTCCGCAGACGGGAATAAAATGCCGGAGTTTTTACTCCTCTGCAGTCCGTCAGTGGGGGGTACTAATCGAGTTTCGCGTAAATAGGTGATGCATATCACCTCGCTTTTTGTTTATCCACGTTGCGGCTGGTTTCTGGGATATTTAGTAATCACCCCAATTCAGAAGGTATCCCGATCGAGAAAACGAATTGCTGCGACTCCGGATTATTTGAAATGCCCAACGGCTGATACCGGCAAGTTGATCGGAACGGTGCGAGCTGTTCCAGTGTGTTGGGGGTTGAGCTGCCAGGTACTGTTGCTCTCTATCTGGCGTCGGCTCTCTGCGGGTTTAACGATACTGTATTTTCCTCACGCCCCACCAAATCGCTGCTGGAGGTACTTGAGTTGCTGGTTGATGGATTGCTGGGCGGTTTCCATCTGGACGAAGCTGTCGATGAGGCGCTGGCGGTTGGATTGGACGCGCTTTTCCAAGTCGGTGACCTGGGTGTCGATTTCGCTCGATTGCTTGGTCAGGGCATCCTGCTTTGCGATCAGCGTCCCGTCCTCTCCAATGGTTTTGTCGAGATAGGCCTTCAGCTGGGTGGCGATGCCTTTGTCGGGATCATTGAAGAGGGACTTGAGCTCGCTCAGGTAGTTGGCGATACCGCTGTCGAGGAGCGGCTCGTCATCGAGGGTCAGTTGATCGTTGTCGCCACTGGTGTCGATTCCGATCTTGGAGAGCGTGGTCAGTGTGCCGGTAAGCCCGGTGCTCTGGTTGAAGGAAATCGAGCGCAGTTTGCTGGCGATATCGTTGATGTCGCTGTCGTTGGCCAGGATGGATCGGGTGACCTTGCCCGAGGAATCCGTCGAGCTGGCGGTGAGGGAGGCGATCGTGGACTGGGCGCGGTTGTAGTCTTCGATGAAGCTCTTGATCGCCCCTTTGATGGCGGTGGTGTCCGAGGACAGGGTGATCGTGGAGGTGCCGGTCTTCGATGCAGCGATGGTCAAACCATCGATACCCGTGATGTCCGCATCGAGGGTGTTGCTGTGGCTCGAGAGAACAGACCCACCGTTGATGGTGTAGAGGAGGTCGTTGCCGGCCTGAAAGGTGGATCCGGTGGTGAGGCCAGCGGCCGCCAGAAAGTTGCCGGTGACGTCTTCCATGGCCACACCCAGATTGCCGGTCACCTTGTTGGTCAGGGTGAATCGGTCGGTGATCCGGTCATAACTCATGCCAACTCCGGCGGCGGAGGCATTGATCCGGTCCATCAAGGTTTGCACCGAATCGCTCGATGCATTGTAGGTGATGGAGACGCCATTGATCTTGATCACGCCGGCGCCTGCCCCGCCATCGCTGACGGCCGTCGAGAAGTTGGCTTGGCTGAGCGTGCTGCTGGTCTTGATGCTGCCGAGGCTGGAGGCGCTTTCGATGGCGTCCGTCCCGTTGTTGGACAACCGGGCCACCGTGAGGAAATTGGAGGAATCGGTGGCGCTGCCGATGACCAATCCTGAGCCAGGAGTGCCCGTGTTGGTCAGGCTGATCTTGTCGGTGCCTGAATCGTAGGAGCCCTGGATGTTGCCGCCGGTGGCCGTGTTGATCCGTGTGAAAACGTCCTGGAGGGTGTCCACCGCGGGATCAATGGTGATTTGATGCCCGTCCACGGTGATGGTTCCGGCCGAGATCGGCGGGTTGAACCCCTTCGTGGCGAGTGTTCCGGTGCTGACGGTGTTGGTCGGATAGAGATTGCCACCGACACCCGATGCTCCCTGGGTTTTGGAGGCCGTGGCAAGCTGTGTGATGTTGAGTTCGTAGGTGCCTGTGGACACCCCCGATGCGGCCGTGGCTGTCAGGATCGAGGTGTCGCTGACGGTAGCCTTGCGTGCCTGCAAGACGCTTTCTGAGCTGAGGTTGTCCAGACGGTTCTTCAGGACGTTGAGCTGCGTCTTGACGCTGCCGTAGGCCTGATTTCGGTTCTGGATGAGGCTCTGATCGGATCGCAAACGCTTCTGAGGTGCGCGCTCGACGTCCGTCAATTGATTGACGAGCGATTTCCAGTCGAAACCGGAAGCCAGACCTGAGAGCCCTAGATCCATAACGATAGGATATCGGCACCAGCCGGCGTTTTCTTGAGTCTTGTGGGAGGCTTGAGGGCTTGGATGGTGCTCAGGCCCCAACTTCACCCTTTGAAAATGCCCGCCAGATCGACACTCTGCGCCCTGATTTTCGCATGAAGCGCACGCACCATTGCAATGAACTCCGCGCCTCGGACGCCGGCCGCGCAGTCATCCTGACCGGTTGGGTCCACTCCCGACGTGATCTCGGCGGGGTCCTTTTCATCGATCTCCGTGACCGTGAGGGTCGGACCCAGACGGTGTTCGATCCGTCGGACTTGCCGCCCGCGGTCTTCGATGTGGCCTCCAAGCTGCACGCCGAGTCGGTGATTGAAATCGAGGGCAAGGTCCGGGTCCGGCCTGAGGGCACCCGCAACGCCAAGATCCTCACGGGCGAGGTCGAGGTGCAGGTGCAGTCGATGACCGTGCTGAACCCCTCGGCGATTTTGCCATTCCAGGTCGACGACCCCGAGGTGGCCAACAAGGTGAACGAGGAACTGCGGTTGCAATACCGCTACCTCGACCTCCGTCGTCCGGAGATGATGCGCAATCTGCGCCTGCGCTCGAAGGTGGCCATCGCGACCCGAAGCTACATGGATGACCAGGGTTTCCTGGAGGTCGAGACGCCCACGCTTTTCAAGTCCACGCCGGAGGGGGCCCGGGAGTTCCTGGTGCCCAACCGCCGCGAGCCGGGAACCTTCTACGCGCTGCCGCAGTCGCCGCAGCAGTTCAAGCAAATCCTCATGGTCAGCGGTGTGGAGCGGTATTTCCAATTGGCTCGCTGTTACCGGGATGAAGACCTGCGTGCGGATCGCCAGCCCGAGTTCACCCAGGTGGACATCGAGATGTCGTTCATCGAGCGGGAAGACATTTACGCGCTCATCGAGGGCCTGCTCAAACGGGTGTGGAAAACGGCGCTGAACATGGACATTCCCACGCCCTTCAAGCGGATCTCCTTCGAGGAGGCCTTGAACCGCTGGGGTATCGACAAGCCGGATACGCGCTTCGGCATGGAGTTGGTGGATTTCACGGAGGACTTCCGCGGGTCGAAGTTCGGTGTGTTTGGCAATTGTGTGGCCGGCGGCGGTGTGGTGAAGGCCATGAATGCCAAAGGTTTGGCCGGTGCGACCCAGGGTCAGATCGAGACCATGACCGAATACGCCAAGAGCTTTGGTGCCAAGGGTCTGGCCTTCATCAAGGTGGAAAATGGGGAGTGGAAGTCGCCGATCGTGAAGTTCTTCAACGAGGCAGAGAAGGCGGCGTTGACCCAAAAGCTCGGCATCGAGCAGGGCGACCTGATCCTCTTTGCCGCGGACCAATGGCTCAATGCCTGCGAGATCTTGGGCAAGATCCGCCTGTACTGTGCGGAAGTGCTCAAGGCTCAGGGCAAGTTGGTGATCGATCCGACCCGTTTCGACTTCCTGTGGGTGGTGGAGTTCCCGCTGCTGGGCTTCGATCGTGAGATGAATCGCTGGTACTCCAGCCACCATCCGTTCACGGCACCGGTGGCTGAGGATATTCCGTTTCTCAAGACCGACCCGAAGAAGGTGCGTGGCCAGCACTATGACATCGTGGTCAATGGTGTTGAGTTGGGTGGGGGATCCATCCGAATCCATCAGCCGGATGTGCAGAAGACCATTTTCGAGGAGTTGCTCCAAATTCCGGCCGAGGAGACTCAGCTGCGCTTCGGGTACATGCTCGAGGCGTTCAAGTACGGGGCTCCTCCGCACGGCGGCATCGCACTGGGTTTCGATCGGCTTTGCGCGATCTTGTGTGGCACGACCAGCATCCGGGATGTCATTGCGTTCCCCAAGACGGCCAAGGGTACATGCATCATGACCAGCAGCCCGAGTGCGGTGACCTCCCGTCAGTTGCGTGACTTGCACATCGAGGTCAAGGCCGCCAAGAAGGAGGCCTGAGACTCCGACCATCGGTTCACGGGCCAGTCATCTGGCGCTGGAGCGCTCGACCCCGGTATTCCTTGTGGATGCCGGGGTTCGTGTTTTTGTGGCGGATGGGAAAGTGGGCTGAGCGCGCAGTTGGAGTGCCCGGAGTGACGTCTGGAATTGGAGGGCGTTTACGGCTCAATGGCATGGCTCAATTTCCACGGCCTATCGGGTTCGGAGGTGATCGACGGACGAAGGGTAGGGAGGGAAACAGTTGGAACACGAACGGCTGGAAGAGTCAGCACCGCGCTGCTGAGTGGGCCTGAAGGAGGCCGGCCTGAAGGGAACTTGGGAGGTGGTGGAGCCGAGGGGATTCGAACCCCTGACCTTCTCATTGCGAACGAGACGCTCTACCAACTGAGCTACGACCCCGTTCCCAAGTGCGCAAGACGCTGCCGATTTGGCGGTGGTGTTGCAAGAACGGGTTTTCGCAACAGAACGGGAAGATGAACCTCTAAGCCAACTGAATCGTTGGCTGATGACGGGTAACCGCTGGTTCTGGCACACGACGCGCAGTTTGCGGTTCAGGCCCGGAAGTCGGCGCCGGTTTCCACGATCCGGCGCATCTGGTCGAACCACCAGGCGGCGCGTTCGCGCCCGCAGGGGCGGAATGCGCGGGTACGCCGCGGTGAGCGACGGATCGGGTTCGACGGAATGTCCAATGGCAACCAGGCGGCGGTCGCTGCGGTGGATTTGTTCATGTCGCTGCGTGAACTGTTCATACGATGAGTGTGTGGGTTCGGATCAGACAATAGCTGTCCAAGGGTTCGTCTCCGACCAGCCCCTTCTTTCAAACAATCGATCCCCCTATGGGGTCAGTCCCACACTTTTACACAAAAGGGGCCATCTCATCATTTCCTATCCGGGATTGAGGGACAGGCTTGCTGGGTTTTGACGGCTGGCTGCACGGTGGGGGCTCCGCGGGGCCATGCCTGCGCGCGCAGGGAAGCTCGGACGAGGGGGAGCTTTCGCGCTGTGCGCGAGGGGAGGGGGTGATCGCTTCCAGTGCTTGCTCCGGCCTGGTCCCGCTGCCGCACGGTGCCGGCGATGAATTAGGGACAGGCTCCTTCGGGCGTCTTTGGGTGGTGGAATGGGGACAGGCTCGTTGGGTTTTGACGGCTGGGTGCACGGTGGGGGCTCCGCGGGATCGGTCCTGCGTTCGCTGAGGAGGCTCGGGAAGGGGGGGGCTTTCGCGCTGCGCGCGAAGGGGGTGAGTTGATCGCCTCCAAGGCTCACTACGGACCGATCCCGCTGCCGCATGGGTGCCAGTAGTAAATTGGGGACAGGCTGCTTCGGTTGCCTGCTGGGTGGTGGGGTGTGGTTGGTATGGGTGGGGGATTTTTTGGGTGGGTTCGTTGTTGGTCTGCGGGGTGTTGGGGATAGCGGATGAGATTGAGGGTGGCGGGGTGGGCTCGTAGGGTGAGGGCCACATGACAGCTGTTGATCGGGCTCAGTCGCTGCGCCAAGCCATGCCGGAGGGCGGGCTCTTCGGGGGGATGAGTTGGAAATCGGCGGCGCGGCCTTTGGCACTGGGGGAATCGCTGGCCTCGGAGATTGAGTCGCTGGGTCGGGTGTTCCATCAGTTCTACAAGGCGGTGAATCAGTTGTACCGCCGGAGCACCGAAGGGCGCGCGCCGGCTTGGGTGGCCGAGGTGCTCGATCAGGGGAAACCACCCGAATTGGTGGCGATTCAACGGGCGGCTGCCCTGAGGAATGAATTGCCTCGGGTGATCCGTCCGGACCTGCTGTTGACGGAGGATGGTTTCATCATATCCGAACTGGATTCGGTGCCGGGAGGCATTGGGCTGACGCAGTGGCTGAACCAAACCTACGCGGCTCTGGGGGATGGGGTGATTGGCGGGGCTTCAGGTATGCAGGACGGATTCGCCTCGATCTTCGGGATGGCCTCGAAGGTGCACATCGTGGTTTCAGAAGAGGCGGCTTCTTATCGACCGGAGATGGCGTGGTTGGCCTCGCGATTGGGGACAGGTCGTTTTGAAGTCCATGGAGGGGAATTTGATTCTCCGGCGGACGGCGAGGCCGTGTACCGATTCTTCGAGTTGTTTGATTTGCCACAGGTGCATGGGTCTGCGGCGTTGATCGAGAAGGCTCTGGAAAAGCGCATCCGCCTGACGCCGCCTCCTCGGCCCATTTTCGAGGAAAAGCTGCTCTTCGCTCTCTTGTGGAACCGCAATTTGCGGGAGTTCTGGCGACAGGAATTGGGGGAGGGGTTCTATCTCCGGCTCTTGAAGATCGTGCCGCGTAGTTGGTTGCTGGATCCCACACCGTTGCCGCCCCATGGTGCCTATCCCGGATTGGAGATCACCGAGTGGTCTCAGCTCAAAGGCCTGTCTCAACGGGATCGGGCGCTGGTGTTGAAGATATCCGGATTCAGTCCGGAAGCCTGGGGCTCACGGGGGGTTTACTTGGGGTCGGATTTGAGCGCGGGCGAATGGGGCGCGGCGGTGGATCGGGCCCTCGGAAGTTGGCCGATGTCTCCGTATCTGTTGCAGCAATACCACAAGCCCCGACTCCTGGAGGCCGAGGCCATGGATCTCGATTCGGGTTCCGTCACTCGTCAGTCGGTGCGGGCGCGGTTGTGCCCTTATTACTTCGTTTCGGGCGACGGAGATCAGGCACGCCCGAAGCTCGGAGGCATTTTGGCGACGCTCAATCCAGCCGACAAAAAAATCATCCACGGGATGAGCGATGCCATCCTGGCACCGTGCAGCGTCTGAGGCTGCGGCGATGGATTTCGGTTGCTTAGGCCGGTTTTCCGCAGGGTCCCGGCCTGCCCCCATGCCGATGCGTTACTGCAGCACCACTTCGGTGCCCACGCCGTCGTCGGTGAAGATTTCGAGCAGCACCGAATGAGGCACACGGCCATCCACGAAGGAGACCTTGTCGACGCCGGACTTCAGCGCCGAGACGGCACTGTCCACCTTGGGAATCATGCCCTTGTCCACGACGCCTGTTGCTTTGAGGCCCGGGACCTCGGCCACGGACAGGTGTGAGATGACGGTCGCAGGATCCTTCGGGTCGCGCATCAGGCCGGGGACGTCGGACATGAAGACCAGGCGCCGGGCCTTCAGGGCGATGGCCGCCATGGCTGCGGCCACGTCGGCATTGCAGTTGTACACGTGCCCGTCTTCGCCTCGGGCCGTTGGGCTGATGACCGGGGTGATTCCCTGACGGATGCAGTCCATCAATGGCTCGGTGTTCACGGCCGTCACTTCGCCGACATAGCCAATGTCCACCGGGTTGCCGGCCGCGTCCTGAAGCCAGAGTTTCTTGCAGGTGAAGATGTCGGTGCCAGCGAAACCTTGGGCGGCTCCACCGAGCGATTGAATGGTCTTCACCACCTCGGGATTGATTTCGCGGGACAAAACCTGATCCACCACTTCGACCGTTGCGGTGTCGGTGACCCGTTGTCCCTGGATGAAGTGGGCCTTTAAACCGGCGGCTTCCATGGCCCGAGTGATGGCTTTGCCCCCGCCGTGCACGACCACCGGGTTGATCTCCACGGCTTCGAGAAAGACGATGTCGCGGGCGACGCCATTGCGGACGGCCGGATCCGGTGAGTCCATGAAACTGCCGCCGTACTTCACCACGAAGGTTTGTCCGGAGAACCGCTGGATGTAGGGCAGGGCTTCCAACAAGGCCGCCGCCTTGGAGATCAATTCTTGCATCGGGCGGTGATGGTGCGTGGAGAAGTGGGTTTGTGTCACCTGCGGTGTGGGCCATGGCTTTGGCCGGATATCCCACAGCTGATCCGCATCGATCGCTCAAAGCCCGCTCCCCTGTTGCTGTTTGACACGACCGAACGTAGCCTGTCCCCACAATGAATCCTGCTCCTGCGGCGGCTGGTCCTGGCAACACGTGGTTGATCTTCGCCCTTCTGACGGTGCTGTCGTGGGGTGTGTACGGAGTGATCCTCCACAAGGGCCGCGGCTACATGCCCATGGGCCCGGAGACGCCGCACGCCGGCCTGAAGGCCTTCCTCTTTGT
>JACCDP010162848.1_pt1 | contig 26357 bp, 32 predicted proteins | sample 7445841 | NCBI WGS metagenome assembly JACCDP01 (sample SAMN15323441, study PRJNA562643) | freshwater metagenome | isolation source: river surface water | place: USA:Blue River Watershed | collected 2017-08-17 | reverse complement strand
ATATGCCGGATTTTACTTGAGATGCATCTAATGAAAATGATGAATTTTGAGAATTCCATTTAGAATAATCAGGCGTACTTACTCCTTCTAATGCTTTAGTATTAGTTGTTTGGTATATATTAGTTAAAGTATAGCCAGCAGGTAATTCATTATATCTTATTTGAAAATCAATTCTACCATTTAAATTTGATAATGGAACTAATTTTATATCATTTCCATCTTCTAATGATATTGAGTTTTCTTCAATTATAATACCATCTTGCTGAAATAATTTATAATCTAATATTACATTTTTACCTAATTCACTTTTAAAGTTAGATGAAAATAAAATTTCGTATTCTACTTGCTGATTTAAAACTATTATATCTCCTATTCCATCACCTCCACCGCCAGTATTATTTGATTGTTTTTTACTATATGTAAAATCTAAATTAACAACACCATTTGATGAATCTAATTCTCTTGTAGATGTTAAAAAATAATCATAAACAGGTTCAAAAGATGTACCTTCAATAAAATCACCATTTATTCTCTGTCTAGTATATTCTTCTATTCTTATAACTTCAGAATATTTATAATCTATGGCAGTTACATCCGGCTTTACATTATAATAAAGTTTTGGATAATAGTATGTATCTATTCCATAATTGTATGGATAACGTCTATTGAAATTATCATCACTTAAAAATCCAAATCTATCTCTATCAAATAACAATTGACCCGTTTCTCTAATTCTCGGACCTGTTATTGTTTCTTTAATAGAATAATCATATGTAGGAGTATATGTTGGGTCATACTTTTTTGTAATGCTTACAACATAATATTGATTTGGTATTAAATTATTAGATGGATTAACCTTATATGTTTTAGGTCCATTAAAAGTTGAAGCAGGAGAATATGAAATAGTATTGGATGTACCATATGCTAATGAATTACCATCTTCCGTAAATTCTACAACCTCACCATCGGTTGATAATAAATTTATCTTTATTGTAGATTGAGTAATTTCTTTAATAGGAGTTGTTGGTATATATGTTGGATTTGGTTGTACCGGTGGTGTATATCCACCTCCACCTCCGCCGCCATTATCTACGAAAGCAACATATTGACCTCCCCCATCCCATGCTCCTAATGTTGGTTCTCCTCCAAAAATATTTTCTACTGCTTTTACCACTATGTATTATTTAATATAAATATCCTATTGTATATTTTCTCTCTGTCTAACATCTTCTACATAGATGTTTTCTCTACCTCCTCCCGTTCCGAAATCTGTTCCGCCGTAGTACCATCCTCCACCACCTCCTCCTCCGCCAGTTGATGGTGTTGGTATTATTTCTTCAATTGGTTTTGTTGGTTCAACTATTATTGGCTCTTCCTTAACTATTGGTTTAGGCAATGGTTTTGGTTCAATAACTACTATTGGTTCGGGTTTAATTGGTTCAATTGGTTTTGGTTCTGGTTCAATCTCAATAGGAGCTGGTGGTAAATCATCTATTGGTAATACCACTTTTGGTGGAGGTAAAATATCAACAGGTGGATTTATTATTTGAGTTCCTTTTGGATTTAATTCTACATTAGCAGGATTATATACATTTCTTACTCTATTTTCATCAATAGTAATATTTCCTACTAAATCTTTTATTTCTTTTTTAAGTTCGGTAACTTCAAATTCTTTTGGAAGAGTTTTAATAGCTATATCTCTTCTAACTAATGTTTTTGTATGATACTCTATACATTCTCTTAAAATGGAATACATACCACTTAATAAAGTACTAAATTCATATTGCTCACAATCTTCGAATCTAATTTCAGATGGCTTTCCAAAGTTAGAATCGGATATATGATAGTATCTATTGTTTAACCAATATGTTACACTATCTTTAAAATCTAAAAATATTCTTTTTTTAAATCCATCAAAATCTGATAATCCGAAATCTTTTCTAAGTACTGATTGGAAATCTTTACCAAATCTTGCTACCATAGCATCCGTTATTGATGCTAAATAAGTAACTTCAAATGAATCTAATGCATCTAAAACGTTTTTTCTATAATATTTGAAATCTTTATTTAAGTTGTTAACATTCTTAAATTGATTTTCGGTTTTTTGATTTATTTGATTATTAGATGTTTTTAGTGGAAGTATTCTAATTTCTTCTCTCGATGGTGATATTTGTTGAATCCAAACTCTCGATAATTCATTATCACTACCAATTCTATTTCTTACAAAATTAATTGCTACTTTTAAAATACCATTTGTAAATCCTAAATCATTTAATAGTTTTTCAATATCAATTGCTAACTCTTTTTGACCGCCTTTGTTAGTTAAATTATATAAATAATTTTTAATATCACCTGTTTTAATATAGGCAACATTATTACCTGATTTATGTGGTAGTAAATTATTATTGATATCATAAACCGATACCTCCATTACATCATACTTGCAATCGCCAAAATCGGTATCTTCTACTTCGTTTTTTGTGACAATAAACTTATCATCCCCAACCAAAAATTCACCTTGATTAGTTTTGTTTATGTTTATTGTATCAAAATTTGTATATTTTGTAATACTCATATCTTATATATTAATATGATTTAGGATGATATTTACCAAATCCAGCATCATAAGTTTTATCTTTTGTTGTTCCATCAGAACGAGTTATACTTACTTTTAAAGAACCTCCTTTATATTCTTTAGAGCCCGTATTACCTCCAAATATTCCTCCTTTTTTACGAGAATCCAAATCTCCAACTGTTCCTTCATTTAAAGTAAACTCTATTGATTTATTTTCACCAGGTGCCATTGTAAAAGATGTTTGTGGAATATTATAAAAATCTCTACCACTTTCTGGGTTTGTTTTTGTTAACTTAACATTTATCTCTTTTTTATCATTATTTGTTATAGATAAAGTTTTACCATTTTTCCATTGAGAACCGCCACCCGATTTAAATCTAGCCCATATCTTTGGTGCATTTGTATCTTCTTCTAACTCTAATTTAACAATTGCTATATCATTGATAACATCAGCTCCTGCCGCTTGTGCTTGTGCTTGAGTACCTTGTACAATTGCCTGTTGGTTTTGTACTGCTCCTAATTGAGATTGTAAACCTTCTACGATTGAATTTAAAGAGTCGATTTGCTTAATCAATGCTTGAATCTGAGCTTTGAAACCCGTATTTTGTGATTGAAGTGATGCTCTAAGAATACCTTCCTCTACGGATTTTTGTAGTGATGTCTGTATTTGTAAAGTAAAATCATCAATTGTTTGAGTTAATGTATTTAACTGATTTACTAACGCATCATTTGTTTGTTCAATAGATAATCTATTATTTATTTCACTTTCTAAATTAGTTTCTAAATCAGCTACTTTTGTATTTAATCTTTCTACTTCGCTCGTTAAATCATCAATTTCTTTTCTTAAAGATTCGTTTGTTGAAACTTCATCATCATATAATGGTTTTGGTACTAAATCTAAATTTGGTTTAGGGATATCAGGTTTTAATTCTGAAATATTTACATTTATTGCCTTTTTAATTTCTTCTTCATCATATTTTGGCTTACTTAATTTTTTAAATGCCAAAGATGATGCTATATTAGAATCTTCAACAACAGTAACTCCATATTCATTTCTAGCAATAGCAGCAGAACCGGATACCTTTAATATGGTTTCCAATTCGGTTTTTCTCTTTTCTTCGAGCTTTTGAGCTATTGTTTCTAATGCAGTTAATCCGTTCATTAATGTATTATTTCAAATAAGTATTTTTCATCAATTATTGTTGACCAAGTAACCCCTTGCTCATCGATATCATTTACTTTAAATTTTATTTTATAAGTTCTATCAGCGGGGTAATTATCTAAATACAACCAAAAATAATTTGAAGTATCATCTGCACTTATTTGTGTAAATGAACTAAATGGACAAATAACATCTCCTGTTTTATAATCTTCTATTTGATAGAAAGTTGCTATTGGTAATTTCTTAGATTGAGCATATTCAAATGTATTACTAAATGATTTTTGTGGGTACATATCCCTAGCTTTTACTCTTATTTTTGCTCTACTATTTTGTTTATATTCTTTTTGTAAGTTTAAAACAACTAACTTATATCCCTCATTAACAGAGCCCGAAGGAGATGGTAAGGTTGAATCATATGAAAAATCAGACCAATTGATTTCTAATTTTGGTTCATATATTGTGTTCGTTTCTTTTGAAAAGAATTTAATAACACCATAATCTAAATCGTTTGATTCGTTTTCTAAACTATGTCTAACAATAAATCCATTATTTGGTAAAGAACCTGTCATCCAAAGTCTTACGATTTCGGTAACATCCATTCTAATATCTGCCTCTTCATAATTAAATGATTGAGATGCTTCTGATGAAGTGTACCAAGTACCACCTTCAGCGTTTGCTGAACCCGTTGTACCAATTGTATATGTAGCAGTACCTCCAACAGTGTTATTTTGCCACTTATCTACACCATTTTTATATTTCCAACTTACACCATCCGATGTTACATTATCGAACTTAGTGCCAGTTCCCATAGACCAGCTTTGTGAAACTGCGTTAGCATAGATTGTATATTCCAATGGAATTTCTTCAGCTTGTACTGATTTTAAATTAAGATATGCTCTCCAAGTGCTTTCCGTTACATTAAATGTTACTTCGGATAAAGCGGTTTCTATACTACTTATTGGAAACTTAATTAAAGTTCTGGCTACATCCTTTACATCTCCATAGTAAAGTTTACCAACCTCTAATATCTCATCTCTACCCGCATTTTGGTCGGGTTGTTGAAGATATAAACTTGCATCTACTGATGCTGTAAAAAATCTAATCATTATAATGCCCTACCTTTTATGTCTTTATTTGGATATTTAACTTCGAATACGCAAGGGTCTAAAGATGGATAAACTATCTTACCTTTAGTTGCTTCATCTATATTGTATTTGTTAGGTGAGTAGTTTCCATCTCCACCGCACAAATTATATATCTTAACAGATGGTACACTCATTACACCTTCTACATTTGCTAATATTAATTCTATTTCGGAAATGTTTATTGGTTTATTAAATGTCCATTTATCTATTTCAAAATAATTTTGTAATTCAGTTAAGCAATTTGCAACTACCTCTCTTTTATTATAATTTGAATAACATATTACTTCAAAATCAACACCAATATTTACAATAAATCCATCGATGATATTAACTGCATCAGTTAACATTCTATATTCACCTAAATATGTTTTAAGGTTTTGTTTAACGGCTTGATTTACTAATGTAAGATGTTTATTACTATCATAACCCAAAATGTACATATTGATTGCAAACGGATTATTCACCTCTGCAATTGCTGTTTTCTTTTGTGAAAGATATTTAACTAATTCTTTTTGAATTTCGCTTGTTGATTTATCTTTCAAACCCTCTACTACACCAACAAACTCTGCTATATTTTTTGGTGATGCTAATATAGATGCTGGTGAGTTATTATCTACTTCACCATCAGGTGAAACATATACTTTTGCAACACTACCATATCTTTCCGGCATTGATAAAGTTCTTACAACATAATCTTCTCTAGTTACTGCTCTATTTTGAGAACCAAACATTGCTAATGCGTTTTGTCTGATTTCCTCAATTGATTCGGCACCTCTACCACCAACTGCTGGTTCATCGTTGTTTACAGCAATTGATTGTTTCATAGTTTCGTATAACGTTGGATTTTCTATTGATAATAAATCTTCTTCATATTCTATCTTTACTATTCTATTTAATTCGTTTGAATTTACATTAGAATCAACACCGCCACCAACTAAGTATTTAACAGTTAATACATCATTTACAGGAACTATTCCAAATGTGTTTGTTTTTAAAAAATTAGATGGGTCAATTCCTTGATTTAATCTATTAACAGAATTTGCTAATCCTAATCCTACATTTTTCGTATTTGGTAGAATTATATCATCTGCCATATCGTTATCACCACTACCGAATTGTAAATCCAATGTATTATCGGAATTAATTTTTGTAGTAAATCTATAAGGAACTTTTTGAACCTCTAAGATGTATGGTACAGTAGATGATGATGCACTTAATGTTCCCGTATTTGTTTCTATATTTGCTTTTTCAACAAAAATACTTTCTTGTGCTAAGTAAGGAACTTCATACCATTTTGTGTTACCACCATCTGATGTTACAGATGATATTCCTATTATATTATCATCGGTTAGGGTTATCTTTGGATATTCCTGGTAATTTGCAAATGTGAATGTTTGTTCTCTTTCGGTAGCAGATATTGCTTTAACTTTTTTAGTCAAAAGGTAAAATGTTGGTTCACCCGTTACTAAATCTCTTTCGTGTACATCAACTTCTCTACCATATGTTAATGAAAAATCTAAAACATCTATTGTTCTAAATATTATATTTGAATTTGTATTTGAAGATACTTCCATACCTTCTTTGATTCTAATACAATAAGATTCATCAGGAGCATTTGAAGTTCCACTACCTTTTGATGGAACTAATTGATAAACAGTCAATGTTGTTACCGCTGGGGTTGAAATTTTCGGTTTATATCCCATAGCTTGTGCCAATGCTACAACGTTTTTACGTTCTGAAGCATGTGCTAACATTGATTCTTTTAATTGAGTATCTTGATAAAAAGAAAGTAAATCTCCAATTGCTGCGGCTTGTTCGATAAACACCATACCAGGAGATGCTTCGTTGAAATCCGAATATGTGTTTGGAAAATATGTTTTTGTATAATCAATAAGGTTTTGCTTTAATGTAGCAAAATCCTTACCAACATAATTTATGTTCCTACTACTACCAAATGTTTTATCTTTTGATTTTATTGCCATTATTTAAATTATTTTATGTCTATTACTACTGATGCCCCAACATTACTATTTGATTTTAATGAAAACTGTAATTCTAAACTTAATCTATTATTATCTATATCATTTTCATCATAATCAAATAATATGGTATCAATATTTAAATATGGTAACCAAGTATTAACCGCATCTAATATAGTTTGCTCAATTTTTGATTCAATATCACCTTCAATAATTGGTTCAAATAGAATTTTCCATATATCACAACCAAACTCTGGTTGCATTACCCTTTCACCTTTCTTTGTTAATATTAAATTTTGTAAATTACTCTTAGCTTGATTAATAGTAGTAAAATTTACAGAAAAAGCGCCATTGGAATTACTGACATCATTTATAGCAATTCCAAGTACTTTGTAATCGTTTTCTTTTAAATCATCTACCTTATATCTACCAAGCTCTATTGCCATTATTTAAATCTCTTTACTAATTCTGAATAATCTCTTGTCAACGCTTTTGTTAAAACATCTACGCCAGCATTATCCGTTGAAGGAATTTGATGCGATGGCATATTTGCATTAGAGTAACTTAATGTTTCCCAATCCTCTTCCATACTTCTTTCAGGTTGAATTGCATCTAAAATACTACCACCTGCTACTGCACCTTCTGCTCTTTGTGCTGCCGTAAATGGTGTTGTCATATTTAGAATTTCATTTAAGACTGGATTTTTTGTAAATTCTTTTTGTGGTTTTGTTGGTGTAACCTTTCTACTGTTTTGTAAAGCCTTATTAGCTTTTTCAAATGGGTCAATTTCAATTGCTTCTTTCAATGATGGTGTGGTAGGCTTTTGCTTATTATTTAAAGTAATAGCACCACTTTTAACAAGTCTAATAATTTCTTCTTTAACTTGCTGTTTTACCTCATTTTTTACAACCTCTTTAATAAGACCCAATAATACATCTGATTTTGACATAATAGATACTTTTTAATAAATATTGAAATAGAAAATTAATTAATCAGGCACTTTGTAGCCAGACCAATTAACTACGCCCGGTGCGGGTGGAGCAGGTGGTGGATATTGTGCCAATACTGAATATATGCCAGATACTGTTGTTAAATGTATCTTAGCTGAATTTATAAATGCGTTTAAAAATTGTTCGGGGTTGTTGTTTGGTGGAACTTTCATAGGTGTCCAACTTCCTGGCTTTAAAACAACACCCGTAGTTGTTGCTATATTTTTTATTGAACCTGGTGCAGGAATCATTGGTGGTGGCAAAGGTGACATTTTTCCTCCAACCCAATAAATAATAACAGCCGGTCCAACTACTTCTAAAAATGTAAGTACTTTTGCTTTTTGTGTTTGTTCTAAAAATCTTATTATAGCTTCTTGCATTAGTACCGGATTACCTTTTAATAGTGGTACTTTATTAACCGGGTCCATTCCGGATTTAATCGCTACATCGTATGCAAACGTAAATGCTTTTGCAAAATCACTAATACTTTTGTAAGAGTGATTCTGCATCTGCGGTAATAATGTTGATTTGAATGCACCCCAAGACATTAGTTTTTACTTAAAAAGTTTTTAGCAGATAATAGGGTTTTTAATTTAGATTTAATTGAAGTGAATTGTGCAACATTTGTAGGACCAGTTGATGATGGACCTGCTGGTGTTAAATATACTTGCTTAGTAATAGCATCAATTAATTCTCCCATTAACTTTACTAACTCACCGCCCAATACCATTTTCTGAACAGCGGCTCCTGCATCACCTTCGCCTGAATTTTTACCTAAATAAATTTTACCATTATCCGAATTAAAAAATATTTGATTAGAACCTTCCGAATGAAATGTTATATTTTTTTTATTGTGAAAGTAAATTTCTTTTTCAGCATCTACTGAATAGTTACCATCGGTTATTACTCCCGTATTTCCTTTACCAAAAATAATAAATTCTTTTGCTTTCGCTGATAAAACTATTCTATCAGAGTTTACAAATAATTGGTCTCCTTTGAAATCAGCAGAAGATGGATATCCTTTAAATGCTTTCTTTTCTTTTTTTATTTCTTCTTTAAACGGAACTTTTACTTTGTTTGATACAATGTAAATAGATGTTCCATCTTTATTTATATCTTCTTCAACTAACTCACCAATCTTTTTATCATCTAATTCTGGGTTTTGTTTGTTACGAATGAATATAGATGGAGATGATGTTTTACCATCTTCTGTCAAATGGAATTCACTTAAACGAATTGTATTACCAACTCTACCGCTTATAATCGTATCACCTTCTTTTGGATTTAAAAACTTAATCTTCTCATTTACCTTATATTTTTTAGCAGAAGATTGTGTTTGGTTTGGTTTTTGATTTGGTGTGCCGGTTGTTTTTGTTTCTTGGTAATTTTTATTTTTTGATTCGGTAGTGTTTTTAGAAATTTCTTTTTCCTTAGATACTTCCGATGTTTTATAATCTTCTCTATAATTTGGATAGTGTGAATTTGAATATGGTAACCAATAATAATCTTTGTTTATATTCAATATTAATACAGTCTCTCCCAAAATTGGGTAAGTCATATTATTTTTATCAAATGGAAAAGCATATCCCTCATTAGCAATCGCAGATTCTCTTTTAAACTCTATTGCTCCTAAAAACCTAATATCGTTTGAATCTAAGTTTTTATTATCATTATAGATTTTTATATAATCTTTTTCTTTATCTAATAGTTTATCTGATTTTAGATAAACTTTATGAACCGATGCTAAAAATATTTCTAATCCTTCCATTATATTTTAGATTTTATTTCATCTAATTCCAACTTAATATCATCCAATTTTTCTTCGTTCTTCTTTTCAATCTCATTTACAGTATCTTCTAAATCGGTAAGTAATTGAGCTTTTTCAGTTTCACTTAACCAACCATCTTCACCAATACCTTTAGCTTCGGCAGCTGCCAATCTTTGTGCAATTGTTGCAAGTTTAATTAAGTGGTCATCGTTCTTAACCGATACCTCAATAAGGTCTTTAATGATTGGGGCAATAACAGTTGCTTCACCAACATTCTTAATTAATTTCCTCAATGATTCAATCAAATCGGAAATGTTTTTCTTTTTGTTTTGTTGGTTTTCGTATATATCCTTAAACAAAGATGATAAATTCTTACCATCAAATAGTTGAAATTCTGATGCCATAGTTGTTTTTATATACTAATAATTATTTACTAATTAAATAATTTCCCAATACCAAATAATCCATATCACAATTTAGGAATGTCCAAATTGCTTTATTCGGGTCATTTGTCATTGTGTGGTCTTTCAAATTGAATGATGTGTTTAATAGAATAGGAGTATCAGTTAATTTTTCAAACTCTTTTAGTAATTTATAATATAATGGGTTTTGCTCTTTTGTAACAGTTTGTATTCTTGCTGAATTATCAACGTGAGTTACGGATGGAATTGATTTATATTTTTTAACCTGCACTACTTGATTCATATAAGGAACTTCTCCTTCGGATTCAAAGTATTTTTCATAATCTTCAAATGTAACCGATGGAGCAAATGGTCTAAACATTTCTCTCTTCTTTACAACCTTATTGATTCTATCTCTAACATCTGGCAAATGTGGATTAGCAAGTATTGAACGATTACCTAATGCTCTTGCACCGAATTCGGTTCTACCTTGAAACCATCCAACAACTGCACCATCTTTTATTAATTTAGCAGTAACTTCACATAATTTATCTTCGGATGTAAATAATTCTTTTTTTAGTGTTTTATAATTTGGTAGTACTTTAAATATTTGATTAGTATCCCATTCAGGTCCTAAATATGGTGATTGATTATCCCCATCATTTACTTTTGGATTACCTAATGTCATATGCCAATGATATAAACATGCTCCGATTGCCGAACCTGCATCTGATGGTGCGAATGGAATCCAAACATTTTTAAAAGCGGTATGTTGTTTTATTTTACCATTAGCAGTACCATTATATGCACAACCTCCACCCAATACTAAATTCTCACTACTCCAATTACTATTCACTCTATTTAAAATAAAATAAAAAGATTTTTCATACCATCTTTGTAATGATGCCGCTAAATCTTTATGATGTTGTTCAATTGATTCATCTTTAAAACGGGGTAAAAATCCAATTAATTTTATTAACTTATCATTGAACATTTCAGTTTCGGAAGTTTGAAATGTAAAATATTTTTGATTTATTTGTACTATTTCTCCAAGCCTATCATATTTTTCAATTTTTTCAAAAATGTGTTCGTATTTTGATGCATCTCCATATGGTGCTAATCCCATTACTTTGTATTCACCTTCATTTGGTTTAAATCCTAAATAAGCAGTAAATGCTGAATACACCAATCCTAATGAATTGGGAAATGTTACTTTTGTTAGTTGTTGAAATTTACCATTTTTACAATAAGTTGCTAATATAGTTTCATCTTCTCCAACACCATCAACAGATACTGCTATCGCAGATTCAAATGGTGATGTGTAGTATGAAAATGCTATATGCGATAAATGATGTTTTGTATATACAATTTCTCCATTATAACCTATATCTTCTAATAGTTTTTTTATATTACCTTCTCCAGAGTTCCATCTTTTTAGAAACCCTTTCCACTTTCCGTTCGCAGAGTTTACCAAAAAATCTTTCCAATTTCCTGTCAATTGCTTTTTAACTCTTTCAAACTTTAAAGATGGTTGTTCATACCAACACACCATATCAACTTCATCAATTGTTATATGTGCATATTGTAAAACCCATTGAATTGCCTTAAATGGAAAAGAACTATCATGCTTGATGCCCGATAGTTTCTCTTCTTCAATTGCTGCTATTACTTTGCCATCTATTACCAATGCAGCTGCTGAATCGTGGTAGAATCCTGATAATCCTAATTGTATCATAGTTAAATTTTTATATCACCTTCTCTATCAAACTCATTATATAACTCCATTTGTCTTTCTTTCATTTTATTAACAACCTTTGTTATATAGTGTGTTGGATAACCTGTCATTTCTCTAATAAGTAGGTAAAGTGATTTTTTATTAAAACTTTCTATGTAATTTGCTCTTCTGAATAATTCTAATACTGCATCTGCTATTTGTATATCTCTTTTCTTTTGAAAGAAATTTTCTAAATGTACATCCCAATATTCTAACATTCTTTCATTAAATGTTCTATGTTCATCATTACGAACTTCTTCTGCCCAATTGTTTTCAGTATCCCAATTTTCAGGCAAAGATGACATTACATCAGTATCTTTGTAACGTTTGTAGTTGGAGTTATTGTTTAAGATAAGATAGTTTCGGGCAACAATAGTAAAGTAAGAGAATGCTTTACCTTTACCCTCTTGATACATATGAATTTTTTCAATCATAAATGCAACTACTTCTGCCATTACATCTTGAGGGTCATCATCAAAATATGTAAACTTCCATTTGTTATATACAATTTCGGCAAGCTTTTCAAATGAATGCTGAATTCTATCTTTATATAGTTTATTTTTTATACGCTGGTCATCGGTTTTGTTATACTCAATGATAGCATCTTCTGTATCTTTTGTAAAATATACTCTGGGTACTCTTTTTCTAGGCATTTTCTTCGAATTGTTTGAATTGGTTGATAGTATCCTTTATTTGGTCGAATAAAGAACCTACTTCATCATCCTTCTCAAACATTTGTTTAGAATCTATTCTACGCAATGTCTCCAGTAATGTTTCGTTATTTACATTTTGTTGGTCGATAAAATCTTCGTATTTCTCAACTTTCGAAAGCAAGTTATATACTGCATATGTTAAGCCGATTATAAGAAATACCAATAATAAAATTACATATTCCATATTATACTATTTCATATCCTTTTAAATAAAAATCGTTTGCTTTTTTGTATTTAACTTCTACTAAATCACCATTTGGTGCTTTCATAACAATCTTATCGTTTCTACCATATGATTGCTTTTTTGTAACAGTAGTTGAATACACTCTATCTTTAATTGTTAAACCATCTAAGTGGTCAATTTCATGCTGAACAATTACAGTCATCATTGTATCTCTCGATACCTTTTCACCGGCTCTATCTTCTTCGGGATTTATTTCAAATCTTATTTCTCCCAAATTATCAGTTTGAACAACAACATATGTAGAACGAATTGTTCTAACAGGTTTTCTTAGAGTATCGGGCATAGATAAACAACCTTCATAAAAAAGGAATCCCTCATTAGACCTTTGAACTATATATGGGTTTAATAAAAATAACTTTTCATCATTGTAATTAATAACACACGCTCTTTTATTAACGCCAATTTGATTTGCTGATAATCCTAATCCTCCTAATCCTTCTAATGCTGCAAATAGGGTATCTCTTAATACATCTACTTCTAATTGATTTAGTTCTGATTTTGGGACTACGTTTTTTAAATACTTTGTAAATTCTGGGTTTACAAATCCATTTTTTGTTTTGTTTGTAATTAATTTCATATATTTGTTTTAAAATACTAAAGATAGTAAAAGTACTATAATAATACCTAATGTTGAATAAAATACTGCTTTTTCTGCGTATTCAATTTGGTCTGGTCTTCTTCCTTGATTTTCCATTTTATTTATCTTTTTTTAATCCGAATTTACTCCAACTATACCACATTCTTTCGTGTAGAAAGTATATAAATGGTTTAAATAAAAGTTCACCCAATCCTACCATTCCTGCCCATTTTATTGGAAGACCGGCAGCCATTGTTAATCCAATAGTTGTTAGTGTTCCAAATATTCTATAAGTTATAGCTTTAGCTATGTGTCGCTTTACCAGTGGCATCTATTTCTCCTTTTCTTATTTTAGTTCCGCTTATTTCAGCGATATCGGTTGGTGGCTCGTGATAAATTACATCATATCCAACACCTCTACCATAATTTACACTTTCAATATCAGGAATGATTGATATAAATAATTTATCCCAATTTTGTTGAAAAAATGGTTCATTTTGTAACATTGTTAATACTTCTTGAGCCGTTTTAGGATTATTCTCATCTTTTGGAACATCTCTAATTGCAACCCAAACATTCTTTCCTTTATCCATTTGTTGGCGGATTAACCATTCATGTCCATTATGCCAATTCTGCCATCTCCCTATGAATAGTGCGTACTTTTTCATTTATTTCTTTTTTTAAATAAGGTAATATAGCTAACTCCTTTGCTTTAGCCTCAACCATAACATCTAAATCCAATCCGTAAGTATTTGGAAGTGAGTTAATATAATCGGAGTGAGCTTGTGGTTTTTCTTTAATATTGTTTTCGTGTAATGCTTTTGATTCAGAATAGTGAACTTCTTGCTTAATACTTTTTGGCCAGGTTGTAGCCGCAAGTTTAAGTGCTTGCTCTTCTGATAAATCGCCTGTACAAAATTGGTGGTGATGATAATCGAATACAATTGGAATACCAATCTTTTCGTGTATATACATTAAATCTTTAACCGAATACATAGAACCTTTATCATCGTTCTCAATTGTAAGCCTACTTTGAACCGATTTAGAGAGTCTTTTGAAGTTCTCACAAAATCTATCCATTGCTGCTTTTTTATCTCCATAAACACCATTACAATGGATATTAATGTTATTGTATGGAGTTTTGGATAACCCCATCATATCAAATACCTTGCCATGTAATTCTAAATCAGCGATAGTTTTTTCTACCACCGATTCGGATGGTGAAACTAATACATTGAAAGGACCTGGATGTGAGTTAATACGCATATTCCAAAATTTAGCGAAATCACCTGCTTTTTTTAACTCAAATTTAATTTGTTTGTAATCTTTAAGTTGAGTTAAATCAATGCTATCCCCCCAAGGGATGATGCCTGATGATAATCGGAATAAACTAATATCATTTAATCTATTCCATTCTAAAATTTTGATAATATCACTTGCATTAGCTAATGCGAGTTCTGATACATAGTCTAAACCCTTAGATTGTAGAGTTTTTTTAACCATTGTACGATTTGTGGTAATTTTCTTACCCATCGACATATTAATACAAGCGTAACCTAAATTCATAATTATATTATTAGAGTTTATACTCAAATATAATAAAAAAATACCAAAAAACCAAATAAATTAATATGTTTTTGTGTTTTCTATACGTTCTCTCTCTTCTTTAGCTATTTTATCAGCTTCTCTACGAGAACCACCTTTGTTTGATATCCAATAATTAACTGCTTTTGAGTTATTTATCCATAAACTACGATTTGACCAGGGAAAATCAGGATGCATATACTCTTCCCACTTTAAATCGGGCATTTGTTGATTTTTTTCCACAATAACCTCATTTTCTTCCTCTTTTGTGGAATTTTTTCCACTATCTTCAGTATTTTGTGAAATATTTTCCACTAAATCCTCTTTTTTATCACCATATACCTCATACAACCCCAATTTTTCATCATTTTGCATCATTTCGATTAAAGCCTCTTTTTGCTTACGTTTTTTATCTGAAACTAATCCGTTAAAGGCGATAATTAGAGCTACTGCTAACGGGTCAAATACGATTACAATCAAAAATATGAAGAATTTCACCACAGTATTCAATTCTAAACCAAATGCTTCGGCAACAAATCGAAATCCACCAACTTCTCTTTCAGTTTCTATGTTAGCGTTCTTAATTTCGTTAATTTTTTCGAAATTTTTATTGTTTTCTTCGGTTAAATTATTAATTTTTTTCGAAATTTCACTAATTTCTTTGTCTGCATTACGAACCATTTGAGTTAAACGTGATGTAGAACCATTTCTTTCAACAACTTTACTAATATTTTGCTCTTGTGAGTTACGGATTCCTTGTAAATTGTTTAATTGTGTAGTAAAACGTGTAATTTCACTCTCATTTTGAGTAATTTTTGTTTGAAAAACTGAAATTTCTCTATCAATTTGTGATAATTTTAGATTTTGTTGTTGAAATGCGTTTGAAAGATAACCAAAGATACCGGCAGATGTAATAATCATAAGTGCAACAACAGCGGATGTAAGATACCATTTGTTAAAACCTTTGATTTCATCCCATTTTTGCTTCAAATAAGTAGCTGCAACTAATTTAGCTAACTCCAAAGATGAAGCCATTACCATTACTGATAATGAAGCTCCAGCAAAAAGCACTCCTAAACCTGTTACGGAAAAATAAGCCGCACATCCCGCAATAATAAGTGCGGAAAAACCTACTAAAAATTTAAGCCAATTCATTATCTTTCTATACTAATTAGTTCTGAAATTCTTTCTGTTAGTTTTCTGGCATCATTTATTACCGCAGTAATTTCTTTTGGTTCTAAACGTATTGCTCCATTAGATACATTCTGAATTACTTTCAATTTCATATCTAAAGATTCTAACAAATTTTGTATTTTTTCTTTGTAAACCATAATTTTTATTTTAAATAATTTTTTTGTTTTTTAAAAATGGAATTAATATATCATTAGTCCATTTTTCTGCTGCTTTTTGACTTGGATGAAACCCATCTTTACTAAAATATCCATATGGTTCATCCAATTTTATTCTATCAGCATGTGATATATTTGTACATCCTTCTTTTGGTAAATTTATTAGAGTGTGCACATATTCAAACATACCATCTTTTATCATATGTTCGAAATCCAATTGCTTATATAAATAGTTTATTATTTGATGTTCTTTATTTCTTTCTATATCAGTATATGAAGTATCCATAAAAAACTGATGTACAAATTTGATACCATGTAATTTACAAAAGTTTTGTAACATTATCATATTTTCAATACTTGTATGAACTTTGCCAACACCATTACACATATCTCCATCTAATAAATAATGTTGTTGAACAAATTCCATTTGGGAATCACTACCATTTACTGTAAAGTACCAACCTCCATTTTTAGAATGATAAAATTCACTACCATTCTTAGTTTCAAATTGAACCTTTTCTTGTGTCATATTGTTTTTCAAATCCAATAATTGACCACACATACCTCCTTCAAAGTTTTTCCAATGCTTTCTCATTAAGGATAATATGTGTTGATTTTCAATATACCAAGCTTTTCGATAAGTACCACTCCACATTACAACTACTAAAATATCAGATGGTGCTATACCTCTTTCCATAGCTTCTAAAGAAGCAAGAATGCATTTTTTTTGAATAAGTTCTTGTCCTTGACTTAAAAAGCCAGTATGTTCGTGAGTTGCATTGGGATTTAGTTCTTTAATGTGATTTTCTAAAAAACCAATCCAACTTTCATGCGGAACGTGTGAGTGACTAAAACTACATCCACCGGTTATTAAATGTTTTATCATACAAATAAGTATTTTTAAATAAAAAAGGTGGTAAGTTTATATAACTCACCACCTTCAAAGATAAGAAAAAAAAATTAATTAACCAACTTTTATTGTAACTTTTTTAGGTTTAGATTCCTCTTTTCTTTCTAACGTAATTGTTAAAATACCATTTTTAATTACTGCTTTTGCATTTCTGCCATCAAAATTTTTACCAATAGTAATTGTTTCTTGAATCTTAGAAACTAATTCATTATAAGGTGTTTTTTCCTCTGGCTTATTTGATTTGATTTCAATTTTATCTTCATAACAATTGATTTCAATATCGTTTGCATCATGTCCTATTACGGCTAATGCTATAACTGCTTTCTCATCATTTACATCAATTGCTAATTTAGATGGAACATAACTTTGGTACTCTGTTGTTGCCTGATACCATAATGGGTTGTTTGAAATTCTGTCAATAATTTTGTCTAATTCTGAATAAAACATAGCTTTAAAAATTTTTAGGTTAAATAATATACAAAATATATTACAATTCCTATACCAACAAAAAAAGTATGACTAATCGTCATACTTTTCTAAAATTTATTGACAAATAGTCACTATATAGTATTATCTTGTGACTCGATTACAGTACTCATATGGTCTGCCCAATGCATTAAATGTGGTAAATTTGATTTAATTGCTTTTTTAGGGTCATATACTTTTAGATATTTTACATTATCTTCATCATACATGCCATCTGTTAATTTCATACCAAAATATTCTTTTTCTGAAACTGAAATTCCATAGTGCTGTAATGTGAACATAGTTCTATCTGTATGCGTCATAAAATCTAATTCATCATTAGATGCATATACCTTACCCTGATTTTTAATATGCCAATCGGAAGGGTTTGGTACATAATATGGTTTTCCTTTAGAACCCAATTTACCTAAATCGTGATGTAATGCACAAAATATTAATTCTTCATCTGTAAAGTCTGGCTTTCCGCCTAGCTGAATAAATAATTCTTTTACTTTTAGAGCATTTTTACAAACGTTAAAAATATGGTCGATGTAACCACCTGTATAACAATTATGATATCCGGCATTACCACTTGCAGGTGATATTGCAAGATTCATTCCTAATTCTTCTTCTGAATACATAAAAAGAAGTTTCTCCAACCTATCACCTTTAAAATACTTTTTGATGATGGCAATAAACCTCTCGTAGTTGTCTTTCAGTTCTTTTTCTGTCTTTTGTTTCATACTTTGATTTTTAAGTTTTATTTTTAATCTTTTAGTGCTTCTGTGCTGTCTGCTTTATAGTAGTAATAAAAAGATACCACAAATATACAAAATTTTTTTCAAATTTCCAAATTAAATTAAATCTTTTTTTGTCAAAATTTTGTAAAGTATCTCAACTTCTTCTTCTGTGGTTAATTCTGGCAGGTCCTCATCAAATAATCTCATAGTATATAACGTTACCCCTTCTTCCGATTCAAATTCGGTGGATTCTGATGACCAAAACGATGGTATTGATTCTAAGTTTTCTTCTAATTCCTTTTGAGACACATCTATCAATGGAATAATGTAGTAATGATAAGAATCTTCTAACATCTCATCTTTTACTTCGATTTTAATGCATGGATTCCATTTAGTAAAACTAACGTCTGTTATTGGAGTTTCTGGTACTATAATCATACTCAAATGTAACAATTTTTTTTGTAAAAACCAAATTTAAATTATTGATTTTTTAACATCTAACAAATCGTGCATATTATGAAAAACATATGGATTTGTAGCAACCTTTTTCAATTCTTCTAAAAATTCTTTATATTCAGGGTGATTTTTATCCCATATTTTTAAAAATTCAAACATATGAGAATCAAACGTTCCCCAATTATTTATTTTTCCAAAAAATACTTTTGTTTTTTGCTTAAATATTGATTGCATTATTTCTAAAAACAAACCCATTTCTTTATAATTAGATTGCTGAACAACAAACGATGTTTTAATTTTTCTTAATGTTGGTATGGTAGATATAAATTTTAAATTTGATATTAAATTATCCCATTCTCCACCCAAACGTGTTACGTTTTCATATGTATCTTTAGTTCCGGCATCTATACTTATTTCGCAAGTTTCAACGTATTTATGAACGTTTGGCATACTATCCCACATCTCTTTATTCCATAAACTAGCATTGGTATGTAAGTGTATGTTTTTTAATTTTGGATATTTGTTTGGATTAAAATTTCTTAAATAATTTCTATAAGAAACAGATGCAAATGGGTCCGCTGTACCAGAACAATATATTGTTTCTATTGATTCCGAAAATGCTTCTTCCATTTCATCTATTGTAGCATTAATTCTTTTTATTTCGTTTGTATTTGCAACAATCATTTTAACTCTACAAGAAGGACATTTGTAATTGCAAGTTCTATCGAATGACATTTGTAAAATCTTAGGACCTGAATTCATATGAAAATCATTCGAATCTATACAACTTTTAATATCATCGGATACATTATTTATGTGTTGTATTGGGCCCGATGATTGTAGATTAAAATTTATTAATTGTGCTAAAAATGGACATTGTGTTTTATCGCAGTGTTTATATGAACCATCTGATACTGATTTTCGTATCTCCATTGCTTCATCGGAATTCCATAAATCTTTTAGTGGTACTTTGTTTGGTAATTCTTTTGTTAACCAACTTGCGCAACACATAAAATTTTTATTAGCATGTATTTCTAATGCTTGGAAAGGTACGCTACATATATAATTTTTTAAATCAATCACTATATTATTTTTTTTAAATTATCAATTCTCAATCTATTTTCAGAGTTTATATCAAAAATATCTTCATAGTATGTAATTGGTATTTTAGTAATTTCAGATAGGTATTTAATTTCTTCATTCCAATTTAATATATCAGATGTACACAAATTTATTATTTCCTGTGGAGGTTGTTTATAGACATATGGATTATTTGAATTATATCCTATTTTTGAAAAATACGTTTGATATGAATGTGATTCTATTAATTCTCTTATATTTCTTCTATTAAGAAGTATGACCTCATCAAATCTACTAATAAGTTCTAAATTATTTTTGTGATGACATATTATTGTTTTAACAACGGAATCATTTTCATTATTATAAATAACCCTGTTAGTTCCATCAAATGGTTCAAAAAATGGTTTTAGATTTCTCTCATTTGCCAACTTATTCATTAGAGATGTTGAACCTGTTCTTGGCAATGATATAATTAATACTCTCATATTAACTTTTTTGAATTATCCAATGCGTAATATTTAAAATCGGTATTAGTCATCCATATATTCAATGCATATCTAACGCCACTATTTACAGGCATTACTCCGTGAAATACCTTACTACCATCAAAAGTAATAGATTGGCCAATTTTTAATTCAAATTTATCACAATTATCTATATCATTTTTTGTTTCAGATAGTATAAATCTACCATCAGAAAATTCATCGGATAATACTATTACTGTTGTTAGTTGGGATGTTGTATCCAAATGTAAATCTAACCACCTACCTTCATAGTATTTTGTTAAGCTAATATTACAATCTCTTATATCAAAGGTATTTAAATCAAACCATAAATCAAAAGATTTTTCTTTATATTTTGTAATAAATTTATCTAAAATAAAATTTTTAAAATTTGAATCGTATATTCTTTTACAATCCCAAACTTCATTTGGATTATAAGAAAATTGAGTGCCATTTTTTTCTGCAAAATCTATTATATATGAACACTCATTTTTATTAAAAAATTTATTTATATGATAATTCATATTATGTTTGATTTTTTTGAATAAGAACTTTTTAACAAATTATAATCTAAAATATAATTATAAATTTCATTTGCTATTAATTCATATCCGATATTATTTGGATGCTTTCCGGTTAATCTATTATGCCATAATTCATTATCTTCCCATACATCTTTTCTATTTAAATCAGCTAGAAAATCTCTAAATGTTTTCTTCTTAAATCCCCAATACCTTTTTGAATCTATAAGATTAGATTTATCAATATCAACCATAATATTATCTCTAATCATTATATCAAATGCATCACAAAACATATATCGTATTCCCATTTCTTTTAACAAAAATTGTAAATACATAATGTAGTTTTGATTGATTATATCGTAGTATATATCAGTATATAGATTACTAAAATAATAATCTCTGTAATCTTTTTCTGCTCTTACGAATTGTGGATTTATTCTAGGTTGCGATTTACCATCTAAATTACTATCTATTAGATAATTAAATAAATGCTCTTTTGATTTACTACGTTGCCCCCAAAATCTAAAAGTATCATCGGAGGGGAAAAATGGGACTGCATCTCTAAGGGATGAACTCCACATAACGATAACAAAATCATCGGAAGTTATCAGTCCATTCCTTAATTTAAAAGATATTGAATTAAATATAGCATTGTTTGAAAAGGCACCAACTCCATCATTTTGAAATTCTATATTCCCTAAATATTCGGATAATTTTTTTGGCCAGCAGTATTTATGACGTATCTTTGTTCTTTCTTCAGGTATATTTGTAGTATATTCTTCTTTTAAATTACCACCGACACCCTCGGTCCAGCTATCTCCAAATGTAAACAATTTCATAACTCATAAAATTAGAATTATGATAAATGCTTTTCTTTAATTTTATTAACAACCGCTTGAAAAGCAGCCGCTATCTTAACTTTTAAAGGTGTAGATAATGGAACTATATTTGTTTTTATAGTTTGAGCTGGTCTTTCTATTCTTTTATTAGCCATAATATTTTATTTTATAATTTACTTGGAATTCCTTGGTCACATACCGGACATCCATAATCACAGCACCAGTGTCCGCATGGATTGTAACAACACCAACATGAGTTGTGCATTATACCAAACAATCCATCTCCAATATCAACTAAAAACAAATCCGATGGTTCAAAATCTAATCCATAAATTGTTTTTTGAGAATATACCATTTCTAAATTAGTAATCTCAACAGTTTCTAATTGGTTGGTTTGTGTATTTTTTACAACAAATTTATCTCCAACATATAAGTTATTAGCTCTTTCCCATCTAGTAGATAAAGAACCAGATTCTTCTATATAATATGTACAAGATGGTGCATCATCCCAAGTTAATCCATTATCCAAAGTTATCTTAATAAATACAGTATCTACTGATGCTGATTGGATTCCTACTAAAGATGATGATACTTCTGTTAAAGTTGCTACTGTTTGAGCAAATGTACCATCCCAACCATACATTACAATTGCTTCACCATCCGATGAAGAACTTCCCGATAAATCAGAAAACTCAATTGATTTTATATAATCACCTAATTTAATAGTATCTACATCTTTCAATGAACCGGTGTAATCTAAAATCATAGTATCATCATCGGTGTGATAATCTATTTTTGCAAAATTACCCAATGCTTTTGTTATATATTTGTATCTTGTTTTTTGATTATATTGCTTAGTACCCTCTACAAATTCATTTGCTGAAAAATTCAATGGTATTATTGTAGAACATTTATACCCTCCTAAATTAATAACATCTAACTCACCGCCATAAATTATATCAATACTTCTTATAACAGTCCATCTTCCATCTTCTATATTAGCAGAATCATAAATAAATTCTTGCGCTAAATAATCATTAGGTACATTATTTTTTAATGATGTTAATTCTGAATTTGTTGATAACTCATATATAGATGGATATTCAGTAGCGGCATAATCAGGACGCCTAGCCTTTACTACTGCATTTGGTTGATTTTGATTATCTATATTAATTGTATCAAAATCATCAAATCCTAAAGTAGAATCTGATATAAATGTTTTTGGAGTGTAACCAGAACCACTCATTAAATTAAAAAATTCAAATTTATCCGCACAATATGTTTCATCCACCAATGCAGTAGTATCGAATGATTGTCTTAAAATAAATTTATTAGGAGCATCCTCAATATAAGGAACTGTAACAGAGTTAGCCGGAACTACATATGGATGATATGTAATGCCATTTTCTAAACACTTTTCTTTTAATTTATCTTCAAATGTAAAAGATGATACGTTTGATGGTAAATGGCTTGTTCCTGATGTGTATATGAAGTGTAGTTCTTCTATATTATTTTGAACTAATACATTAAACAATACATCATAATCCAATAATTCAGCACCATCGTTGTAAATTGTGGTATTAGTGTTTATTTCAATTATTTTTACTTCATCGCCTGATTGTAATAAATCACTACCTATGATAGTTCCTTTCATAAAATATTTGTTCTTTAGTTGTTTATCATAAATATAAATACATTTTGTTTTCTACAAAAAAGTTTTATTATCTTTTTTTGGAAAGTTTATTCCGTTTTTATTATCAGGTTTCATCCAATAACCCATTGGGCACGGATTTATTTCTTGCGAAAATATTTTAGCCTTTAAAGGACATCCGCATTTTCCACAAACCGAAGACCATTCTTTCCCTTCAAATATATCTTTTCTAAATTCGCATTTTATGCAAACATCTAATCTATCTTTAGCAACCTTTGATTGAAATTCAGTAGGTCTTGCTAATGTTTTCCATGCTACAAATATTTCTTTAAAATTTATCATATCATAGATTTTATGATTTTAGGATTATCGTAGTTTCTATAAATAGAATCATATTTGAATTTAAAGTAATCATTGTTTATAATATCACACTCAAAGTGCTGACTTGAGTTTACTTTTTCTAATTTAAAGTTTATATTGAGTGTGTTAGATACCCAATCTTCTAATTTATGTAATTCTTTAATATCAAACCAGATTATAGATGGGTCGTGATGATGGTAATGGGATGTTGGACTCATCATCATAAACATCATTGCGGTAACATAAGGACCGGAATCTTTTACTTTGTTTTTTTTAAAAAATTCTTTTATTTTAGAATATTTGGTTTCATTTGATATTAAATCATCCGAACTATAATCCATAAGTTCATCTGTTTTTAAGGATTTAAATATTTCAAATGTATCCATTTTACCAACTCTATATAATTCATCAATAATATGTTTCCATAATGAAATGTATCTATCATATGGGTCACGCTTTACAGCTATTACAGCTATATCGTTTCCAAATTTTCTTTTTAAGTTAATTAATTTTTCGTGAGCATGGGTTAGATTATCTGCTATTATTTCATTATTAGAATCGAATTCTAATTGCGTTGGATTCATAGATTGTATTCTACTATCATAGTACTTTATATCCAATTTATGTTTAAGGCAAGCTATGTGAAATGATGTAGATGCACATCTAGGTAAATTCAAATATATAAATTTATTATTTACTAACATTATAATAATGATTTGTTTTTAGAATTTGCTACAAAATTAAAATTTATTATAAACCTATCGTTATTAATTGGATATTCGGCGTGATGATTTAATATTCCATTAAATACAACAACTCTTCCCATTTTTGGTGAAACTTTTTCAATCAGTTCTAAACTATTGTAATCTATATTATCAACACAATTTTTTTTATTTATTTCTGCTGTATTACCTTTTTTATTTTTATATATGTAAGTACTTCCCGTAGTGTCATTTATATAGTAAACCATTGCTATATGTTGTTCCATTCTATCTATGTGCATTAAATGCTTTGGTTCATATTGAAAATTTAATGGTTTAGTCCAATTGATTTTATATCTATAATTTTCAATAAACGTTAGGTTTAATTTTTGACTCACAATTAATTGAATATTTTCTATTAAAGAATCAATTTCAGAATCCAATACATATAAATGAGGATGTACTTTAGCAGGTAAAGATTGTAAATTACTACCACCATATTCACCTCTAATATTATCCAATTCAACCCATTTTATATCGTTTCTCCTTACATAATCGTAGATTAATAACTGGTTTTCTTTTGGAATTATATCATCAAAAACGTATATATCATTAATCATATTAAACTTTTATTTAATTTAGAAAAATCCATTCTAACGCTTCCTGCTAAAACGATTCTATCTTTAGATGAATTTGGTGCGTAATTAGGAACATGTGGTAAATCTCCTTTCATAATTAAAATATCGCCTTCATTTGGCAATATAGAATAAACCTTTCCATCAATATCTTCCATAAATAAAACAGCATCATCACCACTTAAATTATCTGGCATTTGAATGTAACAAACGAATGTGTATAGTGGAGGCGGTAGTTTATTTAGTATATTTAATTCAACATGATTATGAAACACTAAACTACCATTTGATTTATAATTTTTTTGTACGGGATTTTTTGCTCTAACAATATTTACCCAAACATCTGTTTTAATTTCATTAAAATTTTTATTATGTAGAAGGATACATGCATCTAATCCATAACACATAATTGAATCTAATTCTTGCTTAATTTGAATATCCAAAGAATCTTTATATTTCAATCCATCATTTATATAATAAGCATATCCATCCGTATTTACTTTTGGTAAACTTTTGATAAGATTTTCACACTCTAATATTACAGAATTTTTATTTTTAATAGCAAATTCAGATTTCCATATAGATAAAGTTTCACTAAATTTAATCTCCTCTAATTTCATATTATAACAATGTATTTTTAGTTTTTATAAAATTATTAAGCATAATATGCTTATACTGGCCAATTGAAAAAGTTAATGTATTTTCATCTATTTTATAAGTTTCTAATAAATTTTTATGTGTTAAATTATTATAAATCGATTCTAAATCTTTAGGAAGAGATTTGTTCTTATACACTTTCCAAAATTCAGTATCTTTTCTAGAGCAATTATAATGATGTCTAATAAACATCATATTTTGATAGTTGTATTGCCTAACGTTATAATTGTATATATCTTTATAAGAATAATCAAATAAATCTATTGGTAACCTTCTCAATTGAAATATGATTGTCATAATGGATGTAGCTTCTAATGGTTCTAAAAAGCCAGTAGATAACCCTATACCAATACAATTAGAAATCCACACATCTTCAAAACAACCTGGTTGAAACTTTATTTTTTTGTTTATTGTTATAGTTTCATTTTTATATTTTTCTTTTATCTTTAAAATTATACTATCATCATCTATCATTGTATCGTTATATAGATAACCACATCCCCATCTATTTTGTAATGGTATTTGCCAGTACCAACCATCTTCGGCTGCTTCTGCTATTGTTTTCTGATTTATATT
>JACCDP010071061.1_pt1 | contig 26359 bp, 23 predicted proteins | sample 7445841 | NCBI WGS metagenome assembly JACCDP01 (sample SAMN15323441, study PRJNA562643) | freshwater metagenome | isolation source: river surface water | place: USA:Blue River Watershed | collected 2017-08-17 | reverse complement strand
CCCAAGTAGTAAATTGATCAATTTTCAACATGTCAATAGCCGATTTCCCAGCCATCTGTTTGATATCTGCACCCGCAGCAAAAGCTCTTTCGTTACCCGTAATTACAATTGCTCGTACGGAATCATCCGCATCTAAATCCAAAAGCGCATCTCGAATCTCGCCCATCAATTGCAGATTCAACGCATTCAATTCTTTGGGACGATTTAACTGAATCAGCGCCACGTAGGGAACCACTTCCCTAGTAACCAAAATGTATTCAAACGAATTCATAATTAATGCAAAGGTACAACCGACGAGGTATTTCCTTCCGAAATCCAACCTCTATTTTTCGACCAAAAAAACAATATTCGCGCAATTCCATACCCCAGCACAGCGCCAAAAAAAACATCGCCCGGATAGTGCAATCCCAAATATACACGCGAATAAGCAACCGAAGCCGCAACCGTGTAAAACACCAAACTTTTACCCATGGATAATCCCAACAGCATTGAAGCGAGCCCCATCACCGCAAACATATTTGCTGAATGGCTGCTCACAAATCCATACCTGCTTCCTGCTTTTTCATGCGGTATACGTACGGGTTTCTCTGCAATTGGCGCATTCATTGTTTCCTCGTACAAAGGACGGGTTCGTTTAGTTAAAGGCTTCAAAATCCGAGAACTTATGCTATCCGACAACCCAAATGCAGAAACCGTTAATAAAACAGGAATCCAAAAACGAATCTTAAATTTTCTGATATACAAATAAATAATCAGTAAATACAATGGAATAAATGTCCATTTACTGCTCAAAAACACCATCAATGGATCAAGCCAAGGACTCGCCAAGTCGTAATTTATCCAAGTAAACACCACCTTATCAACGGGATCAAGGATAAACAATAAACTCATTCAGCCAATATGCTACTTTTTCTTGATACCACAATTATCCTGGGTGAAAAATCTTTATGAAAGGCCTCTAATTCATAGTTACCAAACACATTAACTACTTGTAAACCAGCCAATTGATGCAATTCCACCAACTCATCCCTAGAGTACATCTTGATTTCCTCCGTAAATATTAACGGATTATTGGAATGCGAGGCAAAATCCTTCCTATCGTTCGCAGTGAATTTTCTTTCGTCCTCAACCAAAATACGTTTATAAATCTTTCCATGATCTACCCATTTTTCTGTTCCAAATCTTACCCCACTTATTTCTTGCCATTGCATTGATTGCAAAACATGTCCGTCCAAGCCTTCCAGCAATGGCTGAGAATTTAAGTAGTCTTGCACTACGTATCCACCCTCCAACAAACAGTTGCCCATAGCCAATAACGCTCGTTCATCATCCACCGGATCATCGAAATAGCCAAAACTTGTGAAAACATTAAATACCGCTTTGCAATTTTCAACAGGATAAGGCTCACGCATGTCGTGAACCAAAAACTCTGCATCTTCAATGTTTTTTTCTACTGCGGATTGCCTTGCCGACAAAATACTATTTTCACTCAAATCCAAGCCCGTTACCCGCAACCCAAGTTCGGCCATGGCAATGGAATGCCGGCCTTTCCCACACCCAATATCCACCACCGAATCCCCCTGTTGCAATTGCAAAAAACCATACATTCGCTGAAGAAATCGCTTAGCCTCTTCGTCATTTCGATGCTTGTACAACAAATGATAATACTCCGTATCAAACCAACTTTCAAACCACTTCATCGATTAATCTAAAATTTCTCCAAAGTTACTGTAACTTTTGCAACTCAAGGTCGTATTAACACCCAAGGACAATGACTTCCGATGAGTACAATCAATGCGTGGATCAATACACGGATGCAATATATCGTTTTGCATTCAGACACCTACGCACGGAAGACGACGCGAAAGAAATTGTTCAGGTTTCCTTTGAAAAATTTTGGATGAAACACGCAGAAGTACACATTGAAAAAGCAAAAAGTTATTTGTTCGCAATTGCCAACCATTGCATTATAGACGAATTTCGAAAACGCAAAAACACAACGAGTATAGACGAGATAAACTACAACAATCACCCAAGAACCGAAACCAATCTTCCTGACCCACAATTAAAAGAACTTTTGCTACGAGCATTGAATGAACTAACACCTTTACTAAGAACTGTACTGTTACTTCGAGATTATGAGGGATATTCCTATGCCGAAATTGGTGAAGTAACCAATTTGAACGAATCTCAGGTGAAAGTATATATTTTCAGAGCTAGACAAACCATGAAATCCAAATTGGGAAATAATCCATTAACTGCTTAACCATGAAACAAGAAGAAATTGAATGGAAATTATTTGAATTGGCCGAAGGGGAATTGCAAGGCGAGGAATTGAAATTTTGGGAAAATAAAATTAACACAGACCCCAAAATCAAGGAGCAGTTTGAATGGCTTTCTCAGACTTATCTTACACAACAATCTCAAAAACATCCATCTCAATCACTAGTTGAACATCCGCTGCACTTTTGGGGAGAAAACATTGCATTCAACAAAGAATCGCTTAAAAAAACGGCAACACAAAGCAATGGAAAAGTTACTCACCACAAACCCGTGAGCATTGTTGAAATCAATAAATACCAGAAGCCATTGGCTATAGCCGCTTCACTTGTAATTTTCGGGTTGATGCTATGGGGGACCCGTGAAAATTTATTTCACAACTCATCCTTGCCCCAAGGAGCAATCAGCAATCAAAAAAACGAAACCCCTAAAAACAGAGAAACTACTGAAAATGACATGCCCGTATCAATTCAAAAGAATTCGCATGCATCGATAAACAAAAAAGCAGAAGTAAATTCACTGTTAGCCTCTTCCGAAGAATCGAACTCGCGCGCGTCATTGCAAACTAAAATCGATAATTCCATGATTCATCCCCTAATCGCGGCAACGGAAAATTATTTATCAAAGCCAGACAACACAGTTACTGAAAGTAAAAGCAATACTATTTCTATCGCGAATTCAATTGCTGATAATATTTCCGCGGCACCGGTGGTGGAGGAAACCATCATTACCGTTGTTCACCATCAACCTCAAACCAACCAAGAAAAACGAAAATTAGTAGCATTCAAAGTCAAAGAAATGATGAGAAATGGACAACTCCCCAACGTCAAAATTCAACCTTCCTCAAGCGACAGACTGGGAATCATCCCAGCATTCCAAGTTCAACTGAACATAGACAACACCCCAGTATTTCAAACCTCAAATCGATAATTCAACCATCATGAATAACCACTTACTTACATTGCTTTTAGCCCTAATCACCGGCACTCCAATGCTGTCACTAAAGGCCCAAAGTTCCAAGTCGCCGGCCGAAGAAACTAAAAACACAGTGATCACTTTTAAAGGAGATACCTTAATTAAAAAAATCACATCCACGGTTACAACCGATCCGTTGCCAGCCGAAAAAGCCTGGCAGAATTACAATGCAGCCATGGTCGTGTGGTCCGATTCTGTTCAAAAAATCGCCAAACGCCACCAAGAAAACCCCAGCTTGGGAGCACCGGTTTTCCCTCCAATGCCCAAAGAGCCTTCCAGATCATCGGCCAACAATATCGCCAATGCAAACACCATTAAAAAGCAACTCATTTTGAATGATTTCAACGATACACTGTACTATGAATACAAGGAATTTGATGCCTCCGGAAAGTTAATTAAAGAAGATGTACGAATCCTAGACGAAACGCTGAAAAATAAAAGGGCAATTAAACTTGCCAACTCAGGCATTGGCACATCCCCTGAAATAGCAACCTTGCCTCCAACAAACACACCCTCCCCGGATGCAAAAAGCGAATCCCCTACCCTTCCACCGGTGCAACAAAAAAGTAACATTCGAATTGTATTACCTGAAAATACCGAATTAGAACCGGGTTATTACACCATTAAAAGGAATCAGCCTTCCCCAAATAAAAAGGTAATACATAGGCTTCGATTTTATTATGGATTAAATAACGCCTACCAAATGGATGGCTATGAAGCCAGTTTAAAGATTTCCAATACTTCTTTACTGCCCGTGCAAGAGAATGCCATGCCCCAATTGAAACGCATCGGTAGCGACCACATGGGCCTCGAGACTTCTTGGGGTTTCAATCTAATCAAAGGAAAAATTCGCATCTTTTCTGGAATTCGCTACGATAATTATGATTATCGTTTCCAAGACCCAACTACGGTAATTGCGGCCAATAGACCTATGTTCACCAACCTATCGCTAAATCCAACGGTAGACCCAAATCCAGAACAAATTGAAAGTCAGCTTTCTACCCATTACATCGGATTTCCGCTTGCTATTGGCCTAAACACCCAAGTAGACAATTCCGAATTAACCATCCGTGCCGGATTCACTGGAAATTACTTGGTACATTCCAATTTTAGAACGCGTTTCAAAGACAAATCTAAGAATAAGGTGGTGGATGATTTCAATTTAAATGACTTCATGTTGATGCCTACTTTGCAAGTAGAATATGGCGACATTGGTGTTTACCTTAGTTATTCCAGCCAAAGTATCTTCCGGTCAAACGAGGCGTATCCCATGCGACTTCTTACTTTAGGAATAAGCCTCAATCTAGGGTAAGATTGATTCCGTTTTTCATCGCCTCAGCCGAATTTGTTGCTTATCTTTGCAGCGAATTCTGATATGAGTCAACGAACCTGGAATCCCATCAAATCCTACTCGGATATATTATTTGAGCAACACGGAGCCATTGCTAAAATCACCATCAACCGTCCGGAGGTATACAATGCCTTTAGACCGCAAACGGTGATGGACATGTTGGATGCCTTTGACATTTGCAGAGAAAGACAAGACATTGGAGTTGTAGTGCTAACAGGCATTGGCGACAAGGCGTTTTGCAGCGGTGGTGACCAGAACGTAAAAGGCATTGGTGGTTACGTAGACGACAACGGTGTCCCCCGATTGAATGTATTGGATTTACACAAGAAAATCCGCTCACTGCCAAAGCCCGTTATTGCTATGGTCAATGGTTATGCCATTGGCGGAGGGCATGTATTGCATGTTGTTTGCGATCTGACTATTGCCGCGGATCATGCAAAATTTGGACAAACCGGACCGAAAGTTGGTTCTTTTGATGGTGGTTTTGGTTCCTCCTATTTGGCTCGCCACGTTGGACAAAAGAAAGCTCGGGAAATTTGGTTCCTTTGCAGACAATACACCGCAGATGAATGTGAAAAAATGGGCTTGGTGAACAAAGTAGTACCGATTGAAATGTTGGAAGACGAAACCGTGGATTGGTGCAATACCATTCTGCAACGGTCCCCCATGGCCATTCGAATGCTAAAACGAGCTTTCAATGCAGAATTGGACGGTCAACACGGATTGATGGAATTAGCAGGCGATGCTACGCTGTTGTACTATTTAACAGAAGAAGCCCAAGAGGGGAAAAAAGCCTTCCTAGAAAAACGTCAACCCGATTTCCAACAATTCCCAAAGTTCCCCTAACCTCCACTAAACACTATTGACAATTTCAATATCCCAATTTACTTACACCCTATATTTGAATATATTTTTCATTCTACATGAGTCATACAAAAATTAAAGTAGCTAACCCTGTCGTAGAACTGGATGGCGACGAGATGACCCGCATCATCTGGCATTTCATCAAAGACAAATTGATACTTCCTTACTTAGATCTAGATATCAAATATTTTGATTTAGGAATGGAACATAGAGACGCCACAAACGACCAGGTTACAATTGATGCAGCCGAGGCCATCAAACAATACAACGTTGGTATTAAATGCGCTACCATTACTCCTGACGAAGCCAGAGTAAAAGAATTCAATTTAAAGCAAATGTGGAAGAGCCCCAACGGTACCATCCGCAACATCTTGGACGGAACGGTTTTTCGGGAACCCATTGTTTGTAAAAATGTCCCTCGATTGGTACCCAATTGGACAGCTCCTATTTGCATAGGTCGACATGCATTTGGAGATCAATACCGCGCTACAGACTTCGTCACCAAAGGAAAGGGCAAACTTACCATAAAGTTCGAAGGAGAAGATGGTCAAGTAATTGAACATGAGGTATATAATTTTAAAGGAGACGGTGTAGCCTTGGCTATGTACAATACCGAAGATAGCATTCGTGGATTTGCCCGTTCTTGTTTCAATACTGCCATTCAAAAAGGCTGGCCACTGTATTTAAGCACGAAAAATACCATTTTGAAAAAATACGACGGAAGATTTAAAGATATTTTCCAAGAGATTTACGAAAATGAATTCAAATCAACCATGGATGCGAAAGGTATTACTTACGAACACAGACTCATCGATGACATGGTAGCCTCTGCCTTGAAATGGAATGGAAATTTTGTTTGGGCTTGTAAAAACTACGACGGCGATGTTCAATCCGATACCGTAGCTCAAGGCTTCGGATCTTTAGGATTAATGACCAGCGTATTGGTGACTCCCGATGGCAAAACCATGGAAGCAGAAGCAGCTCACGGTACTGTTACTAGACACTTCCGCATGCACCAACAAGGTAAAAAAACATCCACCAATCCCATTGCATCAATTTTTGCATGGACAAGAGGCTTAATGCACCGAGGCAATCTAGACAACAACCAAGCATTGATTAATTTCTGCCAAACCTTGGAACAGGTATGTGTAGATGTTGTAGAAAGTGGTAAAATGACGAAAGATTTGGCTGTTTGTATTTATGGCGATAAAGTCACTTCCGATCAGTATTTATATACTGAAGACTTTTTAGAAGCAATCAATAGCGAATTAAGTCATCGTTTATCTAACTAATTTTCACTGCAGAGAATATCCTAAAAACAAAGAGGCCGTCCCATCAGACGGCCTCTTTTATATAGTACAAAAACGATTCTCTACCGAATCAATGAATCCAAAATATTAGCTAAAAAAATCTTTCATCTTATCAAAGAACGATTTTTCCTTATCGCTTGGTTTAAAATTCTCAGCCGTTATTAATTTCTCCAAGATTGATTTTTCTTCGGAATTTAACTTAGTAGGCACAAAAACATTTACCACTACCAACTGATCTCCAGTGCCGTATCCATTAAGTTCTGGAAACCCTTTGCCTTTCAATCGAAGCACCTTACCTGCTTGGGTACCTGCATCAATTTTAATTCGCACTTTACCATCCAACGTTGGAACTTCCACCGATTCCCCTAAGGCGGCCTGTGGGAAACTCAACCATAAATTATACAATACATTATTGCCGTCTCGGGTTAATTCTTCGTGTTCTATTCCTTCGATCAGTACAATTAAATCACCCGCAGCTCCTCCCCCGGGTCCAGCATTTCCCTTACCATTCATGCTCAACTGCATTCCCTCAGCAACACCACCTGGTATGCGAATGGAAGTCTCCACCTCTTGAGAAATTAATCCTTGCTCGTTGGCGTCCTTGGGCTTGCTTTCCACCATTTTACCCAATCCATTACAAACAGGACATGGACTTGAGGTAGCCATCTGACCTAAGAAAGTATTCGTTACTCTGCGCACGCTACCTTGACCGTTACACTGCTTGCAGGTGCCGTATTTCACACCCTCGGCTTCCACCATGCGGCGGTATTTAACTTTTTTTTCCACCCCCGTCTTCATTTCAGACAAGGTTAATTTCAATTTTATTCGAATATTCGATCCAACACTGCGCCTGGATCCTCCACGTCCTCCCCCTCCGAAAAATGAACCAAAAACGTCTCCGTCACCAAAAATATCTCCGAATTGAGAGAAAATATCATCCATACTAAACCCTCCACCGCTATAACCGCCACCGCCGCCCATACCTGCATGACCGAACTGATCGTATCGCTGCTTCTTCTCAGCATTGCTTAAAACATCGTAAGCTTCAGCAGCCTCTTTAAACTTCTCCTCGGCCTCTTTATCTCCAGGATTTTTATCCGGATGATATTTGATTGCTAACTTTCTATATGCCTTCTTAATCTCATCGGCAGAAGCACTTTTGCTAACTCCTAGGATGTCGTAAAAATCTCTCTTACTCATTATATATTAACTTAATTGCCAACAACAACTTTGGCAAAACGAATTATTTTATCGTGCAACATGTATCCTTTTTCAACTTCATCCAATACTTTGCCTTTCATTTCCTCCGTGGGAGCGGCAAATTGAGTGATAGCTTCGTGTTTTTCCACATCAAAAACTTCACCTATACTGCTAACAGCCTGCAAACCAGACTTTTGCAATATACCCATTAATTTGTTGTATATCAACAATATACCCTCCTTGTCTTTGGCGTTATTTTCATTGGATTGATCCATCGCCTTCAAAGCTCTTTCAAAATCATCAACAACCGGCAACAAACTCACAATCAAATCTTTGGATGCTGTTTGCATCCAATCCAACCGGTCTTTTGCAGTACGCTTTCGAAAATTATCAAACTCACTATACAACCTCAAGTATTTATCTTTTTCATCTTGTAGTAATTTCGCGGCATCGGTGGCCATAGTGTCATTGTTATCGGTTTCGTTGGACGCCGGTTCAGTAGAATTGTCAGCCTCTTTTCCATCGATGGGAGCATCCATATCCCCGGTATTGGCATTCGTCCCGTTGTTTAACTCTTCATTTTCGTGCTCTTGATGGGTGTTTTCCATAATTCTATATACTTAACGTAATTAATTCTACCCCGTCTGTTCAACTTTTTTGCCAAAAAGCATAGTAAGACAAACTGTCAGAAACAACTTTCGATTTGGATTGTATGTTTTTTGTCATAACTTCGGCAATTCAACATGTTTACTGGCATAATCGAAAACATCGCAACCGTCCTAGACATTCGTAACAGTCAGACGAATATTCACTTCCATATTTCCTGTCCATTTATTGATGAAATTTCAATCGACCAAAGCATAGCCCACAATGGAATTTGTTTAACCGTTACTGAAAAATCAGATTCAGGATACTGGGTTACAGCAATCGCTGAAACTCTGCAAAGAACCAATCTTGGTCTATTGAAAGTTGGAGATTTAGTAAACATTGAGCGCTGCTTGCCTGTAACGGGTAGATTTGATGGACATTACGTACAAGGCCATGTAGACTGCATCGGAATAATCGATGAAATTCACGACGTAGATGGTTCGTTTCTAATTTTCATTCAGCACGACAAAGAAGCGGGCATCACCGTGAACAAAGGCAGTATTGCTGTTAACGGCATTAGCTTAACAGTTGTTGATTCTTTCCCCGATGCTTTTTCGGTAGCAATCATACCCTACACTTGGGAACATACCAATTTAAAAAATCTAGGAGAAGGCGACCAAGTGAATATTGAATTCGATATTTTCGGGAAATACGTTCAGAAATACCAATCCATGAATCTTTAATCGCATCCCTTGCCATTGAAATTGCATTAATTTCAAGCAATGTAGATTGAATGCCATTTTCTTTTGTTGAACGATAGGATAAAAATTCCTACCACAGACAGTAAATCCCCTCAAATTAAACATCTTTAAATCATTTACTTTCAATTTATTGATTCCTTATTTGAACGCATTCCAAATACCTGCATCGAATCGCTCATTTTCATTCGTTTTAGCTTAAAAAATCGTATTTTTGCTACCAACTAACAGACAATTTACTCAATTATGAATTTGTTCTCGTTTCTATTTTCTTCTAGCCTCGGCAGGAAACTCATTATGTCACTCACCGGAATTTTTCTTATCACTTTCTTGGTGGTGCATTGCGGCATTAATGCATTAATTTACATGAACGATGGAGGAGAGACGTTCAATCTCGCAGCCGAATTCATGGGACATACATGGTACATCCGCGCGATGGAAATTGGACTGTTCCTAGGCCTGATACTCCATATCTTTCAGGGACTTTACTTAGCGTATACCAACACCAAACGCAGACCTCAAAATTATGCAGTTAATGGAGCCTCTGCCAACAGTACCTGGTACAGCAGGAGCATGGGACTATTAGGGACCATCATCCTCTTGTTCCTTGTAGTCCACTTAAGACATTTTTGGGTAGAAGCTAGATTCTTGCAAAGCATCAACGAAGAAAACACCATGTTTACCGTGATGGTTGCAGTTTTTCAAAGTCCGATGGCCGTAGCACTTTACGTCCTAGGTTGCTTAAGTTTGTCGTACCACCTGTTGCACGGATTTCAGAGCGCGTTCCAAACCTTGGGCGTTAATCACAAATCTTACACCCCGATTATTCAGACGGCAGGCACTTGGTTTTCCATCCTCATCCCTTTACTTTTTGCTAGCATGCCCGTAACCATTTTCTTGGGCTTAATTAAATAATACATACCTATGAAACTCGATGCTAAAATTCCTCAGGGTCCGTTATCGGAAAAATGGAAGAACTATAAAAGTTCTGTTCCCTTGGTTAACCCTGCAAACAAAAGAAACCTCGAAATTATTGTAGTAGGTACCGGTTTGGCTGGATCCAGCGCTGCCTCTACCTTGGCCGAACTGGGTTACAAAGTGAAGGCCTTCTGCTTTCAAGACAGTCCAAGACGAGCGCATTCCATTGCAGCTCAGGGAGGTATAAATGCGGCTAAAAATTACCAAAACGACGGCGATTCGGTTCACCGTCTTTTTTACGATACTATCAAGGGTGGAGATTTTCGTGCTCGCGAAGGCAACGTGCATCGTTTAGCAGAAGTTTCAACCAACATCATAGACCAGTGCGTGGCTGCGGGAGTACCTTTCGCTAGAGAATATGGAGGAACGCTAAGCAACCGTTCTTTTGGTGGAACCCAGGTACAAAGAACTTTTTACGCTGCGGGTCAAACAGGCCAACAGTTGTTATTGGGAGCTTACAGCGGACTTGAAAGACAGGTAGGCCTAGGCAATGTAACCATGTATAGCCGCCACGAGATGATCGAATTGGTAATCATCGATGGCAAAGCACGCGGAATTATTGCACGCAACTTGGTTACTGGCAAATTGGAAAGACATTTCGGTCACGCTGTATTGTTGTGCACCGGTGGATATGGTAACGTATTCTACTTGTCCACCAACGCCATGGGCTCCAACGTAACGGCCGCTTGGAAAGCACACAAGCAAGGCGCCTATTTCGGAAACCCTTGCTTCACACAAATTCACCCCACTTGCATCCCGGTTTCAGGTCATTACCAAAGTAAACTTACGCTCATGAGCGAATCGCTTAGAAACGACGGTAGAATTTGGGTACCCATGAAACAAGGCGATAACAGACACCCCAACGAAATCCCCGAAGAAGAAAGAGATTATTACTTGGAACGGAGATATCCTGCTTTTGGAAACTTAGTACCTCGCGATATTGCTTCCAGGGCAGCGAAAGAGCGCTGCGATGCAGGATACGGAGTAGGTGCCAGCAAAATGGCGGTGTATTTGGACTTCCGTTACAACATGGTTAACAAATACGGGAAAGCCGAAGCCTCCAAACGAGGCATCGAAAATGCTTCACACGATACCTTGTTGGCCTTGGGTAAAGAAGTAGTAAAAGAAAAATACGGGAATTTGTTTGATATGTACAAGCAAATCACCGACGAAGACCCATACGAAGTACCCATGCGTATTTACCCAGCGGTCCACTACACCATGGGAGGTTTGTGGGTAGATTATGAATTGCAAACCACCGTCCCCGGACTCTATGCCTTGGGCGAAGCCAATTTCTCCGATCACGGTGCGAACCGTTTGGGAGCTTCTGCTTTGATGCAAGGTTTGGCCGATGGCTATTTCGTAATCCCTTACACCGTAGGAAACTATTTAAGTCAAGAAATTCACACCAAACCCATCGATACCAATCACGAAGCTTTCGTGGCCGCTGAAAAAGCCGCCAACGACAGAATTCAACAGTTGATGAATATCAATGGAAAACGAAGCGTTGAGAGCTACCACCGCGAGTTGGGATTGATCATGTGGGACAAATGCGGTATGGCTAGAAATGCAGAAGGCTTGAAACAAGCAATTTCCGAGATTCGTGCACTTCGCGAAGACTTCTACAAAAATGTACGGGTACCCGGCAAAATCGAAGAGTTCAACCCCGAATTGGACAAGGCAGGTAGAGTGGCCGATTTCCTTGAATTAGGCGAGTTGATGTGCATCGATGCATTGGATAGAAACGAAAGCTGCGGCGGTCACTTCCGTGAAGAATATCAAACCGAAGAAGGTGAAGCCATGCGAGACGACGACAAATACGCCTACGTTTCAGCTTGGGAATACAAAGGAACCGACTGGCAGTTGCACAAAGAAGAATTAAATTACGAAAACATCAAAGTTCAACAACGTTCTTACAAATAATACAACCATGAATCACAACATGAATATCACGCTCAAAGTTTGGAGACAAGAAAACACCAATGCCTCCGGACGTTTCGAAGAGCATAAGGTAGTTGCCAATCCGGACATGAGTTTCTTGGAAATGTTCGATGTTTTAAACGAACAGCTGATTGAAACTGGTAAAGAACCTATCGCTTTCGATCACGATTGCCGCGAAGGAATTTGTGGTATGTGCTCCATGGTCATTAACGGTAGACCCCATGGCCCCAAACGAGGTGTAACCACTTGCCAATTGCACATGCGATCTTTCAACGATGGAGATACCATTACCGTTGAGCCTTGGAGAGCCAATGCATTTCCTGTGATCAAAGATTTAAGTGTAAATCGCGGAGCCTTTGACAGAATAATTTCTGCAGGTGGATTTGTGTCCGTAAATACCGGTAATGCGGTAGATGCAAATGCGATATTAATCCCCAAGGAAGTAGCCGATGAAGCATTTGAAGCCGCTACTTGCATTGGTTGTGGTGCTTGCGTAAGTGCCTGCAAAAATGCCAGTGCTATGTTGTTTGTGGGCGCTAAAGTTACCCAATTGGCTAAATTGCCTCAGGGTCAACCCGAAAGAGAAACACGCGTAGTAGCCATGGTGAACCAAATGGATGCAGAAGGATTTGGAGCTTGCACCAATACAGGAGCTTGCTCGGCAGAATGTCCAAAACAAATTCCATTAAGCGTTATTGCCAATTTAAACAAAGAATATTACCGTGCTAAAATGAACGGTAAATAATTCAGGCTAACAAATTAAACGAAGCTTTTAAGGCGGATTATCCTAGGGATAGTCCGCTTTTTTATTTAATTCTCAATCGGCACACACAACCCTATCTGCAAACCAAAAAGGGGCGACCAAAACGTCTGTGCACCTTTAGCATTGGGCAACAATGGCAACATCAACCTTGGCGAAAACGCAATGCGCATTCCCAACGAAAGTTCGTATTCCAACCTACCAGACAGCGTTAAAAAAACATTACCCTTTGCAGCCTCTGCTCGTTGAATCACCAACCCAGTATCCACCGTTGAGCCGTAGACATCATCACGTTTGATGCCATTGCCTTCGGGTATCATAAATCCAATGGTGTTTATCGTTAAACCGTGGTTCAATAACAATGCCGGCATTACACCAGCTTGCATCCAAACCGAACCCTGTTTAATTTGAAAACCACTACCGTCCAATCGTTTATCCCAAGCCAACAAACCCGTCAAATACGTGGATCTAAATTCATAGTGAACTTCCATATCCCCCGCCATCACTTGATTATCGTACACCTCCAAAGTAGGATGAATTTGATAACCAAACATGGACCCTGTCTTAACCCTGTCAAATCCGGTGGTTACCATGCCAGCACCCACCGTAAGACCTGAAAATTTCTTTTTTCGATTTTGATAACTAACAAAAAAATTTAGGGTCTGCAATCCTTTATCCGCCGACTTGAATGAATCTGCTAAATTTTCTTGGGTAAACCCGCCGCGTGTATCTGGCTGATAGTCCAAAATCATTCTCCCACATACAGACGGCATAACCCCCAATTCCACCACATTATTCCAACGCTTGGGAGTTTTATTCTGTTGAGCGAACAACGAAAGCGTAAAAAATGCAGAAAGTAATACTACCAACAATCGCATGGCAACAAATTTAATGCGCAACCACCGTTACATCGGTATCCCTATTGTCAAACTTCATGATACGGATGTGGTGATAGAATCTCCAAGTACCCAATATCGCAGCTACAAACAATCCTATTGTAAAGCCTAACCAAACTCCGTAAACTTCCCAACCCAAGGTTACTCCCAACAAATAACTGAGCGGTAAACTTACCACCCAATAACTTAAAATCGAAAGTCCGGATGACCAATTCACATCCTTCACTCCACGCAACATATTCATGGCACCGGCCTGAATTCCGTCGGCCACCTGAAACGCAGCCGCCAGTAAGAACAACGGCAAAATGATGGGCATTACACCGTCGGACAACTTATACAATCCAGCAATCTGCTGATTGAATACCACAAAAATCACCATGTTAATCACTTCAAAAACGGCAATTACCAGAAACACGGCATGGGCCGTATGTCGAATTTTAGTTCGATCCTCTTCTCCGTAAGCATTACCCACCAAAATCGCGCCGGCCATCGCAATACCACTAACCACCATGTATGCCACCGATGCTACGTTCAAGGCTACCGCATGCGCAGCAAGTTGCTTGGAATCGAACCAACCAATCATTACACCAGAAAGACCAAAACAAGCCCATTCAGCAAAGGTTTGTAGGGCAACCGGAGCCCCTAATTTCCAGATTTGAGGCAACTCCACTTTAATTGTATTCCAATCGGGCATTCGCTGAGGAACGTATTTTCTCATGAATTTGGAATATCGAATGTACCACAAACCAGACAACGCCATGATGATTCGCGAAACCAATGTGGCGTAGGCTGCCCCATTCAAGCCCATCGCTTCAAATCCCCAATGCCCATAGATCCAGAGATAATTCAATAAAATATTAAGCAATAACCCGCCGGTAGAAATCACTACAGCCACCTTGGTATGTCCCAATCCATCGGTAAATTGACGGGTAACTACGTTTATCAACAAAGGAAAAATACTAAACGACAGAATATTCAAGAATCCGGGTGCCAACTCGTTTACCCTACCTTTTTGATTCAACCAATGAAAATTGTGAACCAGCAATTGCATCACAGAAAACTGGGCCACAAACAACAACATCGCAATAACCAAACCTGCCCGGTAGGTAATAAATCCATCGCTTGCCTTGCCCTGCCCTACCTTGATACTTACCAACGTTGAAATCGCGAACAACACGCCAAACGTTAATCCACAAGCCATAAAAAAAATGTTGTTTGCTTGGTTGGCACTGGCCAAAAAATCATCCCCTAAATCCCCCACCATTACCGTATCAGCAACACCCATCAACACCACACTTAACTGTCCCAACACAATAGGATAAGCCAGTTTCAACATGGTATTGATCTGCGTTTTATAGATTACAAAGGGGTTTTTCATGAAAAGGTTTGCAAAAATAAGGGAAAGCCACCACCTGAAACCGATAAACCTGTTAACTTTGTATGGTGGTTCAAGTTCTTTGGGAAGACAATCATTTGTTGGCGGTAAATAAACCTGCAGGCATGGCCGTGCAAGGAGATCAAACGGGTGATTTCCACCTATTGGAATGGGCAGAACGTTACATCGCCGAAAAATACAACAAACCAGGAAAAGCATTTGTTGGTTTAATCCATCGCATAGACAGACCCGTGAGCGGAGTGCTTATTTTAGCTAAAACTTCCAAGGCCCTCACCCGGATGAACGAAGTGTTTCGGAACAAGGCCAACACTAAAATTTATCATGCCCTTACCACCCGAGCGCTTCCTGAAGAAGTGGGTAGTCTGCATCACCATGTATCCAAAGACGGCGTAACCCATCGCGCACATGCCTACAATAGTCCCCGGAACAACACCAAACCAGCGACGCTGCATTTCAAACTCTTGAGCAATTACGGAGGGAAATTCTTGTACGAAATCACTTTAGAATCCGGTAGATTTCACCAAATAAGGGTCCAACTATCCAAAATGGGTTGTCCTATTTTGGGCGATGTAAAATACGGAGCTGCCGAACCGCTACCCGACAAAAGCATTGCCCTGCATTCCTACCGATTGATATCTCCGCATGCGGTTACTACTCAACCCGCCATCGACATCATTGCCCCCTATCCCAAAACCCAGTGGTGGGGCTTGTTCAAAAGCAAATAAATTCAAACTTTTCGAATCGCTGAAATTGCTAGGTACTTGGAATAGTAAATGCCGAATTACACCCGTTTGCAACAACTATAGCCGCAACTCTTTCGCGGGATCCCAAAATATCGATTCAAAATCTACGATTTGATCATTTTCCACTCGAATTCCTTCCGCTAGCAACCGCTCAGCCATGGACTCCGGCGGATCAAAATGACCTTTCCCAGTCAATACCCCGATTCGGTTTACCACCCGATGCGCGGGCACCGCAGGTACTTGTCCGTGTGACTCGTTCATGGCCCAACCTACCATCCTGCTGCTACGTCCACTTCCGAGAAATTTTGCAATTGCACCATAACTTGTCACCCTCCCAGCGGGCACCAATCGCACTACCTCATACACTTGGTCGTAAAAACTTAAATGTTCAACCATAAACAACCATTTTGGAACAAAAATTGTCATTAAATTGCAGAGTTAAAACAAGGCCAAGCATTATGTTGAAATTTTTAAGCAAATCCACACTATTTATTGTAAGTTCATGGGTATTGACTTCGCCTTTGTGCGCACAAAATTCCCCAACTACGGATAATCCTTCCGGTACAAAGTTTCAACCCATTCCGCAACCTACAAGGATTAAACCCTATCAACGTACCACCCCTGTCGTTAAACCGAATGTACACGGAGCTTACCCAAAAGTTAAAAACGGCAAAGCGTGGGACGGAAGAGAACCTGGGAATTATTCGTTGCGATTTAAAATCAAAACACTCACACCAGACAATGTTAAACCCTCGCCATACACCGTATTTAAAGGCGACACGGTTTTTCTAGCAGATCACCACATAGGATCGAAATACCTCCGAGACACCGCCGTTATTGATAAAAATGGAGTTGCCAACTTCACAGGTAATCTAAAGCTTCAACGCGGCATGTACCTATTTGTATTCCCAGGTAAAAGAGATTATTTTGAATTTATTGTAGATGACGATCAAGACTTTGATATCTTGTACGATACGGCTTGGTTTGGCCGCGACTATTTCAATAAAATGTCGGCCATTGGTTCAGCACAAAATTCCGCTTACATCAAATACCAACAAGGAAAAACGGGTCTAATTGACCAACTTTACGCCTTAGATCAACAAATGGAAATTGATTCCGTTGGTCCAAAAAAAGATGCCCTAGAGATTAAGAAAAAAGCTCTGTTGGACGAAAAAGAAAAATACGATTCGGTGTTTATCGCAACCAATCCGGACCATTTATTGTCGCGGTTTTTATTAACCATGATGAGCATCAACATTCCCACAGAATATCCCAATTTGCCGAACGGCGATAAAGACTCAACGTTTCCCTACCGATATTTCAAATCGCATTACTGGGATTATTTCGATTGGAACGAAGATGGCTTGGTGAGAATGCCGGTAAACATAGTTAAACAGAAATTAGATTTCTATTTCGATAAGTTAATTCTGCCCGATGCCGATTCCTGCATTCAGGAAGCCGAACGTATAATGGCCGCTTGCAGAAACACCATCGAAATGGAAAAATATGTTATCTGGTATTTAACCAATCGTTTCGAGTCATCCAACATCATGGGCATGGACCGTGCATTCATACACATGGCAGTAAGCACTTATGGACAAGGCCGTGCCTGGTGGACCGATAGCTCTACCATTTCTAACATGTGCAAGAATGCCTACGAGCGCTGGCCAACAACCATCGGACAGCCTGCACCCGAATTGGAATTATTAAACATCAAAGGGGAATGGTATAGAACCCAATCCACCAAAGCACCATGGACTGTTATGATTTTTTGGGATCCAACTTGCGGACATTGCAAGGAAGTAATGCCTAAATTAGCTAAAATCTACGAAAAGAATAAGAGCAGAGGATGGAAAGTGATTGGTTTGTCTTCCGGGGACAAACGAAAAGAATGGGAAGAATATTACAACACCCACCCAGAAACGCAGCAGTTCATTCACCTTATCCGCGGATCGGTTCAAAGCGAACGCTACAAACAAAATCTGTTTACCTATTTCGTGAAATCTTCCCCAACGATTTACATCTTGGACGAGAACAATGTAATTCAGGCAAACCGAATCGATATAGATAAACTGGAAGATTTTATCAATCACTTGGAACGTGAGCGTTACCCCCATCTTATTCCTGCAGCACCTACAGCCTCTACCGCCGCACCCGCTAAAAATAGCAGCACAAAGGGTGATTCAAACAAATCAGCTCCAAAATCCAATAGCAAGTCTGGAAAGTCCTCTTCCAAGAAATAAGATTATTCCGAGGTGGTGGGTAAATTGATGTTCAATTTTTCCATCACCTTTTTACCATCTTCCAACATAGCACTCGGGAAATAAGTAATCCCGAACGTATAAATTGGACCTGAAAAACGATTTCCACCTTTGAGCATGGCTAAACGTGTACCCAGACCGGCAGCCAACCCAAAATACCTCAACAACCGAACACTTCCATACATTCCCAATTCCATGGGAATCATGGGTTTAAGATCTGGCGATCCAACTGGATTTAATTTGGACTTCACCGAAGTAGCACCAATCCCTAATTGGCCGAAACACAAAAAACTATACCGATAGGTTCGGTACAATTTATATTCAAACGTAGAACTGATATACCTAAATCGATACAGCATAGAATCATTACCCGTGAATTCAATGTACTTAGAACTATAGATTCCTGTATGCGCAGCTACTTTGCCCCAATCGTAACCATAACGCAGACCAAAAATGCTCACAGGATCTGCCGAAACAAAGGAGTTACGTCCATCCAAAGCTCCGGTTATAAATGGCTTGGTTCGCAAAGCCATTCTTACACTGTCCACAGGATTCCATTGCGATCTGATGGTGTCCTCAAAAAGACGAGATGTATCCTCTACTATTGACATTGAAATATTATTACTCAATAGTATTAACTCTTCATTTTTTAACGGTTTTACCCCCCTTAAGTCGATAGCATTTAGCGTAAAAAACCAACCCAAATACAGTACCAAAAACAAACTGTATCTGGCCCATTTAAAAACGCTATAGATATTGAAATAATGCATATATCTACCGATATACTGTACACTCCAAAGTTCAAATAAATACTTGAATCCTTGTTAACTTTTTATATCCCAAATATTAATAATTCACGCAAGTGATTCAATTTTAGGACGCATCCTTGTTAGTTTTGATTTTAATTGTATTATTTTTGAACTAATAATATTTATTATGGCTCCAAAAACTATAGCCTTCTCAAACCACGGTAACGAGTTTTTCGCCGAGTTACGTCGACGTGTCGACGGTTATTTCCAAACAAAAAACATCAGTAAAAACGGAAATTTCAAACTTTGGTCGAAAACAGCCTTTGCCTTACTCTTCACCCCAGCGCTTCTTGTTTTAGCGTACTGGGGCAATCTTCCTTTTTGGGCCGTTGTTATCATCTTTGCTTTGGTTGGCGTTATGCACGCTTTCACCGGATTCAATGTGATGCACGATGCCTGTCATGGCAGTTTCTCTTCTAAACCTTGGGTAAACAAATTGTTCAGTCACTCCTTAGAGATGCTGGGCAGTCATGCCCCCATTTGGAAATTCAAACACAATGTATTGCACCACACATGGACAAACATTGATGGATTGGATGACGACATCGCCAAATCTCCATTTTTGAGACATTGCGAATCGCAATCCTACAAACCCATGCACAAATTCCAGCACATTTACATGTTTGGACTGTATGCAATTTCAACCATTTGGTGGTTATTTGGAAATGACACCATCAAATATTTCAAACGTGAAGTTAATTTACAACCACTTCCCAAATTTACGGTATATGAACACTTTACATTTTGGGTGAGTAAGATTATTTATCTATTCATTTATTTAGTTTATCCAGCTACATTGTTCGGTTGGGGCAACGCATTCTTATTATTTTTTGTATTGCATGCTTCCTTAGGAATATTGTTATCCTTGGTATTCCAAATGGCCCATGCAGTGGATGGAATACACTTTGAGGACGTAGAGACCTACGATAGACCCGTTGAAAAAATTCCAAACGAATGGGCAATTCACCAAATTATGACCACCAGCAACTTTGCTACACGCAGCAGATTAGCTACATGGTTCATGGGCGGATTGAATTTCCAAGTGGAGCACCACTTGTTCCCAAATATCTCACACGTACATTACCCAGAAGTAAATAAAATCCTAACAGTTTTGTGTACCGAGTTTAACGTTAGATACAATGAGGTTCCCACTTTCTGGCAATCCATACAATCCCACATTCGTTGGATGAAAAAGATGGGCACTCCGGAACTAGCGGCGGCTTAATCAATACTCAATACGATATACCAATACAGGAGACATAACTCGCGTTATGTCTTCTTTTTTTAATACCAACTCATACTCCCCAATTTCCGTTGGCTGTTTAATATTAACTTCCAAATACTGATGCGGACTCAATGCTTGCGTAGCTATAGACCCATCGAAGGCTATTTGTTTTTTACCCGGATATTGCTGAGAAAGTAAATAAATCCCAGTTGGTCTTTTACCTTCAATTTTAATGGAATCCAGTTGAAAGATTACATTGTACGCCGATCTCATTCCGCTACCTAACCTTGCCAACTCTCTTATGGACAGCATCAAAAACACCACGGGTTTACCGTTTTCTATTTTTTCGGTAACATACACTTTGGGCACAGGCAATGCAGGAATATATTTTTGATTTCCGCTTCTAGCAATCACCAGTGCATTCCCAAAATTTGGATTTTTCGAAGGGAATGTTTCGTAAATCGCCTGAGAATTTACTTTCATCCAGGCCCCAATTTCCTGCAAACGCCGATAAGCAGCACTATCAAACTCTCCCGTTGGGCTAGGGGCTATGTTCAACAGATAATTTCCACCCCTAGAAACTATGGCACACAGATTATTGATCACCAAATCCAAGGATTTATAATTTTCATTCTTCACATAACTCCAACTATTACCCAAGGTCATGCAGGTCTCCCAAGGATACGGCAATGTGACTCTGGGAATTTGTTGTTCAGGAGTGAGATAATTCTGATTCGGTCCTTCCACAGCTCTGTCTACCACAATTAAACCTGGTTGCAACTTACGCGCTCTAGCTGCTATACTATCCATTTGTATATCTTGATGCACGGGCTTATACCCCCAACGCGGACTGGTAGCTGACATCGGTTGCACCCAGCCACCGTCTAACCATAAAATATCCACTTTCCCATATTCAGACATTAGTTCTGTTATTTGCCGTTGGGTGAATTGCACGTAGCGATTCCAACGATCCGGGTGTTTATCCAGGGAGTAATTGGGATTTCTATCGTAGGGAGGAAAAGCAGGATCCCAATAATCGGGGCAATGCCAATCCGGCTTACTGAAATAGGCTCCCACCCATAATTCTTGCTTACGAAAAGCATCAAATACCTCCTTGGTGATATTTGATTTGGGATGACGGGAAAATGGAGTAGCTGGATCTGTGATTTTATATGGGGTTTCTTTGGTATCGAACATGCAAAACCCGTCGTGGTGTTTGGTAGTAAAAACAGCGTATTTCATGCCGGCGTCGCGGGCGGCTTGGGCCCATAAATCCGGGTTGAATTTCACCGGGTTGAAGGTTGTCTGCAAATTTTCATAGGCTCTCTTATAAATGAAATAATCGAAAGCATAGGGCCCGCGCCGCCGACACCAATCTTCATCTTCTGGACAAATACTCCAACTTTCAACCACTCCCCACTGGCTGTATGGCCCCCAATGCATCAGCAAACCAAATTTCATCGATTGCCAATCTACTAACTTCTTCTGCACCAAGGTATCCGTGGGAGGAAAATACTTTTGATCTTGGTGGTCCTGGGCTTGCAGTGCAGTGGCCATACCCAAAACTACTGCGCTTAAAATGGTACGATTCAAAATTCTCATGGTTGCGTTTATTCGTTATTTTACCTTGATTTCATCCACAAACAACCAGCCATTGCCATTGACCCCACGCCATTTAGGTAAAGGTCCTGGATTTTCCACCAAAACACGAATATACCTCGCCACCATTGGCTTAGGAGAATCCACCGAAAGTGTCCCAATCCCCACAGGTAGAGAAAGTCCAACTTTTGGATTTGTCGTACTCAGTTGTACCGACTTAGGTGCATTCAATTTTAACTCTTCCGATAAATTATAATCATTCCCATCTCCTGCATTCGCAAACAAGGTAACCGTCATTTTTGAAGGACCTACAATCCAAGCTTGGTTATTCTCTAAATACCGAATCTCTACCGATCGCACCGTATCCACCATACCCAAATCCACGATTACTTCCATATTTCTGCCCCACCATCCTTGCCAATTTCGCTGATACTCTTCCCCCGCTTGGACACCATCTACCAACGGTTGTCCCCAATACCAAACATTGGATCGAATATTTAAATCCGCAGTAATGGTGTCTGCAAGTGGATTTGCATCGTCCGAACTGTTACTTTCATTGGCAGCAAATGGATAATACCGGGTGTACTTCACAAAAGAATCCACAGCTATTTTTTCATCTTGCCAGGAATTGCTCCAAGTTTTGGAAGATGAATCTTCGTCCACCCCTTCCTTGTTATTATTTAACGATTTAAGCGGCGATACCGGAGAATTACTTACATACACTTTCATTTTCTTGCCAATTCCAATATTTTTCAATTGTCCATCGGAACCCGCAACTACCCAACGGGGAGGCAAAACATGCAAATACTTATACTTAGTATGGGCTCCTAGCGCATCACCATTACTTAGCATGGGAATCGCCACATCTCTCCACCCCATGGCATTGGCCTGATAGTTTTTATCTGGAGTGCTAATGTACAGCAACTTCTTTCCAACCCCCTTATGAACCGTAATGGCATTCTGATAAAAATGTTGAACCGCTAATTTGTATTCGTCAGGACTGCCCTTGATCTCGTGCATTAATTTTGGTCCATGCAGATTGGCAAATTGAACAAATTGATTCAACATTTCGCCCAAAATGGGTTCTAATCCGCGGTATTGTTTATCAATGTGCTGGATAATGCTGTCTCCCTGATCCAATTTATTGCGCCAACGGTACAATCCCCCTTCCGTCATTTCCGGATACTTGGCTATTTCTAAAAAAGCATACCGATACGGCTGAATGATCCGTTCAAACCGAAACGCCAATTGAGTATCTACCTCAACGGCTCTGGTTGCCATATTCGACCACAGTTTTAACGTTTCCTCGATTAAACTTAAATTCAAATAATCGTTCGCATGGTTAATGGGTGGCTCGTACAAAGTGAGGGGTTTCTTGGACTCCCAAAGTTCACGAATACTGGTGGAAAGCATTCCCATCACCCAATTACCTGCTTGGTTATAGTAACCTTGTAAAAATCGCTCGTACGTAAATTTCAAATCCTTCTTGAAGGCATCAGAATACCTAGGTCGATAATATTGACCGCCTAGCTCATGCTTTACGGTATCTCGATCATAATTACCCTCCATCCACATCAACTTACTCAATAAATAACAGCGAAACTCCTGCATCTCAGACCCTACCGAATTATAACCCTGCTCAAAAACCATGGGGACTCCGTATTTCTGAAATAGCAGCATGTTGGTAGGCAAAATGTGAAAATTGGGAAAGGGCATAAGCAAATGGGAAAAATTAATCACATAATCCCAAATCAATATATTCTTGGTGAGAACACTCCAACTTGCCAAATCCCGTTCGAACGAAGTACCGCGGAGGTCCACGGCCCTATTTTCCTCAATCGTGCACAACATGATGTTCACGTTGGGCAATGGCTTAGTAACCAGCGGTGGCCTTCGGGAATACTGATATGCTAACGTGGAGATAATTTTATGCGGAAATACCGAAGCCACTTGATTCACAAACCGAAGCAAAGAACCGGAATGACTGCCTTCGTACTCGTCCACCGACTTACACAGATCGCATTCGCAATAATTGTAATTATCGAGCTGACTTACACTCCAATACAACGCCGATGGATTCTTCTCCACTTCTATTTTCAACTGGGCGATTACTTCTTTCAGAGCGCCTTCGGACGACATACACACTTGGTCTTTCATTCGTACCCCGTTGCGCAGCGCGTAATATTCCGGATGCTCTGCGAAATGTTTGTCGGGCGGCAATAATTTATGCAACGTATGCACCCACATTCCCCAACCAGGATGATTTTCAAAAGTTCCGGCCGATTCGCCGTAGGTTAACCCATGCCATTGGGCATAAATTCCTCTCCGTGCTTCCCCATAAAAAACTTCTCTGTATGTGAATTTCGGCACCACCTGTTTAAAAAACTGGGTAGAAGAAAGTACGCGATTCCACTCTTTGGGCGTCATTTTTACTTTAGCCAACAAAGGCATATCCACCGCATCTGCCGTGTAATAACCGCAATCGAACACCTGCTCAAACATGGAAAATACAGCGTGTTCATGAGCTAACGCGGTTTTCCCATACACCGTAATTTTTCGATTCACCACTTGATATGCATAACCCTCCGTACCCCATTCTTCGTAGCGATTTAATTGAGCTTGCATTACTTCCGGTAATTTTAGATATTCAACCTTGGTTAAAATAATAAATTCCAACTGGTAAGGATGTCGGAGCCGCGATTGCTGTGCCTTGGAAGTAGCAGCGGATACGCCCAATCCCGTTTCATGATCAAAAGGTGTATTGGTGAAGATTCTAGACAAGACGGCATTCGCGATATATTCGGGCGATTTTCCAGCAAGATTCGCATTGCACCAATCGGCATGAAATTTCTGCCAACTCAAGGGTTTTAGTTCGATATCTGCATGCTTTTTTGGTAGCCAAACACCGCGACATAAGTCCGTAATGCTCCCTTGTTTGGGATTATCCTGTGGTTTTTTAACGTATCTGGGGTCAGGTGCGTGAGCCGATAGTGAAACACTGAAAGCAAACAAACAAATTACCGCAATAACCCTGTTGGAATACATCCATCCTGTTATTAAGCCATACATTAATGAAACCCTCCTTGTCCTCTATACAAAATCAATTTATCCTTCAATTTCATTTTAACTACGGTAATTTGTGGATCGAAGGCAGTGGAAGGCACATCGATAAACACCGTTCCCGGAACAGTACTCCAGGAAATTTTACCAACGATTTCTTTTGATAGCGGTATATCTTGACCCAAAACTTCTATCGACTCAATTTCATTTTTCAGTCCTTTCACCATGATGGAGTAATCAGAAAATTCAGAAATACCAGCGGCTGAGCCAGGATTTTTCTTATTGGACCCTTGCACTTGGGTTAGAAACAAAAATAGGGTTTGTGAATCGGCAGATAGGGTGCTTGGCCCATAAAAATGTCCGTGGGGCAATCCCGCTCGGGTACCGTAGATTGCCTCGCTATGTTTTCGGGTCCATCGACCCAATTCGGATAAAACATCTGCCTGTTCTTGCGGTATGCTTCCATCGGCTTTGGGGCCAATATCTAATAGCAAATTCCCACCCATTCCCAGAACATCGGCAAAAATTCTCAAGATTTGATTGGGGCTTTTCCATGCCGAATCGTGGGGCCTATACCCCCAGTTATCATTGATTGTCATGCACAATTCCCAAGGGGATGTAGTAGGCTGAGCAATGGGCATATTTTGCTCCGGAGTGGCATAATCCCCTAATTCCTTTAATCTACCATTGATAATGGCATGGGGATTGGTTTTGCGTATATCCTTATGAATTTTCTGTGCGTTCCATTCTTGCAAGGAGTGTTCCCAATCGCCATCAAACCAAAACAGATCGGGGGTAAAACGCTGGTTGATTTCGTTGATCTGAGCGTGCATAAAATTCAAGAATTGCTGCCACCTCAGAGAATCCTCCGCAATTTTGTACCTCGATTGATCGTTAAAAAAACCAGGATAATTGGGATGCGACCAATCCAACAAGGAATAATAAGCACCAAATTTTAGGTTTTGCTTTCGGAGCTCTTGGACCAAGGGCTGAATGAGATCGCGTGCGGCGGGGGACTGATGGACTACCGACAAAGGTCTTTTGGGGTTCCACAGTCCGAATTTCGGGTTGTTTTCCAAGGGAGCGGGTTTTACAGAATCGCCGGACTGTTTTCGGTACGCGTAAGGGGTAGCCGGCGTAATCTGCTGCGTATTGTAAAGGGCTACCCCATCGTGGTGTTGGGTAGTTATAACCGCATATTTTGCCCCGGAATTTTTAATCAACTGCGCCCAATCGGCGGGATTGTAGTTGTTGGCTGAAAACCGTTTCAGTTGACTCATGTACTGCGGATAAGAAACTGTTCGGTTGTGAAAGCTCCAGCTTTCAGAGGTCCCGTCTACGGCATAAATTCCCCAATGAATAAAT
>JACCDP011192794.1_pt1 | contig 26362 bp, 25 predicted proteins | sample 7445841 | NCBI WGS metagenome assembly JACCDP01 (sample SAMN15323441, study PRJNA562643) | freshwater metagenome | isolation source: river surface water | place: USA:Blue River Watershed | collected 2017-08-17 | reverse complement strand
GGTCGTTAGGTCGTCGGGCCGTCAGATCGTCGTCGTTGCAGCGGGCGTAGCGGTCGGTCGGGCCACGCCCGATTTACGCAGCACCTCGGCGCCGTGACGGAGCATGCGCTCGGTGACTTCCCAGCCCAGGCAGGCGTCGGTGATGCTGACACCGTATTTCAGGTCCTTGGGATCCTTCAGTGCCTGTGCGCCCTCGGTCAGGTGGCTCTCGACCATCACGCCGATGAGCGGCTTGCAACCTTCTGCACGCTGGGCGATGAGGTTCATCCACACGTCTTCCTGACGGGCATGTTGCTTGCCGGAAGTGGCGTGGCTGCAATCGACCATGAGGGCATCGGGCAGTTTGGCCGCCTTCAACTGGGCCGCGGCTTCGGCGATGGAGGCCGCGTCAAAATTCGTGCGGGCTCGTCCACCCCGCAGGACGACGTGTCCGTCTTCATTGCCGGTGGTGCGCACCACGGAGGTGACCCCCTCCTGATCCATGCCCAGAAAATGATGCGAGTGTCGGGCCGACAGCATCGCGTCGATGGCGATTTGCAGGGAACCGTCGGTGCCGTTCTTGAAGCCCACGGGCATGGAAAGACCGCTGGCCATTTCGCGGTGGGTTTGGCTCTCGGTGGTTCGTGCACCAATGGCGGCCCAACTGATGAGGTCTGCCAGATATTGCGGAACCACCGGATCCAGGAACTCGGTGGCGGCCGGGAGGCCCAGGTGGTTCACCGCCAGAAGGAGCCGCCGTCCGATTCGAAGGCCGGTGTCGACATCATATGTGCCGTCCAGGTGCGGGTCGTTGATGAGCCCCTTCCACCCGATCGTCGTGCGGGGTTTCTCGAAATAAACCCGCATCACCAGAAAGAGTTGGTCCGACACCTCGGCCGACAGGGCGGCGAGTTTGCGTGCGTATTCCATCGCGGCCTCGGGATCATGGATGGAGCACGGCCCGATCACCACCAGCAGGCGCGGATCTTCGCCGCGCAGGATGCGCTGCACGGTGAGGCGACCCTGGACCACGGTTTCATTGGCGCGCTCGTCCATCGGCAGCGCTTCCTTGAGTTCGCGCGGTGCCGGGAGACGTCGTGTGGCGACGACGCGGAGGTCGTTCGTCTTTTGCATGTCGGGAGGAGTGTAGGGGTGGAAAACTAAGGTTGGAAGGGCTGCGGTGCACCGGGCAGCAGCTTGACGTGGGCCTCAGCCCGGAGTCGGTCCCCGTATTCGGGAATCCGGACATCCATCTCGCGTTGGACCATCATTTCGCGGATCTGGTCGGCCACTTCAGCCATGGGGATCACCCGGGCCGGGACGTCCTCGAGCTTCTTGAAGAGGTGGAATCCAAATTGGGTGGACACCACCTGGGTGTGCAGTGTACCGGGTTTGAGGTCCCAGACGGCCTTCTCGAACTCGGGGAACATTTGTCCCTTTTGGAACAAGTATTCTCCGCCGCGCTCGCGCGACGTGGGGTCCTCGCTCACCTGCTTGGCCAGTGTGGCGAAGTTGGTTCCTGCCTGGAGTTGGACGAGCGCTTCTTCAGCCTTCTTCCGTTTGGATTCGATGACGTCGGCGGGAAGCTTTTCGCGGTTTTCCGGGTTGATGGTGGCGAAAAAGATCTGGGCCGCCTTCACCTGGTCTGGTTTTTTCCAGCGACTGGAGTCGGAGTCATAGTAGCCTTGAATGTCCGAATCCGGGATTCGGATGCGGTTCTTCACTTCCCGGTCGATGATGTTCACCACCAGTGCCTCTTCGAACTTCTCCTGACGGAACGTCTCCTCGGTGAGGCCCGCCTGGGCCAAAGTCCGGAAGAAGACTTCGGGGGAGGGGGCGTTTTTGATCATGCCATCGATGCGGCTCTTGGATTCGAAAAGAGCCCGGTTGGTGTCACTTTTGTCGGCGCGACGCAGCACCAGTTGCACGAAGATGAGCGTGTCGAGGGTGCGTCCGCGCAGGGCGTTGAGGTCGCGATCCGACAGAGATCGGCCCGCGGCGGCGGCCTCGGCGACCGCGCGCGAGACCTTGGCACCGACGGCACTGGCGGTGATGCGGATGCCGTCGCCCGAGGCCCAAACCGCTTCTCCATTCGTGGAGACGGCACTCGTGTTGGGCGGTAGGACGGATGGCGCGTTGGTGAGGGAGTTGGTTCGCGCGGCGGGCGCGGTGAAGGCGTCCAGCGAATTGGTCAGAATCAGCTTGGGGGTGGGGCGCCCTGAAGCCGCCGGCGGCGCGGCGCTACCTTGCGCCAAGCCCATTGGCAGGAGCCACATCCATAGGGAAGCAATCAACAACCTCATGAAGGGACAAGCCTAACCCCCAGCCTCCGAGAAAACCAGCCCGGAACCCGCCATCGGCACCCAGCCAACGGAGCGACTTTGCCACCTTGGGATTCCCAGGCCGGTTTCTCCGTTTCGGTGAAATGCCCGAGACGGCTGCAGATCGGTAGCGGTTCCGTCTGGGATCAGTACCGGAAACCCAGCCGGTCCAGCCCCCTTTGCACCTCGGGGCAGGACATGAAGAGGCGCCAGAGCAGGCCGGTGCGGTGGTTTTCCATCATGACCACAATGGGGCCCTGATCGATGGCCAGGTACCAGGGTTTGCACCACCGGTGATGGAGGCTGAAGCCGTCGTAGAAGCCGTAAGGGCCGTAGATCCAATGGCCGAGATCATCGTGGAAATGGCGCAGAGCCCGCAGGCTTTCCCTTGGGCTGTACGGGAGGGACGACAAGGCGGCCGTCGGGGAGATCACTCCCAGGTCTTCGCCCGGGCGGTGTGCCGCGTAGAACCCCACCGAGTATCCGGCGGTCAATCCCCAGCACTGGGAGCCATAGCCGCGGTAGCCGTGAGGGTTGTCGATGCAGTGCTGTCGGTTGTTTCGCGTGTGCTGCACGTTGTGCCGCCAGTAGTTGGCGTAGCGGTCACGAAGTTCGCGTGGGTCGAGTCCCAAGAAGGAATAGTGCGACCAGAACAGGGGGCCACCCGATCGGGAATCCCCCTGATGGTTGAGCTCCAGATGCGGACCTGGGTTTTTCGGATCGGCGCTGTTCCGGATCCGCCCGCCGCGGGCCCAGCCTTCGTGGTAGGCGGCCGCCGGTATCGGATGGGTCGGTGAGGAGGCGGCCAGCACGTAGGTGATCAGGCATTCGTTGTAGCCCTCGATCGGGAAATTCATGGCCCAGCCCTTGTCCGGCGACCAATGCCAGTAGAGGACGTTCTGTCCGCCGCGTTGGTACCAGTCCCATTCCACGGTGCGCCACAGGCGGTCGATGCGTTCGGCCAGGCTTTGTTCCGGGGCGGAACCGTCGCGAAAGTATTGCCGCACGCAGAGCAGGCCTTGGATCAGGAAGGCGCTCTCCACCAAGTCCCCGCCATTGTCGTTGCGGCTGAAGGGTTTGACCCGGCCGGTGGGGCCTTCGAGCCAGTGCGGCCAGGCTCCATGGAAGCGGTCGGACTTCTCCAAGAAGCCGACGATGCGTGTCAGGCGCTCGGCTCCCTCGGCCCGCGTTATGAACCCGCGCTCGATGCCCACCAGCAGGGCCATCACGCCGAAGCCCGTGCCCCCGGAAGTGACGATGTGTGCGTCGTGGTCGGGGTAGTCGCCGTCGACATGGAAGCGTTCGCGCGCAGCCCCGGAGTGGGGTTCGGCACCATCCCAAAAGTAGCGGAAGGTGCGGTGTTGGACTTCGCGGATGAGGGCGCCATCGCTCAGGCGCCTGGGCGCGATGGGCTCCGGTCGCTGCGATGCAGCCCTCGCAGGGGTCGCCATGAAACCGATGCCGGCAGCCAACGCGACGGCCATGAGCCGGTACAAAAACGTGCAGTGCATGGCTTGTCGTGAAAGGTCGGGCGCGAGCAAGGTTGGAAAAGCGCCAACCGGCCCAACCTCTTGAATGCCCCGACTCCAGAGGGTGGGGCGATCAATGAGCCTTGGCCGGGGCCTGGTTCGACCAGCTTTCCCGCGCTTTTTTGAGTTGCTTGGCGCTGAGACCAAAGGCCTTCAACACCCCGGTGGCCATCATGCGATTGCCTTCGGGGTTCATGTGCACACCGTCGCTCGTGAGCAGGTTTCCTTTGTGATCGGGATCGGCCTTGTTGATGGCAGCCTGCATGTCCGCGTTCAGGTCGGCCAATCGGCACTTCTTCTTCTTGGCCAGGTCGCGCAGGAAGTCGTTGTAGGTGGCGAGCTTCTGGTTGTTGGAGTTGGGCGCGTCCTCGCCGATCATGGTGGATGTCAGGATCATCACCTTCACGCCGGCGGCCTGAGTCTTCTCCACGATCTCGGTGATGTTCTTCTTGTAGGCGTCCAGCGGGATGCCGTTGGCCCCATGCCACACGTCGTTGACGCCGCAGCTCAAGGTCATCCAGTCGGGTTTCTTGCTCAGCACATCGCGATCGAGCCGTTCGAGCATCTGGTTCGACTTGTGGCCGCCGATGCCGGCCGGGATGGCCGTGGCGTGAATGCCGTTGGCCTCGAGGCCTCGGATCACCAGCGTCACATAGCCTTGGGGCTCAGCACCGGCCTGTGTGATCGAGTCTCCCATGAAGCCGATCTTCTGACCCTCCTTCACGGCAATGGAAGCGGCTTCGATAGGGCGGTTGACGAGTGTCGTCAGCACGACAGCCGATGTCAGCGTGGCGACCATCCCAGACAGGCGTTGAAGGGCTAAAGGGCTCATGAAGGCCCAAAGGATGCCCCCGCCCGCAATGGGGGTCACGCGGGTTTTCAGAACATCCGTTCAACCAAGTCCTCTGCTCGTGATTTGACCCCGGGGACTGCTTGGCAGCACTTTGTGCGTCAAATGACGGCACTGGAATCGGAGATCTTGGAGGCGTTGATCCGCTTGGAGAACGCGGCGACCGGGGGTGCGAACGGGCAACGGGAGAGTGTGCTGCCCTTTGTGCAGCGTCTGACCGAGCTGACCCGATCGTTGCCTGCGGATACGTCGCCCGACTTGCTGCATTACCTTCACAAGCGCAGTTATGAGAAGGCCCGCTTCTGGCTTCAGGGGCGCGATGCGGAGAACGCCGCCGGCAATTGCGGTCACGTGTGAGTTCAGGCCCAGGCCTCTTTTTCCATGAATCCTGCCGATACGATCGCAGCCGTGGCCACACCTCCTGGCACCGGAGGTTTGGCAGTGCTGCGGCTTTCGGGAAGGCAGGCCTTGGGCGTGGCCGACCAATGCCTTCGATCCGCGGGCGGACGAGTGCCTTCGAATTTCACTCCGCGGATGGCGGTTTTCGGTGAAGTCCACCGTCATGGACTTCGGGTGGATGAGGTTGTGATCACGGTGTTTCGGGGCCCGAAATCCTTCACGGGCGAAGACACGGTGGAAGTGGCTTGTCATGGGGGCATTTTGGTGACGCGTCGGGTCTTGGATGCGCTGTTCGCCGCGGGGGCTCGACCGGCGGAACCCGGCGAGTTCACCGCGCGAGCCTTCCTCAATGGTCGCATGGACCTCGCCCAGGCTGAGGCGGTCGCTGACCTGATCCATGCCCAGACCGACCGTGCCTTGGGCACCGCGCATGCTCAATTGGCCGGAGCGTTGTCGCGCCGCATCGAAGTTCTGCGCGATTCCCTGATGGGCGTGCTCGCGCACATCGAGGCCCATATCGATTTTCCGGATGAGGACATCTCCCCGGACACCACCGCCGTGCTGACGACGAAGCTCCTGTCGTCACTGGATGGGATCGACGCGTTGTTGTGCACGGCGCGCGAGGGTCGTTTCTTGCGGCAAGGGGTTCGCACTGCCTTGGTGGGGCGACCCAATGCGGGCAAGTCCTCGTTGCTCAATCGCCTGTTGGGACATGAGCGAGCGATCGTCTCTCCGGTGGCTGGAACAACCCGGGACACCTTGGAGGAAGTGGCCCAGGTTCGGGGCATTCCGCTGGTCCTGGTGGACACTGCCGGCCTTCGTGAATCCGAGGATGTGGTGGAACGGGAGGGGATCCGACGGAGTCGCGAGGCGGCCTCGGAGGCGGAGCTGATCTTGCACATCGTTGATGCCTCGGTGCCGTGGTCCGTCGAGGAGGATGCGCTGGTGGATGCGTGGGCCGGCAAAGTCCGGATTTGCGTTTCCAACAAGTGCGATTTGCCCGGGGCACAGGTTCACCCCGGATCCGTGCCGGTGAGTTGCCGCACCGGAATCGGCCTGGGCGACTTGGAGCGGGCCATCGAAGAAAGACTCATCTCGCGGAGCATCGGCGGCAGCGGAGACGATGGCGTGGCCATTGGAGTCCGCCACCAGCGCGCACTGGAACGGGCTCGGGAAGCGGTTCTCCAGACCTGTTCCGGGCTCGAGAACCAACAGACCCTGGAGTTGGTGGCCTTTGAGCTTCGGGTGGCACTGAGCGCTTTGGGTGAGGTGGTGGGCAAGACCTCTGTCGACGATTTGTTGGACTCCATCTTCAGCCAGTTTTGCCTCGGCAAGTGAGGGGCCATGGCAGGGATTCCAAGGTATGCGTGGGTACGCTGGGCAAGTTTTGTCGGCCTCCTGACAAGCCGGGGCGAGCCCTGAAAGTCGGGTTCGGTGAGTTTGGAGCCAGCGATACCTGTCGGCGGATCTTGTTCGTGCCAAAGAACGCGGGTTCCACACGAGGTCCCGACCGGGCGCACAACACTGAACCATCATGCACTCCCTCCTGAACCATCCCCTCGTCGTTGATTTTCCCGAGCACAAGGAGGCCATTCAGGCGCTGAAGTTGAGCGACGCCCACTTCAAGCATCTCCTCGATCAATACCGGGCTGTGGACGAGGGAATCGTGCGCATTGAAACCGAGTTGGAGGCGGCCTCGGACGAGCGCACCGAACAATTGAAGCGCCGTCGGCTCCAGCTCAAGGACGACCTGATGGCGATGCTTCTGAAGAGCGAGTCCCTCTCCCACTGAACACGCCTTTGGCATGAAGGTGCCCGGGTGGGCGCTCCTGGCGGGGTGCCCGCTCGACAGACGCCCAGGCGTTGTAATCGGGAACGCCGCTGTTGGGATCGGTGAGACCGCCCCGGAGCAGGACATTGCCCTCGGGCCAATGGATTTGCAGATTGCCGGAGGCGATGGGGGCGATGAACACACTGCCATCGTAGTGGCCCGTCACATTCTTCAGCCGAACCCGATCGCCCGTCACCAATCCCATCCGGTCGGCATCCTCGTCGCTCATGAACACGGCGTCGCGCGGAGCTCCGGTCAAGGGGTCGATTTTGGCATAGATCAGCGAATTGAACTGTTTGCCGCGGCGGGTGCTCACCATGAAGCGGTGAGGTTCCGAGCTCGGGCACTGGCCAGGAGTTCCGCAACCGGAGTCTGCCTCGGCCACCGCCGAAGTCGGCACCGCGACGGCTTTGAACCGGGCCCGGCCATCGGGCGTGGCAAAGACCCCATCGTCGCATAGGCGGGGACCGCCGTATTGGACGGCATCGCCGGTTTTGCGCAGGTGCTGGCATCCCTCGTAATAGGGAACCACCCGGGCGATTTCTTCGCGCAAGGCCCAGCCGTCCTTTCCACCCAACAAGGCCGCACGCTCTGGCCATGCCGCAGCCGCGACATCGCGCAAGATTTTCCATTCGGCCCGGGCTTCACCCACCTGGCGCGGGATCTCTGGACTGAAGGCGATCCGTCGCTCCGTGGTCGTTTCGATGCCGCCATCGTCCTGCTCGTAGCGGGTCTTGGCCGGCAGCAGCAGGACCGACTCGCGGGCGGGCAAGAGCATCTGGTCGGCCAGAAGGATGTCTTGGTGAACCCGGATGGGCACCGCCTCCAACGCCCGGGCCACGCGATCCGGATCGGGTAGGGTTCGCAAGAAATTGCCACCCACATTGTAGAAAACCTCCAGCTGGCCGGCCTCACAGGCTTCGACCATTTCCACGGCGGTCATGCCGGGTTCTGCAGGCACGGTGAACCCATATTCCCGGGACAACTCGGCCGCATTGTGGGCAGTCAGCGGTTTGCCCCCGGGCAGTGCCGTCGAATAGCACCCCATCTCGGCTCCACCCTGAACCGAACTGTGGCCTCGGATTGGCATCAATCCGGTTTTTTCACGCCCCACATAGCCCATGGCCAAGCCCAGATTGAGGACCGCACTGACCGCATCGCCACCGTAGCTGTGCTGCGTGATGCCCATGCTCCAGACGAAGACCGCGCGCGGGGAACGGTGCAGCAGTTCAGCGAATTCCTCCATGGAGGACCGTGGCAGTCCGGCCGAGCGCTCCAGGTCGTCGAAGGTCATCGCAGCCAACGACGTTTTCAGTGCGGCGAAATCGCTGGTGTGCTGGTCGATGAACTCCTGGTTCACCCACCCTCGGTCGATCAGGATTTTCAACACCCCGGAGATGAACGCGATGTCGCCCCCTTGCGTCACCGGAAACCACCAGTCAGCGATGGCCGTTCCGAAGAGCGCCGACTGGGCGGTGCTCGGCACCCAGTAGCGTTTCATTCCGGGTTCGAGGTAGGGGTTGACCAAGGCGACCTTCGTTCCGAGTTCCTTGGCCTCGTGGAGGTATTTGGTGGTGACCGGCTGATCGTTGGCCGGATTGGATCCCCAGAAGACGATGAGATCGGTGCCGTACCAGTCCTTGTACGAACAGGTCGAGGCTGCATACCCCAACGCGTGCTTCATGGCCCCGGAGCTGGGCGCGTGGCAAAGTCGGGCGGCATTGTCGACGTGCGGAGTGCCCAGGAACCTCGCGGCTTTTTGGGCCATGTAATAAACCTCGTTGGTGACGCCCCGAGCCGTGACGAAGAAGGCCAGTTTACGAGGATCGATGCCTCGGATCCGTGTTCCCAACCGCTCCAGGGCCGCTTCCCAGGAGATGGGCTGGAACCCGGGTTGTCCAGCTTCCCGGATCATGGGGCAGGGGAGTCGGCCGAGTTCCCGCAGTTCCGCATTCGACTTTCCCTGAAGGGGCGACACATCGGCCAAGAGGCTCGGGTCGAAGGCGGGCATTGTGTTGAGCCGCAACAGGTTGAGCCGGGTCATGCAGAGGTGCGGGCCCTGGATGGTCCAGTCATGCAAGCCCGCCACCCCCAGAGCGCAGCCGTCGCAGACCCCGCGCGTGATCACCTTCCAGGCGTAGCCGAGGTTGTCCCGATTGCGCCAGACGATGTCGGCCATGTCGCGGAAGTGCTTGGGCTTGGTCTGCCCCAGCCCCAGCGGCACAGCATTGCGCAAATGCTCCGCCCAGGAGCGCGTGACCCGGTGTGACATGGCCGGAAGTCTGGGCCTACAACCGGCGCTCGGGCAACGGTGGTTTCACCGGAGGTTTGCCTGCCAAAGCCGGACACGGCCCCAATTCCGGGCCGGCTCTGCCGGTGGGTTCAACGTTCGGTCGCCTCGAACTCGCACACGACCGGCCGGTGGTCGGAAGCCACACCCCAGTCGGGGAGCGTGGGCAGGTAACTCCCTTCGCGGCGCCATTCACGGGCCATTCCGGTGCTCAGCAAGATGTAGTCGATGCGGCTGTAGGAATCCTCTTTCCCGTAAAAATGGGTCCAACTCACATGGCGTGGATCCCAGCGTGGATTTTCCGAAGGGGCTTGATCCCCATTGCGCTCCACCGGGCGGGTGTCGAAGAGGGATCGATTGCCGGATCGGCCCAACAGCGCCTTCAGGGCGGGGCTGTCCTTGGTGTCGTTGAAGTCGCCACACACCAACACATTGGCCTTGGGGTCAGCGCCAATTCGCATTTCCACCAAGCGTCGCAGGGCCCGCGCTTCTTGCTCGCGCATGTCGGCCTGATCGGCGGAACCGATGGTGCGCTTGGATTTCAGGTGTGCGGTGAACAGCGTGAACCGATAGGACGGACTGACCTCCAGATCGACTTCCAAGAGCCCGCGGCTCGTTTTGAATCGGCGGCCTTCCAGAAGAAAATTTTCCTGCGAATGCGGGCGGCGAGCCACGATGGGAAAGCGACTCAAGACCGCCACGAAGATGTTGGTGTCGTAGCCGGAGACATGCTCCCAATGCGGCAGGTCCAGGCCTGCCTGACGGAGGCGCGACTGGAGTTCCAGAAGGGCATTGGTGGGTCCGATCTCCTGGATGGCCAACACATCAGGCCGGATGGCGGTCAGGGTTTCAGTGACCTTGCGGCGGGCGACCTCGGGCTTGGCAACCCGGGTGCCGGATCGTTCCACGAGGTAATTTTCCAGGTTGTAGGTGACAACCTTGAAACGCGTGGTTTCCGCGATGAGGAGAAAAGCCCCGAAAAATGGGGCAAGCAACAGTCGTGACAATTTCATGCAGCACAGTATTCGCTCAAAGTGACCCGAATCTTTTTTTGCGCGATGATTTCGTGGTGATAGGGTCAGCGGTGTTGACTCAAGAACACTCAGAAAAAGCCCAAGCCCCGATCTCCACGGGAGGTGCAGTTCAGGCGAAGTCCCCTTCGATGACCGACAAGCAGAGCGAGCGCGATCATCGCCAACTGCGCATCGACAAGGTGGGTGTCCGCAACCTGCGTTTTCCGGTTCAAATTCGGGACAAGGCTCCGGCATTGCAGAATACCGTCGCCACCATCGGCCTGTTCGTGGACTTGCCTGAGGAGTTCAAGGGCACCCACATGAGCCGCTTTGTGGAGGTTCTCAATGCCCACGGAGCGGTCATCCATGTGGAGAACATCCCCGAGATACTCAAGGCCATGCAGACACGATTGCATGCCCACGCGGCTCATCTGGAGATGCGGTTTCCCTTCTTCCTCACCAAAAAGGCGCCTGTTTCCGGCAAGGAAGGCGTGATGGACTACGAGGTGGGTTTTGATGCGGCCCTCGAGGGGGGCAAGTTGGATTTCGTGCTCACCGTCAAAGCCAACGTCACCACGTTGTGCCCGTGTTCCAAGGCCATCAGCCAGTATGGGGCACACAATCAGCGGGGCGAGGTCACCGTGCAGATTCGTTCCAGCAAGGTGATCTGGATCGAAGACCTAATTCGATGGATCGAGTCGTGCGGTTCCAGCGAAATGTATTCGCTCCTGAAGCGCGTGGACGAAAAAGCAGTGACCGAGCGGGCTTACGAAAATCCGGTGTTTGTCGAAGATCTGGTTCGCAATGTCGCCCTGAGGCTCAATGAGCACCCGGACATCCTCTGGTACCAGGTGGAGGCGGAGAATCAGGAGAGCATCCACAACCACAACGCCTACGCCTGTATCCGCAAGGCCTGAGGAGGCCGTCATGGATCAGTTGAGTCAGGTGGATGACCTGAGGACAAATTACCTTAGGGACGACCTGAGGGGCTGGCTCCAGAAACAAAAACGGCACCCATCGGGTGCCGTTTTTGTTGCTCATCCACGGAGAACGGTCCGTGGTCTGATGACTCCGCAGTGGTGTCGTCCGGGAACTGCGGTTGGCGGAGTGGTTTTGGTGCTGGATTGGTTCTGCAAGAACCAACCTTGCGCTGAACTTCGGATCAGGCCTTCGGGGCAGCCGACTTGGCGGCGGTCACCCGGTTGAGCTGCAGCTGAAGGCGGGAGGCCTTGCGGCTGGCAGTCTCACGCTTGATCACACCACCCTTGGCGGCGCGGGCGTAAGCAGAGGTCGCCACGGAAAGGGCAGCCTTGGCCTCGTCCAACTTGCCGGCGGTCGCGAGTGCCAAGAACTTCTTCTCGAACGTCTTGACGCTCGACTTGACGGACTGGTTGCGCTCGGCCTTGCGGGCGTTGCTGCGGACGCGTTTCTCGGCTGACTTCGTATTCGGCATAATCGGTTCCTAGAAAAGGCGAACTTGATACGGTGTCTCCGCCTCCCTTGTCAACGGCTTGTTTGGTTCTCGAACTCTTGCGTTCTTGTTTGCTGCCCAGTGCATCGTGAGTTGCGGCTCCTTGGCTCATCCGACCGGCCGTTGTTTTGGCTCATGATGGTTCAAATGGGGGGCAGACTCTACGATCCCCAGCCATTCCACCCAGAGGGATTTCGGCGAAAGGAGGTGTTTCAGCGAAAAGTTTGAAAGGAATGGTTTCGGGCCTGCGAATCCATGAACAGCCACCCGATGTCGGGTGAGTCAACAACATCAATACCAACAAACAAATACCGTCATGAATACCATCCAAAACCCCACCCACTCCATCCTTCGCCGTTTCGCCCTGGCCGTCTGCGCCGTGGGTGTTCTTTCCTCGGCGATGGCCGCTCCACTCGTTGCCGCCGAATCCACGGCATCCGTGGGCACCGCCAAGACCAGCGAAGCCCGCCGCATGTCCGCCCGCAAGTCGACCTATCCGTTCCGCGGTGAAGTCGCCGCCGTCGAGGGCAAGTCCATCGTGCTGGCCAAGAAGTCGGGCACCCGGCCGATCGAGGTGTCCGAAGAGAGCCTGATCGAACGCGAAGGCGCAGTGGTTCGCCTCGAAGACGTCAAACCCGGTGATTACCTGCGGGGCATGCTCCAGAAGACCGATGCAGGCGGCGAGGTTCTGGTTCGGGCCAGTGCGGGCGGCAAGTACGACAAGCCGCTGGCCAAGTCGGGCAAGTCCGCCCAGAGGATGGACAAGGCCGAGCGCTGATACCCGGTGCGGCTGTCTTCAGCGGACCGGTGCCCATCACTTGGACACCGGTCCGCTTCTCATCAGGCCGATGGGTTTGGTGGGTCGGATTTGGCCAGTTGCTCCCGCAGTTCCGAGGCTTGCAGTCCGATGGCCGCGAGCTGTTCCGCCGGAAGTCGGGCCAAATTGCGGACTTGCAGGCTCATGCGGGGATTCTTGGTCAGGAGCGCTTGGTGCCGAGCCAGGAAATCCCAATACAAGGTGGTGAACGGACAGGCCTTGGGGCCGGTCGCCTGGGCTGGGTCGAATCGGCAGCCCTGGCAGTAATTCGACATCCGTTGGATGTACTTCCCGGTGGCGATGTAGGGCTTCGAAGCCATGACGCCCCCGTCGGCATACTGCGACATGCCCAGCGTATTGGGCAGTTCGACCCACTCCACCGCGTCCACATAAACTGCCAAGTACCAACCGTGGACTTCCTTGGGGTGCACGCCCACCAGCAATGAGAAAAGCCCCGTGACCATGAGGCGTTGGATGTGGTGCGCATAGCCGAGGTCGAGCGTTTGGCGGAGCGAGTGGCGCAGGCAGTTGAAATCGGTGTCTCCGGTCCAGAAAAACCGGGGCAGCGGTTGTTGGGCCCCCAAGGCGTTCCGTTCGAGGTAGCCCGGCATCGAATGCCAATAGACACCCCGCACATATTCGCGCCATCCGAGGATTTGCCGGATAAACCCTTCGGCCGCCGGCAGAGGCACTCGACCGGAGCGGTAGGCGTTTTCGGTCGCGTCCAAGACCGTCCGCGGGTGCAGCAGCTTGAGATTGAGCACGGCGCTGAGGCGCGAGTGGTAGAGCCATGGTTCTCCTGTCCACATGGCGTCTTGCCAACGACCAAATTCCGGAAGTCGGTGAGCGATGAAATCGTCCAAGGTCGACTGGGCTTCGGCCGCGGTCAGAGGCCAGTCGAAGGCCGTCACCGAGCCGGGGTGGGAGGCGAATCGCTCTTGGACCATCACCAAGACTTCCCGGGTGAGCGGATCCGGAGGAAAACGTCGTGGCGCGGGCACGAAACCGGGGCCTTTTTTCCCGAAAGAATCCCGGTTTTCGGCGTCGTAATTCCATTGGCCACCGGCTGGTTGGTCCCCATCCATCAAGAAACCGGTTCGTTGGCGCAGCTCGCGGTAGAAGAACTCCAGTCGCAGCTGCTTGCGGCCTCGGGCGTGAGCGGCGAAGTCCTCGGGGGAGCTGAAAAAATGCTGATCGGGTCGAGCCACCCAAGGGATACCTGCGGCCCGGGCAACTTCCTGCAGTTGATCCTTCAATCGCCACTCTCCGGGATCCACCGCGTGGACCTCTGCCGGACGCAGTCGATCGAGCGTGAGGGCCAGTTGGCTAGCCAAGGTTTCCGCACCTGCGGCAAGCCCGAGGTCGGCGTTGTCACCATAACTCCACTGCGAACCCGAGACGTTCAGTTCCCGATAGGCCACCGGCCAACCCCGATCGCGAAGCTGGTTGCGAAAGTGGCGCATGGCCGCCAGAAAAATCGCAATTCGGCACTGGGAGTTCCAAACGTGCGTGGCCTCGCCCGCCACCTCGGCCATCCAGATCCAGTCCAGCTCCGGATCGAAGCCTTCGAAGACCGTGGAATCGGCGTCCAACTGGTCTCCCAAAACCACGATGAGCCGTCGGCAGGGGTGGACTGGGACTGTTGAAGTGGGTGGCCTCATCCGCCCGTTTGGAAATCGGTGGTGATGGCGACCGATTCCTGCTCGTCGGCAACCTTGTTCAGTTCTGCGGCCCGGTCCCGCAGCTTTTTGACCACATAGCGCCCCAGCGGCATGCGGAAGGGAGCCTGGCCAGAATGAACCATGGCCGTGATGGCCTGGGCGGCACGGGCCGGATCACCGGGCTGTTTACCGTCGATGACCTTCAGGAACTGGGCAAACTTGCCGGAACTGCGGTCGTAATCGCTCAACCGCTGGGGAACCGGTTCCAGGGAACGGCCGATGAAGTCCGTCCGGAAAGGGCCCGGCTCAACCAGGGTAACCCGGATGCCCAAGCTCAGCGTTTCGGCCCGAAGGCTTTCAGACAACGCCTCAACGGCCGCCTTGGCGGCACCATAAACCCCGAATCCAGCGTAATTGGAAATGGCCGCCGCCGCGCTCAGGTTGATGACATGTCCGGCGCGCTGGGCTCGGAGTCGGGGCAGCACGGCGCGGATGACATTCAACGTCCCGAAGAAGTTGGTCTCCATGCATCGGCGGATTTGGTCGGGCTGGCATTCTTCGATCGCCCCGATCAATCCGTAGCCAGCGTTGTTGACCACCACATCCAAGGGTCCGAAGCGCTCGATGGCTGCATCGAGGGCGGCGTGGATCTGGTCCTCACGTGTGATGTCCAGGGCGAGCGCGAGGGCCTGCTCCGGAACGACGGCCGCGAGGGGCTCGATGGAGGAAACATCCCGTGCGGTCAGCACCACCCGGTCGCCTGCTTGGAGGGCTGCCTCAGCAATGGCGCGACCGAACCCGGAAGAACAGCCGGTGATGAACCAGGTTCGTGGACTGCCCGATGGAATGGAGCTCATAGAAGGGGCACGCTAACCCCAGTCTCTGGTCCCGCAAACGAGACGCCCCCCATCGGTCGTTTCGCAGGACTTGGCGGGGCTTGCGGTTGTTCTGTGAGGACGCCTAACCTTGATGCATCGCCGTGGCCTTGTTTCGTTTCCATTCGAGTCGCTGGTCTCGTCCGTTTCTGTACGGTTTGGTCTGGTTGGGTCTGATTTCAACGCGCCTGCCAGCGGCCGATTTCTGGGCCGATCATGTTGAGCCCATCCTCAAAGAGCATTGCGCCGAATGCCACAGCCCCACCCGCTCCAAGAGTCGGCTGGACCTCTCGACCTTTCAGAACGCCTTGCGCGGTGGTGATCGAGGGGCGGGGTTCGTTCCGGGCCGTCCGGAGGAGAGCAGTCTGTATTTGCTGCTCAAGCCGGGAGCCGATCCGCACATGCCGCCGAAAAAACAGCTGTCGGACGAGCAACTCGCCTTGATCCGCACCGGCATCGAAAAACTGGAAGCCAAGCCCGCCGCGGCTGCGTCCTCCGATTCGACGGCGAATTCATCGACGACATCCGCCATGGGTGCATTGGCGGTGCGCAAACCCGTGTGGGTGCCTCCGGCCGGAATGGCCCCATCGGCGGTGATCGATGGATTCCTGGAGCGGGGTTGGAAGGCCCGCAAGGTCCGGCCTGCGGCCCGCGCGGACGACGCGACTTGGCTGCGGCGTATCCATTTGGATCTCGTGGGGCGGATTCCCACCGAAGAGGAGGAGGCCCGTTTTCAACGACTGCCCGCCCGGAAGCGGCGTGAAACCACGGTCGATGGATTGCTGGCCCACCCCGAGCATCCGCGGCACCTCCGGGAGATGTTTGATGTGCTCTGGATGGGGCGTCCGACGGGCAACGCCGAGGCCGAGCGTCGGGATCACCGGTGGTACGAGTTCCTCGAAACCTCGTTCCGCGAGAATCGCCCGTGGGATGCGATGGTGCGCGATCTCATCGTGGCTCGGCCCGCGAAGCCGGAGCAGCGCGGCCTGGTGCAATTCCTCTACGAGCGGCAGAACAATCCGCAGGCCATGGCCGAGGCGGTGGCCCCGTTGGTCTTCGGCCTGCAAATCGGGTGCGCCCAATGCCACGACCACATGGTGGCCCGCGAGATCAAGCAGGCCCATTACTGGGGAATGGTCGCGGCCTTCAACCGGTCCAAGAACGTGGATTCCGACGCGGGCTTCGGTTTGGCCGAGTCGGCCATCGGTGGGTTCGTGAGCTTCGCCAATCTCAAGAAGGAGTCCCAGCAGGCGCGGTTGGTGTTTTTCAATGGGCGCACCGTCGATGAACCCTGGCCCGCCGAAGGCGCCAAAGAAGTGGATGCGCCCGATAAGTACCGGGTGCCGCCGCCCAAGAACAAGGAGCGCCCGCCAGCGCCGGCCGAGCCGCAGTTTTCGCGCCGGCAGGCCTTGGCCGAGGCGGTGACCCGCGACAACCCGTTGCTGGCCCGGGCCGCGGTGAATCGCGTGTGGGCGATGTTTCTGGGCCGTGGTTTGGTGCATCCGGTGGACCTCATGGATTCCCAGCATGCTCCCAGTCACCCCGAACTGCTGGACTGGTTGGCCCAAGACTTCGAGCACAGCGGCTACGATGTGCGGCGATTGATCCGCAATTTGGTGCTGTCTCGAGCCTACCAACTCGATTCGCGTCCCGCGCCCGGCAAAGCTCCGGCCGACGAGGCCTTCGCCCGGGCCATCGAGAAGCCGCTGTCGGCCGAGCAATTGGCCCGTTCGTTGATCTTGGCTGCTGGTCCTTGGAAGGCCGATGCGAAGTCGCCGGCAGCCTCGGTGACCGTCGACCCCACGTCGCTCCAGCGAGCCCTGGTCCGCGATTTCCCCAATCTCTTCGCGCCCGAATACAATGCCACGCTCCAGCAGGCGTTGTTCCTGTCGAACGCGCCGGTCCTCGAATCATTGCTTCGACCGCGATCGGGCAACTTGTCAGAACGCTTGGCGGCCATCGCCGATGATCCCGCCCGGGTGAAGGCCGCCTTTCAGGCCGTGTTGGGTCGTGGTCCGGACCGTGAGGAACTGCGGGCCAGCGTGGCCTACCTCCAGGAGCATCCGGGGCAGGGCGGTCGATCGCAGTTCCTGTGGGCGTTGTTGTCCGGGGCGGAATTCCAGGTGAACCACTGACGTCATGACACCGCTCCTCGACCCGAATGGAACCGTCCCCGGCATGGCCGGAGCGACCTGTGGCCAGCCCGACCACGTGCTGCACCGGCGGAGGTTCCTCACCGGTTTGGGCGCCGCCGGAACCGTGTCGCTCGGCAGTTGGGCGGGGCTCTTTTCGTTGCCGGCTTTCGCCCAGCAGGCCAAACGCACGGCCAAGCGGTGCATTCTTTTGTGGCTTTGTGGCGCGCCGAGCCAATTTGAGACGTGGGATCCCAAGCCGGGACGCATCAGTGCCGGTCCGTTTCGCTCGATCCCCACGAAGCTTCCGGGCGTCCACTTCAGCAGCTTGATGTCCCGATGCGCCACCATCGCCGACAAGCTGGCGGTGGTCCGCTGCATGAAGACCGACCAGAACGAGCACCTGCAGGGTATCAACCTGCTCAATCGGGGCTCGGCACCACGGCCTCCGTTCGTTCGTCCGGTGCTCGGGTCGGTGTTGGCCCAGCAGTTGGGGCACCTCGACAATCCGGTGCCCAATTTCATCCTGCTCGACCCGTGCCCCGAGGGGAACGAGTTCAAGGAGTTCAAGGCCGGAAACTGGGCCGGATGGTTGGGGGCGCAGTATGGGCCGGTTCGCGTGGGCGGCGACTACCGCATCGAGAACGTGCTGCGGCAGGCTGACTTGTCGGCCGGAGATCACGAGTCGCGCAACGCCTTGCGCCGCTTCCTCACGCGGAAGTACGAGAACGACCGCAAGTCGGCCGCCGCCGCCTCGCAGAATGCGGTGTTCGAGCGGGTCAAGGGACTGATGAGCTGTGCCGACCTCTTCGACCTCGAGAAGCTCCCGGCCAAGGATCGCGAACGCTACGGCCCTGGAGCCTTCGCCCAGCACACGCTTCAAGCCCGGCATCTGGTGGAGAATGGCGCGCCCTTCGTGATGGTCTCCAATGGCATGCCTTGGGACAGCCACGTCTTCCATAACGAGATTTACCAGATGCTCACGCCGGAGCTCGACAACGTGATCTTCCAGTTGATCACCGACCTCGAGGAACGGGGCCTGCTGGATTCCACGCTGGTGGTGGCCATGGGAGAATTCGGCCGCACGCCCTGGCTCAATCAGGCCCGGGGTCGCGATCACTACTCCAAGGCGTGGTCGCTGATGCTGGCTGGTTGCGGGATCAAGCGAGGTGTGGTCGTGGGCGGCACCGATGCCGAAGGGGCTGAGGTGGATGGCCAGGCCTTCAACGAGAAGAACCTCTTCGCGACAATTTTCTCCGCCTTGGGCATTGATCCCTACGCTCTGTACGACATCGGAGATTTGCCGAGTTTCCGCCGCGTCGAAGACCGGGCCGAACCCATCCGGGAGGTCTTGGCATGACGTGTTTCATTCAATTTGTTCAATCCGATTTGGACATCGCCCACCATGGCTGACACCGATCCCAAGTCGTCACCGACTCCGCCCGTAGAGCCCAAGCTGACCAAGGCGAAGGAAATCAAACTCCCTGCGGCGGTCCTGGCTCTCGAATCCACTCCGGACGGGAAGACCCTGTTTGCTGCTTGCCTCGACGGCTCGGTTCAACGGGTGACGGTCGAGACGGGAGAGGCGCTCGTCATCGGTCGACACACCAGTTACGCCAGTGGTGTGGCCTTGCTGCCGGGAGCCCAGCAATTGGTCTCGTCCGGTTATGACGGTGTTTTGCACTGGTTGGATCTGGCCTCGGGCAAAGAACTTCGATCGGTTCAAGCACATCAGTTCTGGTCGTGGGACTTGGCGGCCTCCCCGGACGGGCGATGGGTGGCCAGTGTCACCGGCCAGTACCGGGCCGGTAGCTACAAGTACGACCCGGCTCCTGGCACCGAGCCCTCGGTCCGTGTGTACGACGCGGCGAGCGGTGCATTGAAGCACTCGTGGGACTTCCTGCCGCCGGTGCAGGCGGTGGCCTTCAGCCCGGACAGTCGCCGGGTGGCCGCTGGCAACCTCATGGGCGAGGTGGCCGTGTGGGACCTCGAGACCGGCCGGATCGTCTCGCAGTGGAAAACCGATGACCTGACCAGTTGGGGCATTATCAAGAGCCACCATTTCTTGGGCGGAGTGTTCGCTCTCGAGTTCTCTCCGGACGGCGAGCGTCTCTACGCCTGCGGCATGGGTCCGATGCGCGATCCCATGGCCGGCAATGGCGTCCAGCGGTGGCAGTCCTTCGATTGGAAGACCGGCAAAAAGCTCAATCAGACCCACGAGGGAGAGAGCGGGCAGGGGTTGATGGAGGCCTTGACCTTCCACCCGGATGGGAAGCATTTCGTCATGGCCGGCCGGCTGTTCCAAGGCACCTGGAACCTCGCGCTCTTCGAAGCGGCCACCGGTCGCAACCGCTTCAGCATCGACGCCAAGCACCGCATCACCGACGCGCGGTTCAGCGCCGACGGCCAGCGACTCTTCCTCGCCAAGGCCCGCCAGCAGGAACTCAAGAACGGCCGCTGGAACGACTTCGGCCTGCTCGAGATCCACACCGTCTCCGGCCTTGGCGCGCAGGCCTGAGCGAATCTGTCCGATCCATCGGGGTTAGCGGGGGCAGTGGATTGACAACTGTGTATGGACAGTATACACAGTAATCACGATGTCTGACCGTGCCCCCTCTTGGACGCTGCCGCTCATCTCGCCAGCGGCGCCGGGGGCGCTGTATGAGCAGATCATCGAGGGCATCCAGCGCGAGATTAGCGCGGGCCGTCTGCGCCCGGGCGACGCCCTGCCATCTTTCCGTCAACTCGCGACCGACCTGATGGTCAGTGTCATCACCGTGAAGCGGGCCTACGAGGAGCTGGAGCGCGGAGGGATCCTCTACCGTCGGCAGGGGCTCGGGACTTTCGTGGCCGAGACCGGGCGGGATCGCAACCGGGAGGCCCGCCAGGCGGAAGCCGCGCAGCTCTTCCAGGCCGCGATCGCCTCCGCCCGACAAGCCGGCCTGTCCGATCGCGAGATCGTGTCCCTCGTCCGTGAATCCCTCCAGAGCCCCTCGAAAGAATCGAACCCATGAATCCGAACGCCATCGAGATCCGCGGCCTGACCAAGTCGTTCCGCAAATTCCGCCTGGGGCCCCTCAACCTCACGGTGCCGCGCGGTTCCATCTACGGGTTCGTCGGCCCCAACGGAGCCGGGAAGACCACCACGCTCGACCTGCTCCTGGGAATGGGCTCGCCGGAGGGCGGGCGCATCCTCGTCGACGGCCTCGACCACGCCCTGGACGAGGTTCAGGTGAAGCAGCGCATCGGTTACGTCAGCCCGGATCTGGATTTCCGGATGTGGGGCAAGATCGGAAACGCCATCCGCTTCGTGCGGCGGTTCCACCCAGGTTGGGATGACCGTCATTGCGGCCATCTGTTGGAGACCTTCCGGCTCGGGCTCGACGACTCGATCGCCACGCTGTCCTATGGCAGCAAGATCAAGCTGGCCCTCGTGCTGGCGCTGGCCTGGCGGCCGTCCATCCTGATCCTTGACGAGCCGACTGTCGGACTCGACGCGGTGGCTCGGCACGACCTGTATTCCGAGCTGCTGGAAACCGTTCGGGATGAGGATCGCACGGTGCTCATCTCGACCCACGCCCTCGGCGACGTCGAGCGGTTCGCCGATCACCTGGGATTCATCAAGGACGGGCGCATGCTCCTGGAGGGCGGGACCGCCGAACTCCTGCAGCGGTACCGGATGGTCGATTGCCAGACGAACGATCCGAGCCGGCTGCGGAACCAGCCTGGGTTGGTCATCGCCCGGAATGACGGGAATCGACTTCGGGTGCTCGTGGACCGCGGGGATCAGTCCGGGGACTGGCTCCGGCAATGCGGGGCTCAGCCCCTGTTCTCGGCCCCGGTCACGTTGGAGGAGTTGTTCATCACCCTGGCCAAGGACTGACCATGAAACTCCATCCGTTGATTCTCCGAGACCACTACCGGCGCTGGGGGTGGGCTCACCTCGTGGGGTTTCTCCTGTTTGCAGCCATCGGGGTCGCAGTCGGACATGGTGTGGATCCGCACAGGATTCCGCTGGGGGCCGGAGCCTTCCTTGGCGCGGTCACGCTCGCGGTGGCGCTCAACGCCCGGACCAACGCCCGCACCCTGTTGTCGTTGCCCGTCCGTGCGAGCGAGTTGGGAACCACAGTTTGGTGGATCGCCGTGCTCTTGAGCGCGCTGGCCCCAACGGCCGGTCTCGCTTTTGGATGGATCGTTTCAGGTCTCTTTGGCAGCTCGGTTCCCGTCGATGTCGCCGCCTTGATTCGGTTTTTGCTGCTGACCCAGGCGGTGAGCGCCTTCCAGTTCACCGTGCTCTGTTTCATGCCGAATGCCGACACCTCCGATCCGCGGGAGAAGATCCTCGGCGGGTTCACGGGGGCGTTCTGGGGGATCGGCCTCAGCGCGAGTTGTTCCTTCACCATGTTCTGGGCCAATGCGCACACCGTCTGGGATCCGCTTTCCTGCGGCATCCTGGCGATGGGTGCGGTGTGCGGCCTCGTGTCATGGCATCGGCGCACGGTGTTCCTGCTCCACCGAGCCCGAAAGAACGAGGGAGCGACACCGACGGCGCGACCGATGAAGAGGCTGCCCCAGGCCTCCCGCCTCGACGGATTTGCCGGGCTTTATCTCCGGACGCTGTTCCGCATGGTAGGCGTCGGATTGGCCTTCAGTGCGGTGGTCGGGGGCATCATGGCCTGGTCGGGGACGGGAAAAATGGCGCTGATGCGAATGGGAACCGTCTGGATGGTGATGGGTGCCTTGACCAGTGTCATGACATGCCTGGGGTCGCTGAGGCATTGGCGGACGCTGCCGATTTCCGCAGAACGCATCTCCTGGGTCCTGATCGGGCTGCTCCTCACCGGATGGTCCGGTTTGATGCTGCCACTGATTGCGATGAATTGGCTGGTCGGCCAAACGCTGGGTTGGTCGGAGTCGGGTTTGCTGGTTTTGGCTGGCGGGCTGTTCGCGGTGTTGTTGGCCTTCGCGCTGCGGTTCGGCATGAAGTGGTTCATGCTGCTGTTGTCGATCGTACCGCCGATGCTGAGTCTGGTCGTCGGTCGGTTTTCTGAGGAGGGAGGGAGACAACCCGCAATGGTCGCATCCGTCCTCGCCGGAGTCCTGCTGCTCGTTATCGCTCAGGCCTGGATGACACGAACCCTGCGCCATCAGTCGCGCATCTTCTCTCCGGGCTTCCACCAGTTCGGACGTCTCAACACGAGCGCCTGACCCGGTCCGGGCCCGGGGTTCTGGTCAGGCAGATCCGGTGCGAGGAACCCCTGCCGTAGGCCCCGAGCTCTGGCGGTTCAGGCCGCTTTCAGCAAGGCCAATGGACGGACTTTGGCGGTGAGGGTCCGCTCTCGTTTCCGCAAGTCGCGGAAATCGCAGTTGCATTGCACCCGGAACCAGAACTCGGAGGTCTGCCCGAAGAATCGGCCCAGTTTCATCGACATCTCCGGTGTGATGGAACGCCGTCCCAGAACGATCTCGTTGATGGTCCTTGGGGAGACACCGAGAGCCCGACCCAGGGCATTCTGGGAAATCCCGAACGGAATCAGGTACTCCTCCAGAAGGATCTCGCCGGGTGTCACGGGTTTCATGAGTTATATCCTATGGCGTTATGAGGTGGTGTCAATGGTAGTCACAGATCTCGACTTCGCTGGCGTCCGATCCATCCCATCGGAAGCAGAGCCTCCATTGGTCGTTGATTCGGATGGAATGTCTTCCGGCCAGGTTTCCCTGGAGCGCTTCTAGACGATTGCCTGGAGGCACACGAAGATCGGAAAGCTCTCCAGCGGCATCCAGTTGGATCAATTTCCTCAAGGCCACCCGGGCTATCGCCGAAAATCGTCGGCTCGATCCGGTCTCGTGCAACCGTCGTGTCTCGTCATCCTTGAAGGACGTGATCATCGCAGAGGTTGGATGGAACGGGTTTTCGTATCCTAAGCAAGATTCGATGGATCGGTGACGCCCGATTCCCGAGCCCACGACGCCTGACCGACATAGCGTCGCCTATGGCTTGGCCAGGGCCTTGGCGGCGGCTTGTTGGAAGGCGAGGCGGACGGCGCTGGCGTCGCTGTTGGGGAAGTTCGAGCGTTGGACCATCAGCACGTAGGCCACGCCCTGGACCGGGTCGATCCAGGCCTGGGTGCCCCAGGCGCCTCCGTGGCCGAAGGTCCCGGGCGAGAGCATCGCGGCCACCCCGTCATGGGGCGTCTTGAGCACGCAGGTGCCGAGACCCCAGCCGTAGTTCAGTCCGCGTCGCCCGAAGGAATCGCCCTGAAAGAAGCCCGTGGGCAGGGTCGCGGGCGTCTGCGGCGTGGACATGAGGCTCACCGACGCCTCGCTGAGGTAGCGGACGCCCCGGAAGGTTCCGCGGCCGAGCAGCATCTGGCAGAACTTCGCGTAGTCCTCGGCCGTGGAATACAGGCCGCCGTTGCCCTGCGGCGGACGGTCGCGTGGACCGAACTCCGGTCGGGGCGGCACGGCTTCGAGCGATCCGTTGGCCGGGTTCTTGGCGTAGGCGGTGACGCGGCGGGCGCGCTCCGAGTCGCTCGGGTAGAAGGTGGTGCTCTCCATGCCCAACGGATGGAACAGGCGTTTGTCGAGGAAGGCGTCGAAGCTCATCCCGCTGACCACCTCGACCACGCGGCCGGCCGCGTTGATGCCGCTCTGGCAGTAGCTCCACCGGCTGCCCGGCTCGAATTGCATCGGCGCGGCGAGCCAGAGCGGGACCAGGTCGGCCAGCGTCTTCGCCTCGCGTGCGGCCGGCCCACCGGCCTCGCCGAGTCCGGAAGTGTGGGTGAGGACCTGGAGCAGGGTGAGGTTCGCCGGTCGGCCGGACGGAGTCTTGAGGCCCGCGAATTCGGGGAGGTACTTGGAGACCGGATCATGGACGTTCAGCTTGCCCTCATCCTGGAGCATGAGCACGGCGGCGGCCGTGATGGGCTTGGTCATCGAGGCGATCCAGAACACGGTGTCGGCCTGCATGGGCTTCCGGGCCGCCACATCGGCGAAGCCTGACGCCTCCAGGTGTCGCACCTGATCGCGTGTGACCACCATCGTGACCGCACCGGCGATCTCGTGGCGGTCCATTTGCTCCTGCAGGGCCGCCCCCACGCCGGGGAGCTTGGGCGGCTCCGCGTGCGACGGGTTGGCCAGGATGGCGGAGCAGAGCAGGGGGAGAACGGCAGCCCAAGCGCGGACAGGGATCATGAACTGAGCATTCGCGAGGGCTTCAGCCCCCGTCAATGCACCCTTGGGCAGGGCACCCGGAAGCTTGCGATGCAGGAGGAGCCGGAGTTCGGGGCCGAGGTGTCGATGTGCAGAGGACTGCGCTGAAGGATGCGTCCGTCCGAAGGCCTCTGAGAGTGCCCCCTTCGGCGGCCTTATCCAGGAGTGATGAAAGGTTCTTGGCAAAAATGCAGTTAGATGAAATATTGCCAAAAATGTGGTTTCGGAGAACCTACGAACAGATTCTGCTGCGCCCTACCGAGGCCCTCCGGCTGTTTCCTGTCTGGTTGTTCCTCGGGCCTCGGCAGGTCGGCAAGAGTTCCCTCCTTCGGCGCTGCGCCGAACCCGACCGCCAGATCGTCAATCTCGACGACTTGGCCACCCGGGGTCGGGCGCATCGCGATCCGGCGCTGTTTGCCGCCGATCTGCGACGGCCGCTCCTGATCGATGAAATCCAGTATGCACCCGCCTTGCTGAGTGCCATCAAGCAGTTGGCCGATCGACCGACGACACCTCCGGGCGCCATCTGGCTCACCGGATCCCAGAGCTTCGAGGTCATGCAGGGCGTGCGGGAATCGCTGGCCGGCCGGGTGGCCGTCCTGAACCTCTTTGGACTCTCCGACGAAGAGAAGGGGTCTCCTCCGACGACGCCGAAGGAGGCGTTCGAGCGGATCTGGTCGACGTCGTTTCCGAAGCTTCAGGGCGTTTCCGGAACGGATGCCGTTGATTTGTATCTGTCCAGTTACCTCCAGACCTACATCGAGAGGGATGTGCGTGAACTCCTGGGCATCCAGAAGCGCCGGGAATTTGAGATCTTCGTCCGGATGTGCGCCCTGCGAACGGGGCAGGTTCTGAACACGGTGGAAATCGCCCGGGATGCCGGAATCTCGCCCAACACCGCCAAGGAGTGGATCAGCCTCCTGGAGGACAGTTTTCTCATCCGACTCGTTCATCCGCATCACACCAACCGGACGTTGAGGATGATCAAGAGTCCGAAACTCTATTTCCTCGATGCCGGATTGGCGGCGTGGTTGGCCGGTTGGCGCGACCCCGAGACGCTCCGCTTGGGGCCGATGGCCGGTGCGATCTACGAAACCCAGGTTTTCGGCGAGTTGCTCCGGCACTACCGGCATCGCGCCCGGGAGGTGGACATCACCTACTGGCGCACCCGCGACGGTGAGGAGATTGATTTCCTGGTCGAGGCCGCGGGCCGGATCTGCCCGATCGAAGTCAAGATGGGTACTCCCGATGCGCGTGGGTTGCCCAGATTGGAGCGGATGTCCGACTCGCGTTGGGACGTCGGGCGGGTGGTTTCTTTGCTGCACCTGGCCCCCGATTCCCTGCCCGCGACGATTGCCGCCGGTTGGCAGGGCGCCTCCGGCTCGGATCTGTCGTTTCTCCCCTGATCGGGCCGCGACGGGGCGGGGGATCGGGCTTGAGGATCAGTGGCTGCTTTCGCAGGTGTTGATGCCCAGGAGCGGGTACAGGGGGCAGAAACCGAGGCCGGCGGTGAGCATGGGGATGACGCCGACGAGTCCCCAGGGGGTGTCGAGGGCGGTGCCCACCCCCAGGAGGGTGAGGCCGACGAAGAGGCGGATGGAGCGATCGGAAAGGCCGACGTTGGTCTTCATATCTGGAATGCCCGGGGTCCTTGTGGAAACCCGGACGACCGCGACACCGTGCCGTCGTTTCGCGATCCGTACTGCGCAGATTTTGTCCTCGAAACTTCCATCCTTGGTCCGACGCCGGTCCTGCTCCGGCCGCCCGATGTTCGCTCATTCGGCGCCATAACGACGGCCAGGGCGGGGGGCGATCGCTGCCGCTCCGGTCCTGCTCCCGGGCCCTGGCTGCAGCGACCTGTTGCCGAGACTCCGGGAGGTCCGGTAGGTTTGCCGGACCGAAATGAGCGAGATTTCCAAGGCCTACGAGCCGCAGTCCGTCGAGTCCAAGTGGTACCAGTTCTGGGAAGACCAAGGCTGCTT
>JACCDP011301585.1_pt1 | contig 26366 bp, 25 predicted proteins | sample 7445841 | NCBI WGS metagenome assembly JACCDP01 (sample SAMN15323441, study PRJNA562643) | freshwater metagenome | isolation source: river surface water | place: USA:Blue River Watershed | collected 2017-08-17 | reverse complement strand
GGCGATGGCGAGCGCGTCGGAGGCGTCGCTGCGCTCGACGGCCGGGATACCGAGAATCACGGAGATCATTCGGGCGACCTGCTCCTTTTCGGCGCGCCCGGTGCCCACCACCGCCTGCTTGATGACGGAGGGCGGGTAGGCGTTCACCAGGAGTCCGACCTGCGCGGCCGCGAGCAGCGCGACGCCCCTCGCGTGGCCCAGCGTCAGTGCGCTCTTCGCGTTGACGGCGAAGAAGATCTCCTCGACCGCGCAGGCCTCGGGCTTGTGCTCGGCGATGGCGGCGCAGAGCCCGGCGTGAATCACGGAGAGCCTGTTTTCAAGCGGATCCGCGCCGCGCGGCGAGATGACCCCGTGCGCGACGTGGACGATGCGCGAGCCCGAGCGAGCCTCGACGATGCCCCAGCCGCAGTGACGGGTTCCGGGGTCGATGCCAAGGACGCGCATGGCTATTCCGCCGCGTCGAGCGTCGCGTCGTCGAAGGTGACGTTGGAGTGGACGGTCTGGACGTCGTCGCAATCTTCCAGCGCGTTCAGGAGCTTGAGCGCCTTCTGTGCGGCCTCGCCCTCCAGCGTCACGCTGTTGAGCGGGAGGAACCGCGCCTTCGATTCACCCAGCGTAAAAGACTTCGAGAGCGCGGCGGCCACCTCGAACAGCGCGGTGAAGTCGCAGCGCACCTCGAAGCCGTCGTCGCCCAGGTTCACGACGTCCTCGGCGCCCGCCTCGAGCGCCCCCTCCATCAGTGCATCCTCGTTGGGACCGGGCTTCACCTCGATGACGCCCTTGCGTTCGAACATGAACTGGACGCTGCCCGACTCGCCCAGGCTGCCGCCGCCCTTCGTGAAGATGCTGCGGATGTCGCCCGCGGTTCGGTTCTTGTTGTCGGTGAGGCATTCGACGATGAGCGCGATGCCGGCCGGGCCGTAGCCCTCGTAGCGCAGCTCCTCGTAGCTCACGCCCTCCAGCTCGCCGGTGCCCTTCTTGATGGCGCGCTGCACCGTGTCGCTGGGCATGTTGACGCCCTTGGCCGCGTCGATGGCCGCCCGGAGCCGGAAGTTGCCGTTCGGGTCGCCGCCTCCCATCCGGGCCGCCACCGTCAGCTCCTTCGAGATCTTGCTGAACGCCGCCCCTTTGGTGGCGCCCATCGCCGCCTTCTGGCGCTTGATCTTGGACCATCGATTGTGGCCGCTCATCGCACGTCTCCCCTGAAAGACCGGGCCGCTAGTGGACCACCGAACGGATCGGCAGCGTCGTCACGATCCGCGCCTCCTCGGCCAGCAGCTGGTCCAGCCGCGCCTGGGTTTTGTCCTTGCCACAGAGTTTACTGGCCAGCTCGGTGAAGAGCCGGAAGTGACCCGCCTCGGCGGCGAAGAGCTCGGCGTACATGTCGCGCAGCTCGCCGGGGGGCAGGTTGTCCGCGAGCAGCTTCAGCCGCTCGCAGCTGCGCGCCTCGATGCAGGCCGAGACGAGAAGACGGTCGAGGAGCCGGTCCTCGCCGCCGCGCACGAAGGCGAGGAGTTGCTGCGCGTACGGGTCGCCCGGGTCGCGGCCCAGCTGCTTGCCGCGCCTGTGCAGCGCCTCGACGACGCGACGCAGATGCCCGGCCTCCTCTTCGGCGAGGGCCGCCATCGCGGCCGCGAGCTCGGGCTGTTCGGGGAAGCTCGAGAGCAAGCTCAGCGCGGTCGATGCCGCCTTCTTTTCGCAGTGGGCGTGGTCCTCCAGCACCTCGTCCAGATGGGCGAGCGCGTGGTCGAGCCAGGCGCGGGGCGTTTCGCAGCGCAGGTGGAGCATGGCGCGCCGCTTCTAGCCCACGAGCGCCGCGATGTCTTGCGACTTCACGACGGCCGGCGTGCGGGGCAGGGCGGCGAGCGAAAAACCGCGCACGAGCTCTGCGGACCGCACCGGACGGCCGTCGGAGAGCCCCAGCGTCGCTGCGAGAAATCCGACGATTTGCTCCGCCGAGACGCCGCGCGCGCGCAGGGCCGCGAGCGAAAGATCTCCGCCGCGCTTTGCCAGCCGGTGCCCGTCCTCGCCGACCAGCAGTGGGACGTGCGCGAACTCGGGCGGGGTCAGCCCCAAGGCCCGGTAGACGAGCAACTGCCGCGGTGTCGAGGAGAGCAGGTCGTCGCCGCGGACCACCCGCGTCACGCACATCGCCGCGTCGTCCATCGCGACGGCGAGTTGGTAGGCCGCAACACCGTCGGCGCGCTGCAGCACCACGTCACCGACCGCGGCCGAGACGTCGAAGCGTTGCGGGCCGTGGACGAGGTCATCGAAGGACACCTCGCCCGGTTCCACCCGCAGTCGCACGCTCGACGGCCGCTCAGGGTGCAGCGGACCGCTCCGGCAGAGCCCCGGATAGCGGGGACCGTCGTCTCCGGCGTGCGGCGCCTGACTCGCACGGGCCACCTCGGCCCGCGAACAGGTGCACCGAAACGCGGCGCCGGTCGCCAGGAGGCGCTCCAGCGCAGCGCGATAGAGCTCGGCCCGCGTCGATTGCTCGTAGGGCCCGACGGAGCCTCCGACGTCGGGCCCCTCGTCCCAGTCGAGACCCAGCCAGCGCAGGTCCTCGAGGATTCCCGTCGCTGCCGCCGCCGACGAGCGCTGCGTGTCGAGATCTTCCATTCGCAGGATATATGTCCCCCCGGACGCCCGGGCGTCCAGCCACGAGACCAGCGCGGTCCGGGCGTTGCCGAGGTGCAGGGCGCCGGTGGGGGAGGGCGCGAAACGGCCGCGAGCTCTCATGGGCCGGAGCATGTGCCGGGGCCCGAGGGTCGCGCAACCGCCGACGGTTGTTCACCCATCCCGAACGGCCTTCGTCTAGACTCTCCCTTCTTTTGCCGATGCCCCTCGAGAGGCCCGTGACGCCGCTGCGCCGCCAGAGCCCTGCCTGCCTCGCCGCCTTGCTGGCGGTCGGATGGACCTCCGCGGCTGTCGCGCAAGGCGGGGACGAACTGCCTCTCGCCGAGCTCCCCGTCTCGCCCGCCACGCCGGTGGCGCCGATGCCGCGCGTCGAGGACGACCGCGTCTGGGAAGACCTGTCCTACGGCACCGGCGAGGCGAACTTCACCGCGGTGGCCGTCGACCCCGAGAACCCGCGCCGGCTCTACGTGGGCGCCAGCGGCAGCGTCTTCCTGTCGGAGGACGGCGGCGTCAGCTGGACGCGCGTGCTGGACGTGCGCGGCGGCCTCGCCGCGGCCCAGTCTTCGGCCCGTTCCAGCAGCGCCCGCGACACGGAAAGCGAGCTGGACGACCGCATCCAGGAGCTCCGCGAAGAGGCCCTCGAGGAGGCCAAGCGCGAGATCGTCGACGAGCTGATCGCCGAGTTCGGCGACTCGGGCGAGAAGCTGGCCGAGGAGCTCGCCGAAGAGCTGGCCGAGCAGCGCGTCTCCGAGGAGGAGGACCGTCTGCGCGAAGAGGCCCAGGCCGACCTGGCCCGCCGCAGCCGCGACCGCGATCAGTCGAACCAGCAGCCGGACCGGCCCCGCACTGAGCCGCGTCGCATCCATCGGGTTCTCGCCCTGCCGCAGGGGCGCGTCTTCGTCGCCAGCGGCTCAGGCCTGTTCGTTTCATCCGACCGCGGCCGTCGCTTCGAGCCCGTGACCATCGGACCCGGCCCGGACGACATGGACGTTCGCGCCATCGCCGCCCATCCGCTCCGCATGGAGATCATCCTCGCGGGAACGGTCGGCGGCCTCTTCGTCAGCATTGACGGCGGCGCCAGCTGGGTCGGCATGGGCGACCTGCCGCCGCGGACCCGGGTCAACGACATCGCCATCGACCCGTCTGCGCCCGACCGCGCGCTCATCGCCTCGGACTTCGGCGTCTACCGCACCACGGACGGCGGCCGGACCTTCGTTCCCGTCCTCCAGACCTCGTCACCGCTGGGCCTGCTCGTGCGCTCGGTGGCGTTCGATCCGGTCGACCCGCGCATCACCTTCGCCGGAACCGCGGAGGGCCTGTACCGGGCGCTCGACGCGGGCTTTGCGTGGGAGCGGCTCGAGCCGACGGGTCTGCTCAATCGCGACGTCCAGGACATCGTCAGCATGCCGTGGGGGCTCATCGTCGGCACCGTGAATGGCGTCTACCTTTCGGCCGATTCCGGCGCTAGCTTCCGCGAACTGTTCGCCGGTCTCGACTCCCGCGAGGTCCGCCGCCTCGCGGCCGATGCCACACCGCTCGAGGCCTTCGCGGCCACCGTGCGCGGCGTCTATGTCTACCGGCCGCCCGTCGAGCGTGCCCGCCGCCAGGCCGCGCAGGCCGAGATCGCCGCCCTCGTTCGACGCGAGCCCAAGCTCGCCGAGGTCGCACAGCAGGCCCTCCGCTACGCCCAACTCGACGGCACGGGCGAGGAGTGGCAGCGCCGCGCCGGCCTCGCGCCGCTCATGCCGCGCCTGACCGCGCGCTTCGCCGGCCGCAACACCTTCGGCGACGCGTTCAACGCCCGGACCTACTTCGCCGACCCGACCCCGGAGAGCCCCAATCCTTCACCCCTGCGGCTGGATTCAAGGCCCGCGAGCGACGCCTGGCAGGTGCTGTTTCTGTGGGACCTGCAGCGGCTCGCCTTCAACACCGTCGCGGTCGATGCCGCCCGGACCACGCGGCTGATGACGCTGCTGCGCGACCGCATCCTCAAGCGCGTCGTGACCGCGTACGACGCCCGCCGGCGGCTGCAGTTCACCCTCATTCAATCTCCGCCCTCGGATTTGGGCTCTCTTGCGGTGAAAATGGTTCAGCTGGAAGAGCTGACGGGCGTGCTCGACGGACTGACGAACGGATCTTTCTCGGCGGCGCTTGCCGCCGGTGAGCGCCCCCCCGAGCGGGCGGGTGCGGCGAGGAATCGATGAATCGCATGGCTACTGTCCTCAAGGCGTTGCTCGTCGCCTGCCTGTTCTGGTCGGCGACCGCTCACGCGGAAGACCAGCTGAACATCAACACCGCCACCGAGCAGGACCTGGAGCGGCTGCCCGGCGTCGGCAGCGGCCTCGCCCGCAAGATCGTCGAGGAGCGCGACCGCAACGGCCCCTTCGCTTCGCTCGACGACCTGACGCGCGTCCGCGGACTGTCGGCGACCACCGTCGACAAGATTCGCGAGCTCGTCTTCGTGGGCGGCTCTGCGGGCCGTGGTCGTGGCGGAGGCGAGGTCGCCGATGCGCGCCGCGACGACGCCGGCGCCCGGGACGTCCGAAAGCTCCTGTCGCGCTACGCCAACGAGCCCTCCATTCGCGACGTCCAGGAGGCCGCCACGCGCTACGCCGAGGTGCGCCCCGAGATGATCGCCTCGTGGCAGAGCCGCTCGCGCGTCGCCGCGCTGGGGCCGCAGCTGCGTGCCGAGTACCGCTACGTCGGCTCCACCGACGCGCGCCTCGCCGAGACCTCGACCGGCCAGACCCAGACGGACAACACCGGCATCGAGCACCGGCCGCTCGCCCGCGCCCAGTGGGACCTCGACCGCCTCATCTTCAACCCCGACGAGCTGCGCGTTTCGAACCAGGTCGTCGATCTCGTCCGCCTTCGCGAGAGCGTCCTCGACCAGGTGAACAAGCTCTACTTCGAGCGCCGCCGCCTGCAGATCGACCTCGAGGTGTCGCCGCCCACCGACGTCGCCGGCCGCGTCCGCAAGGAGCTCCGGCTGCAGGAGCTCGTGGCCGACCTCGACGCCCTGACCGGCGGCTTCTTTTCGCGCAAGCTGGCCGAGCGCGGCCTCGAGTAGCCCGTCCGTGACGGCTCGGCGAACGTCAATTTCCGCGGAGTGATTTCCATGCGCCTCGTGACCGCCGCCTCCCTGGTTGCCCTCGTCGCCTGCGTCGACCAGCGGCCGCCGGTGAAGGCTGACCTCGAAAAGCCCTACGTGCTCAGCGTGAGCCCCGCCGGGACCGTGCCGACCGATGCGACCTTCCGGGTCCAGTTCTCCGAGCCCGTGAAGCAGACCAGCCTCTTCTGGGCGGACGCCGACGCCGGAGCGCCGCTGCCCGATGGCGTCGTCATCGCACCGGTGGCCTACCAGGCGGTTGACGAGACCGGCGCTCCGAAAGGGGCGCTCGACCCGGACAACGTCTCGAACATCGTCTCCGAGCTCAACAGTCCGCCCATCTCGGCGACGAGCCGTCCGCGCATCGTGGTGGCAACGGTCGAGCTTTCTGCCGACCGCACGGAGGTGATCATCACTCCGCAGGCTCCCCTGAAGGGCGACACCGACTACGTCGTCGTCGTCTCGAAGAAGGTCACCGACGACGCGAACAACCCGCTGATGAACAGCGAATCGCAGACGAACGAGACGCAGGTCTTCGAGTTCCGCACCGAGGCGCCGCCCGACACGGGCGCGCCGACGGCGAAGCTGCTCTCGCCCGCCCCCGGCGCCACCGGCATCGCGCTCGACACGCGAGAGGTGGTCGTCGAGTTCTCGGAGCCGATGGACAACAGCACCTTCGAGCGCAGCTCCGTGATGCTGATGGACGGCGAGACGCAGCAGGAGATCCGGCCCACCTCGACCCGGTGGGCGGAGAACCGGCTCACGCTGGTCCTCCCCGACGGTTTCGGGACCGATTGCGACGTCCTCTGCCCCGGTGTCTCCTACCGGCTCTACGTCGACCCGGCCGTGACCGATCTGGCGGGAAATCCTCTGGCGCCCGTCGATGCGGCCCAGCAGTTCACCGCGGCCGTCTGCGTCGATGATGCGCCCCCGACGCTCGGTACGCCCGACGTGCGCGAGAGCGACGTCTCCGCCCAGGTGACGTTCAAGAGCGACGAGCCAGTGACCGGCACCGTCAACTTCGAGTCGTGCAGCGGCCCCTGCCCGCCGTCTGTTCCGCTGCCGGCCGCGACCTGCGCGCCCGACATCTGCGCGCTGCCCACCGACGAGGTCGACTTCGCCTGCTCGTACGCCGTCCGGTTGACGGGCCTCAACCCGACCCAGACCTACAACGTCCGCATCCGTGTCTTCGATTCGGGAGGCCGCGCCGCGGTGAGTGAACCGTTGACCTTCCAGACCCTCGCGCCTCTGCCGAAGCTGGTGCTCAACGAGCTGTTCGCCGGTCCGAAGACCTCGACGTCCGGACCGATCACGGACGCCAATCAGGCCAAGTTCCTCGAGATCCAGAACGTCGGAAACATCGCCGTTGACCTGACGCCGACCGGCAGCGGCTCGACGCGCAAGGCGTGGTCGCTCGCCCGCTGCCCGACCCCGGACTGTGCCGGCTCGCTCACGAACGTCTGGCCGATGAAGCCCGTCGCGGGACCCTCGACGCTTGCGCCGGGCGCCTACGCGGTTGCCGCGGGCAACGCCTTCGATGCGACGCTGATGGGCGTGCCGGCCTCGGCGACCCTGCTCAAGAACGACGGCAGCTCGACGACCGTGCTGTCGAACGGCCTGACTTCGACGACCGCCTACGCCTACGCTCTCCTGAGCCCCGACGGCGCCATCATCTCGACCTACGGCGCGCACCTCGGCAAGCCGAACCTGTCGGCCACCACGGGCCGTTCGTTCGAGCGGAAGGTGGCGACCGACGACGACGTCGCGACGAACTGGAGCGTTTGCCAGAGTCCCGTGAGCGGCGCGACGGGCAATTACGCGACGCCGGGTTCACGCAACAGCAACTCGCCTTAGAGGGCCGACAATGACCGCCGAATACATTTGGAAACTCTGGCACGTGATCTCGGTCGGGCTCTTCTCGGGCGCGCTGCTCGCCATGCTGGCGCTGCAGGGGCTCGTGTCGAAGGCGGCCGCTGGAGAGGGGCGCACAGCCCTCGCGACGACGGCCGCGACGCTGGCGCGCACCGTCGTGATGCCGGTCATGTACCTCGCCTTCTTCTCGGGGCTCGCCTACTGGTTCTCGAAGGCCTCGCAGAACCCCATTTACTGGAAAGCGCCCTACATCCACGTCATGGCGACCTGCGGCTTCCTGTCGGTGGGCCTCGCGCAGGCATGGAAGGCGAACGCCCGCAAATACGCCGAGGCGCTGTCAGCCGGGCGTGCGGACGCAGGAGTGTTTCTCAAGAAGGGGACGACCTTCGTTGCGATCGCCTTCCTGCTCAACGTGGCGGCCTTCATCGTCGCCGTGTTCCGCGTGCCGGCGCCGCGCCTCTAGGGGCTTCCCACCATTCTGCGGCCTCACCATCGTCGTGGGTGGAGGGGCCATGTCGCCTTCGCCGCTTGCCGGTTCGCTCGTGTTGGCCGTGGTCGCTGAGGGCGCGGACGGAAGCTCGCTGGAGTGTCTTGCCATCGCCCTTCGCCGCCTCGGTCCGCGGTTGCACGTCGCGTCCCCGGAGGGGGCCCCGGTGACGGCATTCGGGGAGGGCGAACTCGACATCAATGTCGCTCTCGAGTCGGTGCATGCCCGCTACTACGACGCCCTCGTCGTCCCCGGTGAGGCGAGCGAGGCCTTCCGGCGTGACCCCGTTCTGGGGGCGCTCGCGAGGACGATGCTCGAGGAGGGACGGGTGGTGGCCACTTGGGGCGCGGGCGCTGCGCTGCTCGCCCAGCTGGGCATCGACGAGGCGCACGGCAACGTGCTGGTGGCGGTCGACCGCTTTCAGCTGGGCGAACTGGTGGAGCGTCTCGGGCGCGCAATCGCGGAGCGTCGGCGGGACGTGATCGACGAGCGCTCCGTCGAATCGTTCCCCGCGAGCGACGCACCCGGCGGCAGCGCTGTCACCTGAGCGGCCTCACCGTGCGGCGGCCCGCAGAATTTCGGGCGGTACCGGCGGCACGCGCTCGACGGGCGTCGACGGAGCGCGCTTCCCGAACCGCTCGGCCAGGTGGCCCGCGGCAATGTTCGCGCTCTCGAAGATGGTGAGCAGCCCCGAACCGGGATGGGTGCCGCCACCGACCCAGTGCAGGTTCTCGACGTCCTCGCTCTGTGAACGCGGCCGCAGCGGCCCCAGCTGCGTCCAGTTGTGAGAGAGGTTGAAGACGGCTCCCCGATGGACGAAGAACTCGTCGCGCCAGGTCTCGGCGGTGAAGACCTTCTGGAACTTGATGTGCTTCGTCAGGTCGGGCGCCCCCACGAGCCGCAGCCGGCCAATCACCATCTCCGTGTAACGGTTCAGCTGGCCCTTCCAGTCGACGGGATGCGCGGTGTTGGGGCAGGGCACCAGCACGTAGAGCGCCGAGTGTCCCTTGGGCGCGAACGACGGGTCCGTGACAGACGGATTCGCCAGATAAAACGGCGGATCCTCGCGATCGAGGTCCTGATCCTCGAGGCGCAGCGGCGACGTGTCGGTGACATGCTTCGAGAGGTAGATCTCGTGGTGCCGCAGTTCGTCCAACGGCCGATCGATGCCCAGGTAGAGCATGAAGGTCGAGCACGAGTAGCGCAGCTTCTCGATCTTCTGGTCGGTCCAGCGCGTGCGGTGCTGCTGCGGAATCAGGTTCTTCGCGGCATGGGCGAAGTCGGCGTTCACCACCACCGCGTCGGCGGAGAGCCGCTCGCCGCCGGCGAGCACGACGCCCTTCGCCTTGCCACCCACGATCTCGATCCGCTCGACCTTGGCATTCAGACGAACCTTGCCGCCAAGATCGGTGAAACAGCGCGCGAGGCCGTCCGCAAGGGCCCGGAATCCGCCCATCGGGTGCCACAGGCCGAACGCGAACTCGAGGTAGGGGATCACGCTGAAGACGCTGGAGCAGTTCGTCGGATGGAGGCCCAGGTACTTCGACGGATAGGCGAGCGCATAGGTCAGCCGGTCGTCACCGAACGCCTCGTCAAGGTGCGTCGCCAGCGTCTGCCACGGCTTGTACGGCAGCGTCGACGTGAGTCGCAGGGGATTGAAGTAGTCCGGGATGCTGTCGGCCGGATAGGCGATGAACTTCTCCCACGCGAGCCGGTACTTCTCGTGGTGCGCGGTCAGCCAGCGGTCGAAGTTCGCGGGCTGCTGCGCGCCGAATTTGGCCATTTCCTCGGCCATTTTCGCGCGATCGGTGCTGGTCTCGATGCTGGTGCGGTCCCAGAAAGTGATGCGGGTGTTCGGCTCCACCTTCCTCAGCTCGACGTAGTCCGACAGCTTCCTGCCGGCGCGCGACACGATGCCTTCGAGCACCTGGGGGACCTGCAGAATCGTCGGACCGGTGTCGAACGTGTAGGTGCCGTCGGTGACGACCCCCATGCGGCCGCCGACGCGATCCTTCGCCTCGAGCAGCGTGACGTCGAAGCCGAGACCGGCAAGCGAGATGGCGCTGGTGAGCCCGCCGGGGCCGGCGCCGACGACGATGACATGGGGCATGGGACGTCCTCCTGAATGCTCGGGAAAGAGATGCCGATGCGGCCGTTTCGTCTCTCGGCGGTGCGCGTCGCGGAGCCGGTCATAGTCCGGTGACGGGGGAGCCGCAAGGCAGGGACTCGCGCGGCAGCCGCTGCTGTTCTAGGTTTTGCGCGCACCCGAACCCCAGCTCGAGGGAGCCTGCCGAATGGGCCTTCTGTCCGACGTGATCGCCGACCCCAGCCGCCGAAACGCCGTCGTGCGCGACGCCGAAGCCCTGCTCGATGCCGAGGTGGCGGAAAAGGGCGGCATCTCCGGCATCGCCATCAAGGCGGCCTTCGCGATGATCAAGGCGATCAAGCCGGGGGCCATCGGAGAGGCCTGCGAGGGGCTTCTGCCCGACTTCGCCGCGGTGCTCGACCCCGTGCTTGCGAAGCGACCCGAGGGGCAGCCGATCGCCGCGTTCGTCACGACGAACGAGTCGCTCTTCGTCAATGCGCTCCTGGGCGTGACCGACCGGCGCGCCGAGAAGACCACGCACCAGACGCTGCTCAAGGCCTACACGAAGCTGCGTCCCACGGCGGAGAAGCAGGTGGCGGCAGGGCTTCCGCGGCTCGGGCGGCTCATCGAGAAGCACGCCGCAGCTCTCGCCAAGGCGTCGTGAACATCCAACGACGGCGACGCAGCATCAGCGCCGCGAGCGCTGCGAACGGAACAGGAACGCTTTCGCATCCCGAGGCGCTCTTTGGCGTGGGTGGCGGTCGCGCAGGCTCGCTCGGCATGTTCGCGGCGACCACCGCGAGCGAGAGACCGACGCTGCTCTCGGGACATGCGACGGCCTTGCCCGAGGGTGTCAGCAGCGTGAAGTGTTCGGTCAGGTCGAGCTCGTCCTGGCCGGCGGCGATGGGGAACGTCATCACCACCGTCTCGCCGGGGGCGACGTCGCGGTCCAGCACGGCGGCGGTGTCGTAGGCGGGCCAGCCGCTCCGGGGCGCGATGCTGCTGCCTCGGCCGTGGGTCGTCTCGTCGGCGCGCAGCACCAGCTCTCGCGCCTTCCAGGTCGCGGTGCCGTCGTTTCGGAAGGCCACCCATGCCGTCTCGCGGCTGCCGCACGCCATGGCGCGCGGGAACGAGGCGTCCACCACCGACGCGGCATAGCGCGGCGGCTGCTCGCCCATCTGGCGCGGCGATCCCTCGTCGGCCGTTCCGTCGCAGTCGTTGTCGAGGTCGTCACACCGTTCGGGTGAGGGCTCCACGAGTGCCGTGCATGCAAGGCAACCACCGACGCAGCGTTGACGCCCGTCGGCGCAGACGCCCGGCCGACCCGTGTCGCAGGCCGGTGGTCCGGCGGGATCGGGACCAGAACAGGCGCTGAACTCCTCCCACCGACACGAGCCGTTGCACCGGCGTGCCTGCGTGCCGCAGTCGCAGCACGAGCGCGAATCGAGCTGTCCGGGGCTGCACTCGCCCTCTCCGCTGCAGCCGCTCCAGCCGCCCCAGCGTCCGCTCGAATCGCAGCCGCGGCTCTGCGTCCCACAGTTGCCGCAGCCCTGCGTCTGCCAGTCGCCGGGTCTGCACTCGCCGTAGCCGGGCCGCGCGATGAAGCCGCCGTCGTACCAGCAGGGCCAGTAGTTCCAGCCGCGCACGCCGCCGGGATAGTTTCCGCAGCTCTGCTCTTCGACGTGCACCGTGCCGTTGGCGTTGATGCCGGTCGTCCACGCGACGTGGCCGTACTCCCCCGAGACGCGGTTCGCGATCGTGCCGCCCGCAGGGTCGCCGCAGCCGCGCACCCAGTAGCCTCGCGCCGACGCGTTGCCGCGCCACTGGTTCGCGTTGCCCCAGTTGCCCGTGCCGACGCCCCAGTTGCAACACATCGCGTGCCACGCGTACCAGGTGCAGTTCCCATCGTTGTCGCAGCACGGGTAGGGGTTGTTGGCGCCGCAGGGGCAGGTGTCGGAACGTCCGCCGCACGAATAGACGGCCGCCGCCGGCCGGGGCACCAGCCCCGTGACGACAAGCGTGAGACAGGCGACGAGGACCCTCATCGCCCCGCCTTGCGGAACGAAAGGCTTGCGAGCACCCGCTCGTAAACAGCCACCGCGCGCTCCGACTCCCCGTTCACGCACGTCACCCGAACGATGCGACGCCCGGTGGCGAAGAGCGTGGAGACCCGCGCATACGAACCGGGTGCCGACGGCTGTTCCACGACCAGCGCCGGCCTCTTCTGTGCGCCGACGGTGCGGCCCCTCCGGACCGCAGCGTTGAGCGTCATGAAACCGAAGTGGCGGTCGAAGAAGGCGTCGAGGCCGAGTTGCTCGCGGTCGTCGAACAGCTCGATGGAGACCTCCTCGATGCCGTCGGGTCCGGAGACGGTGTAGGCGTCGGTCACCCGCTCGGCTGGCAGATCGGGTCCGAAATGCCTCGTTTCGAAGCGAAACGCGTGCATCGGAACGTCGACCGAGAGGCCCGTCGCGTCGTCGGAGATCGTTCGGAAGGTCTGGCCGTCCCACGGCGGCGACAGCTCGCCCGGCGTGGGGCCGAAGTCACGCGCCAGCACAGCGATCGGCAGGCAAAGAACCAGAATCAGCAGAAGCCGCGTCATCAGGGCCCGAGCATAGGACCGCTTCACCCCGCCGTCACGGCTCTCAGGCCGGCACCTGCAGGATGAAGCACTTCAGGTACTCGGTCTCGGGCAGGCCCAGCATGACCGGATGGTCACGTCCCGCGCCGCGCCGCTCGAGCAGCTGCACCGGCCGCTGCGCGTCTGCGGCGGCCTCCAGCAGCATCGCCTCGAACGCCTGCGGGGTGACGCGCCCACTGCACGAGCAGGAGATGAGATACCCGCCCGGCCGCAGGATCTTGAGCGCCCGCAGGTTCAGCTCGCGATAGGCCCGCAGCGCGGTCTCGAGCCCCTCCTTGCGCTTCGCGAAGCCCGGCGGGTCGATGACGATGGTGTCGAAGCGGCGGCCCTCCCGGTCGTACGAGTGCAGCGCATCGAACGCATTTTCGGCCCGCGCCGTGAAGTTCGTCAGGCCGTTGAGCGCCGCGTTGTTGTTCGCGTGATCGACCGCGGACTGATCCTGATCGAGCGCGAGGACGCTCGTCGCCCGGCGCGCCATCGCGAGGGCGAAACCGCCGTGGTAGGTGAACGTGTCCAGCGCCTCTCCGAACGCGATTTCGCCAGCGCGCACGTGGTTTTCCTGCTGGTCGAGGAAGGCGCCGGTCTTCTTCTCGCGCAGGAGATCGATCTCGAAGAGGTTCTCGCCCTCGTGGTACCGGCAGACGGGATCGGTGCCGTGGACGAGCGTCGTCTCTCGCGAGAGGCCCTCGAACTCGCGTCCGCCGGTGTCGTTGCGCAGCGCCATCACGCGCGGCGAAAGCACCTTCACGAGCGCGGCGAGCAGCAGCTCCCGGTGCCGCTCGGCGCCTTCGGAGAGCAGCTGCACGCCGAGCCCGTCGCCGTAACGATCGGCGAAGAGCCCGGGCAGGAGGTCCGCCTCGCCGTGCACCGCGCGAAACGCATCGGCCTTCGGGAAGAGCCTGCGACGACGCTCGACCGCCTGTGCGATGCGCCGCTCGAAGAAGGCCGCATCGACGCGCACCTCCTCACGAGAAAGCAGCCGCAGCGCGATGGGACTCTTCGCGCCCCAGAAGGCGATGCCGTGGAACTGCCCCTTCTCGTCGACGAGCCGCACGACCTCGCCGCCCTCGGCTCGAGGCGGCGTCAGGACGTCGGGCCGCTGCACCCACGGATGGCCGGCGCGCAGCTTTTTCGCGGCGCGGAGGCTGATGGTGCAGGTCGGCAGCGACATACGAAAACTCCCATCCGGAAAGAGCCGCGACGCTTAGCACGAAACGCCGGGTTTGCTTGACGCTCGGTGGAGCGGCTCCTATGTTCCGCGTCCCTTTTTCCACGGAGTTTTCGACATGGCCATCCGCTTCGCGATCAACGGTTTCGGGCGCATCGGGCGCTGCATCCTGCGCGCCGCGATCCTCCGCAACGAGGCGCTCGACATCGCCCTCATCAACGACCTGGACTCGCCCGAGACGCTGGCCCACCTGCTCCAGTACGACTCGGTCCACGGCACCTTCCCGCACCGCGTCACCGTGAGCGAGGGCCACATCGAGGTCGCCGGCCGGAAGATCCGCGTCACCGCCGAGAAGGACCCGTCGAAGCTGCCCCACAAGGAGCTGGGCATCGACGTCGTCCTCGAGTGCACGGGCCACTTCACCGACCGCGAGAAGGCCGCCCTGCACCTCGCGGCCGGCGCGAAGCGCGTGCTGATCAGCGCCCCCGCGAAGGGGCAGGACCTGACCATCGCGTTTGGCATCAACGAGGCGAAGTACGACCCGTCGAAGCACTTCATCATCTCGAACGCATCGTGCACCACGAACTGCCTCTCGCCGGTCGCGAAGGTGCTGATGGAGAGTTTCGGCATCGAGCACGGCCTGATGACGACCATCCACAGCTACACCAACGACCAGCGCATCCTCGACCTGCCGCACAAGGACCTGCGCCGGGCCCGTGCCGCGGCGCTCAGCATGATCCCGACCTCCACCGGCGCGGCGAAGGCCGTGGCCGAAGTGCTGCCGGAGCTGAAGGGCAAGCTGCACGGCCTCGCGGTGCGCGTGCCGACCCCGAACGTCAGCCTCGTCGACCTCACCGTGACGCTCTCGAAGGCCGCCACCGTCGAGCAGATCAACGCGGCGTTCAAGACCGCCGCGGAAGGCGCGCTCAAGGGCGTGCTGCAGTACGACACCGCCCAGACGGTCAGCATCGACTACAACGGCAACCCGCACTCGGCCATCTTCGACGCGACCAACACGCAGGTCATCGGCGAGCGCATGGCCAAGGTCTTCGCCTGGTACGACAACGAGTGGGGCTTCTCGAACCGGATGATCGACACGGCAAAGCTCCTCGCCACCAAGGCCTAGTCGAACCGTCGTCAGTGTCGTGAGCTCGAGCGGGGGCGGGCGGGTGCCCGCCCTTCGCACTTCCAAGGAGAAACAAGAATGATTCGCTACATCGACGGCATGGACCTCGAGAACAAGCGCGTGCTGATGCGCGTCGACTTCAACGTGCCGCTCGGCAAGCAGGGCGAGGTCACCGACGACGCCCGCATCGTCGCCGCGCTGCCGACCATCCGCTGGGCGCTCGACCACAAGGCGCGCCTCATTCTCGCGACGCACCTCGGACGCCCGGACGGGAAGCCCGACCCGAAGTACTCGGTCGAACCGGCCGCCGCGCGCCTCTCGCAGCTGCTCGGCCGCGACGTCATCCTCGCCGACGACTGCATCGGCGACGGCGTCCTGAAGATGGCGAACGACCTGCTCCCCGGGCAGATCCTGATGCTCGAGAACGTCCGCTTCCACGCCGAGGAGGAGGCGAACGACGAGTCGTTCTCGCGCCAGCTGGCGCAGCTCGCCGACGTCTACGTCAACGACGCCTTCGGCACCGCGCACCGCGCCCACGCCTCGACCGCCGGCATCGCGAGGCACGTGAAAGAGAAGGGCGCCGGCTTCCTCATGAAGAAGGAGGTCGAGTACCTCCAGCCGCTCCTCGGCAAGCCCGCGCGCCCCTACGTCGCGATCCTCGGCGGCGCCAAGGTCAGCGACAAAATCAAGGTGATCGATTCGCTGCTGCAGCGGGTCGACGCGCTCCTCATCGGCGGTGCCATGGCCTACACCTTCCTCGCCGCGAAGGGCATCTCCACCGGCAAGAGCCGCGTGGAGTCCGACAAGGTCGCCCTCGCGAAGAGCCTGCTCGACAAGGCCGCCCAGCGCGGCGTCGAAGTGCTGCTGCCCGTCGACCACGTCGCGGCCGAAGATCTCTCCGGCAAGGGCGCGAAGGTCGTCAACGGCGCGGAGGTTCCCGACGGCCTGATGGGCCTCGACATCGGCCCGCGCACGCTCGGCGCCTCCGTCCGCGAGATCGAGCGTGCGAAGACCGTCTTCTGGAACGGCCCCGTCGGCCTCTTCGAGACCACCGAGTTCGCGGCCGGCACCATGGGCATCGCCAAGGCCCTCGCCGAGGCGAAGGGCGCGCTCACCGTCGTCGGCGGCGGCGACAGCGCGGCGGCCATGGCCAAGGCCGGCCTCGTCGACGAGGTCAGCCACGTCTCCACCGGCGGCGGCGCCAGCCTCGAACTCATCGAAGGCCGCGTCCTGCCCGGCGTCGCGGCGCTCGACGTTTAATTCGATCCTCAGAACTCATTTCGATGGAGTACGGCATGCGCAAGGCGTTCATCTGCGGCAACTGGAAGATGCACAAGACGACGAGCGAGACGATCGCGCTCATCCGCGAACTGCGGGCGAAGCTGAACGAGAGCGCGTCGGTCGAGGTGGGCATCGCTCCCCCGACCACCGCGCTGGCCGCGGCGAAACAGGCGCTCGTCGGCTCGCACCTCCGCCTCTCGGGCCAGAACGGCCACTGGGACAAGCAGGGCGCCTTCACGGGTGAGGTCAGCGCCGCGATGCTCAAGGACGTCGGCTGCGACGCCGTCATCCTGGGCCACTCGGAACGCCGCCAGCTCTTCGGCGAGACCGACGCGCTGGTGAACAAGCGCGCCCGCGCCGCGCTGGACGAGGGGCTCACCCCCATCGTCTGCATCGGCGAGACGCTCTCCGAACGCGAGGGCGGCAAGACGCTCGAAGTGGTTTCGCGCCAGGTGCGCGCCTGCCTCGCCGGCTTCTCGGGGACCGACATCGCGAACACCGTTCTGGCCTACGAGCCGGTCTGGGCCATCGGCACCGGCAAGGTCGCCACCACCGCGCAGGTGCAGGAGGTCCACCAGGCGATCCGAGCGCTGCTCGCCGAGCTGGGCGGAAAGCCCGCGGCCGACAAGTGCCGCATCCAGTACGGCGGCAGCGTGAAGCCGGACAACGCGGCCGAGATCCTGGCCCTCCCCGACGTCGACGGCGCGCTCGTGGGCGGCGCCAGCCTCAAGGCCGACGACTTCGCGAAGATCGTCGCCGCCGCGAAGCGCCGGTAGGGGTTGCCGTTCCGGAATGGCCGCCAGCGCGGGGCCGTTTTTTCTTTTCACACGCCCCCGGCTGCGATAGACGCTCCGGCCCCGTCGTCCGTCGACGGGCACTCTTCGAAAGCTGGTCCAGCAACATGCAGACGGTCCTTCAGATCATCCACATCGGCGTCAGCTTCTTCATGATCCTCGTGATCCTGCTGCAGGCCGGCAAGAGCGGCGGCATGGGCGGCCTCTCGGGCAGCGCCGGCTCCGCCTTCGGCGCCCGCGGTTCGCAGACCGTGCTGGGCAAGGTCACCGCCTGGTGCGCCGCCATCTTCATGGTGACGAGCCTCGGCCTCTCGTACATCTCTTCGAAGAGCGAGTCGCTCATGAAGAACCGGGCCATCAAGCCGTCCGCGGCCGCGACCACCGAGGCGCCCAAGGCCGACGCGGCCCCCGACGCCGAAGCTCCGGCCGCTCCGGCCGAGGCGCCCGCCGCCCCGTCCGAGGCGCCCGCCCAGCAGCAGTAGCGCACGATTTTAGTTGCTTCCCCGCGCCGCCTGAGAGATAAGGCGCGCCACCACCGCGATGCACCATGCGCGGCGGACACAGCAAGGAAAAGACAGACAAGACCCTTCGCCCAGGTGGTGGAATTGGTAGACACACTATCTTGAGGGGGTAGCGCCTCACGGCATGCGAGTTCGAGTCTCGCCCTGGGCACCAATCGACGAAAGGGCCGGTTCCAAACGGAGCCGGCCCTTCGTCGTTTCTCCCGCCCCTCTCCCGCCGAAGGCCGTCAGACCACCTTCTTCTGCGCCTCGACGTACTGCAGCCGCAGGTCGTACAGCAGCGCATCCAGCAGCTTCTGCTCCTCGTCCGTCAGGTTCCCGCGCGTCTTCTCGCGCAGCAGGCCCACGATGTCGATGGTCTGCCGCGCCATGACCAGGTTCAGCTCCGCCGGCTCGCCCGACGGGTCCGGCGTCGCGCCCATCTGGATGAAGGCCGTCGAGGCCAGTCCCAGGATGAAGGTGGAGAAGTCGACCGGCGGTGGGGGCGTGCTCGTCGTTCCGTGCGTCGTCATGGCTGCTCCTCGGTTGGGATGGGGCTCATATGACGAGGCCCCGCGCTGCCCTGAAGCTGCACGAGGCCCCGAAGATTCTCAAGGATGCCGGGCTTACTCCGGGCGGCCGGTGTCGAGGTCCGGCTGCATCGTCTCGATGGAGAGCGCCTGGTCCGACAGGTCCGGCAGCGACTTCAGGTGCTTCTCGACGTCCTTCTCGGTCAGGACGCCCCGCGCGAGGTAGCGGTCGATGGTGCGCTTGTCGAGGTGCTTCATTTCGAACTCGTTCGCCATGACGACTCCCGGCTTCGGCCCGGAGGGGCCGTGTCTAAAAGGGCGCGAAGGATAGCGGGGCAGGCGGCGTGCGTCAATCTCCGCTGTTCTCAAAGATCGGCAGGAAACCGGCGCAGCGGCGGGCCTCGACTGTTGAAAAAGCCTGAGTTTCAGCGCCTTCGCGACAAACGGGATCGGCAGCAACATCGGCAGATCGAACGTCCGGTTGCCCCTCACCGTGCGGCCATTCGCTCGCCTCGGTAGCGCTCCGGGCCGCGACTTGCTCGATCGGGTCGCCTTCACGCAAGCCGTACGAGACCTGTTGGGACGGGCCGTCGATGTCGTGACCGAGTCCGGACTCTCGCCGTTCCTCCGCGAGCGCATCCTTTCCGAGGCGCGGACGCTGTGAGTTCCCGCGAGCCGCTGTTGACCTGCCCCCGATCGTTAGGCCACGGATAGCGTGAGTCCGGAAGTGACCTTTGCAGCGAACTCGACAGGGGTCAAACCGTCGAGCGAGCTGTGCGGTCGGTGGTGGTTGTAGTCGTAGTTCCAGGCGCCAATGATCTTCGCCGCATCGGGGACGCTGGTGAACCAGTGCATGTTGAGGCACTCGTCGCGGAAGTGGCCGTTGAAGCTCTCCACGTAGGCGTTCTCGACCGGCTTGCCGGGGCGGATGAAGTGAAGTTTCACTCCGACGCTGTATGCCCACGCGTCCATCGCCTTGCAGACGAATTCGGGACCGTTGTCGCTGACGATCGTGTCGGGCTTGCCTCGGATCGTGGCCAGCAAGTCGAGTTCGCGGGCGACGCGTGCGCCGCCGATCGACGTCGCGACGACGGAAGCCAATGACTCGCGGGTGAATTCGTCGACGACGTTGAACACGCGGAAACGCCGTCCATTGACGGTGGCATCGGAAACGAAGTCCATTGACCATCGTTCGTTGGGACGCGTCGGAGCCACGCGGACGAGCCTTGGGGCGCTTGCGATACGCTTGCGACGCTTCCTGCGCAGGGCGAGGCCTTCGTCGCGGTAGAGCCGGTGGACGCGCTTGTGATTCACCGCAAAGCCCTCCCTGCCCAGCATCTGATGCAGCCTTCGGTATCCGAACCGCGGTCGTTCAGCCGCCAGCGCCTTGAGCCGCTCGACGAGCCTTGGCTGCTCGCGCCGACGGCTGCGGTAGAGCACGCTCGAACGCGCGAAGCCCAGCGCCCGACACCATCGGCGCTGGCTGCATTCGAACTCGGCTTGGAGCTAGCGGGCGACTCGCCGCTTGGCCGCCGGCGAGGTCATTCGTTTTGAGAGCGCCGACCTCAGCATCTGGACGTCGAGGAGCTGCTCGGCCACCAGCAACTTCAGCTTGTGGTTCTCCTCCTCGAGCGCCTTCAGCCGCTTCGCGTCGCTCACATCCATGCCGCCAAACTTCGCTTTCCAGCGGTAGAACGTCTGCTCCGTCACGCCCAGCCGACGGCATACCTCCGTGGCCTTGGCTCCGACCTCGACTTCCTTCAGCGCCTTGATGATCTGCTCTTCGGTGAACTGGCTCTTTCGGAGCATCTGTCCTCCTTCGCACGGGAGGACTCACTCTTCAACCGGTCCAGCTTTCGGGGAGCAGGTCAGCTCGGAGCGGCCCCGAGAGACAACGCCGGCGCTCACAGCCTCGCGTGACTGAGGCCGTCCGGACCGAACGCCTCGTGACGCTAACCGGCCGCGCTTCTGTGGCTCCCGCCGTCGGTCCGCTTCCGGCGAAGGAACGCGCCGAGCATCAACCAGAGCGCGGTCGAGGAGACGTCGCCGGTTGTGCATCCGCAGCCCGTGCTTCCCTCGGCGGTGATGGCGCCCGAGCCTGCGTCAGCGCGAACCTCGGTGCCCGCGTCGGTCGTGCCGGTGCTGCCCGAATCGCTGGGGCCGGCATCGGGCGGTGTGCTGCCCGCATCGGGCTGCGAAGCGCCGCCGTCATCGTCGGCGGATCCTGCGTCGGGCGTGGAGGTTCCCGCATCGACGGCTCCCGCATCGGGCGTGGAGGTTCCTGCATCGACGGAGCCCGCATCGGGCGTGGAGGTTCCTGCATCGACGGAGCCCGCATCGGGCGTGGAGGTTCCCGCATCGACGGAGCCCGCGTCGGGCGTGGAGGTTCCCGCATCGACTTCGCCTGCGTCCGGAGATGGCGTGCCTGCGTCGTCCGGGAGGCCTGCGTCGGGCGTGGAGGTTCCCGCATCGACGGAGCCCGCATCGGGCGTGGAGGTTCCAGCGTCGACTTCGCCAGCGTCTGGAGAGGGCGTGCCTGCGTCGTCCGGGAAGCCTGCGTCGGGGGGGAGCGAGGTGTCGGTGTCGCCCTCGTCGCCGATGGTCGTTGGCGAGCAGGGATCGCCGAGGCCGTCGTTGTCTGCGTCGGCCTGATCGGCGTTGTCGATCTCCGGGCAATTGTCCCCTGCGTTGGCGATGCCGTCGCCGTCCCGATCGTCGTCGCAGGCGTCGCCCATGCCGTCGTAGTCGAGGTCGTCCTGCAGCGGATCCGCGACCTCCGGGCAGAGGTCGTTCTCGTCGTCGACGCCGTCGCCGTCGCGATCGGGGTCGCAGCTGTCGCCGGCGCCGTCGCCGTCGATGTCTTCCTGAAGGGCGTTGGTCGCCTCCGGGCAGTTGTCCGTGGCGTCGGCCACGCCGTCCGCGTCGTCGTCGTCGTCGCAGACGTCGCCGGTGCCGTCGCCGTCGAGGTCGTCCTGATTCGGGTCGGCGTTGAGGGGACAGATGTCGGCCGAGTCGTCAACCTGGTCGCCGTCATCGTCACTGTCGCAGGCGTCACCGCCCATGGTCGGGTCCTGCGGATCGTAGGCGATGCCGGAGGCGTCTCCGTCGAGGTCGGCCTGTGCGGGGTTGCTCTCAAGAGGGCAGTTGTCGGCCGTGTCCGGGCGGCCGTCGCCGTCGTCGTCGGGGTCGCAGGCGTCGCCGGTGCGGTCGCCGTCGGTGTCGGTCTGTTCCGGGTCGCTGACCAAGGGGCAGAGGTCGGCGACATCGTCGATGCCGTCGCCGTCGACGTCTTCGTCGCACGCGTCGCCTACGCCGTCGCCGTCCGTGTCGGCCTGCGCGGCGTTCTCGATGGACGGGCAGTTGTCGGGGGCCTCGTTGGACACGCCGTCGCCGTCGACGTCCGGGTCGCAGGCGTCGCCAGAGCCATCGACATCCATGTCGGCTTGCTCGGGGTTCGGGATTTCGGCGCAGTTGTCGACCAGGTCGTTGAAGCCGTCGTCGTCGGCGTCGGTCTCGCACGCGTCGCCGCTGCCGTTGCGGTCGGTGTCGAGCTGGTCGTCGTTGGGAACGTAGGGGCAGTTGTCGGCGCCGTTGGCGACGCCATCGTCATCGATGTCGGCGTCACACCGATCTCCCACGCCGTCGTAGTCGGCGTCCTCCTGACCAGCGTTGGTGACGAGCGGGCAGTTGTCGTCGGGGACGTCCACGCCGTCGTGGTCGAGGTCGAGGTCGTTCTGCGGATCGCAGGCGTCGCCGATGCCGTCGTTGTCGCGGTCGTCTTGATCCGCATTCGCGATGAGCGGGCAGTTGTCGCGTGCATCGGCGACCGTGTCGTTGTCGTCGTCGGTGTCGCAGACGTTGCCTTGGCCGTCACGGTCGCTGTCGAGCTGGTCCCTGTTGCGGACGTCGGGGCAGTTGTCGGAGGCGTTGGCGACGGTGTCGCCGTCCTTGTCGGCGTCGCATGCGTCGCCGATGCGGTCGCCGTCGAGGTCAGCCTGGCCTGGGTTGGCGATGCGATCGCAGTTGTCGGCGGGGTTCGAGACCCGGTCGCCGTCGATGTCCGGGTCGCACGCATCGCCGCTGCCGTCGCTGTCGAGGTCGTTCTGTCCCGGGTTGGCATCGGTCGGGCAGTTGTCGCGCGGGTCGAGGACACCGTCGTTGTCATCGTCGGTGTCGCAGGCGTCGCCGAGGCCGTCGGCGTCGGTGTCGCGCTGGCCCGCGTTGCCGACCACGGGGCAGTTGTCGCGCGGGTCGAGGACGCCGTCGTTGTCGTCGTCGGGGTCGCAGGCGTCGCCCTGTCCATCGCCGTCGTTGTTGGCCTGAGTCCGATTCACGACGAAGGGGCAGTTGTCGACCGCGTCGGCCACCCCGTCGCTGTCCGCGTCGGTGATCTCCGGGACGATGTTCGCCCTTCGGCGCGGGACGTAGGTGGTCCCCGAGATGTTCAGCTCGCGGTTCAGGCACTCCCAGGTGCAGCTGGCGCACTCGTAGGTCCAGAGCCGGTTCCACGCGTTCCAGTGGTCGTAGAGCACGATGTGGCCGCCCGACGAGGTCCGGTAGACGAAGGCATCGCCCTGCTGCACGTCCATGGGTGAGGCAAGGGCGGTGAAGTCCGGGTGGCTCGCCGAGATGTAGATGCCCGTGTAGTAGCTCGAACACCGCACAGGCAGATCGGCGCTGGGGGCCGGCAGCATCCAGACCTTGCTGACGAAGCCGGAACAGTCCGCTCCGTAGGCGCCGGTGTGGTTGCAGCCATTCGCGTTGCAGCTCGTTCCGTTGCAGGAGCCCTTCTGCTGGCCGTCCGCGCGGAAGGTGTTGTGGCCGTACCAGTACGAGTAGCCCATGCCCTTCGAGGCGCGCCACATGATCTCGCTGCGGCGCATGGGGGCGCCGGCGGCATCGGCGGGGCTCGGCCGGAGAAGCAGGAGTGTCCCGACAAGCAGGGCGATTCGTGCGAGCCGGATCATGGCAGCCTCCGCAGCGCCGCACCCTGCGGCTCGCAGGTCAGCACGCGCACCACGCCGTCGTCACCCATCCGCAGCGACCGGTGCTGCACGTCCGGCAGCGCGTCGGGTCGCCACCGCTTGCGCCACCGCTCCCGGCCTTCCCAATCCAGGGCCACCGCCATCAGCTCCTCGCGTGTTCCTGCAGGAGCGCCTCGTTCGGGCAGGAGGTTCGCGGCGACCACGATTTGCCGGCCGTCGTGCTCCAGGCCCGCGAGGCTCCAGATCGGCAGCGGAAAGCGGACGTCCAGCGTGGTCGGTTTTCCCGCATCGTCCCAGAGTTCCAGCGTCACCTGTCGGCGGCTGCGTTGGTCCACGACGGCGCGCGCGCGGGCCTTCGAGCGCGGGGCGGGGAGACCGGGGCGGGACAGTCCACGCACCACCGGCGAGCCATCGGGCCGGGCCACCAGCACGGCGTGATCGCGGTCGTACTCGACCCAGTAGCCGTCGACGGAGCGCGCGAGCGCCGTGATGCCTCCAGGCAGAGGCACCTCCTCACCGAGGACGCTCATCGAGGCCGTTACTTTCCCCGAGGAGTCGATGAACTCGAGGGCGGCGCGCTTGCGATCGAGCAGCGCCCAGCCTGTTCCCCAAGGCGCAAGGTCGATGATCGTCGCGCTCTGGATGGGCACCGCCCGCGGCCCGCCCGCGCCGACGGTGACGAGCCGCCCGTTGATCTGATCGAGGACCGTCACTTCGCCTGTTTCGCTGGCAGTGAACGAGGCGGGACATTCCGGCGAGCTCTCGTTCGCCTCCAGGCGGCCCAGCGCTTCGGGACCGCTGCCCCAGGTGAACCGCCTCTCCGGGACCGGCGCTGTCTCGGCGCGCACCGGAGCGCGGCCGCGACCGTCGGGCGGCCGCCGGACGGCCTCTGCGTCGGGAATTCTGAGGAGCGTCAGAGCGAGTGCGAATGTCCAGATGCGCCGACAGACGAGTGTCATTTGAGGCTCCCGGAATCGGTTCAGCGTACCGGGATGAGTCGAGGCAGACAATCGTCCACTCGCGGGGTTCGGGCGTACGATGCGCTGCATGACACTCTGGCGCGGTCTGTACGGCATTGCCGGCCCTCTCGACGGCCTCGACGGCGCAGCGGAGACCTTCGCTGCGGCGCAGGTGCTTCTTGCTGCGGGCGCACGGATCATCCAGCTGCGCGACAAGCAGTGCAGCGGCCGCGAGCTGGTGGCGCGTGCGCGTGCGCTCGCCGCGATGTGCCGCGAGGCGGGGGCGAAGCTCGTCGTCAACGATCGGCTCGACGTGGCGCTCATCGCGGGGGCCGACGGCGTCCACGTGGGGCAGGACGATCTGCCCGTCGAGGCCGTGCGGAGCGCATTGCAGGCGGCCGGGCGCGATCCGGGCGGATTCATCATCGGCCTCTCGACGCACGACGATCGCGAGGTGCGCGAGGCGGTCTCGATGGGCGTCTCGTACATCGGCTTCGGACCGATCTACGGCACCGCAACGAAGAGCGATGCGTTGTCGGCGCGTGGAACGGATGCGCTGCAGCGTGCGGTGCAGGCGGCGCGAGGCGTTCCGGTGGTCGCCATCGGAGGCCTCACGCTCGATCGCGCAGACGACGTTGCCTCCGCTGGTGCGTCGATGGCTGCGGTCATCGCGGACATCCACCGCGCGCCGGAGCCCGTCGCACGGGCCTCGGCGTGGCAGCGGCGCTTCGGCGGAGCCTGACGTCCGGCGATGGTCGTGCACATCGTCCAGCGGGGAGGGGACGCATGCGCGCGATGGGGTTCCTGCTCGGGTTGGTGCTGTCGGGCTGCGCGGTTCCCTCGCCGGTGGGCGTCTACCGGATGCCGCTTCAAACCGGTCCTCGCGAGGTGCGCTTGGGCACCGTCGTGGCCCACATGGAGAGCACGGTTCTCGTCCTGTGGGACGCGTCGACCGGCGAGGAGATCGGCCGGGCGCCAACGCGGCGGCGCTGGGACGGGCGTCCCGAGCCGTTCGAGCTGCGCGACGAACCGTTCCCCGTCTCCGTCTATCTGCGCGACGGAGTGCTCGAGGACGCCATTGAGCGGCCCTGGCCGACGGTGCCGATGCAGCCGCTCGTCGCGGGTGCGGCGGTGCTGGAGCACGTCACGCTCGCGTCCGAGGGCCAGACGGCGCCGGTCTGGCTGGTCGAGGGCAACCTCTTCGCCGAGCAGGCCTCCGAACAGCCGGCGTCCGATGCGTTCGCCCCGTCGCTCTCGGTGCTGACGGGCTTCACGGGGTCGGGCATCAACCTGCCCAAGTACCCGCTCACGGCCTCGACGTGGCGTGACGCGGTCTCGACGGCGATCCCCCCCGATGCGACCCACGAGGTCTCCTGCGCCGCGCCGCTCGTCGGCACCTACAGGGCCACCGGGCCGGAGCGGGTCTCGACGCCGGCGGGGACGTTCGATGCGGTGCGGATCGTCGAGTATCTCGACAGCTGTCTGCAGGGCGATCCCGCGTCGGTCCGCGTGCAGGTTCTCGAGCGGTGGTTCTCTGCGGGTGTGGGTCCTGTTCGCATGCGTTATCAGGGCGCGGACGGGCTCTGGCACGACTACCTGCTCACCGAGACCAACGCGGCGCAGTCGGGCGGCGCGCTGTGGCCGCTCGAGACGGGGCTTCACTGGCGGTTCAACCTTCATGATGCGGCGGGCGCGCTGGTGAGGAGCGAGAAGGTGGAGGTGCTGGCACGACAGCGCATCGAGGCGCCGTGAGTCCTCGCGCGTGGGCGGCATCTGTCCTACCGTCGACGGCCTTTCGGACGAGGTGCCCGATGCCCGCGATGCTGCTCGCGCTGTTGACCCTGCTCGTTTCCGCAGAAGCCGCCGCGGCCACATGGCACGGGCGTGTCGAGGCCGCCCAGCAGCGGGCCTGGGACCTTCGCAAGAAGCTGGCGCCGGCCCTCTCCGACGATGCCGTGGCCGACCGCTTCCCGGAGCCGCCCATCGTTTTCAACCGCGTCGAGACCGTGCCCGCGGGCGAGTCGCGCCTCATCGCCGCCGAAGGGCCGTTCCACCCCGAGACCATCTTCATCGCCGAGAGCGACGACGTGGAGCTCGTGAACCCCAGAGTCGTCGGGCGGGGCATGCAGGCGATGGTGAGGGTGCGCGCCGATGCGTGGCCGGGCGCCGTGCGCATCAGCGCCGTGGC
>JACCDP011261868.1_pt1 | contig 26369 bp, 23 predicted proteins | sample 7445841 | NCBI WGS metagenome assembly JACCDP01 (sample SAMN15323441, study PRJNA562643) | freshwater metagenome | isolation source: river surface water | place: USA:Blue River Watershed | collected 2017-08-17 | reverse complement strand
CCCGCCGCAAGGCTTCGGCCTTCAACGCAGAATCGGGAAACTGATTGGAAAAAGCCGTGAATTCCTCGGCAGCACGGGCATACGCCCCGATCGAGAAAGACCGCAACGCCGCGTTGAAGGCGATTTGGTCCGGGCCATCGGCCGCGCAAACCGACAGGCCCAGGATGATTCCCACCATCCAGCCCCACCTCTGCCTCCACGCCTCGAACAACCCACGCATGGGCCCACTCTCCGGTCGCACCGCTCCCCGGGCAAGCGGAGACCCGCCTCGGAAGGCCGACTTTGCAAAAACAGCACCCTTCCCCAATTCGCCGTGAGGGCTACCATCGGGAGTATGCAGGGCAGTCATGGGGTCACCGGAGTCTGGAAGGGTGGATGGAACGAAGCGGGCTTGAGCCGCTGGGCTGAAACCTTGCGTTCACAACTGACCCCGTCGGCCGTGACCCTTGGGCTGGTCTTCCTGGCACCATCACTCTTTGCCTATGCTGAGGAGGTCCTGGAAATCTTGCGGGTCCATGGACGCATCCCGTGTTTGGTGGGCTGCTCCGGTGTGGGACTGATTTCTGGCGCCAACGAATTTGAACAAGGCGCCGATTTGGTGCTCGGTCTGCACCAGTTGCCAGGAGCGACCCTCAAAGGCTTCCACTTCGACACTGGGGAGATCGAAGAGACCGAAGACGCAGCGGCCTGGCTGCAAAAGACCGGCCTTTCGGCCAAACAAGTCAATGGCTGGCTCATCTTCGCAAGCCCCTTCGACCTGAATGGCGAAACCTGGCTACGACAGTGGAACAAAGCCTACCCCGGCATTCCCGCCATCGGAGGCTTGGCCAGCGGCGACTTCGCAGCCCAGCAAAGCCAGGTGTACTTCAATGGCGAGGTGCACGAACACGGTCTGGTTGCCGTGGCTCTCTGCGGGGACGTCACACTCGAAACCGTGGTGTCGCAAGGGTGCACACCCATCGGCCAGAGTTGGACGATCACCCGGGCTGATCGAAACTTCATCCTCGGGATCGGCAATCGCCCCGCCTATTCGGTGCTCATGGAGACCTTCGAGTCCCTCACCCTCGAGGAGCGCAAGAAAAGCCAGAACAACCTGTTCGTGGGGCTGGCCATCGACGAGTACCAAGAGGAGTTGCAATGCGGTGACTTCCTGGTCCGCAACCTGTTGGGCGGTGACCCAAAAAATGGAGCCTTGGCGGTCGGCGCCTTTCCCCGCGCCGGACAAACCCTCCAGTTCCAACGGCGCGACTCTGAAACAGCCGACGCGGAACTGTCGGCCTTGCTGGCCAGGGCCCGGACCAATTTGGGCGGACGGCCGATCTATGGCGGATGCCTCACGGTCTGCAACGGCCGGGGATCCCGCCTGTTCGGCGCACCCAACCACGATGCCGGTTTGGTGCAAGAGCAACTGGGTCCCGTCGCCATCACCGGATTCTTCGGTCATGGTGAACTGGGACCGGTCGCCCAACAAAACTTCCTGCATGGTTACACCGCGTCCCTGGGGTTGTTTGTCCCCAAGACGAAGTCCCAGCCCCGATAAAAACTGGGAGAAGACCTCGGAAACGGCACCCCGGGCTTGACCCTGAGAGTTGCCACAACCGCCTTCCTTCTGCCTTCATCTGCATCCATCTGCTGCCAATCCCGATCCCTGAATGAACGACGAACAACAACCCCAGTTTGAATCCGCCAAGTCCGAGGTTCAGCGCAAGACGCTCGACCAGCGGGAGCAGATGAACGAGTTGATGCGCCTGCGTCACTCCTGCGCGCACATCCTGGCCACGGCGGTCCTGCGACTCTGGCCTGATGCGTTGTTGGACATCGGCCCGCCCACCGAAGAGGGCTTCTACTACGACTTCGACCTGAAGCACCGCTTCACTCCGGAAGACTTCCCCAAGATCGAGGACGAGATGCGGAAGATCACCAAGGAGAACCAGGTCTTCGAGAAGTCCATCCAGACCCGCGCCGAAGCGTTGGCTTATTTCGAGGGCAAGGGACAGACCTTCAAGGTTCAGCGCTTGGCCGACATTCCGGAGGGCGAGGCCATCAGTTTCTTCCAGAATGGCGAGTTCGTGGACCTATGCGCCGGCCCACACGTGATGCGCACGGGCAACGTGAAGCCCGGCGGCATCAAGTTGCTCAAGGTCGCCAGCGCGTATTTCCGGGGCAACGAGAAGAACCCCCAGTTGCAGCGCATCTACGGCACGGCCTTCAAGAACAAGGAGGAGTTGGACAACTGGCTCAAGATGCAGGAAGAGGCCCGCAAGCGCGACCACCGGAAGATCGGCGCCGAAATGGGACTCTTCGCCATGGACTCAGAGTACGTCGGCCCAGGACTGCCGCTGTGGCTGCCCAAGGGAACGGTATTGGTGGAGGAATTGGAACGCCTGGCCAAGGAGACCGAGTTCCAGGCCGGCTATGTGCGCGTGAAGACGCCGCACTTGGCCAAGGAGAAGATGTACAAGACCTCCGGCCACCTCCCGTATTACGCCGAGTCCATGTTTCCGCCGATGGAAATGCTTGAGGAGGACGAACGTGCCAAACGTGACACCCTCATGGAGCGCCGCGCCGACCTGATCCAACTCGCCGAAGGCATGGGCAAGGCCATCGCGCCCAACCCCAGCGGCTACACCGAGGAACAAGTCCGCCACGACATCCAGAAACTGGAGACCGAGATCACCCTCCTGGGCGGACGGTACTACCTCAAGGCGATGAACTGCCCGCATCACCACCGCATCTTCGCGGCGGAACCGCGCAGCTACCGTGACCTGCCGCTGCGATTGGCCGAATACGGCACCTGCTACCGCTACGAGCAGTCGGGCGAACTTTTCGGGCTCATGCGCGTCCGCAGCATGAACATGAACGATGCGCACCTTTACTGCACGGCCGAGCAGTTCGCCGACGAGTTTCGGGCGGTCAACGAGATGTATCTGAAGTACTTCAAGATCTTCGGCCTCGACCGCTACCAAATGCGCTTCAGCACCCATGACCCGGCGCGCCTGGGGCAGAAGTTCGTCAACGAGCCCGAGCTCTGGAAGAAGACCGAGGACATGGTCCGGCAGGTGCTCATCGAGTCGGGCATCAACTACGTGGAAGTGGCCAACGAGGCGGCGTTCTACGGACCCAAGATCGACGTGCAAGTCTGGAGCGCCATCGGCCGCGAATTCACCATCGCCACCAACCAGGTGGATTTCGCCGTGCCCGCGCGCTTCGGGCTCACCTACCGCGACCGCGACAACACCGAGAAGACTCCGCTGTGCATCCACCGGGCCCCGCTGGGCACGCACGAGCGCTTCATCGGCTTCCTCATCGAGCACTACGCGGGCAACTTCCCGCTCTGGCTGGCTCCCGAACAGGTGCGGGTGCTCACCCTCAACGACGAGGCGCCGCTGGTGGAATACGCCAAATCCATCACTGCCGAGCTGCGATCGCATTTCGTGCGCGTGGAAGGCGACTGGAGCGCCAACCCCGTGAAGGCGAAAATCGCCGACGCCGAGACCGCCAAGGTCCACACCATGCTGGTCGTCGGACAGCGCGACCTCGAGGCCGGAGCGGTCAGTGTTCGGTTGCACGGCAAGGGCAACGTGGGGGCCAAACCCCGCGCCGAGGTCGTCGCTGACCTGTTGGCTTCCATCCGCGAGCGCCGCGCCTGATCTTGTTGGACACCCCCTCGCGGAATCTTTGCTTCGGCGGAGATTCCGGAGGGAAGGACCGAATGCCTTTGGGGATTTCCTTGGACCCCACTCCTTGACCCCGCACCGCTGCGCCCCATCCTCCCGCCCCCATGTTTGATCTGGGATCGCTCAATCCGCAGCAGCGGGCCGCCGTGGTCACCCACTCCGGCCCGGTCCTGATCCTGGCCGGCGCCGGCACCGGCAAGACACGCACCCTCACCTGCCGCATCGCCCACATGATCGGAAAGGGCATCGCCCCGGGGCACATCCTGTCGGTGACCTTCACCAACAAGGCCGCCAAGGAGATGCTCGAGCGGGTCAATGAAATGATCCCCAAGGTGCCCAAATCACGCCGTGAGGCCGGTGCACCCGAAGACCCTTTCCTCGAAAGGCCCACGCTCTGCACCTTTCATTCGCTGTGTGTCCGGATCCTCCGTCAGCACATCGAGAAACTGGGCTACAAGAAGAACTTCGTGATCTACGACACCGGCGACCAACTCGCCGCGATGAAGAAGATCCTGAGCCAGATTTCGGCCAAGGGAGAGAAGACCGATGCCGGAGCGGTGTTGACCATGCTCAGCAAGTTCAAGAACGGCGGCAGTCGGGGCGGCTTCGAAGACCCCTCGGTCCGTGCTCTGGCCGAACACGTGGCCCGTCGCTACGAAAGCGCCTTGCACGCCTGCAACGCCGTCGATTTCGATGATCTCATCCTGCTGACCCTGCGTCTCTTCCGGGAACACCCCGATGCGCTCGAAGCCTGTCGGCGCAAGTACCGCTATGTCATGGTCGACGAGTATCAGGACACCAACGCCAGTCAGTTCGAACTCATCCATCACTTGGCAAGCGTTTCCCGGAACCTCTGCGTGGTGGGCGACGACGACCAATCCATCTACGGATGGCGCGGGGCCGAGATCGCCAACATCCTCGACCTTGAGAAGCACTACCCCGAGGTCAAGATCATCAAGCTCGAGCAGAATTACCGTTCGACCAACACCATCCTCAGGGCGGCCAACGCCGTGATCCGACAGAACACCCGGCGGCGTGAGAAGAGCCTCTGGTCGGCCAAGGGCGACGGCAACAAAATCACCCTGTACGCCTTCGACACCGACGAGACCGAAGGTCGGACCGTGGTGGAAAACATCGAGTACGACCGTCTCACACGTCAGATCCCCTGGGGCAAGCAGGCCATCCTGTTTCGCACCAACATCCAGTCACGCCCCATCGAGGCGGCCCTGCGCAAGGCTCGGGTGCGATACCGGTTGATCGGCGGCCAGAGCTTCTTCGACCGCAGCGAGATCAAGGACATCCTCGCCTACCTGAAGACGTTCGTGAATCCCAACGACGACGTGAACCTGCTGCGCATCGCCAACAAACCGGCCCGCGGGCTGAGCGATGTCACCATGGAGCGGCTCCTGGCCTTCAGCGCCGAGCGCAAGGCCAGCGTGTATACGGTGATGCGGCACACCGATGTGCTGGCCTCCTTCCAGGCCCGCACGCGCGATGCCATCACCGGCTTCGCCCACTGGATCGACACCCAGCGCGGCCCATTGCTCCAGGATTCCCCCATTTGCCTGAGCAACTGGGCCGACGCCTGGCTTGAGGAGACCGGCTATCTTGCCGACCTCCGCCGTGGCGAGAAGAACCAGGACGTGGCCGACAACCGGGTCCGCAACATCCAGGAATTGATCGACGATCTGGATGGCGAACTCACGGCCGCCGCCCGGCGCAAGAAGCGCGAGGAAACCGCACCGAAGAAACCAGCCAAACCGGTGGACCTGGAAAATGATCCTGAGGGATTGCTCTCCGACATGACAGATGTCCCCAGGTCGAGCGGACCCTTGTTGCCGAATGCGGCCCCGGAGTTCCTCGGCAAACCCATGGACCGGCTCGATGAATTTTTGGCCGGCGTCACCCTCGATCAGGAACGTGAAGAGGAAAAGGATGCCACCGGAGACCAGGTGACCCTCATCACGATGCATGCGGCCAAGGGCCTGGAATTTCCGCACGTGCACATCATCGGCGTGGAAGACGGTCTTCTGCCGCACTCGCGCAGCAAGGACGAAGGCACCCTCGACGAGGAACGGCGCCTGTTCTACGTGGGCATCACCCGGGCCCAGGAAACCTTGCGCATCAGCCATTGCTCCGGCCGGCGGCGCTACGATCAGGTCATGCCCTGTCACCCATCACCATTCCTGCGGGAACTCCCGCCCGAGTGTGTCGAAGATGCCGATGAAGCCGCGTCCCGCCCGGTCGACAAGGATGACGGTGGTGACTGGTTCAAGGCCATGCGTGAGGCCTTGGAATAGTCTCCGCTTCCATATCAGACTGTTTCCACGCCGTGTTCTCCCGAGTCGTTGAATGGTTCCTGTATGCCCTGTTGGGTTTGATTCGTTGCCTGCCTCTGGTGACGGTCGCCCGATTGGGTCGCTTGCTGGGCGGCTTGGCTTGTCGGGTCGATCGCCGTCACCGCCGCGTGGCCGAAGAGAACCTCGCGAAGGCGTTCCCGGATTGGAAACCGACGGAGGTGCGGGCCGTGGCTCTGGAGAACTTCCGCCGCATTGGCGAGGCCTACGCGTCGGCCATCCGAACCCCGGGCATGGACGCCAATGAGTTGCTGGCACGCATCGAATTCGTCGGTCTCGAGGAACTGCTTCAAGACGGCACTGATCGTCTGGTCGTGGCCACAGGCCATTTCGGCAGCTTCGACCTTTTGGCGCACGGTCAGAAACGGTGGCCAGAATGGCACTTGGCCACCACTTACCGGGCCCAGCGATTCGTCCCGCTCAACCGCGCACTGCAACGTCTTCGCGACCTGACGGGCGTTCAGTTCATCGAGCGTCACGAGGCCGCCCACGCCATCACCGGACTCTTCAGTCGGGGGAAAGCCATACTGGCGCTGTTCTCCGACCAACACGGCGGCGGCAAGGGATTGTGGTTGCCGTTCATGGGGCACCACTGCTCCTGCAGTCCCGCCCCAGCCGTTCTGTCCCTCCGATACAAGGCGACTCTGGTCATGGCCATCTGCTACCGGACAGGATTGGCACGCTGGCGCATCGAAGTGGGGTCTGTCATCCCGACCCACGACGAAAACGGGCAGGAACGCTCCATCGAGTCCATCACCCGGGATCTGCAGCAACAGTACGAGATTGCCGTGCGGCGGGATCCGGCCAATTGGTTCTGGGTGCATCGGCGCTGGAAACCCCCGTCCCGCCACCAGAAGGCGCACGGCCACGCCACGGATACTGCACCATGAAGCCCGACACCACTCCGCACATCCTCATTCGAAGTGTGAATTGGCTGGGCGATGCAGTCATGACCACCCCGGCGGTCCTGCGTCTTCGGGAACAATTTCCGCAGGCTCAAATCACACTGCTCTGCGCGGAAAAACTCCGGGACTTGTGGACCTCGCATCCAGCGGTCGACCACGTCAGGACCTTCGCTCCCGGCGAGGGCTTGCGTTCGGTCGCGCGGAATCTGCGCTCGATCAACGCCGATCTGGCAGTGGTCTTTCCCAACTCGTTCCGGTCAGCGCTTGAAGTGTGGTGGGCGGGCATTCCGCGACGGGTGGGTTCCGGGAATTTTCCGCGCAGCGCGTTCCTCACCGACCGCGTCGCAGCCGATCCGGACACGATGCGCATGCGCAAGCGAACCGAGGCCGAGGTGCGCCGCTTGGTGGGATTGCCCAGGGCACAGCACACTCCCCGCACGGCCTACCCCACCGCCTCGCACCAACTCCACCACTACCTCCGACTGGCGGGTCATTTGGGTGCTGACGTCTCCCCGCTACCGCCCCGATTGGCGGCGGGACCCCAAGCTATCCAAGCCATGACCGCCCGATTGGCGACGTCGCTCGGATCGGGCAAACCACTCATCGGCCTCAATGCCGGGGCGGAATACGGTCCGGCCAAGCGCTGGCCCCTCGACCGATTTGCCGAGGCGGCCCACTTGCTGGCCAAGCGCACGGGTGGACACTTTGTGTTGTTCGGCGGCAAAAACGACATTCCCTTGGCGGAAGATCTCACGCATCGACTGCAAGGCCTCACGGTCACCTCACTGGCCGGCCAAACCACGCTCGCCGAGTTGATGGCCGCACTGGCCTTGTGTCGGGTGGTGATCACCAACGATACCGGCCCCATGCACCTGGCGGCGGCTCTCGGCGTTCCGGTGGTCGTCCCGTTCGGCAGCACCTCGCCGGAACTCACCGGCCCTGGATTACCCGGTGATCCGCGCCATCATTTGCTGCTGGGATCCGCCCCGTGTGCCCCGTGCTTCCTGCGTCAATGTCCGGTGGATTTCCAATGCATGGATTCCATCCCGGCTGAACGTGTGGTGTGTGCCGCCCTGACGGCGCTTTCCCAACCTCCGGGACCGACAGGCTGATCCAATCCGGCAGCACGGAACTGGAGATTCCGCGGCACGGCATCCATGAGGCCGACGTCGACGCCCAGAGGAAAAGGAGCGGGATTCTGGAACGGGCCAACCCGTCGGGAAGTCTGCGCAGGCTTGGAGTCCGGGCTTTCCTCCTTGGGCACAATCCTGTTAGAGCCACACGCAGATCCCCATGCGCTGGTTTTCCTGGTTCCTCACCCTAGGCTGGGCCCTTGGAATGGCTGTTTTGGCCAATCCGAGTGCTCCGGCTTCTGTTTGGCGTGACGTGCCGGGAGGCCACATCCGCGCTCTGCCGACTCCCACCGGTCAGCGAACGGGATTCACTCGAATGCCCCAGGACTCGACCGGCGTGGCCATGACCAACACCGTCAGCGAGGCCGCCATGGCCAACAACCGCATTCTCGAAAACGGGTCCGGCGTGGCCCTCGGGGATGTCAACGGAGACGGCTGGTGCGACCTGTATTTCGCACGGTTGGACGGCCCCAATGAACTGTACCTCAACCGGGGCGGTTGGCGATTCGAACGACAACCCGAGGCGGGCGGAGCGCCATGTGCCGACCAACCCAGCACCGGCACCGTGTTAGTCGACGTCGATGGCGACCGGGACCTCGATTTGCTGGTCAATGGCTTGGGTTTTGGAACCCGGATGTTCCTGAATGACGGATCCGGCCATTTCACCGAATCCAACCAACACCGCCTCTCCAAGCGTCTGGGAGCAACCTCACTCGCACTGGCTGACATCGACGGTGACGGCGACCTGGACCTCTACGTACCGAATTACCGGAGCACAACCTTCAAGGACCAACCGCCCGGTTTGCGGGTGGAAGCCCGACGGGAAGCCAACGGTTCCATCCGGGTCACACCGGAAGACCGTTTCCTGGCGGTCGGCGAACGGGATGGCAGCGCCGAAATCCTGGAGCGCGGTGAGCGCGATTTCCTTTACCTCAATCAAGGCGGAGGCCATTTCGCTCCGGTCTCCTGGACACAAGGCACATTTCTCGACGAGGACGGACGAAAACTCGACGCCCCGCCCACCGACTGGGGCCTGAGCGCCTTGTTCCGAGACCTCAATGGCGACGGCTGGCCCGACCTGTATGTGTGCAACGATTTCGTCCACTGGAAGGACCGTGTCTGGCTCAATCGTGCCGGCGCCGGTTTTCAGGCGGCTCCTCGAACACTGTTCCGGAACCAAAGCCTCAGCTCCATGGCCGTGGATGCGGCCGACATCAACCGAGACGGCCTCGTGGACTTGTTCGTCGTGGACATGTTGAGTCGCGACCCGGAGCGCCGCGCTTGGCAGCGGCCCAACACCATGGGCTCGGTGCTGCGCCCCCCAATCGACGATCCGCAATTCCGCCCCGAGGTGACCCGAAACACCTTGCACCTCGCCCGAGCAGGCGGCCCCTTCGCGGAGATCGCTCAATTTTCCGGCCTGGCCGCGACGGAATGGTCCTGGAGCGCCATCTTCATCGACGTGGATCTGGACGGCTGGGAAGACTTGCTGGTGGCCAACGGCAACGCGCACGACGCGCAGCATGCCGACATCCTGGCCGCCCAATCGCTGGAGCGGAGCGCTCCGAGCGCCGAGCAACGCCTGCGGAACCTCTCGCGATTCCCGCGACTCGACACGGCCAACCTCGCCTTCCGCAACCGACGAGACCTGCGTTTTGAAGACCGGAGTCGGGAATGGGGATTCCAGGATCGCGGAGTCACAACAGCCATGGCACTGGCTGATTTGGACAACGATGGAGATCTGGACGTGGTGACCTGCAACCTGGGCGATGCGGCCGGGATTTATCGCAACGAGGCTTCGGCTCCCCGCATGGCGGTGCGCCTGCGGGGCGGCGGCGCCAACACCCACGGGATTGGAGCCCGGATCGTTGTCGAAGGTGGCCCCGTCTCACAAAGCCAGGAAATGGTCGCCGGCGGCCGGTATTTGTCCGGCGACCAAGCACTGCGGGTGTTCGCCGCCCGACCGGACCAACCCCTGTCTGTTGAAGTCCGCTGGCCTGGCAACAAACGCAGTCGCATCATCGGCATACCACCGAATTCAGAGGTGGAAGTCTTCGAAGACTCGGCGATCGCCCTCGCTGAAACACCCGCAACCACCAACACCCCCTCCCCAACCTCGACGCTCTTCGAGGAAATCTCAGCCACCTTGAACCACCGGCACTCACCGCCAGTCTCGGACGAATTCAACCGTCAACCCCTGCTCCCACGCCGGCTGTCCAGCGAAGGCCCCGGAGTCGCCTTCTTCGACATCGACACCGACGGCTTCGACGACCTGCTTTTGGCCGGACGCGGGGAATGGCGGGTCTTCCGGAACGACCGATCAGGAGGCTTCCAACCGAGGCCCGATCTCAGCCTCAAGACCGGTCAGGCTCACTCGGTGACCGGCATCGCCGCCGCAGTGGACCGCCAAGGCATCGTGATGGCAACGGGGCATCAGCCTGCTGCCGGAAGCAACGGCCCCACCGCCCTGGGCTCGTTGCTGAGAACGAACCAATCACAAAGCCTGGGCGATTCACCCCAGGCCTCCGGCAGCGTCGTGCTGGCCGATTGGAACGGGGACGAGGAACTCGATCTGGCCGTGGCCGGGCGCTATGTGCCGGGACGCTGGCCGGAGTCGGCGGACACACGGATTTTCCGCGGGGGCCAAGGACAGTACGCACCGTGGCTGACCCTCACCAACACCGGCCTGGCCACGGGCATGCTCGCCAGCGACCTCACCGGTGATGGACGTCCGGAACTGGTCCTGGCGGCGGAGTTCGGTCCTCTGCGATTCTTTCGAGCCGATGGAACGCGCCTGCTTCCGTGGAAACCGGGCCTGGTGAGCCCGGATGGCAAGTCGGCCGATTGGTCGGACTATCAGGGTCGCTGGACCGGACTCACAGCGGCCGACTTCGACAATGACGGCCGCCTCGATCTGGTGGCGGGCAATTGGGGATGGAACTTCGGCGAAGGCCGCATCAATCCCGCTCATGACCCCGTGCGAATCACCTATGCCGAGTTTGTGCCGGGCACCGTCACACCCTTGATCCACTCGTGGGATCCACTGCACCGGCGAGAGGTGCCGTGGAGGGAGCTTCCAACCATTCGTGAGGCGCTGCCCTTCGCCGCTGAAACCGTCCCTTCCTACGAGGCGTATGGCAAAGGGGGGCTGAATGCATTGCTTGGAACACACGGGTCCAAAGCCCGGCGCATCGAGTCTCAATGGCATGCTTCGAGCGTGTTTCTCAACCGGGGTGATCGATTCGAGATCCGTGCGCTCCCCGATGAGGCCCAATGGGCCCCGGCCTTCGGATTGACTGCCGCCGACTTCGACGGGGACGGCCATCAAGACCTCTTCCTCGCCCAGAATTTCTTCGGGGTCGATGCCGAGACCTCCCGACACGACGCCGGATTGGGCCTTGTGCTGACCGGCGATGGTCGCGGAAATTTCAAAGCATTGTCACCCGCCGCCTCAGGCATCGTCTTGCCCGGCGAAGGCCGCGGCAGCGCAGCCGGCGATTTCGATCTGGATGGACGCATCGATCTGGCCGTGACCCAACAGGCTGGCCCCACGGCGCTGCTGCACAACCGCAAGGCGCGGCCGGGTTGGGGTCTGCGACTGGAACAATCAGGGCCCAATCCGATGGCCATCGGTGCGGTGGTCCGGGCTGAATTCGGCAGCGGCAGCGGTCCTGCCATCGAGATCCGTGCGGGTTCCGGATGGTGGTCTCAAGACTCATCCCGTGTGCTCATCACGGGAACCACACCTCCGACCGCCGTCCACATCCGGTGGCCGGGCGGGCATCAACAGCGTCATCCCTGGAGCCCGAATGTGCGGGAGATGCGCATTCGTCGAACCCCCTGATCCGAAGCGGATTCCTGTTTGCCCGTGCGGCGGCATTGCCGGATTGTCCACTTCAGCATGTCGTTTTCCGAAGAACTCATCGCACGCGCCCGGCGGATCCGCCTCTTCATCTGCGATGTGGACGGAGTCCTGACCGACGCCACGGTGAGCATGGGTGGCGGGGCCGAAACCAAGGTCTTCCACATTCGGGATGGCTTGGGCCTTCGGCTCCTGCAAACCGAGGCGTCCATTCGGGTGGGATGGGTTTCTGCCCGCCCCAGCGAAGCCACCATTCAACGGGCCCAGGATTTGAAGATCGATTTCCTGCATCAGTCTTCCGGGCCCAAGGTCGCCGCAATCGAGACCTGGCTGCGGGAGACCAACATCGCCTGGGATGAAGTCCTCTACATGGGCGACGACTGGGTGGATCTGGCCGCGCTCAAACGGGCAGGACTAGCCATAGCCCCCGCCGACGCCATCGAGGAAGCTCGCCGCATTGCCCATTGGGTCACGCAGAAACCGGGCGGCCATGGAGCAGTCCGCGAGGCGACAGACCTCTTGCTCAAGGCCCAAGGTCATTGGGACCGGATGGTCGAGAAATTCGCTTCCTAACCCGAGGTTTGAATTCCAAGACTCTCAAACCATGTCCTCGATGAACCAACGATTCCGGATCGCTGCCCTCCTGGGCCTGCTGGCCTTCGGAGCATGGGCTCAGGGCAACGGTTCGACGGTCAGCACCAACACTCCGACCTCGGCAAAACCGTCCTCTCGCGCCACTGCAGCCACCATTCGGCAATGGGGCATCAGCCTGAGGGACAGCGCCACCGGCCGGCTGCAACTGCGGTTTTCCTCCACCGAGGCCTCGCCGGCGCCCTCAGAAAAGGGTGGCCTCGTTCCTTCCCTGTGGGACGTCACCGGATTGAGGTTGGAATCCTTCCGACCCGACGAAACCTCCGACTTCATCATCGAGTCGCCGTCCTGCCGGGTGAACGTCAACACGAAGGATGTCGGATCGGACGGCAGCTTCACGGCCCGACGGGAATCCGACGGTGTCTCGGTCCGAGGCAACGGCTTTCAATTCGATGGCACCGAACGCCGACTGACCGTCTCCAACTCGGTGCACATCGAACTGCGCACCCGCCTCTTCCAGCCCAAACCCCCTTCTCCATGATTCGCAGCCTCTTCCTTTCGCTCCTCGCCTTGTTTTTGATTCCGTCTTCTGGTTCGGCACAGGCTCTGCAGCAGGACAAGATCCTGCTATCGGCCACCAACTGCGTCCTGGAACTCGAAAAAGGCGTCTACCACCTCTGGGATCATGTGCGGGTCGAAGCTCCGGGCATTCTCTTGATCACCTGCGACGATCTTCGTGCAGCCATTCCACAGAAGAAAACCTCCGGGACCCAAAACCCCATTCCCACCGACGGAAAACTCCAATCCCTCATCGCTTCCGGCAATGTGGCCATCGACCTGATCCAGATGGGCGGCAACGGCTCAACCAACGTGGTCCACGCCTATGGCAAGCAGGCCGAATACGGATCCCAGGAGGAGATCCTGATCCTGACCGGAGACCCCCGCATCGAAACCCCCTCGGGCACCATGATTGGAACCGAGGCGCTCATCTACGACCTGAAATCCAAGACCATGCGCAATCGGGGATCCTACCGAATCGAGCTGAAGGCCGACATCCTGAAGGGTTCAGACCTCTTCAACCGCACCAAGGCCCCGCGAGGCACCAACGCACCCAAATCCCGCTGAACATGGCCACCGCAGCCAACAGCCTCCCCAAGGATTCACCACCACTCCTGTCGGTGGAAGGACTGGCCAAGGCCTATTCCGGACGGCGGGTGGTCGATGGCGTGTCGATCCATGTCGGCGCCGGCGAGATCGTCGGACTGCTCGGGCCCAACGGTGCCGGCAAGACCACCTCCTTCAACATGACCGTGGGACTTGTCAGGCCGGACGCCGGTTCGGTCCGGTTTCGCGGCACGGACATCACCCGCCTGCCCATGCATCGGCGTGCGCGGCTGGGCATCGGCTATCTCACGCAGGAACCCAGTGTGTTCCGGAAACTGACCGTTGAGCAAAACCTCCTGGCCATCCTGGAGACGTGCGAGGGCTCTTCCAGTGACCGGCAATCCCGACTGGCCTACCTGCTCGACGAACTCGATCTGGCCCGTCTGGCCAAGAGCTATGCCTATCAGTTGAGCGGCGGCGAGAAGCGACGTCTGGAAATCACCCGGGCGCTGGTGACTTCGCCCCAACTGCTGCTGCTCGACGAACCCTTCGCCGGCATCGATCCGATCGCGGTCTACGAGGTGCAGAAGATCGTCCGCCGACTCCGCGACCGCGGTTTGGGCATCCTCATCACCGACCACAATGTCCGGGAAACCCTCCGACTGGTCGACCGGGCCTACGTGATTCATCAAGGGAAGGTTCTGGTGGAAGGCACCGGCGAATTCCTGGTCAACGACCCCAAGGCTCGGGACATTTATCTGGGCCCCGACTTCAACATGTGAAAGCTCCCAAGGCCGCGCCCCTGAAGCCGTCCAACGTCACGGTCGAGAAGTTCTATTCCGACCACGCGGGACCGCTGGGATTGAAATTGCTGACCGGGGGAAATTCCCTCGACCGGCTCATTCAAGAACCCACCGTCAATCGCCCGGGCCTTGCCTTGGCCGGATTCCGCCGCTACTTCGCCAACAAGCGGGTGCAAGTGCTCGGCGCGGTGGAGACCTCCTACCTGAGGTCCATCGAACCGGACCTCCGGAAACAGCGCTACGACGAACTCTTCCGCTACAAGATCCCTTGCGTGGTGCTGTGCCGCGGCATCCGACCGGAACCGGAGTTCCTCGCCGCCGCTGACGACCGTGGTGTGCCGGTATTCCAGACCGAACTGGTGACGATGAAGTTCATCAGCCAGGCCACATTGGCCCTGGAGCAGCTCTTCGCCCCCCGGACCCAAATCCATGGCTGCATGGTGGATATCCAGGGCATCGGCGTGATCATCCAGGGGGAAAGCGGGATCGGCAAAAGCGAGGCGGTGCTCGGGTTGCTGGAGCGTGGACACAGTCTGGTCTGTGACGACATTGTTTGTCTGACGCTGGCCGACGGCAAAGAACTCTTCGGCACCGGCAAGACCATCACCCGCAACCTCATGGAAGTACGCGGGATCGGGATCATTGACGTCGCCGCGTTGTTCGGTGTCGCCGCCATCCGTGCCGAAAAGCGGGTCGATTTGGCCGTCACGCTGAAGGTGTGGGAAAAGGCCGGTGAAATCGACCGACTGGGTTTGGACCAAGGGTATGCCAATTACCTCGGGATCGACATTCCGCACATGGACTTGCCCGTGCGTCCGGGACGCGACATCGCCCGGGTCATCGAGGTCGCCGCATTGCACACCAAGCTCAAGCTCAGCGGTGTCAACCCGGCGGAGGACCTGCAGCGCCGGTTGATGATGCAAATGAATCCCCGCCTGTAGCCCTTTGCTTTTCCGCGCATGTACGAGTCCCGGAGCGAGAGTCCCATCCACCACCGGAAATTCCTGGGACGCCTTCTGGTCCACTTGGGGGTGGCGGGCGGTTTGTTGGTCCTCTCGCTGGCCGGAGGCATGGCCGGCTACATGGTTCTGGAAGGTCTGTCCGCCATGGATGCCTTCCTGAATGCCGCCATGTTGCTGGGGGGAATGGGTCCGGTGAACACGCCGAAGACCGAGGCTGGCAAGCTTTTTGCCGGTTGCTACGCACTGTACGCGGGCTTGGTTTTCATCGTGACGGCGGCCTTGATCTTCACCCCCGTCGTGCACCGGGTGCTGCATCAATTCCACTGGGACGACGAAGATTGACCCCTCGTTGAATCCAGAGGCAGATCAACCCAGAAACTTGCCTGGATTGAGAATGCCTGCGGGATCAAGGGCGAGTTTCACACGCCGATGCAGCGCGTCGGATTCAGGCGAAACAGCGATCTTCCACCAGGGTTTCTTGGCCAAACCTACGCCATGTTCACCCGTGATGCTGCCACCCAGAGCGACGATGCCCTGAAACAACTCGTCGAGGGCCTGGTCGCTCGCCGCCCGTTGCGCCGGAACGGATTCATCGAGCATCAAGTTCACGTGAATGTTTCCATCACCAGCATGTCCGAAACAGGCCACCCGGATGCCATGCTTTTTCTGGAGAGAGGCACCGAGTTGGAACAATGCTTCCAATGAGCCCCGCGGCACCACGACATCCTCATTGAGCTTGGTCAACCCCGTGTCCCGCAGCGAGTAGCTGAACTCCCGGCGCAACTTCCAGAAACGCTCACACCCCTCTGGCCCCAGACCCCGTTGGACAAAGGTGGGCTGGAATTCCGAGAGCAGTCGGCTGAGTTCGGCGATTTCGGAACGGACAGCCCGCTCGCGGCCATCCAACTCGACAATCATCAAAGCACCCGCGCCTTTCAGGAGTTTGGATCCGGTCCGACGCCGGGCCGCATCGACTGTGAAGCCATCGGCCAATTCCAAGGCGCTCGGGAGGAATCGGGCGGCAAAGAGCGCTCGAATGGCTCGGGCAGCCGTCTTCATGTCGGGGAAGCCCACCCCCACACAGGCCCGATAGCCCGGGAGCGGCAGCAGTTTCAAGGTCGCTTCGGTGACCACCCCGAGCATCCCTTCACTTCCGACGAAGAGGCGGTGCAAATCGAAGCCCGTCTTGTTCTTGTGGGTTCGACCACCGAGTCGGGTCACTGTTCCATCGGCCAACACCACTTGGAGTGCCATCACGTAATCCCGGGTCACCCCGTACTTGAGGCAGCGCGGCCCACCGGCATTGGTGGCGATGTTGCCCCCGATCGAGCAATCCGCCCGACTGGCCGGATCCGGCGGATAATAAAGTCCCTGACGCTCCACAGCCTCCTGCAGCGATGCGGTCACCACGCCGGGTTGAACCACCGCCACGAAATCCGCCGCACTGATTTCGAGGACCCGATTCATTCCCGCCACGGAAAGGGCGATGCCGCCGCGCACCGGAACACACCCGCCAACATAGCCATGTCCCGCCCCGCGTGGGGTCAGCGGAATCTGATGCTTCGAGGCAAAGGCCAGGATTCGCGACACCGACTCCACCGAAGCCGGCAGAGCCACCGCCTCGGGCAGGTGGGATGCAAACCACTTGTCGCCCGCATGGGCCGCCAAAGCTTCGGGAGTGAAAACCAATTCTCCGGGCGGCAACTGCCGCGCCAGACGACCTAGGAGGGACCGTCGCATCACCACGCGATCCTGCGCTGAGGCAATGCTGGAGGAAACAGGGAAAGGCACCCGCCATCGGATCGTCCGATGCGATCGATTCGGCCCGGCGTGACTCCGCCTGGGCCCATTCCTGAAAACCGCAGGGACATGCCAGCGACTACTTCGAGGTCAATTCCTGGACCCGGATCCGACGGTATTCCATCTGACCGCGGTCGGCTTCCAAACCGATGGGGCCCGTCTCGGGCAATTTCAGCGCGGCTTCCAGGACTTCGCCATTGCAGGTGCAATGGGCGACATTGTCCTTCACCACGACCTCGATTTGATTCCAGTCCTGAGGTTTGTACTTCTTGAGAGCCTTGTAGGGGCCGGCCACGAGGTAATCGCGGCACTGCAACTGAGGGCCACGGAGAAAGATGCCGCTGTCGGCATTCACCGCCGCGCGAAATTCGAGGCGAAGGATGAAGTCCTTCGGAAACTCCCGCTGGGTCCACAACTGACGCAAGTGAGGCCCCTTGGCGGGATTGTAGTCATTGACCACGATCTGTCCGTCCTTGGCCGTGTAACGCCCATCACTGGCCTCGACCTTGCCGTCAAAATTATCGGACGGCTTGTACTTCCAACCGGTCAAATCCTTTCCCGGGACGAGCGAAACGAATCCTGACTCGAGTTTGAAGGAATCAGCCGTCAAAGACAGGGCGACCAGGAGCAAAGCTCCAACGTGGGTTGAAATTCGAAGCATAGAGGTAAAAGTGAGCGGTGAGATTAACGGGAGATCCCAGAATCCGCTCACCCCCAACCCTCTTCAAGCAGGAAGGCCGAAAACATCCTTCCTGCCGCCAGCGGAGCGGGACTCGCGCCGGAGCGAGCATTGGAAGCGATCCAACCCTTCCCTCGCGCAAGGCGCGAACGGCAGTAGTCCCAGTGTTTAGGCACGATTCGAGTCCGAGGGGCTGCTTGCGCGAGTGTTTGAGCCAGATAACCTTTCGGCATGAGCGAAATCATCTTCGAGGTTAAAGAAGACGAGGTTGATGGTGGCTATAACGCAACTGCGTTAGGCTATGGCATCCATACCCAAGGTGAGACCCTCCAGGAACTCAGAGCAATGGTGAAGGATGCCGTGGATTGCTACTTCGACGAAACGATGGAAGCACCCCAAGTCATCAGGCTGCACTTTGTGCGGCAAGAAGTTCTGGCACGATGAAAATCCCCCGCGATGTCAGCGGGCCGGAACTTGTAAAAGCCCTTCGTGTCTTGGGCTATGCCATGGATCGGCAAAGCGGCTCGCATATCCGCGTCACCACCCAACAGGACGGGGAGAACCACGAGGTGGTTCCTCATCATCACCCCATCAAAACAGGCACCCTTGCGGCCATCCTCAAACGCGTCGCCGGCCACCATGGTCTGACCGTGACCCAGCTGTTGGAACGACTCGACCTTTAGCCGAGAGAAATTCCGCGGATTGGTGGCAGGACCGCCAACCTTCCTGCCGCCAGCGGAGCGGGACTCGGGCCGAAGCGAGCATTGGAAGCGATCCAACCCTTCCCTCGCGCAAAGCGCGAAAGCTATTGCTCCCTCGAGCTTCCCTGCGAGTGCAGGCGCCAACCTTCCTGCCGCCAGCGGAGCGGGACTCGGGCCGAAGCGAGCATTGGAAGCGATCCAACCCTTCCCTCGCGCGAAGCGCGAAAGCAATTCCTTCCCCGAGCTTCCCTGCGAGCGCAGGCGCCAACCTTCCTGCCGCCAGCGGAGCGGGACTCGGGCCGAAGCGAGCATTGGAAGCGATCTAACCCTTCCCTCGCGCGAAGCGCGAAAGCTGTTTCTTCCCCGAGCTTCCCTGCGAGTGCAGGCCCGAGTCCCGCGTAGCCCTCGTTTGCTCTTTCGCCCCCGCCCCCTTCATCGCAGAATTCACCCAGTCATGGGCAACACGTTTGGACACCTCTTCCGCATCACCACTTGGGGCGAATCGCACGGCGGCGGCGTCGGAGTGGTCATCGACGGTTGCCCGCCGCGTCTCCCGCTCACCGAGGCCGACATCCAGCCAGACTTGGACCGGCGTCGCCCAGGTCAGTCTTCCATCGTCACCCCGCGCAAGGAGACCGACACGGTCAAGATCCTGTCCGGAACCTTCGAAGGGCTCACCCTCGGCACCCCCATTTCCATGTGGGTCAAGAACGAGGACTTCCGATCCGAGGCCTACAACGAAATGGCCGAAAAGTTCCGCCCGTCCCATGCCGATTACACCTATCACGTCAAATACGGGCATCGGGCCTGGCCGGGCGGCGGACGCACCTCGGCCCGCGAAACGATTGGCCGTGTCGCCGCCGGAGCCATCGCCAAGAAACTCCTGCGCGAATTCTGGGGCGTCGAAGTGCTGGCCTGTGTCACCCAAGTCCAGCACCTCAAAGCAAGCATCGATCCGGAGACCTTCTCCTCTGAAGCCGTCGAATCCAACATCCTGCGTTGCCCGGATGCCGCGGCCGCCCCGGCGATGATCGAACTCATCGAAGAACGGCGCGGTCAGGGCGACAGCGTCGGCGGAGTGGTCCTTGGAGTGGCACGGAATGTCCCCGTGGGTTGGGGAGACCCCGTCTTTGACCGCCTGGAGGCCGATCTCGCCAAGGGCATGATGTCCCTGCCGGCAACCAAAGGCTTCGAAATCGGCTCGGGCTTTGAGGGTATCCTCCTCACCGGCCTGCAGCACAACGACGCCTTCCGCAACGTGGACGGCAAGATCCTCACCACTTCCAACCGGTCCGGCGGCATCCAAGGAGGCATTTCCAATGGAGCAACCATCCACTTCCGGGTCGCCTTCAAGCCCGTGGCCACGGTGATGCACGAACAGGACACGATCGACGTGCACCTGCAGAACACCACGCTGCGCGGACGCGGTCGCCACGATCCCTGTGTACTGCCCCGGGCCGTTCCGATGGTCGAGGCCATGACGGCCCTGACTCTCATCGACCACGCTCTCCGGCACGAAGCCCAGTGCGGCCACCGCGAACGCTGGGAACCCTGACCCTCACCCTGGCCGGCGGGGCACTGATTTGACGGCGAAAAAACTTTCTCCCTGCCGGGACTGGGATTGACTGTCGGGCATGTCCCTCACGCTGTCCCCTTTCCGGCACCTGACACTGACAACGGCCACCACCCTCGGTCTGGGCGCCTGCCTCGCAGCGCTGGCAGCCGACCCCAAACCCGGCCCGAAGCCCTCGGGACCGCAAATCGACGGCGCGTTCCACAAGGTGATTCTCGACACCGACCGCGACCAAGACGGCGACGGGCAAGCCGAGGACACCGTGGTCAACCCCATGGAAATCGCCGTGGCCCCGGACGGACGGGTTTTCTTCATCGAACGCAGTGGCATCCTCAAGGTGTGGAACCCCACCACCCAAACCTCAACCATTGCCGGCACCCTGCAGGTGTTCACGGAATTGGAAGACGGCCTTCTGGGCATCGCGTTGGATCCCAAGTTCGCCAAGAACTCGTGGATTTACCTGTTCTACTCCGACCCCCAAACCCGCACGGACGACAACAAGCACAAGACCGGCGACAACCGAGTGTCCCGCTTCACCCTTCGCAACGGCATGCTCGACATGGCCAGCGAGAAGATCCTCCTGCGCATCCAGACCCAGCGCGACCAATGCTGTCATTCGGCCGGATCCCTCGCCTTCGACGCCTCCGGCAACTTGTACGCCGCCACCGGCGACAATACCCATCCCGGTGAGTCCGATGGCTACAGCCCCATCGATGAACGCCCCGGCCGCGAGCCTTGGAACGCCCAGAAATCCGCCGCCAACGCCAACGATCTTCGCGGCAAGATCTTGCGCATCCATCCCGAGTCCAACGGCACCGTCACCATTCCCAAGGGAAACCTGTTTCCTACCGGAACCCCCAAAACCCGCCCGGAAATCTATGTCATGGGCAACCGCAACCCCTTCCGCATCAGCGTCGACAAGGCCACGGGGCACCTTTACTGGGGTGAGGTTGGACCCGACGCCGGCGGCCCGAATGAAAAGCGTGGCCCCGCCGGGTTTGATGAAATCAATCAAGCCAGGGCAGCCGGCAACTTCGGATGGCCGTTCTTCGCGGGAGACAATCGCCCCTACCACCGCTACGACTTTGAGACCCGTCAGCACGGAGAACCCTGGGATCCGGCTCATCCCATCAACCCGTCTCGATTGAACACCGGACCGTCTGAGCTGCCTCCGGCCCAGCCTGCGTTCATCTGGTATCCCTACGGAGCGTCGACCCGCTTCCCTGAGGTCCGCAATGGTGGCCGGACCGCCTGTGCAGGCCCTGTTTACCGCTACGACCCAAAATCCAATTCCCCGCATAAACTGCCGAAGGAATTCGATCGCACGCTCTTCATCTACGAATGGTCCCGCAACTGGATCCTCGCCGTCCACCTCGACGAGGATCACAAGATCGCCAAAACCCCGGATGGCAAGCTTCGAATGGAACGCTTTTGTCCAAACATGACCTTCATGCGCCCGATGGACCTCGAAATCGGCCCAGATGGCTGCCTTTATGTCCTGGAGAACGGCACCGCTTGGGTGGGTAACAAGGACACCCAATTGGTTCGCATCGAGCATCACCAACCCGTCGCGCAACCCGCCAAGCCGTGATTTCGGACACCTGTTTGAACACCCACTTCGATTTTTCTCAAAAAACGTATTGCACGGACACCGCCGGTTGCTAAGGTCCGCGCTCCCGTTTCCGTCGCTACTGACGGAGGCGATAACCTTTCGGCATCGATGCCTACGATTAACCAGTTGGTCCGCAAGGGCCGCACCAAGATCAACTACAAGTCCAAGTCTCCCGCCTTGGAAAATGCGCCCTTCCGTCGCGGCGTCTGCCTGCAGGTCATGACCCGTACGCCCAAGAAGCCGAACTCCGCTATGCGGAAGGTGGCCAAGGTGCGTCTGACCAACGGCTTCGAAGTGATCGCCTACATCCCTGACGAGGGACACAACCTCCAGGAACACTCGATCGTCCTCGTCCGAGGCGGCCGCGTGAAGGATCTTCCCGGTGTTCGCTACCACATTGTCCGCGGAACTCTGGACGCCGCCGGCGTCGAGAAGCGCCGTGTCAGCCGCTCCAAGTACGGCGTCAAGCGTCCGAAGGCCGGAGCCGCCGCCAAGAAGAAATAACGCAGCGGCCCAGAAGCAGAAACCAACTCACTCTCCGATCTTTGTATGTCCCGTCGTCGTCAAGCCATTAAGCGTTCCGTCATCGCGGACGCCAAGTACAACAGCGTCCTCGTCGGCCGCCTGGTGAACACCGTCATGTTCAGCGGCCAGAAGAACGTTGCCCGTCGCATCGTCTACGGAGCCATCGAGGCCCTCGCCGAGAAGACCCCGGGTGTTGATCCTTTGGAGATCGTCCAGCGCGCGATCGACAACGCCAAGCCCCGCATCGAGACCAAGGCCCGCCGCGTCGGTGGCGCGACCTACCAGGTCCCGATGGAAGTCACCCCGGATCGCCAAACTTCCCTCGCCATGCGATGGATCGTCGGATATGCCGATGACCGCAAGGGCATTCCCATGAAGCAAGCTTTGGCCACCGAATTGCTCGAAGCCTATCAGGGCCAAGGCAATGCCATCCGCAAGCGCGACGACGTTCACAAGATGGCTCAGGCCAACAAGGCGTTCGCACACTTCCGCTGGTAAGTCACCCCTTCAAGCGACGCCCCGATGCCGAGTCGGGGCGTTTTTCATCTCCAAAAACGACGATCTTTCCCATCCATGAGCGATCCCGCGGCCATCAACTCGACTCTCAACTCTCCGCAGCGCCAGTATCCTTTGGAGCGCACCCGTAATTTCGGGATTTGCGCCCACATCGATGCGGGTAAGACGACGACGACTGAGCGTATCCTCTTTTACACCGGCTTGATCCACAAGATTGGTGACGTCGATGATGGCAATACCGTCACCGACTGGATGGAACAGGAGAAGGAGCGTGGCATCACGATCACCTCGGCAGCCGTCACCTCCTTCTGGACCCAGAAGAAAGATGCCGGCATCCACAAGAATTTCGAGGGCATCGCTCACCGGATCAACATCATCGACACTCCGGGACACGTGGACTTCACCGCTGAGGTGGAGCGTTCCATGCGCGTTCTTGATGGCGCTGTCGCTGTGTTCTGCGGCGTTGCCGGTGTGCAGCCTCAGTCCGAAACGGTCTGGCGCCAAGCCACCAAGTACAAGGTTCCCCGCATCGCGTTCGTCAACAAGATGGACCGCACCGGTGCCAACTTCGACAACGCGCTGAGTGACATGCGCAAGAAGCTCGGAGCCTACGCGTTCCCGATCTTCCTGAACATCGGAGCCGAAGACAAGTTTGCTGGCGTCATCGACGTGGTCAACCAGAAGGCCATCATCTGGGGCGAGGGCGACCTCACCAACGAAGGCCTGAAGTACGAGGTCACCGACATCCCGGCCGCTCATCAGGAGCGCGCTCAGGCTGCCTTGGCCGAACTCATCGATGCCGTCTCCAACAAGGACGACTCCATCGCCGAGCTCGTTCTCGAAGAAAAGCCCATCACGGTTCCGGTTCTCAAGGCCGCCATTCGCCGCCTGACCTGCAAGATCGAGCTGATCCCGGTGCTCTGTGGTACCGCTTTCAAGAAAAAGGGCATCCAGGTATTGATCGATGCGGTCGTCGATTACCTGCCGTCCCCGTTGGACATCCCTCCTGCCCAAGGCATGGTGCCCGACACCGAAGACACCTTGGAAGTCCCTCCGAACGACAACAGCAAGTTCTGCTCGCTGGCGTTCAAGCTCTGGACCGACCCGTACGCGGGCAAGCTCGTCTTCTTCCGCGTGTATTCCGGTCAACTGAAGAAGGGCGACTCGATCTACAACCCCCGGACCCGCAAGCGCGAGCGCGTCAGCCGCCTGATGGTCATCCAGGGCAGCGAGCGCAAGGACGTGGATTCCGTCTACTCCGGCGACATCGCCGCACTGGTCGGTCTGCGCAACATCACCACCGGTGACACCCTCTGCAACGAGGATTTCGACATCGCACTCGAGCCCCCGACCTTCCCTGAACCGGTCATCAGCATGGCCATCGAGCCCAAGTCGAAGGCCGATCAGGACAAGATGTCCCAAGGTCTCCAACGCTTGGCCGAAGAAGATCCGACCTTCCGTTGCTTCACCAACGAGGAAACCGGACAGTTGATCATCGCGGGCATGGGCGAGTTGCACCTCGAGATCATCCGCGACCGCCTCAAGCGCGAGTTCTCCGTCGAGGCCGACGCGGGCGCCCCGCAAATCGCCTACCGTGAGACCATCACCAAGCCGGCCGAGGGCGAAGGCAAGTTCATCCGCCAGTCCGGTGGTCGTGGTCAGTACGGTCACGCCATCATCGACGTCGAGCCCAACGAAAAGGGCAAGGGCGTCGAGATCCTCAACAAGGTCGTCGGCGGCACCATCCCCAAGGAATTCATTCCGGCCGTCCACTCGGGCATCGAAGAGGCCATCAAGTCCGGCGTTTACGCGGGCTTCCAGGTCATCGACATCAAGGTTTCGATCAAGGACGGATCCTTCCACGAAGTCGACTCCAACGAGTTGGCGTTCAAGATGGCCGGCATCTTCGCCCTGAAGGACGCCTTCGCTCAAGCGGGACCCATCTTGCTCGAGCCCATCATGAAGGTCGAGGCCACCACCCCTGACGAATACCAGGGTGACATCCTGGGTGACATCAACCGCCGCCGCGGTATGATCCAGGGCGTGGATGCCAAGAATGGACAAACCGTCCTCACCGCTCAGGTTCCGCTGGCCGAAATGTTCGGCTACGCGACCGCCATCCGCTCTCTTTCCAAGGGCCGTGCCTCCTACAGCATGGAACCGCTCAACTTCGAGCAAGTTCCCAACAGCGTTCTCACCACGGTGATGGATGCCGCCAAGAAGCGCCCTGCCGCCCGCAGCTAATCTCCCTCCCAAAAACCTAAAACTGTTCTTTGCAATGGCTGGACAACGTATCCGTATCCGACTCAAAGCCTACGACCACCGGGTCATTGATGCCTCCGCGAGCGAAATCGTGGAGACCGTCAAACGCTCCGGCGCCCGTGTCGCTGGCCCCATCCCCCTCCCGACCAAGATCGAGCGCCTGACCGTGCTTCGTTCGCCCCACGCGGACAAAAAGTCGCAGGAGTCGTTCGAGCAACGCACTCACAAGCGCTTGCTGGACATCCTCGATCCCACTGCGAAGACCGTGGACGAGCTCAAGAAGCTCAACCTCCCGGCCGGCGTCGACATCCAAATCAAGATCTAACTTTCCAAGCCATGCCTCTCGGACTTATCGGACTCAAGGTGGGTCATACCCGTGTGTATGACTCCAACGGCGTACTCGTGCCCGTCACGGTCGTCCATGTCGGACCCAACCGGGTGCTTCAGGTCAAGACCCAAGCCTCCAAGGACGGCTACAACGCTGTCCAGCTGGGCTACGGTGATCAGAAGCTCGGCCGCCTCACCAAGGCTGTCGTCGGTCACCTCGCCAAGCAGGGCGTCAAGGTGGACGCCCCCGGACAGGGCGGCGAACAGCCGGTCCTCACCGGCGTCAAGCGCATCCGCGAATTCCGCGACTTCTCCAAGGAAGTGAAGTCTGGAGACACCGTGGGCGCCGATCTCTTCCAAGTCGGACAGTTCGTGGATGCCATCGGCACCACGAAGGGTCGTGGTTTCGAAGGTGTCGTCGGCCGCTGGAGCTTCCGCGGCGGCGATTCCACCCACGGCGCCAAGGGTTGGCACCGTCGTTCGGGCGCCATCGGTCAGCGCCTCTTCCCCGGCACCGTCATGCGCGGCATGAAGATGCCCGGTCACATGGGCGTGGTGCGTCGGACCTCCCAGAATCTGGAGATCATCCAGGTTCGTCCTGACGACAACGTGCTCCTCATCAAGGGCAATTTCCCGGGCAGCGAGGGAGACTATTGCATCATCCGTGAAGCGAAGAAGATCTCGATCAACTCCGCTCGCCTGAAGCAGATCACCGAGGCGCGCAAGAAGGCCAAGGACGCTGCCACGGCCAAGAAGGACGACAAGAAGGCCGCCGCCGCCGCCAAGAAGAAGTAACTAAGGAACCTGTTCCATGAAACTTTCGATCAAAGATTCCAAGGGAAACGCCGCTGGCGAACTCGATGTCCGTTTCGAGTTGATTGCCGACGGTCGCGGTACCCAGGCCGTCCACGACACCGTGGTCGCCTACAACGCTGCCCAGCGCAGCGGCACCGCCTGCACCAAGACCATGGGTGATGTTG
>JACCDP011064145.1_pt1 | contig 26395 bp, 21 predicted proteins | sample 7445841 | NCBI WGS metagenome assembly JACCDP01 (sample SAMN15323441, study PRJNA562643) | freshwater metagenome | isolation source: river surface water | place: USA:Blue River Watershed | collected 2017-08-17 | reverse complement strand
TGAAGGCGGCTGATCTGGAGGCGAAGTTCGCCGAGTACGACGGCTACACCGCTGAGGCACGTGCCGGCGAATTACTTTCGGGCGTAGGCATTCCCACCGAACAGCATCAGGGGCTGATGAGCGCCATCGCACCCGGCTGGAAGCTGCGCGTGCTGCTCGCGCAGGCCCTGTTTTCGAATCCCGATATCCTGTTGCTGGACGAGCCGACCAACAACCTCGATATCAATACCATTCGCTGGCTGGAAGATGTGCTCAATGAGCGCGACTCCACGATGATCATCATTTCGCATGACCGTCACTTCCTGAATCAAGTCTGCACGCACATGGCTGACATGGATTACGGCACGCTGAAGATCTATCCCGGCAACTACGACGATTACATGCTGGCATCCGCGCAGGCGCGCACGCAGCAGCTGGCGGCAAATGCGAAGGCGAAGGAAAAGATCGCCGAGCTGCAGGATTTCGTGCGCCGCTTCTCGGCCAACAAATCCAAGGCCCGTCAGGCGACGTCGCGCGCCCGACAGATCGACAAGATCAAGGTTGAGGATGTGAAGCCTTCGTCGCGACAGAATCCCTTCATCCGGTTCGAAGGCGAAAAGAAGCTCCACCGGCTGGCGGTCGAGGCGCAGGGCTTGTCCAAGGCCTACGACCGGACATTGTTCAAGAATTTCAGCATTGCGGTCGAAGCGGGCGAGAAGATCGCGATCATCGGCGAGAACGGCGCAGGCAAGACCACGCTGCTGCGCTGCCTGGGCGGCGAGACCTGTGGACTGGCCGCCGACAGTGGCACAGTTAAATGGGCCGAGAACGCCAGCGTCGGTTACATGCCGCAGGATCCTACCGAGGAATTTGCACAAGATAAAAGCCTGACCGACTGGATGGGCTACTGGACTCAGGAAGGCGACGATGATCAGGCAGTACGCTCCATCCTCGGCCGTCTGCTGTTCTCCGGCGACGAAGTGAAAAAGTCGGTCAAGGTGCTGTCCGGCGGCGAGAAGGGCCGCATGATGTATGGCAAGCTCATGCTGGGCCGTCACAATGTGCTGCTGATGGATGAGCCGACGAACCACATGGACATGGAATCCATCGAATCCCTGAATATCGCACTGGAAAAATACGCGGGCACCCTCATCTTCGTCTCGCACGATCGCGAGTTCGTGTCCTCGCTCGCCACCCGGATACTGGAGATCCGGAATGGCGAGATCATCGATTTCAAAGGAAGCTATGATGACTATCTGGCTTCTCAGGGTATTCAGTAACGCAGTGGCCTGACCGGCGGAGAGCATGAATGGAAATCAAGACTGTTGAATTCGAGCGGCCTGCGGGCGAGGGCGCCAGCTGCGTCGCCTCTGCGTGGGCTCGCGTGCCTGACCCATTGACACCGGAGAGCCGATCACAACTGAAAGACAAGATCCGGCGGCTGCTGAAAGAAAAAGAGGCCGTGCTGGTCGCGCATTACTATGTGGATGCCGATCTGCAGGATCTCGCCGAAGAAACCGGCGGCTGCGTGTCCGATTCGCTGGAGATGGCGCGCTTTGGCCGTGATCATCCGGCGAAGACCCTGGTCGTTGCCGGCGTTCGCTTCATGGGCGAGACCGCGAAGATCCTGTCGCCCGAAAAAACCGTGCTGATGCCGGACCTCGATGCGACCTGTTCGCTGGATCTCGGCTGCCCGGCCGATGAATTTTCTGCCTTCTGCGACGCGCATCCCGACCGCACTGTGGTCGTGTATGCCAATACCAGCGCTGCGGTCAAGGCACGCGCCGACTGGATGGTGACCTCGTCGATTGGTCTGGACATCGTCGCGCATCTGCATGCGCAGGGTAAGAAAATCCTCTGGGCGCCGGACCGTCATCTGGGCAGCTATATCCAGAAGCAGACCGGTGCCGACATGCTGCTCTGGCAGGGCTCCTGTCTCGTGCATGACGAGTTCAAGGGCATCGAACTCGATTTGCTGAAAAAAGAGCATCCCGGCGCGAAAGTGCTGGTGCATCCGGAGTCTCCCGAATCGGTCGTTGCGCAGGCGGATGTGGTCGGCTCGACCTCGCAGCTGATTGCCGCAGCAACCTTGCTGGACGCGAAAGAGTTCATCGTTGCGACCGACAATGGCATCCTGCACAAGATGCGCATGGCGGCGCCGGGTAAGGTATTTATTGAAGCGCCGACGGCGGGCAATAGCGCCACCTGCAAGAGTTGCGCGCATTGTCCGTGGATGGCCATGAATGGTTTGCAGAATCTTGCCGATGTGCTGGAGAGCGGGCGCAACCGGATCGAGGTCAAGCCTGCGGTGCGCGAAAAAGCGGTCACCTGCATTAACCGCATGCTGGATTTCGCCGCCGCGAAAAAAGCCAATGTGCGTCCTTCCTCCGATCTGGCTGCCGAAGAGAAGCTGTTCGCCGGCATCGGTCCGGCATGAGCACCTTGCGGAATCCTTTCGCGCCTTTCGATCCGGCGCTGAGGCTCGCCTTTGAGACCAACCTGAGTGCCGCGCTGGCCGAAGACGTCGGCAGCGGCGACTGGACGGCGCAGCTGATACTCGCCACCGCTGAAGTGACCGCCGCGGTGATCGTGCGCGAGCCAGCGGTGCTGTGCGGCGCTCCCTGGTTCGAGGGCGTGATGACCCAAGTCGATCCTCGCCTGACGATTGAATGGCGTTTCGCGGAGGGCGAACTGATGACCGCGGATGCCGAGGTCTGCCGCATTCATGGCCCGGCGCGTTCGCTGATGACGGCCGAGCGTGCCGCGCTGAATTTCCTGCAACTGCTGTCCGCCGTGGCGACGACAACACGGGACTATGTTCGCCTGATCGCCGGTACCCGCGCGGCAATCCTCGACACCCGCAAGACCTTGCCGGGCCTGAGGCTCGCGCAGAAATATGCGGTGCGTGTCGGTGGCGGCCAAAATCAGCGACTCGCGCTGTACGACGGCATCCTGATCAAGGAAAACCATATCGCCGCCGCGGGCAGCATTGCTGCGGCGATGTCGGCGGCGCAAGCGCTGGACGCGGGCGTGAGCATTCAGATTGAAGTAGAAACTCTCGATGAATTGCATCAGGCGCTGCAGGCCGGCGCCGAGTCCGTGTTGCTGGACAATTTCAGCACCGATCGGATGCGCGAGGCCGTGGCAATCACGGCAGGCCGTGCGGTGCTCGAAGCCTCGGGGGGCGTGAACCGCGACACGGTCAGGGCAATTGCCGAAACCGGCGTCGATCGCATTTCGATTGGCAGCCTGACCAAGGATGTGCGCGCCATCGATTACTCGCTGCGCGTACAAGCCTGATGTTTTATTTTTTCGGTTCGGGTATCCGTCGTGGCGGATTCAGTACCGTCGGCAGCGCTTTGGGCAGGGTATCGGGGAAATCCAGGCTGTAGTGCAGCCCTCGGCTCTCGCGGCGTGACAATGCGCTGCTGACGATCAGCGAGGCCACCTCGACCAGATTGCGCAGTTCCAGCAGATCGCGGGTGATGCGGAAGTTCGCGTAGTACTCGTCGATCTCTTCCTTCAGCAGCGCGATGCGGTGCTGGGCGCGCTCCAGCCGCTTGGTGGTGCGCACGATGCCCACAAAATTCCACATGAAGCGGCGCAGCTCGTCCCAGTTCTGCGTGATCACGACTTCCTCATCGGCGTCGGTCACGCGGCTTTCATCCCACGCTGGCAGCGCGATGTGCTTTGCCACGGTCTGTCGTTCAATATCCATCGCGGCTGCACGGCCGAGCACCACGCACTCCAGCAGCGAATTGCTGGCCAGCCGGTTTGCGCCATGCAGGCCGGTGCACGCGGTTTCGCCGACGGCGTACAGCCCCTGCAGGTCGGTGCGCCCGGACAGATCGGTGACGATGCCGCCGCAGGTGTAATGCGTCGCCGGGACGATGGGTATTGGCTGCCGCGTGATGTCGATGCCCAGCTCAAGACAGCGTGCATAGATGGTCGGGAAGTGTTCTTTCAGGAATTCCGGCGGCTGATGGCTGATATCCAGGTCAACATAATCGAGGCCGCGTTTTTTCATTTCGAAGTCGATCGCGCGCGCGACCACATCGCGGGGGGCCAGCTCAGCACGTGCGTCATGCGCGGGCATGAAGCGCTGACCGGCGGCAGCCCCAGCGGAGGCGGGCAGTTTCAGCACGCCGCCTTCGCCGCGCACCGCTTCCGTGATCAGGAAGGACTTGGCATACGGGTGATACAGACAGGTCGGATGAAACTGGATGAATTCCATGTTCGACACCCGGCAGCCGGCGCGCCATGCCATCGCAATGCCGTCGCCGGTCGCGGTGTCGGGATTGGTCGTATACAAATAGACCTTGCCCGCACCGCCCGTGGCCAGTACGGTCTGCTGCGCCGAGATGGTCAGCACCGTGCCGTTCTGGACATCCTGCACGTAGAGCCCGAGGCAGCGCGCGGCGCTGTCGCCCAGCCCCAGTTTGTCCGACGTGATCAGGTCGATCGCATAGTGATGCTCAAGCAGGGTGATGTTCGGATGCTCGCGCACTTTCTGCTCCAGCGTGACCTGCACCGCATGGCCGGTCGCGTCGGCCGCATGAATGATGCGCCGCTGGCTGTGTCCGCCCTCGCGGGTGAGGTGAAATCCCAGCTCGGCCTGCTCGTCGCGGGTAAAGGGGACACCCTGGGCGATCAGCCATTCGATGGCCTCCCGGCCATGGCTGACAATGAATCGGGTCGCTGTCTCATCGCATAGCCCGGCCCCGGCCACGAGCGTGTCGGTCACATGCTGTTCATGGCTATCGGCGGAGTCCAGCACGGCGGCAATGCCGCCCTGTGCCCAGTCGCTGGCGCCATCGCGCAAGGCGCGTTTGGAGATGACGACCACCTTGCGGCGGTCGGCGAGATGGAGAGCAACCGACAGACCGGCAAGGCCGCTGCCGACAATGGCGACATCAAAATTCATGACTGAGATGCTTCTTTGTGGAGGGTAATGGTTATTTGGACGGACTATACGCTAGCGGGCTGGTTCATCGATCGCACGTTTCGTTGCCAGTGTCGCATGTTTATTGCTTGCCGTCAGGCATTCGATCTGGATCAAATTCTTTGTCCGGAAGGCCGGATGTAGATATCTTCTCAAGTATAATGAGCCTCACGTTGAGATTCGAGTAGTAGTGGTGCAGTGTGTTCTGTAATTCCTTACTTGGTTGAGACGCTTATCTGGCGGGTGTTCCGCCTTTGTTAACTAAGACAGGAAATTGCAATGGCAACTGGTATCGTTAAATGGTTCAATGACGCAAAAGGCTTTGGTTTTATCAAACCCGATGAGGGCGGCGAAGATCTGTTCGCACACTTCTCGGCGATCCAATCCGCAGGCTTCAAATCCCTGCAGGAAAACCAGCGTGTGCAGTTCGACGTGACCACTGGCCCGAAAGGCAAGCAGGCATCGAACATTCAGATTATCTGAAGCACGGCGGTAATCGCATTGAACGAAAAAATCCCCGCTTGCGGGGATTTTTTTCGTCGGTAAGTCTGGCGTGCTTCATGAACGATGATCCCTCATCGCTTGCGCCAGTAATCCGGTTCGGCAAAGGCGCGGCGCAAAAAATCCACGAAGACCCGGATTCGCAGCGGACGATGCTGTCGCTGTGCAAACACGGCATAAATATCATTGCCCGGCGCGGCATACTCATCCAGCACGGTTTCCAGCAGGCCTTGCTCGATTTCCGTGCCCACTTCCCAGATCGAGCGCCAGGATAATCCTTTGCCCGCCAGTGCCCAGTCATGCAGCACGGCGCCATCATTGCAGGCCATATTGCCGCTCACTTTGAGCGTGACATTCTTTCCCGCTTGCCGAAAGGTCCAGCCCCGCTGACTGCCGGCGCTGGAGATCGCCAGACAGTTGTGGCGCGACAGCTCATCGGGGGTCGCCGGTCGTCCATGACGGCGGAAGTAGTCGGGCGAGCCGACCACCACACGCCGGTTGCTGGCGAGCTTGATGCCGACCAAGCTTGAGTCCGACAAATCGGCGATGCGGATCGCGACATCGATGCCTTCGCCGATCAGGTCGACGACCCGGTCATTCAGGTCGAGCGTGACGCTGACCTCGCGATGCTCGGCGACGAAGGAGGGTATCAGCGGTGCGACGATCTGGCGGCCAAAGCCGGCCGGCGCGGACACGCTGAGATGGCCGCTGGGACGCGCGCTGCGCTCGGAGGCCTGTGCCTCGGCATTTTCCAGATCGTGCAGGATGCGCTGGCAATTTTCCAGGAAGGCCAGTCCCTCATTGGTCAGCGCAATCTTGCGCGTCGTTCGCTGCAGGAGTTTGACGCCCAGACGCGCCTCAAGCGCATCCAGCCGCCGACCGATCACGGCGGGCGCCACCCCTTCGGCGCGTGCGGCGGCGGACAGGCTGCCGCGCGCCGCGACATCCACGAACGTGGAGATCTGCTTGAACTGATCCATGGGGGAAGTGGCTGAGCGGAACGGGGGTGCCGACCCTAATTTTTGACTGAAACGCAATAATACAGGCTATTTCCTACCCATCTTGCTGATCAGGGATGGGAATGAGCTTCAGCCGACCCCCAGTGCCAGCACATAGTCCTTGATGCCGGCCAGCAGCATCTCGATCGCCAGCGCGGTCAGGATGAGCCCCATCAGGCGCTCAAAAGCGGTCATGACCGCCGGCCCCAGCACCCGGTGCAGGCGTTCGGCCGACAGCAGCACGATCAGCCACACCACGGCAACCAGCATCAGCGCGGCGACATACAGTGGCATGGGCATTTTTTGTGCGGAGGAGAACAGCAGCACCGTGACCAGCGCCGACGGCCCTGCCAGTGCCGGAATCGCCAGCGGCACGATCAGCGGTTCTTGCGTTGCGTCCTGCGTGCCGAACACGCCGCCGGGCTGCGGAAAGACCATGCGCAGAGCAATCAGGAACAGGATCACGCCGCCACCGATGCGCAGCGAGATATCGGTCAGCTGCAGCGCTCCCAGAAAATGCCGCCCGCCAAACATGAACAGCAGCAGCAGGAAGAACGCAATCAGGCATTCGCGCACGATCACCCGCGCGCGCCGCTCAGGCGCGACACCCGCCAGCGCACTCGTAAACAGGGGCACATTGCCGAAGGGATCGGTGACCAGCAGCAGCAGGATGAAGGTCTGAAAAAAACTTTCTGGCATCTCGACTCCTTGGCAGCGCCGACATATTTCCGGCAGTAAACCGAAGATAGGCTAGCATTCGGTTTGTTTATTCTGACATCCGTTTTGCCAGCCACCTTATCCGCTACCGTATGTTCGAGCCCGTCTCCCGATCTTTCAAGCGCCGTCACTTCCTGTTGGGCAGTGCGGCAGTGGCAGGTGCTCTGGTCGTGGGCTGGGGCTTTCTGCCACCTCGGCAGCGCCTTGAAGCAGACATCGACTTGCCCGGTCGAGAGGGCGATATCGCGCTCAACGGCTGGGTGATGGTCGGCGCCGACAATCAAGTCAGCGTGATGCTGGCCAAGAACGAGATGGGTCAGGGCGTCATGACCGCGCTGGCGATGCTGGTGGCGGAAGACATGGACGTGCCCTTGGCCATGGTGCGCGTGGTTGCAGCGCCCATGGACAAGATCTATGGCGACACCACCCTGCTGACCGACGGACTGCCGTTTCATCCCGAGGATCAGAGCGCGATTCGACATCTCGGGCACTGGTTGTCCCGCAAGCTGGCCAGAGAGATCGGCGTGATCGCGACAGGCGGCTCCTCCAGTGTGCGCGACAGCTGGTTGCCGATGCGCGAGGCAGGCGCCGAGGCGCGGGCACGGCTGATTACGGCTGCGGCCCAGCGCTGGGGCGTGCCCGCATCGGAATGCGAGACCAGCGGCGGCAAGGTGAAACACCCGCGCGGAATGGTGGCAACCTATGGCGATCTGGCCGCGGATGCGGCTGCCATGAGTTCGCCGGGTTTTCAGCTGAAGCCAGCCTCCGACTTCCGGCTGATCGGAAAAGACATTCCCCGTCTGGATGTGCCGGCAAAGTCCGATGGCAGCGCCCGCTTCGGCATGGACATTCGTCCCAAGGGACTGGTCTACGCGGCGGTCATGATGTGTCCGGTGTTTGGCGGCCGGCTCAAGCATGTCGACACTGCACAGGCGAGCGAGCAGCCCGGTGTGCTGAAGGTCGTGACGCTGCAGCAGGACCGCTCAGGCGCACCCGACGCGGTGGCTGTGATCGCTGGCCGCTGGTGGACCGCGCAGAGCACGCTGGCTTTGCTGTCACCCGAGTGGGACGAAGGTGAGAACGCTGCACTGAGCACGCAGTCGCTGATGGAGCAGCTCTCGCACAGTCTTGCGCATGATGCAGGTTACACGCTGCACAGTACGGGCGATGGCATCGAGGAAAACGATCTTCCGCTGGCCGTTCATGCCGACTATAGCGCGCCCTATCTGCCGCATCTGGCGATGGAGCCCCTGAACTGCACCGCGCAGCTGATCGATGGCCGGCTGCGTCTGTGGCTGCCCACGCAGGTGCCGTCGATCGCCATCAGCACGGCGGCGAGAGTGGCCGATCTGGCGGAAGAGCAGGTGGATCTCTATCCGACCTATGTGGGCAGCGGATTCGGCCGCCGGCTGGAGACCGACATGGTCGCGCAAGCGGTGGCGCTGGCGATGCAGATGCCGGGCGTTCCGGTGCAACTGGTCTGGCGGCGCGAAGATGACATCGCGCACGATTTCTATCGTCCTGCCTCGGTGGCGCGGCTGTCGGCAGTGCTGGGCACCGAGCATCGCATCAAATCATGGCAGATCAAATCAGCATCGGCGGCGCCGGTACAACAGCTGCTGCAGCGGGCGTTTGGTCTGCCGGCGGCAGGGCCGGACAAGACCGCTGCCGAGGGATTGTTCGATCATCCGTATGAGATTCCTCATCAGCGGATAGAACATGTGGTCGTGGAGGTGCCCGTTCCTGTCGGGCCGTGGCGATCCGTCGGGCATTCGCATCACGCTTTTTTCAAAGAGAGCTTCATCGATGAGATGGCTCATGCAGCACAGGCAGATCCGGTGCAATTCCGGCGTGACCTGCTGGCGTCGCATCCCCGGCATCTCGCGGTGCTGAATGCGGCGGTCGACCGTGCCGGCAAAGCGTCCGGATCGCGCGCGCACGGGGTTGCGCTGCATGACTGCTACGGCAGCATCGTCGCGCAGGTGGCCGTGGTGGGCATTGAAGAAGGCCGCATTCGCGTGCACAAGGTCGTGTGCGCGATCGATTGCGGCATGGTGGTCAATCCGGACATCGTACGTCAGCAGATGGAGTCCGGCATTGCGTTCGGCCTTTCAGCGGCGCTGCATGGCGAGCTGAAGATCGCCCATGGTCGCGTCAGACAGCAGAACTTTCATGACACACCGATACTGCGCATCGATGAGATGCCGGACGTGGAGGTGATCATCATAGATAGCGATGCCGCGCCGGGCGGTGTCGGCGAGCCGGGCACGCCACCCATCGCGCCCGCCGTGGCGAATGCGGTATTCAGGCTGACCGGGAAACGGCTGCGTCGCCTGCCGCTGCGGCTGAGCTGATCGGGGTTTCACGGCGTGCGCCGGAGTGACGCGAGCGAGGTCAGCTGACCTCGTCCAGCCGCGCGATCAGGTTGCACTCGGCCTGCCACTTCTGCCGCTCGGGTGTGCTGGCGGCCTCGCGTCGCAGCTCTTGCTCGCTTCGGCTCAGCTGCGCCTCCATCATCCGCGCGATCAGGCGAGGCTCGGGCATCATGGTGCCGTAGAACGCGACGATGTCCTCTTTCTGGATCAGGATCGTCGGGAAATTTTCCACATCGAGATCACCGACCAGATCGGCCTGATCCTCAATATCGATCCAGACGAACAGATGATCGGGATATTGCGCTGCCAGTGCATCGAATCCCGCCCGGTACTGCTTGCATACATCACACCAGCCAGCGCACAGACAGGCAATCACCCAGCGGCCCGATGCCAGCGCGGCCGACAGCTGGGGGAAATTATCAGGAACGAGGAAGAGGCTGCTCATGCCGAAGATTTTACCGCATGGCAGTTTCCGCAGAGGCCGGCGAGTCAACACAAGCGCGGCCATCCTGCGCGGTAAAATAGCGGCCATGTCACGCGATTCTGCCACTCTGATCTCTCTGGAAACCTCGACTGAGCTGGCGTCCGTCGCGCTGCTGCATCAAGGGCAGCGCTTCAGCCGGGAATCTCCGGGCGCGCAGACACACTCGGCCACCGTGCCCGGCATGATCCAGTCAGTGCTCAGAGAAGCGGGCATTCGTCTGAACGACTGCGATGCGATTGCCTTCGGCGCTGGCCCGGGTTCGTTCACGGGCGTGCGAACGGCGTGCGGTCTGGCGCAAGGGCTGGCCTTTGGCGCGAAACTTCCGGTGATACCGGTGATCACGCTGCTGGCCATGGCGGAACGCGCGCGTTCCCGCGGCGCGAACCATGTGCTCTCCGTACTCGATGCGCGCATGGGGGAAGTGTACTGGGCGCAGTATCGGTTCGATGACCACTGGACGCCGATCACGGCGCCCTGCTTGTCAGCGGCGTCGCAAGTGCAAGCCAGCGGTTCGCCCGCCGTCTGCGGCAATGGACTGGTCGCGTACGCAAACGATCTCGCGCATCTCGACCTCCGCCAGTCACTGCCTGAGGTCATGCCGCATGCCAGCGATATCCTGACTCTGGCGCTCGTGGCGCTGACAGAGGGCGCGACGCTGCATGCGCGCGATGCACAGCCCCTCTATTTGCGCAACAAGGTTGCACTGACCACGCGCGAGCGCATGGCGGGGGCGGCTGCATGAACCAGCTCTCAGTCACCGGCAATGCCGCCAGCACCGGCTCTGGGCTGCGCTTCGCGATGATGCGCGCGCAGGATGTCGAAGACGTTGTCGCAGTCGAGAACGATGCCTATCCTTTCCCCTGGACCCGCGGCAATTTCCTCGATTCACTCGCCAGCCGATATGACGCCTGGACGCTGCGGGAACCGGATGCTCGCCTCGCAGGCTATTTTCTGTTGATGCATGCCGTCGACGAAACCCATCTGCTGAACATCACGGTACGACCGGATCTGCACGGCCGTGGGTTCGGCCGTGCGCTGCTCGACAAGGTGATCGCGCTGGCGCATGACGCCAATATGCACTCCGTGCTGCTGGAAGTGCGCCCGTCCAATGAACATGCGCTGGCCGTCTATCGTCACTGCGGCTTCCAGCAGATCGGCATCAGAAAAAATTACTACCCCGCAGGGGGCGCGTTGCGCGAAGATGCCATCGTGATGCGCTTGATGCTCGATAGCCATGGCCATTGACCCGATCAAGGCACAGCGGCTGCAACAGATGGGCTTGGGTCCGGTCTGGGCCTTGCGCGCGGGCACTGGTCAGAGTGTCTCAGTTGAAGAACCTCAGCTGAATGAGCATGCCGAGTGTGCGGCGCTGGCCTCGAATGCGCCGACACCCTTGCCGGTAGAGAGACAAGCAGCGCGACCAGCAGCGCATGCCGATGCAGCGATATCGGCGATGGATTGGGAGACGCTTGAATCCACGATACGCGACTGCACTCGCTGCGGCTTGTGCCGGGGACGCACGCATGCAGTGCCCGGCGTGGGTGACCGGCAGGCGCGCTGGCTGTTCGTGGGTGAAGGGCCGGGTCGCAATGAGGACGCGCAGGGTGAGCCTTTTGTCGGCCCGGCGGGCAAGCTGCTGGATAACATGATGCGCGCGCTCGGTCTGGCGCGCGGCAAGAACACCTATATCGCCAATATCGTCAAATGCCGACCGGTCGGCGATGACGGACGCGATCGCCCGCCCGCTACCGACGAGGTGATGGCGTGCATGCCGTATCTCGAGCGCCAGATTGCGCTGATCAAACCCGATGTGATCATCGCTCTGGGAAAAACAGCCGCCGTGTCGCTGCTGGGGCTGAGCGACGATACGGCATTATCAGGCCTGCGCGGAAAGTCGCATGCCTATGCCGGCATACCATTGATGGTCACGTACCATCCGGCGTATTTGCTGCGAAAGCCGGCTGACAAGGCCAAGAGCTGGCAGGATCTCTGTCTCGCGCAGCGGCTGTATGATGGCCGCGATGCTCGCTGATTTCTCCGAATTTCAATCAGATTTTCATCGCCGCTGGGCAGCGCTGCGCGATCCTCATGTGCGCGCGCTGGCCTGGCTCCTCGATGCGCCTGATCTGCTGGACACACACTCACCCCGCTGGCAGGGGAAGCTCGCCAGCCTTGGCCATCCCACTGACAGCGACTGGTTGCATGCGCTGGATCGACAAGCCTCGTCATTGCACGAATTCCTGAACGAATCGCCTCTGGTGCGTCTGGGTCGTTATGCAGAAAAGCTCCTCGCGTGGTACTTCACGCAGCAGGGGGTCTTGCATGCGCATGGGCTTCAGGTACGCGATCCTGCGGAAGGAACGCGGGGAGAGTTTGATTTTCTGTTGCGCTTTCCGCACGGGCTGGAACACTGGGAACTGGCAACCAAATTTTATTTGCTGCGTCCTCAACCCTCGGACGCGGCAGTGCCTGAGCAGCGGGTGAATCAACCGGATTATTTCATTGGTCCGAATCTCGCCGACACGCTGGGCGCAAAGATGCAAAAGATCTTTGGCCGCCAGCTGTCGCTGGGAGAACATCCCGCGGCCAAGGCATTGCTTGGTCTGCCGCTGGTGGCAGCGAAAGCCCTGATCAAAGGCTGGTTGTTCTACCGGCGTGATGATCCGATCAATGGCGAGGCTTTCGGCGTTTCACCTTCGCATTGCCGAGGCTGGTGGTGTCGCATCGACGAGCTCGGTGATCATCTCTCAGAGACCTCGCTGATATTGCCGCGCCTGTCGTGGCTTGCGCCTGCGTGTGTCGAACGTCCCGAATTCAATTCGTTTGCAGATGCTGATGCCAGGCTGAAGCAACTGCTGGCGTCGAATGACAGGCCGGTGATGATCGCCAATCTGGCGTCAGGCAATGGCATGTGGATAGAGAGCGATCGCGGTTTTGTGGTGCCTTCGGATTGGGAAGAGCGCGCGGCACAAAGCGGCCGTCCGGCCTCGTGAATCAGGTGCCGACGTGTTTCTGCTCGCCGATCAGGTGCAGCGAGTCATATTCGCGCTGATTGGCCGCATGCCGACGCATGACCAGCCACATCACGCCGGCGACAAACAGACCGAAGAGTACGATCACGATATTCACGCTGAGGTCCAGTTTGATCAGCAGCGCATAGAGGCCAAGCATCATCAGGATGGACAGGTTTTCGCTGAAGTTTTGCACGGCGATCGAATGCCCGGCACTCATCAGCACATGACCTCGATGCTGAAGCAGGGCGTTCATTGGCACGACGAAATAGCCAGACAATGCGCCGATCAGGACCAGCAGCGGGTAGGCAAATGACACATTCGTCACCATGACCATGACGATGACGATGATGCCCATCGCGAAGCCGAGTGGCATCACGGTCAGGGATTTTTTCAGCGGCACGCGGCGAGCGGCGGCCATGGCGCCGAAGGCCACACCGAAGGCGACCACGCCCTGAAGGATGGCGCCCTGCGCCAGCGGCATGTTCAGCGCTTTTTCTGCCCATTTGAGCACGATGAATTGCAGCGTTGCACCGGCGCCCCAGAACAAGGAGGTCACCGCGAGCGAAATCTGTCCGAGCCGGTCTTTCCAGAGCGCGACGAAGCAGTGCGAGAAATCGATGATCAGTCGCACCGGATGGCGCTCCTGCGCCGGATAATGCGCGCCGGTATCGGGGATTTTCAGGTTGAACAAGGCCGCCAGCACATAGGCGACCATCACGATCGCCAGCGCGACCTCGAGCGACAGGCTGAGCTCAAGCGGATTGACCGGCAGCATGGCGGCAATCGCCGCAGCGAACTTCTCGCTGACCAAGGCGCCACCCAGCACCGTGCCAAGGATGATGGAGAGAACCGTCAGACCCTCGATCCAGCCATTGGCGGCCACCAGTTTTTCTGCCGGCAGCAGCTCGGTCAGGATGCCGTATTTCGCGGGCGAGTATGCTGCCGCGCCAAAACCGACGACGGCATAGGCCAGCAGCGGATGGATACTGAAGAACATCATCAGGCATCCGGCAATTTTGACCAGGTTGGTGATGAACATTACCCGACCCTTGGGCAGGGCATCGGCAAACGCGCCGACAAAAGGCGCGAGCACCACGTAAGAGGTGACGAAAAACAGCTTGAGCATCGGCGTCATCCAGGCCGGGGACTCGGTAGAGGCCAGCACGGAGATAGCGACGATCAGCAGCGCATTGTCGGCGAGCGACGAAAAAAACTGCGCCGCCATGATGGTGTAAAAGCCGGGATTCATGGAAAGACAGGCTGCCTGCGATTGATCTGCGCTTGTTCTATCGCTGCCAATTCGATGCGACGGATGGTAAACCCCGGCTTTATACCATGAAATCTCAAGGATTCTTCGGCGAGACCCTTTCGGCGTCCGGTAGAATTCAGGGTTTGCCACTGAACGTCATTGGACTGTTTTCAATGCCTCGCCCCCTCGTTGCGACCACCGATCTTGCCGCCCTGCGGGCCAACCTTTCTCTGACGCGCGCCGCTGCGCCGGGAGCAAAAGTCTGGGCTGTCGTCAAGGCGGATGCCTATGGGCATGGGCTGGAGAACGGACGGAAGGGCTTTGCAGAAGCAGACGGACTGTCGCTGATAGAGTTCGATCGTGCAGTTCGTCTTCGCGAACTGGGATGGACGCGCCCGATCATGATGATGCAGGGCATGTTCGACAGCAGTGATTTCGCGCTGATCAGCGAGCATCGCCTGCAACCGGTGATCCACAACGCGGAGCAACTCGACATGCTGGAAAGTTTCCGGCCGGCGGTTCCGGTGGACGTGCATCTGAAGATCAATACCGGCATGAACCGTCTGGGTTTTCCGGTCGGACAAGCGCGGGACGTATGGCAGCGCTTGTCGGCCATGCCGTCAGTGGGCAAGGTGTCCATGATCACGCATTTCGCCAATGCGGACCTCAGCATCGCCGACCCCGATGTCAACGAGCAGATGCGTCGCTTTCGGGCAGCTACCGAGGGCTTGCAGGGTGAGATCAGCGTGTCGAATTCGCCGGCGATCCTGCTGCATCCTGAACTGCGCTGCGACTGGATCCGGCCCGGCGTGATGCTGTATGGCGGTTCTCCGGGCGGTGGCAGCGCGCAATCCTTCGGCCTGACAGCCGCGATGACCCTGAACAGCCAATTAATCGCGGTGCAGTCCCTGAAGGCAGGCGACTCCGTTGGCTACGGCAGCCTGTTCCGTGCTGACCGCGACATGCGCATCGGCATCGTCGCCTGTGGTTATGCCGATGGTTATCCGCGCCATGCGCCGACCGGCACGCCGGTGCTCGTCAATGGCCAGCGTACCCAGCTGCTGGGGCGCGTGTCGATGGACATGCTGAATGTCGACCTGAGCGGCGTTCCCGATGCGAGAGTGGGCAGCGACGTCACGCTCTGGGGCAAGGGATTGCCGGTCGATGAGGTCGCGCAAGCGGCGGGCACCATCGGCTATGAACTGATGTGCTCGATTACGCCGCGCGTGCGACGCGCCACCACAGAATAGCGGCTGCCATGGCCAAACAAAAAATCCAGTACAGCTGCACCGAATGCGGTGGCGTCAGCAACAAGTGGGCCGGGCAATGTCCGTCATGCCATAGCTGGAACACGATGGTGGAAAGCCTCGCCGAGCCCTCCGGCGGCAATCGCTTCTCGTCACAAAAAGGGCTGGTGCAGGGCGCGCCGGTGATAAGGCTGGCGGATATCGAGGCCAGTGATGTGCCTCGCTTTGGCACCGGGATCGATGAATTCGATCGCGTGCTTGGGGGCGGTCTGGTCGCCGGTGGCGTCGTGCTGATCGGCGGGGATCCCGGCATCGGAAAATCCACCTTGCTGCTGCAGGCGCTGGCCAATCTCTCGCGCGTCAAGCGCGCGCTGTATGTGAGCGGCGAGGAGTCCGGATCGCAGGTGGCGCTGCGCGCGCGGCGTCTGGCCATCGATGCCGACAGCCTGCAGCTGCAGGCCGAGATACAACTCGAAAAAATTCTCAACACGCTGGCCGAGCAGAAGCCGGAAGTCGCAGTCATCGATTCCATCCAGACGCTGTATTCCGATGCGCTGACTTCTGCGCCCGGCTCGGTCGCTCAGGTGCGCGAGTGCGCGGCGCAGCTCACGCGGGCGGCCAAGCAGTCGGGCATCACCATCATCCTGGTCGGGCATGTGACCAAAGAAGGTGCGCTGGCCGGTCCGCGCGTGCTTGAGCATATCGTCGATACCGTGCTGTATTTTGAAGGCGACACACATTCCAGCTTCCGCCTGGTACGCGCCTTCAAGAACCGCTTTGGCGCGGTGAATGAGCTGGGCGTTTTCGCGATGACAGACAAAGGGCTCAAGGGCGTCTCCAATCCTTCGGCCTTGTTCCTGTCGCAGCATGACAGCACCGTTCCCGGCTCTTGTGTGATGGTCACGCAGGAGGGCACGCGTCCTCTGCTGGTGGAGATTCAAGCGCTGGTCGATGCCTCGCATGTGCCCAATGCGCGCCGTCTGTCAGTGGGTCTGGAACAGAACCGGCTGGCGATGCTACTCGCGGTACTGCACCGGCATGCGGGGGTCGCTGCCTATGATCAGGATGTTTTCATCAATGCGGTCGGTGGCGTGAAGATCACCGAGCCTGCCGCCGATCTGGCGGTGATGCTGGCGATACAGTCATCGATGCGCAATAAACCCTTGCCGCGCGGTCTGGTCGCCTTTGGCGAAGTCGGTCTTGCGGGAGAAATTCGCCCCGCGCCGCGTGGTCAGGAGCGCCTGAAGGAAGCAGCGAAGCTGGGCTTTTCGATCGCGCTGATACCTAAGGCCAATCTGCCCAAGCAGACCATCGAAGGGCTGCAGGTCGTGGGGGTGGAGCGTATCGATGAGGCGATGAATCGCGTGCGAGAACTGTCGTAATCCACCAGCGATTCCGGGCAGGAGGTTAGTTGATTGCTTTGAGCACCCGCTCGGCCGCCTGCAGCCCGCTGCGCACGGCGCTTTCTATCGTTGCCGGGTACGGGCCTTCGGTGTAATCCCCCGCCAGCCATACCCCGGCCAGTGAGGTCTGGTTCGACGGACGTTGCAGGTCCGGCGTGCATGCGAACGTCGCTCTTTTCTCGGTGATCACTTGCGTCCATCGTGGCGAGATCAGCGATGGCTTGCTGAATGCTTCTGCGAGCTGATTCGCAATCGCGGCTGTCAGCGCCTCGTGCGACAACCGCATCGCTTCCGAGGAGGCACTGATCACCACCGCCAGCAGTCCGGTCTGGGTATCCTCCAGCCAGCCGCGATCAAACACAAATTGCCCCCATCGATTTTCTGCCGGCTCATCCATCAGCGCGAAGAAGGGCTGAGGCAGCCTGACACTCTCGTCATATTGCAGATAGCAGGTCGTGATCGGTTCATGGTCAAACTGCAGCGACGCGGCGTGTGCTTCATCGAGCGGTGACAGCAGTGCCTGCGCGGCGGGCGCCGAGGTGGCGATGATGACCTGCTCGAACGCGGCTTCATGCAGACGTTCGGTCGCGTCGACCTCCAGCTGCCATCGCTGACCATCGGCGATCAGAGCACGTACCCGCACCCCCGGCGAATAACGGCCATGATGTTTTTCCAGATAGGCGATCGCTGCATCCGGGAACAGGGCTGACAAATCTTCGGTGGGCAGCAGCATGTCGGAGGCACTGCGAGAGGCGCCCAGCGAGTCGCCCAGCACACGAAGAAAGACACGTGCTGAGGCGCGTTCGGGTGGGGTATTCAACGCGGCGATGCACAGGGGCCGCCACAACCGTTGCACCAGCCGGTCGGTCTGATCGAAGCGCTCCAGCAGTTCAGACACACTGCCATCGACATCCAGCTGCCAGTCCATCCAGCGCGCTGCGGTAGAGAAGCGCGTCAGCGAGAGCTTGTCAGCGGCGCTCAGTCCTTTCGCACGCACGACGGCCGCGAGCAGGTGGAAGGGCGCCGGCAGCCGGGGCGCAATAAAATCCATGCCCTCCGTTGCTTGCGGATAGCGCATTTGCAGCGGCAGGCGGAGCATTGCGCGGGCAGGATCGATGCCGACCAGTCGCATCATGTGCAGGGTGTCGCGATACGCGCCCAGCAGGATGTGTTGCCCGTTGTCCAGCGTGCGACCGTCATGTTCGACGCGCCGCGCGCGACCACCGGGAATGCGTGCCGCCTCGAACAGGGTGACGCGCGCGCCGCGCCGGGCCAGCTCGACCGCTGCCGAGCAACCGGCCCAGCCGGCGCCAATGACGGCGATCGGTGTGTTGTTCATGGAAGGTCTCGTCTCAGGGCCTGACCCAGGTTTTCCAGGCCAGCCACAGCTTGCGCAAAGGCGTGAGCGACACTTTGTGCTGAAGCACATGGAAGCCGTCTCGCTGAATCTCATCGAGCAGGGTGCGATAGATCGCGGCCATGATCAGGCCGGGGCGTTGTGCACGACGGTCTGACGCCGGCAGTAGCGCAAAGGCTTCGTCATACAAGGTCTGCGCGCGCTGCGTCTGGAACTGCATGAGTGCCTCGAAACGTTCGCTGTGCTGTGCATTGAGAATCTCCGCAGCGGTCACCTGACATTGCTGGAGTTCACTGATCGGCAGGTAGATGCGGCCGCGCCGTGCATCCTCGCCGACATCGCGGATGATGTTGGTCAGCTGAAAAGCGAGACCGAGCTTTTCTGCATAGCGTAGCGTGCGTTCATCGCTGTAGCCAAAAATACTGGCGGACATGATGCCGACCACGCTGGCGACATGCCAGCAGTAGCGTTGCAGTGCCGGGTAATCGAGATAGCGCGTCTGCGTCAGATCCATCTCCATGCCATCGATCACAGCCAGCAGGTGCTCTCCGCGCAGTCCGAATACGGGCAGGTGTGGCTCCAGTGCGCGGGTGACCGGATGATTCGGTGAGCCTGAGAGCAGGTTCTGCACCTCACGGCGCCACCAGTCGAGCGTGGTGCGCGCAAGGGAGGCATCGCTGGTCTCGTCCACCACATCATCGACCTCGCGGCAGAATGCATACAGCGCGGTGATCGCCCTGCGTCGCTGGGGCGGCAGGAACAGAAAACTGTAGTAGAAGCTGGAGCCGCTCTGGGCGGCTTTTTGCTGGCAGTAGTCGTCGGGAGTCATCGTCAGAGCGTGAAGGCCGGAGCGCTTTCAGTCAGTTCAGTCAGTTCAGTGAATTCAGTAGGCCGAGGCAGATTGCTGCGCGGGCAGCGGGCGCGTCACGGCGCGCCAGAGCATCAGCAGCCAGTCGGTCGGGCGCAGCACGGGTCGCTGGCGAAATACGTCGTGACGGACAGCCTCGATTTTTTCAAGGATGCGCAGCCCGCCTTGCACGATCAGACGCAGCTCCCAGCCCAGCCGTCCGCCCAGCTCCACTGCGAGCGGCGCGCCCTCATGCATCATCTGGCGCGCGCGGTCGATCTCGTACTGCATCAGCGCATGCCATGCTTCGTTCATGTCGGCATTCGCGATCTGCTGTTCGGTCACGCCGAAGCGCAGCAGATCTTCTTGCGGCAGATAGATGCGGGACTTTTGCCAGTCAATCGCGACATCCTGCAGGAAATTGATGATCTGCAGCGCGCTGCAGATCGAGTCGCTCATACGAAGCCAGCGATCGCGCTGTTCGCCCGCGAGCGCCAGCATCAGTCGGCCCACCGGGTTCGCCGAGCGCGCGCAATAGTCCAGCAGCGATGCGAAGCTGGCATACCGTGTCTGTCGAACGTCCTGCCGGAAAGCGGACAACAGGTCGCGCGGCAGTCGGGTACCCAAACGATATTCGCTCAGAACCGCCGCGAGCTGGCGAAACAGTGCCGTTGACGGCATTTGCCCGGCATCGATCCGATCGAGTTCCTGTTCATACGCATCCAGCGCGGCAATTCGCTCTTCCGGGCTCGCCTCGCCCTCGTCGGCAAGGTCATCGGCACTGCGGGCGAACGCATACAGCACCCGCACCGGGGCGCGCATGGCGGGCGGCAGCAGCGGCGAGGCCACAGGGAAGTTTTCGTAGTGCGCGTTGGGCATGAAGGCGGGAGGGGCGAGCGGACTGGTTTTTGTTAATGCAAAGGAATGTGCTTTCGCTATAATTACTAACCGTCAAGTCAGTAACCGGCGCGCCCGCGGGATTTTCCGGGCTTCATGTTCGCTTCATGTTTACTTCGCAGGCCGAATAGTAAAGGAAAAACTGTGGTCCGCTCCGCTTCTCGCCCCTGGTGTCGCTCTCCGAGCTGGTGTGTTCTTCCGCTGCTGGTTCTAATGGCCGCCTGCTCCAAGCCGGTCGAACGCGTCGAGATTGTGCGGCCCGTTCGCGCCGTCACGGTCGCGCCCGCCGAGAACCGGGCGCTGGTGGAGCTCTCGGGCGAGGTTCAGCCGCGCTATGAGTCGCGTCTGGGTTTTCGGGTCGGCGGCAAGCTGATTGGACGTCAGGTCGAGATCGGCAGTGTGGTCAAGCGGGGCCAGCTGCTGATGCAGCTTGACCCTCAGGATCTGCAGTTGGCGCAATCGCAGGCGAGGGCCGCCGTCGCTGCGGCGGACAGCACCCTGTCGCTCGCTCGGGCCGATCTGGAACGTTATCGCGAACTGCGGCAGAAGAATTTTGTCAGCCAGGCGCTGCTGGATGCGAAAGAAGCGGCCTACAAGTCCGCGCTGGCCGGCCATGAGCAGGCCAGCGCGGCGTTGAAAATTCAGTCCAACCAGAGCGCTTACAACAATTTACATGCGGACGCGGATGGCGTGATCACGGGCATTGATGCCGAAGTGGGTCAGGTGGTGGCGGCAGGGGCGCCGGTGGTACGGCTGGCACGCTCCGGCGAGAAGGAAGTCCGGATCAGCATTCCCGAAGATCAGGTTGAGGCACTGCGCCAGGTAAGTGAACTGAGCGTGCGCACCTGGGCCAATCCGCATGCCGCGCTGGAGGGCAAGCTGCGCGAGCTTTCTCCGGTCGCCGATCCGGCGACGCGCACCTACTCGGCAAAGATCTCGCTGCCCAAGGCAGGGCCCGAGGTCCGGCTGGGCATGACGGCGACCGTGCAGTTCGCGGTGCCGGCCCCGGCCGCGATCCGCTTGCCGCTGTCGGCACTGGTCAGGCAACAGGAAGCTACGGCGGTCTGGGTGGTGGAGAACGGCAAGGTGGCGCTGGTGCCGGTGCAGGTGGCGGGCACCACAGGCAATGAATTGCTGGTGGCCTCCGGCCTCAACCCGGGTCAGGTGGTGGTGACCGCTGGCGTGAATCAGCTGCAGCCCGGGCAGAAGGTCAGCTTGCTGGGCGAGGAGTTGCCGGCGACGACAACGGCGACGGCGGCGGTGTCTGGCACCGGCACGCCGGTTGCCGGAGCGGGCAAATGAAAGGAAGGCTGAACCTCTCTCGCTGGGCGCTGGAGCACATACCGTTCATTCGCTATCTGATCGTGGTGCTGCTGCTGGGCGGCGTCATGAGCTACAGCAAGCTCGGTCAGGACGAAGATCCGCCGTTCACGTTCCGGGCGATGGTGATCCGCGCGAACTGGCCCGGCAGCAGCTCGGTGCAAATGGCCGAGCAGGTGACCGACAAGCTGGAGAAAAAGCTCCAGGAAACGCCTTACATTGACAAGATACGCAGCTACTCCAAGCCCGGCGAGACGCTGATCATTATCGAGCTGCGCGAATCAACCCCGCCGAAGGAAGTCTCGCAGGTCTGGTATCAGGTGCGCAAAAAGATCGGCGACATCCGTGGCACGCTGCCCCCCGGAGTGCAGGGGCCGTATTTCAATGATGAATTTGGCGACACCTACGGTTCGATCTTTGCGCTCTCCGGGGACGGTTTCAATGACGCCGAGGTGAAAGATTACGCCGACTTCGTGCGCCAGCAGTTGTTGTCGGTGCGCGCAGTCTCGAAGGTCGAGCTTTACGGTGTGCAGGATGAAAAGCTGTACATCGACTTCTCGACCAAAAAATTCGCGCAGCTCGGCATGCCGATTGACAGTGTGATCGCGCAGATCAATGCACAGAACGCGGTCGAGGGCAGCGGCGTGCTGGTCACAGCGACCGACAATCTGCAGGTCCGCGTGACGGGCGCGCTGATGACGGCAAAAGATCTGGAAAACCTGCCACTGCGCGCGAACGGAAACAGCTTCCGCCTCGGCGATTTCGCGACCGTCACCCGTGGCTATGCCGACCCGCCGCGCGACAAGATGCGCTACAACGGCAAGGAAGTGATCGGGCTGGGCGTGTCGATGGAAAAGGGCGGCGACATCATCGAGCTCGGCCGCAATCTCGATGCGGCGGCCGATCAGATACGGGCCAAGCTCCCCGTCGGCATCGTCCTCGAACGAGTGGCGGATCAGCCGCGCGCGGTCAGCTCGTCGGTCAATGAATTCCTGAAGGTGCTCTCCGAAGCGGTGTTCATTGTGCTGGCGGTCAGCTTTGTCTCGCTGGGTCTGCACACCCGACCGCTGCGCATCGATGTGCGTCCCGGTCTGGTGGTCGCACTGACGATTCCGCTGGTGCTGGCGGCGACGTTTCTGGCGATGCGGATCTTTGGTATCGACCTGCACAAAATCTCGCTGGGCGCGCTGATCATTGCGCTCGGTTTGCTGGTCGATGATGCCATTATCGCGGTCGAGATGATGGTGCGCAAAATGGAAGAAGGTCTCTCGCGCTTCGATGCGGCGACCTTTGCCTATACCTCCACCGCGATGCCGATGCTGACCGGCACCTTGATCACGGCGGCAGGTTTTCTGCCGATTGGCTTCGCGAAGTCGGCGGCGGGCGAGTACACGTTCTCGATGTTCTCAGTCAATGCGATCGCGCTACTGATATCGTGGTTTGCGGCCGTCCTGTTCACGCCGTATATTGGTTATGTGCTGCTGCGCGTGAAGCCATCGACCAATGCGGACGGCCATCATGAGCTGTTCGATACGCCGTTCTACACGCGCCTGCGCCGGGTGGTGAACTGGTGCGTCGAATGGCGCAAGACCACCATCGTGCTGACGATGGCCGGTTTTTTTCTCGGCGTGTTCGGTTTCAAATTCATTGAGCAGCAGTTCTTTCCGGATTCGAGCCGTCTGGAGCTGATGGTGGAGCTGTGGCTGCCTGAGGGCTCGTCTTATCAGGCGACCGAGACGCAGGCGAAAAAATTCGAACAATTCATCTCGAAGCAGCCGGGCGTGGAGAGTGTCACGACCTATGTGGGCACCGGCAGCCCGCGCTTTTATCTGCCGCTGGATCAGATCTTCCCGCAGACGAATGTGTCGCAGGTGGTGGTGCTGCCAACCGATGCGAAGTCGCGGGAAACGCTGCGGCTGAAGATCATTCAGGCGTTCAAGACCGATTTCCCGGAAGTTCGCGGCCGAGTGAAACTGCTGCCGAACGGGCCGCCGGTGCCGTATCCGGTGCAGTTCCGGGTGACGGGAACGGAGATCGACAAGGTGCGGGCGATCGCTGATGAGGTGAAAGCGATCATGCGCAAGAACCCGAACGCAGTCGGCGTGAACGACAACTGGAACGAGTCGGTGAAAGTGCTCCGCATCGATCTCGATCAGGACAAGCTGAGAGCGATGGGCATCAGTTCGCAGACCGTGATGCGGGCGGCGAACACGATACTCACCGGCTCAACGATTGGACAGTTCCGCACCGGCGACAAGCTGATCGATATCGTCATGCGGCAACCGGTGGAAGAACGCAGCACGATCACCGCGCTCAGTAATGCCAGCATACCGACGGCCAGCGGTCGTGCGGTGCCGCTCTCGCAGCTGGCCACGCCGCGCTTTGTCTGGGAGCCGGGCGTGATCTGGCGCTACGGCCGCGAATGGGCGATCACGGTGCAGTCGGATGTGGCCGATGGCATTCAGGGGCCCACGGTATCAATGGAGATCGATCCGCAGCTCAATGGCTTGCGCGAGAAACTGCCTCCGGGTTACCGGATCAGTCTGGAGGGGGCGATTGCCGACAGCGGCAAGGCTCAGGAATCCATCGCCGCCAATGTGCCGCTGGTGATCTTCATTGTGTTCACCTTGCTGATGCTGCAGCTACATAGTTTTTCGCGCTCGGTGCTGGTATTCCTGACCGGCCCCTTGGGCGTGGCGGGCGCGGCGATGGCGCTGCTGATCCTGCAGCGGCCGTTTGGTTTCGTCGCGCAGCTGGGAGTGATCGCGCTGTTCGGCATGATCATTCGCAATTCGGTGATTCTGGTCGATCAGATCGAGCAGGATATCGCGGCCGGCATTCCGGCGTGGGATGCGATTGTCGGGTCGGCGGTTCGTCGCTGTCGGCCCATCATCCTGACCGCAGCCACGGCGGTGCTGGCGATGATTCCGCTGTCGGGTTCGGTGTTCTGGGGGCCGATGGCGGTGGCCATCATGGGCGGTCTGATCGTGGCGACGCTGCTGACCTTGCTGTTCCTGCCAGCGCTGTATGCGGCCTGGTTCCGGGTGAAACGTCCGGTATCTCCCGGTCTGCGCTGAGGGGAAGGGCGCGGGAATTCCGCCGATGCCGTGTCGCGGAGAAGCGCAAAAACGGAGCAACTTGCATGATTTTCCAGTAAAATTTAGGGTTAGAGTCACAGCCACCACAATGGCAACGCAGGGCGACCGCTCTTGACGCTGGGTCGCCCTTTGCTTTTGTTGAAACTGTGCGGGCTCATTGAGCCCGGCCGCGAGGATGGCGAAATTGGTAGACGCACCAGGTTTAGGTCCTGACGCCAGCAATGGTGTGGGGGTTCGAGTCCCCCTCCTCGCACCACTGTTCTGATTAACATTTTTGGACGAAGCACATGTCAACTGAAGTCGAAACCCTTGAAAAACTCGAACGCCGCGTGACGCTGACCGTACCTCTGGCCGAGATCAACGCCGAGGTGGAGAAGCGCCTGAAAGTGCGTGCCCGTACCGCCAAGGCGCCCGGCTTCAGAGCCGGCAAGGTGCCGATGAAGATGGTCGCGGCGCAGTACGGCCCGATGGTCGAGAACGAGGTATTAAACGACACCATCGGCCGCGCATTCGCCACCACTGCGGCATCGAACAATCTGCGTGTCGCCGGGTATCCGCGCATCGAACCGAAAGAGGGTGCGAATGTTGAGGGTTCGCTGGTTTTTCAGGCGACCTTCGAAGTCTACCCCGACGTCAAAATCGGCGATCTGTCGTCGGTCGAGATCGAGAAAAGCCGTTCTGACATCACCGATGCGGAAATCGACAAGACCATTGACATCCTGCGCAAGCAGCGCGTCCACTATCACACCAAGGGCGAGCATCATGCGCATGGTGACGGCGGCGCCGATGTCTCCGCACAGAATGGCGACCGGGTGACCATCGATTTCGTCGGCAAGATCGACGGTGTCGAATTCGCCGGCGGCAAGGCAGAGAATTTCCCCTTCGTGCTCGGCGAAGGCCGGATGCTGGCCGACTTCGAAAAAGCGACCATTGGCCTGAAGATCGGCGAGTCCCGCACGTTCCCGCTGGCCTTCCCCGAGGACTATCACGGCAAGGATGTGGCCGGCAAGACCGCCGAATTCACGATCACGGTCAAGAACGTCGAATGGGCGCACATGCCCGAGGTGAATGCCGAGTTCGCCAAGAGCCTTGGCATTGCCGATGGCGATCTGCAAAAGATGCGCGACGATATCCGCGCCAATCTCGAACGCGAAGTCGGCGGCCGCATCAAGGCGCGCACCAAGCAGAGCGTGATGGATGCGCTGTTGAAGGTGGCGGAACTGGACGTGCCCAAGTCGCTGCTGGAGCAGGATGCCGAGCGCCTCGCCGAGATGACCCGCGAAGACATGCGCCAGCGTGGCGTCAACGTGAAGGACATGCCTTTCCCGGCCGATCTGTTCACGCAGCAAGCGGATCGCCGCGTTCGTCTGGGCCTGATCCTGTCGGAGATGGTCAAGGCCAACTCGCTGAATGCAACACCAGAACAGATCAAGACCTTTATCGAAGATTTCGCGAAGGCCTACGAAGATCCGCAGCAAGTCATCAAGTACTACTACAGCGACCGCAATCGCATCGCCGAGGTCGAGGCGCTGGTACTTGAAGAAAATGTTGTGAATTTTGTGCTGGACAAGGCCAAGGTCAAGGAAACAGCGGTATCCTTCGACGAACTGATGAACAACTCGCAGGGCTGACCGGCTCTGTGATTCCAGCCTGACTGGCCACGACACGTGTGAAGATGGGAATGACTATGGTTGACAGCGTTTATCGTAAATCGGCACTCGAGACGGACATGCTCGGCATGGTGCCGATGGTGATCGAGCAAAGCGGTCGCGGCGAGCGTGCATACGATATTTATTCCCGTTTGCTCAAAGAGCGCGTGATTTTCCTCGTTGGCCCCGTCAACGATCAGACAGCCAATCTGGTGGTCGCGCAACTGTTGTTCCTGGAGAGCGAAAACCCGGACAAGGACATCTTCCTGTACATCAACAGCCCCGGCGGCTCGGTGGACGCGGGCATGGCGATCTACG
>JACCDP010721677.1_pt1 | contig 26402 bp, 48 predicted proteins | sample 7445841 | NCBI WGS metagenome assembly JACCDP01 (sample SAMN15323441, study PRJNA562643) | freshwater metagenome | isolation source: river surface water | place: USA:Blue River Watershed | collected 2017-08-17 | reverse complement strand
CCGGGAGGCCGTGGCACATGGGGACACAGCATGGTTGCGGCCTGCTGGATCGTAACTCAATTCCCCCAACATTCACCGAGACAAGGACGAGACGATGCGAAGGCATGTGACCTACCGATACCAACTGACCTACACCATCAACGGACACGAGCGGCAGACGTGGTCCTACGCTCCGACTCTTCGGCTGGCCAAGCGCGAACTGCTCGAAGCCCGGCCCGATGCGGTGGTGATTCGCGTCGAAGTGTGGTCCGTATCGTAGCCTGACCAGACAACCTGACCCCACGGGAGGTGTGAGATGTACCTGATTACATATCGCGACGGCACGACGGAACCAGCAGGCACTTACACGGCAGCGTGCAATCGCATCAGGGCTGGTTGGTCAGACGCGGTGATCGGACACGCTGGCGACATGAGAGACAGCGGGAGTTGCACTTGGTGCTGGGCCGATGAATTCGACGCAGCTAGCGATTCATCTACGCCATCAATCCAGAGCAAGAACGCCATCGCCAGAATTCAGTGGATTGACGACTGAGCCTTGGCCCCAAGAGTTCCTTTTTCATCCCCAAGCCTTGGAGAAGAAACGATGTACTGCATCCAAGTTTTGTCCAGCGAAAGAGTTATCACTGCCGCCACATGGGAGGCTGCCGTCGGATGGCTCCGAGAGCGATACCCGAACGCTGAGATCGGCCACGACGGTGACATGGAGGACGGCGGCGATTGCACCATGTGCTGGATGCAGACCGAAGAGCAGGCGGCAGCGGGGGAGGGGGAGGGAACTGCCATCGCCAGCATCACTCGCAGCTATGATGACGACTGACCCGAACGCCCCGACCCTAATCGGAGGCGTGAGATGATCACTGAGGTTTTCCTCGAAGAGTGGGACTATCGAAACCGCGCGTCCAATCTCATGATTTGGTCCGATTGCGACTCCCCCGCATTCATCGTACTGGACGATCGTGGAAATTACCGGCAGCCGTTCCGTCGCGTCCGACACATGGTCAGCGATCTGTGGCTCTGCATGGATGACGATGGGATTCTGACTGTGATCACAGACGAAGTGATTCAGAAGATGCGACTCGGACAAGATGACTAGAACTGACTGACTTGTAACTGGAGGTGTGAGATGGCTGCGGCAACAATCCCGATGGTCTGGGCCGATAAGCATCAGGGATCTACCGAGCATTGCGCTGCGTGCGGTCGCAAGTTGCATGGTAAGCCTCGCTGGGTCGAAGTAATCGACGGCGGGTCATCTGTCGCAGCTCCGGGACTCAATCCGGATACTGCAGACTCTGGCTACATGGGCTGGTTTGCTGTCGGGACGGAGTGTGCTCGACGACATTTCAAAGGCTTCACTCACATCTGGAGGTGTCGAATGAGTGTGCTCAAGCGTTATCAAGTTGCTTTTTGCCGAGAAGAGGACGGCGAATTCGATGTGGTCGAGGAGTTTCATGAGCACGACGACCACGCGGCCATCCGATACTGCGAACAGGAATACAGTGGCGAGGCATGGTATCTGTTCGACAGCGAAGGCAGGAACGTCAACGGAGGTGTGAGATGAGTCTGCGAGTGCTGATCGGATCGCGGGAGGATGTGGAGCGACACATCGATGACATCATCGGGAGATTGCCGGGCCACGAGCATCTGCGCGAGCGGGTGGTGCGGGAGATGGCGGATCATTTGATCGATCATGCCTGCAGACAGACTTGGTCCCCGTTCGATTGTACGCTGGACTGGAGTCAGTGGATCGACGAGTGTTGGCCCGGGGAGGGTGACTTCTGGAACGACCTAGACCGCGTGTGCATGGAGATCAGTGATGAGCAAGCTTAGATGGTGGGCGATCTACCGAGGCGAAGAGTTCGTTGATTGGGCGCTGGCAAAATCGAATGAGTCGGCGATCGACACAGCATCGAGAAAACTGGGGTTTCCGCGCAATGAACTCGATGCTGAGGAGTTCGAGCTGCCCAAGATGGAGTTGCCACTGACTCCAAAGCTGTTGCAGTTTGATCACGACGCGATGGAGCGGTCTGGGCTCGGGGCGATTCCGTTTTTCTCGCAGGAGATCGGCCCTGAGTTTGCCGAACCTGACCCAGTGATACGAGCGGTCCCTTGGTCGCAGTCAGAGTCGAGAGTGGCAATCCAGCGTGAATCCGGCCCGACGGTTCCTCAGAAGGAGGTGTGAGATGAGTGTCGCTTCTCGATGCGATTGGTGCGGTCAATTCACGCGTGGTCATGTTGTGATTCAACCCGACACAGAGACGTGGAAGCTCGAACCGAATGAGCCGGAATTACTGTGCCGAGGATGTGCTGCGATCAACAACGAATCCGCGAGATACACGATCGCGGAGAAGGATGTGACACAATGATATGGGCAGTTTACAGAAAAAACGGTCCATTCGTTGAGGTCGTCCGGACGCCTTCGCCACACGAGGCGCAGAGGCGAATGAGCGAAAAACACAAGATTCGCTTGGAAGATCTAGTGGTCTACAGTTCGGTCGAAGGATTGGAGATTCCCTCTACCGATCCTTTTGGGTCCCGGAAAAACAACTCGTCCACAAACAATACACAGCAAGGTGACAACTAATGACTTCTCCGGAAGACTCCAGAGCGTTTCGGGACTCGGCAGAATGCGAATTCTGGCGCGCCGTTTTTCGGATTTCGTACGGTCAAAACCGAGGCCGGGAAAGTTCTGCCTACGATGCCGATCAGGCAGTGCAAGACTATCGCCGTCGAATGATCAAGATTTGCAACCAAGGAACCTCAGGGGCAAATGATGACTGAACAAGAGTTCGCACTGTGGAAACAAGTCGTGCTGGCAGCAATGGGGCAAGGAAGAGCTGCCGCAGTCGCCGCGATGGATGCCAATACCGTGCTGGTGTATTACCGAAGGCATCTTGACGAAGAGGCAACTGATCCAAGCTGGGAAAAGCTGCCACTCAATAAGCATGCAAGAGCTGTCTTGCGGAGGGCTGAATTGCATACCATTGGGCAGATTGAAGCAGCTCTGGCCAATGGTAATTTGTCTAGCGAGCGAGGATGTGGAGGCGCAACGCTGCGGCGAATCCAAGAGGTGATTGAAGATTGGAGAGCCGCGAATCCACGCAAGCGTGCTGAACCATCGTCTCCAATACCCGGAAGGCCGAGTTGCAATCGAACCGAACTGAAGGAGTGAAGCGGCGTGGATGACTGGCTGATTTTGACCACGGTCTTTAACACGGGAATTGACAGAGGGCTTGATATCGATTCGTCAAGAGACCTCGCCATTGCCGAATGGTTCGTGGCGAAGAAAGAACACGAAGCGAGCTGGCTCAGGCGTCAACGGCGCCCTGATGGCACAGATCAGTCTAATTGCGGTCAAGTATGCCGTGGCAGATTGGCACCCGGGGCAATCATGATGGACCAGAATGCGTGGTTGGCGATAACTGAAGGCGTTCAGGTCGATCGAAAGGCGGCGACATCGAATCGCGACATGATTCGGCAACTTTGGGATTGGCTGCTAAAAAGAATCTCAAACAAGCAGACTCAACAGCCGACACTCGACATTCAGCTTGATAAACTGGCATGATTCGCAATTGCATGCGGACATTTCACTTCACAACTCTCTGAGGACTCTGATGGCCACTGACCTAAAAGAACACGCGATCAATCTCTTGAATAAAAACTACGGGGATGATTGCTCTTTCCGTGACATGATCTCAGCCGCATGGCTAGTTGCCGAAGTCCAAGGATTTCATACCCAACTAGATCGCGATCAAACGATGATTCGAATTGCTTTGATCGGGACGGAAGTCTCAGAAGCACTCCAAGAGATCAAGCGGCACGGCATGGACGGAACCGAGGCGTGCCTGCGCGAGCTGGCGGACGTACAAATTCGGCTTGCCGATTTGGTTGGAATGCTAGGAGCAGCAGCACAATTCCCTCGAATCGTCCGAGAAAAGCAACTTGCAAATCTTCAGCGTCCGTCAAAATACGGAACTCCAGACGCCGGAAAATAAGCTCCTTCGAAACGGCCACTCTCAACAATCACGGGAGGAACAACATGCCACTTGAGCAAGGCGGCGACGACAAGACAGTCTCAGCCAACATCCGCAAGCTTCGTCGCGAAGGATACCCACAAAAACAAGCGATTGCGATTGCGATGAGCAATGCGCAGAAATCCACATCTTCGCCATCGGCCAAAAAGCCAAGCCCCGGGAAGCCCCCGGGGCGCCGAAAGTAAACTACGCTCCTACGTAGTGATAGTAACCCTTGCTGCTAACTACGTAGGTCATCTTTCCATTCGCGTCATGTTCCTCTGCCCACTCGTGCCCACCGCAGTAAAAGTCCATCCCGTAGGCCACCTGTAAGGCAAGATCCAGCTTCTCGAACCTCAGCGGAAGCACCGCCAGCTTCCAGTTGGACGGATCAAACGCCAGATCGATTAACTGGATTGCGGCTTGAGTGGGGGCCTTAGGAACGACGCGATCAATGGACGACATCAGATCGACTCCTTGTCTTGGGTCTCGGACACAGCACCTAACTGAACTCACATAATTATATCGGCGCGCGGAGGCATTTTCAATACAGAAATGCCTCGTTTTTTGTCGCGGCTATGATCAGTTGATCGGGGCAAGAGATTGAGGTAGATTGATCGTGGCAGCCAAGGACCGCAGACTCTTGGTTGCCGCCACCGCCAGAACCCCGGTTGACGCCGACCTTCGTCAGCCGGGGTTTTTAATTTGAATCAACAGCCTGCTGGTTCCTTCTTCCGGACAATCGGCTCGTAGTCTCCGGTGGCAATCAATTCGCGCCACAGAGTCCGCGCAGCGGCTTTTGACAGAGTTCGCGATGATCCGGCGTATTCCGGATGATAGAAGGTCTGCGAGACGACCACCCGATCGGGATGCACTTCGAACTTGTATCCAGTCATTTGCGCCTCGTCTTCGTTGGCCAGAAAGTGCAGGTAATGAGTTTCTGTCGTCGCGGGCATTTCTCTCTCCTGATGACTAGGAACGGAAGTTTCGATCGTTGCTCATGACTCTGGCAACAGCAGGCCACGAGAATTCAACAGCGCTCCCTCCGTCGAGCTGCACCACCGAAGGGAACTGGCACAGCCACCCAACAACCTTGGCTGGCTTTCCGTCCAGCGTGCAGGCATTGTCGCCTCGATACTGCAGCGCAAGTTCCTTGCCGTATTGCTGACGCCCGCTCACCGTTTTCTCCCGAAAGCCCGTGAACTCAATTCGCACTCGCGTGCTCGACTGCTATATTATATCGGCAAGCGGAGCAATTGCAATGCAGAAAACACAGAATTTTTTAGTGCCCGGTTTAGCCTATCTCTTCACCGATTACCAACCGGACATAATTGCGAGGGTCATACTCGCCTCGCCTGTCCAGCTCTTCTGCCATTGCCTTAGATGCGATGACAGCCTCTTCGCGCCATTCTCCGGCACTGAGGCTGCTCAGCTTGGGGACGCATACCGTGTGCATGGATGACACAGAAGGGTCGCGTGAAACGAAATAGAAGTATGCTTTCGCGCGATTGCGAACTAGTTCCACGCCAAGTTCAGCGAGTTGCCGATTCAACCAAGAGAGCGTCATGATGAGGCCAGCCCAAAAGCGATGAGGTGAACGCGAGGCGCCCTCCGGGACATTCCCCGGGAGGGCTTTGTTTGTCGAGACTATCGCGTCGGCACGAAGACGATTACTCCGTGCTCATCGCGTTCGGCTTCCAGCCACCCCTGCTCAATGCCCTCCGCAATCCACTCATTGACCATGCCAGCCACTTCCGCAGCGGGATACGAGCGAAGCTTTCCGGTGACTTTCGAAATCAGCTCCCCACGGCTGAACGAGCCGATGACTTGGCGTCGGCATTCTGCGGAAACCCTGACCCCAATCTGATTCTTCACTGCGATTCTCCATTGGAGAGTTCTTGTTTTGCTCGGTGACGATTAAGCTTGGAGACAACTCGCTTGAGGGCTTTCTTGATCTTGCGATATGAAGAGGTCATCTTCCGCGTTTTGTGATGATGCGAATTGCGCAAGCCCATTTTAGCCCCCTAGGAATGTTGTGGACGGGTCGCAGTTGTCGCTCCCCTGATGATATTATTATATCGGCACGTGGATATCATTGCAATAGATATTCGGAAATATTTTGGAATGTCACCCGGAAATCTGCGGGACAGCTTCGGCCCGGCTTGTTGATTGTGACCGGAAGCGATCGACAGCCCTCCAGTCGATTTTCCATCCCGGGACATGCCTTCGGCTGTTGATCCAAGTCATCGTCGTCGGCACGTGAGCCAGCCACCTACGAGCAATGGCAATCGCGCACAGTCCAGACCATCCCTGCACGATTGGCCGACCGGCTGCATCGACAATCCATCCCCCGGCATTGCCGCGCCAGCCACGGTTGGCAGCGATGATTTTGACCAGCGCCAAGAGGTCATTCTCTGAGATTGTCGGCGCGGACGACTGGAAGCTAGTTGAAAGCATTGAATGCGCCCCTCTGCGGTGGCGATCTCTGAAGCTAGGTGACTCTGATCCCGGGGAAGTTGGTGGGATTGCCAGTGTCATAGAAATGAGTGTCGCTAACTGTTCCGGATTGTCGGAAGCAAGTTCTGGGAGGCGAAGATTCGCCAGATGCTCTCCGGCGATAAGCTTCTCCGGAGAAGGCGAGCCTCACGCGCGCTTTGTGTCCTGCATTCCGGACAACGGAAGCGGCGCTCTGGGCAGCCTCGTAACTTCGATGCCGACTGAAGATCTTGCCAGTCTCTTGGTAATCGCGTGGCTGATTATCAGCGCTGACCAAAACCCGACCGGTAAGCTCGACCACCAAGTACGTCATGACTTCGCCCCAGCTTCAATACGGAACATGTTGAGAATGGACAGCCGAGCCATCCCCCGGGGAATCCCCCGAGGGATGGCGAGTACGGCTAGATCACTTCGAGCCGACTGCCTTGAACGTGGCAAGCGCGTCAGCTTCTGGCAATGCCTCGCGGGCGCTCCAGCGACTGCACAGCATGCCCTCGCCGTCTACCCAGCATGCCGCACACTCGCGCGGCGAGTCTCCGCCAAGCACGCTGAAAACGCGCCCTAGATGCGCGGAGAACCGAACGATGCTGTATCGGTTTTTCTTGGACCGCTTGTCTCGGGACGGGACATGCGAGAGGCACTTTCGAGCAGCCTCTTCCGGAGTCCATCCGGCGCCCCAGTATCCTCCACTCCACGAGACCAGCACATTAGCGACGTAGCGCACGGTGTGCTGGGTTTCTTGCGCGATCTTGGGAGAGGTCTTCGTAGCCATTGTCTTAGCACTCCTTGGGGAAGATTGTGAAACGGGGACTAGGAAACGTAGCCGTTGCGGATCAAGAAGTCTTCAGCCTCTGTAACCGTGGCAAAGTATCGCTCTTTGCCATTCCGACCGATGACGTAGACTCGACCCGAGCAGAGATGCCCGATCAGCGCTGGGCACTTTTCTTCTCGCAGCTTGGCCTCTCGCTCCAACCGATCGAAGTATCGGTCTTCGGCAATCCGCCGAAGCGTCGCACTTCGCTTCTCCTCCGCATTGTGTCGGGCTTCGAGCCGATCAATCCAACTCAGATGATTGCGAGCCATCGTACGAATCCTTGTCCCTTGAGTAACCGGGTCGCGTCAATCGCGCCCCGACGAGAGTATTATATCGGCCAGCGGAACAGAATGCAATAGGAAATCGGAAGGTTTTCTGAGGACGAAATTCCTCTGCTAGATGCAGAAGTCCGTTTCTTGGGCCTGAGCCATTCGCATTAGGCTTCTGTGCTCCCATCCGTGCCTGTCGATCGTCTCGACCCTGTGCCTCGTCGTCCGGCGGTTGTAGGTTGTTCGAAGAATGGATTCTCCGCGCTTCCAGAACTCGACGATGATGTGGTCGTCCTCTCCGTCTATCCAACAGGCTGCGTGGATCCGGGTTGCCCCGGGAATCTGTCCTCCGCTGAGTTCGGTCGTTTTCATGGCTTCATTCTCCGTGTTGATGTAGCCTTATGATGAATCCGACCGGCCCGAGGAAATCCCCAAGCCGGTCGCCGAGAGCCTCTGGCTATCGATGGCACCGAGCAAGGGATTGCCATTGATATAGTTGAGCATCTGACAGGAGAAATGCCTTGCCTTCCGTTGTTCCGTCCGGTCCGACATCCACCTTTCGACCGAACAACATGGGACCTGAGGTCCGGGCCTGCAACAGGCTCTGAGTCCCATCGCCGAAAGACACGGTCGCCACTGTCTTCCACGTGCCGGTGATTTTGTTGCTAGCCACGTTCATCTCCTTGGGGTTGATGAGTCGCTCGATCGCGTCTCGATGGCTATATTATATCGGCACGCAGAGAAGATATCAACACAAAATTCCGGAGAATTTCTGTATCTGCCCTAGGCTCCGAGACAAGAGGTCAGCCGCGAGTGATGTACTGAATCGCCATCTCTTCTACCTCAATCAGGGTAGTCTCAATGCTCGCCATCCATTTCGCGTGCTGCTTCTGTGCTGCTGAGAGTCCGTTGGCAGAATAGTCTCGGCCATGGGGAGAGCATCGCCGCGCAAACTCAAGCGAGAGCCTGAGCGCCTCCATCCATGTGCTCCACTCTCCCACGAGGGTATCTGGGTGTGTGGCATGCAGGCTGCGAACTGGAACCTCAAGAGGCATTGATTGGACTTTCAAATGAGGGGAGATATGGACTGGTTCGGAATCCGTCTACGGCATGCGCCATGGCGTGCTGGATTGCAGCTGCCCGGCTCACGGCGGCTGCAGGCCGGGGCTTTCCCCTGATCACTGATCACTCGGCTGCCGCTTTCTCGGCCTTCCTACGGTTGGTCGCCGAGACAGAATCGGCAAATCAGTCTCGACGAATACCCAGTCTCGTCCGACCTTTCTTCCAACTCCGTGCTTTTGGGCGAGGTGCCCAACTTGACGAGTCGTAATCCCGAGGCGTTCGGAAATGTCTGCAGTAGTAAGTATCTTCATAGCCAGCTGGCCCCTGTTTGCTTGTTGATTTCTCCGATCTCGCGCTCCAAATCCGCCTGCAATGTCTGGATCGCCCTGAATCGCTCGTTGTGCTGCTTCACTGCCGCCTGATAGTTGTCCATCCCGGCGTAGTCGCGGGAATTGGGAGCGCATAGGCGAAGCTCCCTGTATGCTTGCTGCAAGGTAAGCCAAACATTTTCGAGGCGATCGACAAGGTCGCCCGGGGGCGTACCGTTTGCGTGGATCTGAGGAACAACTAGCGTCATACTTTGGTCCTTCTGGTTGATGGTTCTGTGCTGCCTTCCGTAGGCTTCATCTTCTGAAGAAGCTGCAGCGTTTCACGGAAGTGTTTGTATCTGGTCACCAAATCGGCAATTTTTGAAGACTGCCAAGACAGCTTGGCAATCCACTCAAGCGGCCTCTCGGGATCCTCCATTGATTGCTTGCCGAGATCAGCATGTCTCTTTATCAAGTCCAGCGACATGCCAATCTCCCACTCCATTGCAGCAATCGCGGACATGAGCTTTTTCTCAAGCTCCACCAATTGCGCCACAGGGTCCAATTCGCGACCTCCCCGATCTCTCGCCAGCTGCGAATTGCATCCGGCACGCACTCAATATATCGTCCAGCGGCAACAATGTCAACATTGTATTTTTGGAATTTTTTCCGAAATCGCGATTGACATTGCTGAGAGGTCGTATAAGATGTCGATGTCCTTCGACATGCACCAACCATTTCACCAGCGGAGACGGTCATCATGTAGCCTTGTGTGCGGATAAGGAATAGCCTTCGTCGTCACATAATTGCCACTTGTGTCCCGGAACTCTGGAGATCATCATGAAGTAACCTCATCAAAGCGTCGTCGGGAGAATGTCCTGACGTGCATTGACCGAGCCACTGATCCGCGTCGTGGCCGGGAAAAAGCGGCGCGCCACATGCGACAGTGGTGGGACGGCGGGAGAGACCGCAATGGCGATCGGTAGCTTAGCTGGGAAAAGCGCAGTTGTGTGTGTCAGCCCCTCACGCAACTGAATGCGGGTTCGAATCCCGCCCGGTCGGCTGCCGTGACACTAAAAGCGAAGGCTGCTCGCGAGTCACGGTAAGGCAGCACAGATGCGCGCAGGTCTCTGTATTACCAAACCTGCGTTTGGATCGGCGGCGTGGTGAGACACGCCATCAACGACAGCGGTTGGTGCGGTGGTAAACACGCTGGACCTACCACGGCAGGTTTGAATCCTGCCCGATCCCTTTTGGTGAGACTCTAGCGCCGAGTGATTGGTCTGCAAGACCCGCCGCTGCAGCGGAATGAAAACGGGCGCTTTTCGTGGTGACACTCGGTAAGCCACGGCGTTGCTGGAGACGTAGCGCATCCCGAACCCGGGACATCGTTCCAGAGTGGGTGACAGCTTGGAGAGACAAGCAATTTGAGTCGGAAGCGGGAAGCTCCCGCACGTCTATGCTGTGCTGCCGAACCGCCAATAACCGGTGACGCAGCCTGATCGAGGACGTTAGCCGCGTGTCGCCTGAGGTGTGGAGACGCTGCGAGAGCTGGCGGTTGCCGAGGACGCTCGGGAATTAGCCGGAGAAGTGAGCCACAGCCTAGCGGAGGCGTTTAGGTGGCCCGCAAGGCCAGCGCAGGTGCAAATCCTGCCGTCTCCCATCTCTCGTGATTACGGAAAGGCCGACGCGGTTTAGCAGGTTGGATTCCTGCCCGATTCACTTCGAGACGTGGTGAGTACAGACACTGCAAGTGTGACAGCTGGGAGAGTCCGGCATTGCAGACCAGCGGCGTGGCGTGGCGTGATTCGCGGTAAGCGTCCGGTGATGCGCCTGTGCTGCGGGTACTGATCCTACCCGGCCACAGGAGACGAGGGTTCGATTCCCTACTGGTCTTCTCGGTTGTTGTTCGTTTTTGGACTAGCAATTGTGTCGGATGCGTTGTTGAACACCATCCGCAACCGATTACAATGCTGTTCTATTCCATGGATGGAGATTGAAAGATGCTGGTGTTGTCTCGCCGTTCTGGAGAACGGGTCAAACTGATGATGGACGGAGAATTTCTTGGCTGGATTCTGGTGCAAGAGATCTCTGGACAAAAAATCAAGCTTGGATTTGATTGCCATTCCGGCATGACGATTTTGCGAGAAGAGGTCGCCGACTCAAAAGCCGTCACTGAAGATGGCTCGTAGTTGGCAAGGACGCTGACGAGAACCCCCGCTGGTCCCCCAACTGGCGGGGGTTTTTTATGATCCCGTCTCTCATGGAGCATGCAATGCCACCTTTTTCACTTGCCATTCTGGTCGCGTCGCTGGTGCTCAATGCGATTCTGATCAGCTTTTTCGTGTGGGCACTTTGGCCAGTGATTTCAGAGTTCGATCGCTAGGCTTATCCTTCTAGAGGCACCATGCACGCTGCCATCTTCTAGCCATCAGGAGTAATCATGCGTCAGTATCCATCCGGTGCAAAGCGATCAACCGAAGCAGATCGCTACCGATTCGATTTGATCCCCCAACATGGTCTGAGGCGGCTTGCAGAGACGTGCCATCACGGTGCCGAGAAATACGGAGACCGCAACTGGGAGGCCGGATTTCCTGCTACGGTAATGCTCAACCATGCCTTGAATCACCTCAATCTGTATTTGACCGGAGATTCGACAGAAGATCATCTTGCGCATGCCGCATGGAACCTAATGGCATTGATGGACTTCGAAACGATCAAGCCAGAGATGATTGACATTCCTGTCCGTCAACCAAGCAACTCACAGGAGTCATCGTGAAAATCATATTTGGGGCATTCGTGCTGTTCATTGTCTCTATCAATCTGGCAGTCTGCGCGTTTATGCTGCGAGCATTCGTCAGTGGGCTGCGAGGCAATGTAGACTCATTCCCTGATCCCGAGTAAAATTCTGTGATCTGACCAGTCGTTGGGTGCGGCGCTCTTTGCTGAGCAAGGCGAGATGTAGTAACGGCACTCGCTGCCAATCCCGGACATGCTCTATAGCCCTTGCACTTGGGCGATGGCAGACGCATCTGCTATCGGTGTCGCGACGCTTTGTCTCGGTCGAAAGTGCGAACAGATGGCACTCCCATGCCTGTCTCCGGATCAGGCATTCATCTGGACCCCCTTGGCAGAGCAATCTCCAAGGGGGTTTTCATTTCCACCACGACCACCACGAATTCATTTTCTCTTGACGTTTCGCACACCCACAGCCCGGCTTTTTCTTGACAGTGCCAAACGTGCAAGCCTTGATTGCCCAAGCCGCCAAATCGCCAAGTCCGAAGACGCGTTTCTTCGCGCATTTTGCTCGAACCGGGAATAACCGAGCCTTGACCGTTCGACCGCATCTTCGACAGGTTCGCGACTCGAATTGCTCAACGCGGTGAGGATGATTTTTGGGGAAGTCGCATTGATCAATCGGCACAGCTCAGCCTCACTGGCAAATACTCTTTTACGCCCTGTCCGGCGTCGCCGCCACATGGGCCGGGTATTCCGTTCTGTGCCCAGTCCTGCATTGTTGCGCAGCCGTTCCAATCAGCGTCTTTGCAGCAGTTCCAGAATGGATACTGGATTTCCCACTGAGCCCCTTCATTATTGACGGTCCACTCGAAGCAGGGGTCGTTTTCGAGGTCTTGGCTGAAATACAAAAAACCACCGTTTGGCCCGCATATCGGGGAGTTCTGTGCATGCGGTCCCTCGAACTGATTGCTTTCAATCCCGTTGGGAAACAGCCCTGGCTGTCCGCCGAGGTTGTACCACCGCAGGAAGTAGAACAGCCGTTCGCCGTCTTCTGTGAATTCTTCCGGGCTGCATGGAGCTGAAGGACCATAGTTTGGCGTGGTGTCATTCAGGTCAAACGCCCGCAGCTCAGGTTTTGCGACTGCAATCCACATGTCGTCGATCGCCTTGCAGATCGAGATGACAACTATTCTCGAACCACCAGTTATAAGATATTGCATCCGGTAATAGACCTCCACGTCCTCGCACACGACGCATTTTTTGCCATTCACTTCTGTGAATGTAGGCGTCGTCGCAATGAACGTGTCGCTCCTCCATTCGCAACAGGATAAAGAACCTGGTGCAAAGTTAAAAAATGGAGGCGTAGAACATGGCGTGTTCTCATCGTCATATCGCGTCAACGGGAATGTCCCGTTGTATGCACCGCACATCGTTCCTGTGCCAGTTCCGCCACAGAGCCCCGCGTCCTGCTCAGTTGTCGGAGAATTGGCCCAGTTCTCGACCTCAAGCACGAAGTTCTTACAAACGGCACCGATACAATCACCCGGTGCGACACCCTGACAAACAATGCAGTCAACGCATGGTGGAGGTGGCGGATCTGGCGGATCTGGACAACAGAAGCAACCTTTCGAACCCGGGAACATGTCTCACTCTCCGCATTCTGCCGCAATGATTTCCCACGACCAGCCGTTCCAATTCAGGGTCACGAATTTATTGATCTCCACGTTGCCATACCGCAAATATGCAGTTACGTTTTCTCCAGTGTCCGCTACTGTTGCCCCGTCGTCTCCCCAGTAGATCGACACGGCGCCAGAAAGACCCTTCGTAATCACCTCGTCTGTCCTGCCAAGCAGAGTCTGGCTCGGCCAGTGCTGCATATAGGCAATTCCCGGATCGGCGCTATTGGCGAGCACTCGCCAGCCTGAAGTATTCTTTCGCAGCTTCCACGTGCCGCTTCGAGGCCCCCAGTGCTTTCCGTAGGACGGGGTGCCGTCGGCGGTGTCGTACAATCCAGCGACCACGCCACCCAAGACGCACAAGCCAAACGCACCAGCCGCGACAGGATTCGGGCCGTTCATCCGGTGGCCCCAGATCGACCCAAAGGTATCCGGCTTCCGCATCGCGTAACACGCCCTCCCGCGAATCGTGGTTATGCCGCTGATCCGCATGCACCCAAACGCTGGGATCTCTTCGCCCGAGTCGTTCAGGAATGCCTCCCACGACGCGTCAAAATGCTGCCCAAGAATCAGATTATCCATTATCCGTCATCTCGTCCTCTTCGGTTTCCACGACCGCGAATTCTCTTTCGCAACTGATCTTGCATATCTGCCCTGCGGAGATTTGCGATCAATTTCCGTGTTCGCTTTGGGGCCAAGTACGATGAGTGCTCTCCATTCCGCGAGGCGGTAGTTGTTGTTGGAGGCCCGATTTCCCATGTGACCTGTTCGATCGCTCCATCGGGCTGAATCGGCAACAGGCCAGCATACCTTCCTTGAGTTTCGACTTCAATTGGATACGAAGCTGCCCGGGCCATGGCATGCGATCTCAATTGCTCCAACAACTCAGCCTCGGCTAAACGCAAGCGCCAAGTAAATGAGGTTGACTGAGGCTCTGCACGACGCTGTTCCCACAAATATCGACGAGTGTCATCAGGCTTGATGACATCCATTCCACCAGATCCTCCGGATACTGCTAAATCATAATACATGTGGTGGTAGGCAAACGTTGTTGCATCAGCGACCCGATAAACGCAATCGATGTAAACATCAGCCGCAACGAACTTTTTACTTGCAGTGTCCCATTTCTTGATCTCTCTATCAAAGATGATTATTCCTTCATTTTCTTCGACAGCGTGCTTGGCATGGCATACGTAGTATGAATTAAGAGTGCTATTGATTGGTGTTGATATATTATGAATCCAATAAATCCCAACAACCTGAGATGGAAGTGGTCGTTTTTCACCATTGTCGTCAGTAATTGATTCCAGCTTGCGGTTGAAAATTGGAAGAATCTGCCTTCTCGACGTGATTGCCGGAAAACCGGGAGGAGCAGGTATTCCAGTATCTTTTACTCGATAACATCTCCATACCGTTTCCGATGCCAGCTTTCTATCACGAGTATCCGTAATGTTCAAAAACATCCAATCACCCGACGTTCCCCATCCAGTTGCTGGCTTGTAGTCAAGATCATCGATGAGTCTCCATTTTCCATCTCTATCTCGTCCGACAGCTTCAAGCGGCAATCGCCCCTCGACTTCTGTAGGTCCACCAACGGCTCGTATGACAGAAGGAACTTCCGGAGGATTGGTGGTTTGCTGAGCTTCTATTAGAAACCCATTGACCGGGAGCAATTGGCCTTGCCCGGGGCGAACTATTTCTAACGATCCGTTCGTTTTCATTACCAGCTCTAGCGAGCAGTCTTGCAGTAATTGCGCGAGTGAATATGCAGGATTGTCTGCTAGCCAATCCACTTCCGGGGTGTCCGCAGCGTTGCTTGGATTCCCCGGAACAAGCCCAATCCCCGCTGCAGTTTCCCCCATTGCCTGAAGACAAATCGTTACCAACTGTTGTCTTGTACGTAGTGTCTCCTGAATTATCCGAGAGTCCGCGTCGCGCTGATTGTATCGACCAGACACAATGCCCTTGAATTGCCATCTCCATCTGCGGTCGAAAAGGCTCAGCGTGACAATTTGGCCTCCTGAATTCTTTGTCACAGACGAAGAATCGACAGCACAATCCGCTATTGTGAGGACTGGATTTCCATTCTCATAAAACACTACATCGCCAACTCTAGCGATTAGGTTATCTTGGGGAGCTACGGTCAAAGTGACCACGCTTGGAGCAATGCCACGGTTAAGCGTATAGCTCCCAGACACTACGGCGCGCACGCCGGGAAATGAGATCGTGTAAATGCTCACGCTACGGATCCAAGTGTGATTCGCTTATTCTGAGGAATATCCAGAGCGACTCCTCGAAGATCACAGCGATTTAAGTCGATGCCATTTGAGAAGGTGACCGTTCCGCTGGGATCACGCAAGATGGCCCCATCATACAAATCGCAATTGGTGACCGTTCGCGATCTTGGGTCTTGCCTGAAATCAAGCTCTCCTCCGCCTCCCACAATTGCGGTTGTCAGCGTCGAGGTGGATTGATATCTGCATACACCTCCGTCAATATTCGCGGTTGTTATCGCGCCAGCCAGATGAATCCATTCTCCTCCGCTAAGGTTTTGTGTCGTGATTGCAGTGGAGGTATAGAGCAACCCCCCGCTTTGATTGACGGTCGTTAGCGTAGCCCCACTGCCGACCATCACCGTCGAATCACTAGCTTGATTTGTCTTGTATCCGACACTGAGCGTCGAAACAGTCATCGATTCTCCGGCAAGCACAGCGATTCCCACGAGTCCTCTTGAGACAGAGACGACGTTCGACGCATGAGTCCCTTTCAAAAAAACACTCGGAAGCCCGCTGATCTCAGTCGATCCAGATCCCACCACGGCTATGGTGACTTGTCCGGTGTTGCAGTCTAAATTGATCCGATTCGATCCAATACCCTCTCCTCCGCCAATGGTGACCACCGTATTGATAGAGTCCGCCGAAGCGCACAGAACTAAGTAACGTTCCCTGTATTCTCGGTAGGTATATACGGAATCATCGACATTGATCGATGCCAATCCGATTTTTCCCGTATATCCCAGAGAAATCGTGATGGTTGCTGGAGTAAGGCTTCCTTGAGACAGACCATACAAGCACGACACGCTTCCGGAATCAAACACAATGTCGTCCGAATCCACGGGAACTGCTGACCCGCTCCAATTGTCTGCGTTGTCGAAATGATTTGGCCCGGTAGCCGAAGTTGATGTCGTTGTGGACACGGTTCCGGATGTCGAAGACTTGGACACTGTAACCGTAAATGGCTTGCCTTTTGTTTTCCCTGTCAAGGTGACAACTGATCCACTCGCACTCGGTGCAGTATCCCCCGAAACGAATTCACGAAATTCTGCGATATTTGGGCCGCGCTCGTTCACGGAGTATCCAGTTCCGAGAGTAGAACTCGTACTTCCCAGTGCAGCGGCAAGTTCCGTCGCAATCTGAGCAGTCGTGACAGTAGTTCCAACTGTTAGCACGAGGTCGAGCCCGTTGCATGTCACAGTGACCGTGTCATTCGCGACCCAAGTCCCTGCGATTGTGATTGTTTGTTTCTGCGCTATCGCCAAAGCGTTTCCAAGCCAACGTCGAATCGCCATCAGATCACCCCGGAGGAAAGCCAAAGATTGGAGTAGAGGACTCAAATAGGTACGACCACTGAACGGGATACATGATATTCCCGTTCCTCAGAAATTGTGGAGTCGCGTACATGATTCTGCGTTCGTTCACATGTTCAAGCCCCGGAAAAGCTGGAGGAGGGGGTGTTGGCCGAGCATTCAATGACACCGCATTCCCCTGCTGTACGCAACGGTATGGAGTCTGCTGAGCGACGGTTTGTCGAATTGGCGGTCCGAACAATGTTGTAATCATGATCCATGCTTCCGACCCTCCGCTGAACTCGAACGATTCCTGATATGTATCGAATCCAGTCGCCGTGAGATATTCTGCCTCAGCAACGAATGAATATGTTCTGTAAGTTGTGTACTCCGCCCCTTCTCCGCTGGGATAAGCAAAATCCACAATTTTCACACCAGTCGGCGATCCATTATTAAGCATGGCATGGCGAACCGTACTGCCATCTGACGCATACAAAACAAGATCGTAATTATCGACGCTATAGGCCGATTCCAGAACCCCCATGGCTATGCGCAAGGCATCAGCATCGGCAGCGTGCAAAATTCCCCGAACTTCCCAGCGCTCGATATAGCCCTTGCGCGTACCGATATTGGTCCACGTCGGCTGCTTGTTAATCACAACCGAAACTTCAGCATCGGAATGGGAATATCCACCGTATTTCAGAATCACTGCTCTAACCCTCCCCTCGCCTTCCTAAGAGCATCTGCAGCTGCCTGAGCCTGAGCCCTAGCATTCCTTTCTATAATCTCATTGAGATGCTCTACCATTGGCCGTATTCTCTCCTCCAGCTGATCTGCAATTTTAGCGGGATCGATATCGACCTGTATTTGCATGTTGTTTTGATTGACGGTTCCAATCACGTCACCCGTAACTTCTTTTATTTTTTTCCTGGCTTCAGCAGTACGCTCAGCGACTCCAGACACTTCCAAGAGCTTGTCGAATCCGCCAAGATTTGCATTCACGGCAGCCTGTTCTGTTATCAATCCCGAAAAACCAGAGAACCTCTTGGCGGCTTCAAGCTCTGGGCCAGAAATTCCTCCAATGCCACTCTGTTTAATTTTGGCCGCAAGATCAGTCAATCCTTGCTGCTCTTCTTGCGTCATCAATCCATATTCTTTTTTAGCTTGCTCAATACGTCTTTCCTCGGCGTCAACCAAGGCGCGTTCTGTTTTCGTGCGCTCCAGAATTATCGCATTCAATTGCCGTTGTGCTTCGATGCCTTTGTTGAGAGTTGGCTCAACCTCACTTGGCTTAACCTCAGTGCGAGGAGCCATCCACGATGGAAGCACATCCCGAAAAGTATCTGTGGCCTCAGCAAATTGATAAACCGCTGCCCAGAATTTCTCTCCGGCCTTGTATAGGGCCGAATTTCTAATAAGGTCTTCGGCTTCCCCGCTGCCCTTTCCGCCCTTCAGTGCCTTTGCAACTGCTGTAGCGATGTCAATTGCATCAGACGTTTTGTTCAAAAAATTGAGACCTTGATTAAATGCTGCCGGAGCCCCCAGAATGGTTCCGGCAATTCTTCCAAACGGACCTCTGGTCTCGCTAAAAAATCCCAAGCCGCCTCGGCCACGCGCTTGTTGTTTGGCAAGCTTTTCTTGTTCAAGACGAGCCTCTTCAGCCTTTTCTCGCTTGAAGGCTGCAATACGTTCCGTTTGCCGTATCTTTTCGGCCCTAGCGCGCGCAGCCGATATCTGCTCCGCTTGCTGTGCGGTCAGCTTAAGAAGCTCAACTTCTTCCTTCGCCGTTCTTTCTTTTTCTGTCAATTCTCTAATTCTGGCATCGCGCGCGTTTGCCACCGCCCGTTGCATTTGAGTTTCTTGTAATTTTGCAGCAGCAGCTTCGTTTTGCGCAGCAGTACGCACCCCGGACAGCTCTTCCTGTCGGGCATTTCGCTTGGCCGCACGCGCCTCCTCCACTGCTTTCTGGTCAGCCTCTCCTTTCTTAATTATTCCCTGAATGTATTTTTCAATCTCAGCCATCGCCTCTTCTTGGGCTGCTTTTTGCTCGTCGCGAATCTTCTGAAGATTTTCAATCTCTTTTTGCGTGGCTTCTCGCTGCGCCTTCATTTTTGCCAGCAATCCAGTGGGGTCGGGATCGCGTGGAGGCTCTGACCCGGGCGGTGCGGCAGGAGGAGCAGGAGGCAATGCGCCTCCCCCAGCAGCCATGTTAGGGGTGCGCGAAGAGACTGGAATACTTGTTGTTGGCACTCCCCCAGAAATTGTATTCTGCGAACTGGTAGAAATTTGTTCGAGAGGCTTTTTGATACCATCTTCGATTGCTTTTCGCAGCTCAGCCGTGTTCTTCGGCTGCAAATCAATGTTGATCTTGATGTCGCGCTCTGTATCAGCCACGCCCAACCCTCAACATCGCAAGTTCGATCTGGAACTCTCGCTCGCATTGATCTTCGATCATGCGAATCGTAGCTGCGTTTTCACGGACCGTGTTGTCGTTCGGCCAACTGTTCGTGGCCTTGCATTGCAGATAATGGCTATAGACCTTGCGATTGCGCGGAGATAGCGCGCGACTGTCTTCGGGCGTGCCTTTAGGGCATCCATTTGGGCGAAGTCTGCATGGAGGCAATGTGCCTCTTGGTCTTGCCATCGGCTTCCCTCCCACCTCGATTCGGCGACCAGTCTTTTCGTCGTAGACGTAAGCGGTGCAGTCGTCGCAATCTCTGTATGCGACAGATGGGTGCAAGATCGCCAGTCTTACACCTGACGCTAGTTTCCCAGATCAGCACTCGCCTCGGAACCGTTGATGATCATGTACAGCTTCATGAACACCGGATTGATGAGCCTGCCGCAATTTTCCGGGGTGATCGGAATCACCTCGTTGTTCTTGTTCCTGATGTTCCATGACACAATGTGCTTTGCGAGCTTTTCCGACATGAGCTTATGCCATGCCACATCATCAAGGTCGCGAGTTCGAATTACCTGCTCTGCGATATCGGCAGAGGTTGCTGGCCGGTAGGAGAATCGGACATCGACGAAAATTCCGGGAACGCCCTCCACTCGCCCATCACGCGTGCAGCCGTCATCAATGAAAGGAGACAGTTCGCTCATGTGCTCAACTCGCTTCTATGAGAATCGTCAATGTGAGTGCAGCCACGACAGAGAATCGCCAATCAATTATGGCGCACTATCATGTGTCACAGTCAACTCGGCTGTGGAACCAGACTTCTTCGCAGTCCCCTGAAGACTTAGCAAGATTTCTTCCCGGCTCTGAACGACTGGAGAATTCGCCGGGAACTGAAGCTTCGGTATCGAAAACAGTGTGGAGTAATTTCCGTTGGTGAAAGTGAACGTTGCCAAAGCTGCGCCACCAACGTTGGTATCGTAAAGGTCTTCCTCGCTCGCCGTATACGGAACCGTCACATTGCATGTGACAATTCGATCGGTCGAGTGAATGTCAGTCGCTGTCTGAGAATTGGAGAATCGAGCATTGAGCGCGTTGTCAATCACAAGCTCGAATTCTGTGACAACGCGTGCCGATCCATTCAAAACGCAAACACAATCGTGCCATACATAAGGAGGGTCAACAGGAGCGGAAATTGCCGGGAACGCAGTGGCAGCCACCACTTCGGTTTTGCCAACGACCTGAATTTCCAGTTCCAGTGGACCGCCAGCCTGAGCGCGGAACGTGGCTTGGTTGACTTTGCATCCATCGTAAAGAAACCGCTTCGTAACACGGTCAACGAGAATCGCGAAGTCTGGCAATGTCTCGGCGAGTGCAAATACGTCGGATGCCTCTGTCGCGCCAAGAATTCGTGGCAGCAACAAATCGAGCATAGCAGGCGTCGCATGCAATCGAATCGCGCCATTCACCTGATATGTGCCATCGCGAGTTCTCTCGGCGGCATGAGATCGCGTGCCTCTCAGTCCTCCGGTATCAACGATTGCTTGTTGCTTGCGGACGCCTTCAGACAGGAATTCATACGCCTCAGTAAATGAACCAATCGCTGTCCCGGCGGGCGCTAAGGACAACCGTGCCTGATGACCCATCGAGCCCATGTGTTACTCCCTGCCAAGGCGACGAACAACGGAATCGGCCACTGCTTCGACGATCTCATCCACTGCCTGCTCAGTCAATCCGGTGATTGGCCTTGCAGGCATACGACGAGTTCCAGTTTCGTGCAATTTAGCATATGGCACCTTCGTGCCGAAGACCAGACTTGGAGGATTTCCGGAAACCTCCAGAAGTGTGTCTGAATTTCCCCACGGTGTGGTCAATGAATCCCACAGCCGACCGGTATCGATCAGGATTGTGCTGAATCCTTTTTGTTTGATCGTGCGCGGAGATAGTGGAGCCCACTTGGTCCCGTCAGTTGCTGTCTCTCGCAGAAACATGTATCGCTTGTCGTTTTGAATGATCGGAACAAGCGACATCAAGTCATCGGGCGAGACGTTGATGGCGCTCCATCCAATGGATTCGAAAACGGCTGGAGCATCTGCCGCATCAATAATCATGCTCTGGTCTCTCGGTTTGTCAGCCTCAGAACGAATCCAGAGACGAACAGGTTTCTCTGCTGAAATGCGCCAGCGTCAACGATCGGCAATGACTGAATCTCAATCTTGTAGATCAGTTCCTGAGTTAATCGCTGATTCGAGAATGCTCTGCGAATTGCTTCTCGCCATCCGAGTCTTTGCTCGAAGTCGGCCAGCTGTTTCTGATTGACGTTTTCATCTTCTATCCTCGTTGACGCCACAATTGCCACCAACACCGGATACGTAACGTCATCTCGTTGATTTCCTCCCGACATGATCGTCTCAGAGCCATATGGGGCAATCACAATTGCGGGCAGATTCTGCGAATTCATTCTCGCAATTTCGACTGCCGGGACCTGACACAGCACGACGTTCCCGGGAGGGATGCCGGGCAGATTCAAGCCCTGCACCTGCTTCTGCAATTCAATGAGACAATCGAATAGAACAGCCATCAATCCTGCCTTCTGCAGACAACATACCATCGAGTGTCAAGCGTCTTGAGTTCGCTCGATAGAACTCGCCATGTTCTGCCAGAGGGATCGATGATGATATCGTCTACGATGACGCCCTTGGTCCCTACCTGAGTCGCGTTGAGAGACCACGCTTTTTCATCGCCAGAGATCTCTATCCCTTGAAAGCTTGCTCGTCTTTGCGAAATCACCCCTGACGTGGCATTGCTGATGGTTGCCGAGACTGATCCGTCTGATCGCACTTGGCGCAACGTAATCGTCTCTCCTCCATCAAAGATGACATAGTCACCGGCAATGTCCAATGTCACGTGGTAGCCTCTGCAATCTCTTCGAAAACGCCAACGAACGTGGGAAGCATTGCATTCAAGCTCTGAATCTGAGAGAGCAGCGCACCACGGTAACCATTCCAATCAACGGACTGTCCGTCAATTGAATAGCTTGGCTTGGGATTGGCCGCTTCTGCCGCGAGAGTGGCCAACAAGGCCGATCTCATGGCGATGATGTTTTCCGCGTCAGTTGCCATCTACTTTGCGTCTTTCACGCCCCGGGAATGATTGATTGCCTACTCATCCGCGACGACTTGGAGGTGTCCGTAAGCCAGCGCACTTCGCCCGCGATTGTTGAACGCATTGTAGGCTCGTACAACATCCTCAATCGTTTCAGCCGCAATTATTTGCCAATCCCCTCCAGATCTTGGGCGAACTTTCCATCGCTTATTTGAAGGAGCCTGAATCACGGAAGCCACAGCTGGCTCTTCTGAGGCGACGCTGATGACTGGCTCTTCAGTCACGACATTTTTTGTCTCGGGACCGCCTTGGTGCTGATCCGCAACAACTTCTGCTGGCGCTTCAGAACCACTGACTGATTCAGGCTCTTTGACCGAGGAATCGGAGACAGCTTCGTCCTCACCTGAGGTTTCGCTGCTCACCGGATTCTGGTCTCCATCCGCCTGCCGACCTCCCAACTGACTCAACCTCGATCGCTTTCCCACTTGACACCTCACAAAGAAAAACACCCGCCGGTTTGAGCCGACGGGTGTTGGATCAGTCGGCTTTCCTAAGCCGTCATGAAACACTAAGCGGTGTTCTTCACCATCGCACGCGGTTCCATCGTAGCGAACGCACCTCGCTCGCTCGCCTTGAATCGCTGAACGACATCGAGCGTGAATTCGGCTTCGCTATTCGCCGGAGCCTGCACCACGGTGATCGGCCAGTTTTCCATGTAGCGGAACGCCTTGGCCGGATCTCCAAGAAACCACGAGGTCTTCGTGGCCATGCGCGCGCTCAACTGATTTGAGGTGGCGATGGTGTAATTCGACACCGGATTCGCCGCCTTTGTTTCAGTCGGATTCCCCGATGTGGCGAATCCGGGAGTCTGGACAATAACCTCAGTCGCATTGACGATCCGGCGGGCCGTGAACAGATTTTGACGGGTGACGATGAGAGTCGTCGGCGTCATCAAAATCGGCTCTCCGGTGTCCGGGTCGAGCATGCTCGCGAAAAGCTGCTCGGCAGCATCGATGTCCGTCCAGTCAACCAGACCGTTCGTCGCCGCCAAGTTGTCCCAGCTGTGCGTGCCCGAGTTGTCCCCATAGGTGGCGATCGTTTGATCACGCCACCGGTATCGGTGGTCAGTGACGTTTTCGTCGATGATGCAGTCAATGGCTCGCTTTTCCTTGTTGAGGCCGAGGTGCTTGCCAACCTCCCGGCACCGCTCTGCCAAAAACCCAGTGCGGTCAAAGAAAATCGCCTCCTTGGTCACATCGATCATCATTCCGCGCTTGGTTGTCGCAGGGGTGTCGATGTACGTCTGGCTGACGCCAGCCTTCGGATACGGTCGGCCCTCATCAACAGCAAGAGCCTCGTCTCCGATGACCGTGATTCCCGGAATCCGCTCTCCGGAAAACTGAGTTTGCACGGTCGGAATCATTCGCGTGAAGACAAAATCTTCCTGCTCATATCCCTCCATGACAGCAGTAATCAGCAGCTGCCCATTGATCTTGGCGAATTGACTGCTGCTGACAACACTCGCTGTTTCTCGCAACTCCGTCGAGGTTTGCCCGGCACCGGGGGCATAGCTCTCCAGAAGCTCGCGACCATTTGGGACGAACTCCTCGAACAGCTTCCGGACCGAAAAGTCTCCGATCCGAATCTGCTTCGTCCTCAGAGCCTCTTCCAAGTCTTCGTGAAATCGCCCCGGATTCCGGTCTCGAACAGCCGCTTCGTAAAGCTGGCGAAGCCGCTTGTGGTCAATAGCCATGGTTCAATCCTTCTGCGCTTAGCGGCTCTGGGAACACGAGACATAATCGACGTTCAACTGCTCGTTGTTAGTCGATCCGTTCTTCACCCCCAGCACCACTTGCATTTCAGTGGCAGAGGTGAAAACATAATCATGCTGAGCGACGACCAGACCATCCACAGAAAACGTCACGTATGCGGCAGTAGCGCTATACGGGACGAACTCCAAGGTCAACGTCTGATACGCCGCCCCACCGGCAGTGACCGTCCTCTTCGCCAAATTGTTGGCGTTGGAGGCAGTCAGTTCGGTAGTCGTTTGCGTCGTTGAGTTGCTGGTCTCAACGTTCCACGTGGTCGCCCCATCGACCTTGAAAAAGACCGCCCCGCTGTACGATGCGGGAGGTCCTCCGCCGTTATCGAGCAGCGAATTCGCACCGACCGCGTCAATCACGCCGACGATAATATTCGCGGCATTCGTCGCAGCCTCCGTGAATTGCACACGAGCCTCGAACAGCAAAGGCTTCCCAGCGGCGAATCTGAAAACCTCGTTCGCGCTCTCAACGTAGGCTTCGTCGTTGTCGGCGACTGTGGCATCACTCGGCACGAGGGCCAGAACTCCGCCCGCCGCATCGCCCACCGAGGCACTGCCCAAGTCGGTCAGCGTAGTCACCCAGTCGGCGGTATCGATGTCGCGAACAAAGTCGTCGCTCACCTCAAATTGATCGCGCCGCATCAGCAGGGCAGTAAGCCCGCTCATTCTATCAGCCATCTCGTCTCACTCCTTAGCCACGAAGGGCAGATGCGAATTCTTTGGAACTCTGTGGATAAGAAACGGGACCCGCAACAGCAGTCCCCACCGGAGGGCTGAACGCCGGACGCCCGGGTCGCTCAGCCCGGGGCCACGACTCAACAAGCTCAGCCTGCGAACCCGGGGCCGCAAGAAGCGCCTTGATTCGCTGCGCGGTAACCTCGCGCCCCGAAGACTCAAGAAGAGTACGCGCGGAATGCTCTGCGCTAATCCTCGCAACGCTGTCGTCAACGGTCTTGAGCCGCTTTTCGAGCGCTCCCATTCCGGTAGCAATCTTGCGCAACGACTCCATCACCTCTCCGTCGGCAGGCTTGCCGACTTCTTTCTCGGCCTTCATGGCCACGGCTTCAGGAGTAGCGGCTTCCTCCATTCCGCCAATCTCAGCCTCGCCGCTCATCTCCTCTCCGCCATTCATCGCGGAGAGTTCTTGAACGATTGAGTTCAGCTGAGCAGACGTAGCGGCAAGATCGGCAAGAAGCTGCCCCATCCCAGCAGACGAAGCGGCCTCCTTCACGGAAGGCATCTTGCGATCGCCCATCGAATCGAGCACGCCTTGGAGGCGCTGCTGGCGCTCAGCCGGGTCGGCACTCATCGCCTCGTACACCATGGACTCAAAGTAATCCATGCCCTCGCGAAGCGGCAATCCCTCCATGTCTTTCGGAGGGACCTTGCCATCCGCGCGCATCGCGCTTCCGATCGTCATTGGCTTATCTGCCATTGGCGCACCACCCTTGCTTTCGAAAAGACCCCGATTCGTCGCGGGGGTTTGAACAAGATCAACAGAATGGACAGCCTCGATCTCCTCAACGATCGTGACATCTCCATCCATCCGCACAGTGCCGTCGGCATGATGCGACAAGCCAAGCCGCATCGGATTTCGCACCGCGACCTCTACCAACAGAGCCGCCTTCGGATGATTCCTGAGAAAGTGCAGATCCCCAAAAACTGCGTTCTCTCGAATCGCAACATTTCGAAGCCACCCAAAAGCGTCGTCTACTCGACGGTCCGAATCGTCTCGGGAATGATCAACGTTTACGGCAACGCCCTCGTAAAGACGTGCCGCATCGGCAATAGCTTTGGGGCTGTATCTCCGCCCATTCTTAGACTCGGGGCCAAGAATGCGCACTCCACGAATCACTCCCGCCTTGGCATCAACTGCCTTGGGGGCGAATGCGGTCTGCTCGCGGAGAGAATGGAGTGTTGCTGGCATGCGGTCATTTCTAACGCAGCCGATCTACAGCAACAACAAGATATCTGAAAAATCAACGCCTTGTTACAACATTCGCTATTGAGACAGGAAGAATAGCACGGCGGCAGTCACCAGAGACCTTCCGAAAATTTTTTCAGAAGGTTCCGCTGGAACGGCTAGGTGCCGAATTGCTCCGAGAGAAATGCCATCCACTCCCGAGATTTATGAGTTT
>JACCDP010699371.1_pt1 | contig 26403 bp, 26 predicted proteins | sample 7445841 | NCBI WGS metagenome assembly JACCDP01 (sample SAMN15323441, study PRJNA562643) | freshwater metagenome | isolation source: river surface water | place: USA:Blue River Watershed | collected 2017-08-17 | reverse complement strand
CGTGGTGAACATTGTCGAGCACCCCACCATCTTGCAGGCGATCAGCCCGCACCACGCGCTGGGTTTCGCCTGGGCCAACCCGGGCACCACCTTCATCATCCTGGGCGCGGTGGTGCTGTGCGTGACCGGTGCTGAGGCGCTCTACGCCGACCTGGGGCATTTTGGCAAGACGCCGATCCGCCTGGCCTGGTTCAGCGTGGTGATGCCTTCCCTGGTCCTTAACTATTTCGGCCAGGGCGCCTTGCTCCTCGAGCGCCCGGAAGCGGTGAAGAACCCCTTCTTCCTGATGGCGCCCGAATGGGCCCAGCTGCCCATGGTGCTGCTGGCCACGGCCGCCACCGTGATCGCCTCCCAGGCTCTCATCACCGGCGCCTTCAGCGTCACCAAGCAGGTGATCCAACTGGGCTACCTGCCGCGCCTGAACATCCAGCACACCAGCGTGCGCGACACCGGCCAGATCTACATTCCCTTCGTTAACTGGGGCCTGTTCGTGGCCATCGTGCTGGCGGTCGTGATGTTCCGGTCGTCGAGCAACCTGGCGGCGGCCTACGGCATTGCAGTCACGCTGGACATGCTGATCACGACTGTGCTGACCTTCTTCGTGGTCCGCTATGGCTGGAAGTACCCGCTGTGGCTGTGCGTAGCGGCCACCGGCTGGTTCTTCCTGATCGACGCGGTGTTCTTCGCTTCCAACATGCTCAAGCTGCTTGATGGCGGCTGGTTCCCTCTGCTGATCGGCGGCGCCATCTTCACGCTCATGATCACCTGGAAGCGTGGCCGCGCGCTGATGAACGACGCGCTCAAATCAGACGCGATCGAGCTGTCCAGCTTTCTGGAGGCCGTGTTCATCAGCCCGCCAGCGCGCGTCGAGGGCACAGCCGTCTTCCTCACCGCCGAGCCCGGTTCGGTACCTAACGCGATGCTGCACAACCTCAAGCACAACAAGGTGCTGCACCAGCAGAACCTGTTCGTGACCGTCTGCAGCCACGAGGTGCCCTGGGTCGGACTGACTCGCCGTGTGGAGGTGACACAGTTGGGTCACAACTGTTGGCAAGTCATCCTCAACTACGGCTTCAAGAACGACCCCGACGTGCCGCGGGCCCTTGCCCTGCTGCGCGAGCATGGCTGCCAGATCGATCCGATGACCACCAGCTACTTCCTCTCCCGCGATGTGGTGGTGCCGACCATCGGGGGTGGCATGGCGCCTTGGCGCGAAAAGCTGTTTGCTCAGATGCACCACAACGCGAGTGGTGCGGCCGACTTCCTGAGCTTGCCCAATAACTCGGTCGTCGAGCTGGGTTCGAAGGTGGCGATCTGACCGCAGCCCTGCGCCGCGCAGTGGTCGGGGCCGTCTGCTGGTCGCCCCTGCGGGCAATGCGCCCTCGCGCCCTGGAATCCTTGTCGCGATGCGCTTTTTCCGTGACCTGAGCCTGTCGGCCGCAACCGCCGGCTTCGTCGCGGTTCTGGTGGGGTTCACCAGTTCGGTTGCTTTGATCTTTCAGGCCGCCCAGGCGTTGTCGGCCACCCCCGAGCAAATCACCTCCTGGATTTGGGCTCTGGGCGTGGGCATGGGGCTGTGCACCGCGCTGCCGTCCCTCTGGCTTCGTCAGCCGGTCATGGTGGCCTGGTCCACCCCGGGCGCGGCGGTCGTGGCTTCTGCCGCGCTGGCGGGGGGCCTGTCCATGCCCGAGGCGGTGGGCGCCTTCCTCGTCAGCGGCGCGCTCATCACGCTGGCGGGGGCGACCGGGTGGTTCGAGCGAGTGATGGACCGCATTCCCATGGCACTGGCCTCGGCCCTGCTCGCCGGCGTGCTGGCGCGCTTTGGCCTGCAGGCCTTCGGCGCCGCCGCCACCGACCTCGCGCTGGTGCTGGTCATGCTGGTGGCGTACCTCTTGGCGCGCCGGTACCTGCCCCGCTATGCGGTGGTGGTGACTTTGGCGGCGGGTGTGCTCCAGGCCCTGGCCCGCGACCGTATGCCCTGGCAGCCGATCCCCCTGGCCCTGGCGCAGCCGGTGTTCACCGCACCGGAGTTCAGCGTTCGCGCCCTGGTGGGCATGGCCTTGCCGCTGTTCGTCGTGACCATGGCCTCGCAGAACCTGCCGGGGGTAGCGGCAATCCGCGCTGCTGGTTACGCCATGCCGATCTCGCGGCTGGTGGCGATCACCGGCCTGGCCACGCTGCTGCTCGCACCTTTTGGCGGCTACGCCTTGTGCCTGTCGGCCATCACCGCTGCGATCTGCATGGGGCCGCAGGCGCACGAGGACCCGGCGCGTCGCTATACCGCGGCAGTGGTCTGTGGCGTGATCTATCTCGCGGTGGGCCTGTTCGGCGGCGCGGTGGCAGGCACGCTCGGCGCCTTCCCGAAGGAGCTGGTGTCGGCCATCGCCGGGCTGGCCCTGCTGGGGACCATCGGCAGCGGCCTGTCCACTGCTCTCGCCGACGAGGGCCGGCGCGAGGCCGCGCTACTCACCTTTCTGGTCACGGCCAGTGGCGTGGTGATCGCTGGCATCGGCTCTGCCTTCTGGGGCCTCGCTGCCGGCGCGCTCGCGCTTTTCGTGCAACATTACGGACGATCCCGCGCCTAGGCAACCCGCTCCGGGCTGCCAACGTTGCGCCAAAAAAGACCCGCTCTCATGAACCTGCTTTTTGTCGCCGACCCGCTCGAGTCCTTCAAGGTCTACAAGGACACCACCTTCGCCATGATGCGTGAGGCCCAGCGCCGCGGGCACACGGTGGCGGCCTGCGAGCCTGCCGACCTGGTGTGGCGCTCCGGTGGCCGGGTTGAGGCGCGGGTGCGCGAGATCACGCTCACCGGCACAGAAGAAGAATGGTTCGCCGAGCGCCGCAGCGTCGTGCAGGCGTTGGCCGGTTTCGACGCCATCGTCATGCGTAAAGACCCGCCCTTTGACAGCGAGTACTTCTACGCCACGCATTTGCTGCAGCAAGCCGAACGGGAAGGCGCCCGTGTCTTCAACAAGCCCGCCGCTTTGCGTGACCATCCGGAGAAGCTGGCCATCATGGAGTTCCCGCAGTTCACCAGCCCCACGCTGGTGACCCGAGGTGAGCAGGCGGTGCGCGACTTCCACGCCGAGCACCGCGACATCATCTTGAAGCCCCTGGACGGCATGGGCGGCATGGGTATCTTCCGGGTCAAGGACGATGGCCTCAACCTGGGTGCCATCATCGAGACCCTCAACGCCGGTGGTGCCACCACGCTCATGGTGCAGCGCTTCGTGCCCGAAATTTCCGAGGGCGACAAGCGGGTGCTCGTCATCGGTGGCCAGCCGGTGCCGTTTTGCCTGGCCCGCATCCCGCAGGGCGGCGAGGTGCGCGGCAACCTGGCCGCCGGCGGCAAGGGTGTGGCCCAGCCGCTTTCGGCCCGTGACCGGGAAATCGCCGAGGCGCTTGGCCCGGTGCTGGCCGCGCGCGGCCTCTTGCTGGTCGGACTGGACGTGATCGGCGAATGCCTCACCGAGATCAACGTCACCTCACCGACCTGCTTTCAGGAAATCACCCAGCAAACGGGTTTTGATGTGGCGGCGATGTTTGTCGACGCCCTGGAGGCGGCGGTCGCAGCCTCCTGAGCCCCCGCGCCGCGGTTGCGGTCCATGCGGACCATCCGCGCTCAGCCCGCGCTCAGCCCGCGCTCACTCCGTCCACGAACACCCGCAGTTCGCCCGCCGTCATCTGAGTCCATGTTTCGTTGGTGGTGAGCGGCGCGGTCACCACCACCGCCACCCGGTCGCCCGGCGCGGTCACAGTGGCGAAGTCCACCGACAAATCTTCATCGGCCAGCTGCGCATGCGCAAAGGGGTGGCTGCGCTCGACGAAGTAGAGGTTGGTCGCGCAATGCGCCCATAGCGCCTCGCCGTTGGACAGCAAGAAGTTGAAGCTGCCATGTTGCGCGATCTGCGGCGCGAGTTCGCGCAGGGTGAGCGTCAATTCGGCCACGCTGGGCACGCTGGCATGTGACTTGGCCAGCTCCTGCATCAGCCAGCAAAAGGCTCGCTCGCTGTCGGTCTGACCCACCGGCCGGAAGTTTCCGTGCAGTCGGGGGTGAAAGTCCTTCAGGGTGCCGTTGTGGGCAAACACCCAGTAGCGCCCCCACAGCTCGCGCACGAAGGGGTGGCAGTTCTCCAGCGCCACCGCGCCCTCGGTGGCCTTGCGGATATGGGCCACTACGTGGCGGCTCTTGATCGGGTAGCGGGCGATCAACTCGGCCACCGGTGAGGTGGACGCCGGCTCATGGTCGACGAAATGACGCACGCCCCTGCCCTCGAAGAAGGCGATGCCCCAGCCGTCCGCATGGTGGTCGGTTTTGCCGCCGCGCTGCGCGAAGCCGCTGAAGCTGAAGGTCACGTCCGTCGGCGTGTTGCAGTTCATTCCGAGGAGTTGGCACATGCCGCCATTGTGGCTCGGGCTGGCCGGGAACCCTTGGCTCATCCGTGCAACCAAGAGGGCTCGGATGAGTAAGGAGTACAGGATGGCGGAAGAACTTCTTGATGTGAGCACGCCTGAGGGCCGGCGCGAGGCCATGGCGCTTCATGGGGTGACCCCCGCACAGTTGGCGGGCATCAACTCGGATGAATTGGAGGCGATCTACAGCCTGGCCGTGGAAGACTTGGCAAGCTCCCGGTTCGATCAGGCGATGGATCGCCTGGTTTTTCTCGTGTCCCATGACCCTTGGGAGCGGCGCTATCAAGTGGCTTTTGCCCATGCCTTGCAGAGCCTGGGCCAGTGGGAGTCGGCACTCCAGTTCTACACAGAGGCGCTCCTGACCGATGCAACCGATGCAGCGTGCGCCTACCGGGCCGGCGAGTGCCTGGTGGCTTTGGCGGACTTCGAAGGAGCGCGGGAAGCCTTTGCAATGGCCGTCACCCTGTCGTGGATTCACCCAGAACAGGAGGCGGTTCGTGAGGCCGCCCGGCAGTGTCTGGACCAACTCGCCGTACGCGGCGTCTGAGGCGAGGCGGAGATGGATAAACCTATCGTGATTCACAGGCCGCGTCCGCAAGCCCTTGCCCCTCAGCCAGAGGCGTTGGTCCATGCGCAAAACGCTCGCCCCGATGCAGCGTCATCACCGATCCCGATGATGGCCACGGTTCCTCCGGCACGTGGCGAGATTCTCCCCGCGGCGGGTCTGGCCAAAGAGGCGATCGCCCTGTCGAAAGCCAGCGGCCCTGGGCTTCCAGTGGTACCCACAAACCGATCACAGGTCCTGGACCGCATGCGTTCCTGGGTCGGTAAATTCAAGGAGGCCGAGGCGGCGGGCGTTGACCTGCGCAAGGCGACCTTCGTGAACAAGCGCACGGCCGCCATGGCCTCCCTCTTCAGCTTGGGCGCGGCGATCGCCCTCACCATCGGAACTGGCGGTGTTGCCTCCCCCTTGATCATCGTGGCTGCGGTACGCAGCGGCACGCTGATCGGCGACTGTATCTGCTCCTATCTGCACTGGAAGGGGCCACCGGCGACGGTGGCCAAGTGGCTTCCAATGGGAGGCAAGTTCGTGGACAACGCCTTCCATCACCTTCTGACAGCGATGGGCGCCAAGCCTGAAACTGCTGCCAAGTACGCCGGGCGCGGAGGGGCCTTGGTCGCCACCGCCATGGCCGCCGCGACCCTGGGTCTTGGCTTTCCCCACCAGTCGCTGGACCTTGGCATCTTGATGTGTCGCTACATCTCAGGCATTGGTAGCGTGGCCGCTTCGACAGCACAGGAGCATGCGACCGACAAGTACGATCCCGTGGCCAAGGCGCGTGATGAGGCGGGAGCCGAGTTCTTCCTGGCGCTTCGGAGCCAGGGCAAGGAATTGGGCCTGGAGTCCGAGGCCTTCAAGAGCTACTGCGATGAATGGAGGCAGGCACTGGGAGCTGAGAGTCCGAGTCCGGCGCTGGACAAGGAATTCACACGCCTCTTGGCCACGCTCGGCAAGACGCATGACCAACTGGCCATGGCTGATTTCGTCGGATCCGACCGGGTCAACTACTTGCAGCGTGTGACCAATTCTTTGGTCGGCACGCATTCGACCTTGGGCATCGGTGTGACGGTACTCAGTCAGGCCCAGATCTTGGGCTAGCGCATCGGGCTCGTTTCAGGCCGGGCCTGTGGCGCACTGCTTGCAGATGCAGGCCTTGTGCCTGGCCGGGGCGGGCACCTGCGCCAGCAACTCGGCGCTGAAGTTCACCTGCGTGCACCAGCAAGGCGGCTGGGGTTGCCCGGTAGCGCGCTCGGTCTCCATGGCGCAGGTGTTGGGCCCGCCGCACAAGGGGCAGCGGGTGGGGTCGACCGCGGCGGGCGCCGTGTCCTGCGCAAGTTCGGCTCCCAGGGCCTTGGCGGCGCCCGGTGCCGTGTCACGCATGTCGGTGCCCGCCACGAAGCCCCTCTCTCAGACCGCCGCCTTGGCCTTTTGGCGCCAGGCGTGCAGCAGCGGCTCGGTGTAGCCCGAGGGCTGGGCCTCGCCCTTGAACACCAGGTCCAGCGCGGCGCGGTAGGCGTAGCTGCTGTCCCAGTTGCCGGCCATCGGCTCGTACAGCTTGTCGCCGGCGTTCTGCTGGTCGACCACCTTGGCCATGCGGCGGAAGGTTTCATTCACCTGCGCCGAGGTCACCACGCCATGACGCAGCCAGTTGGCCACATGCTGGCTGGAAATGCGCAGGGTGGCGCGGTCTTCCATCAGGCCCACGTTGTGGATGTCAGGCACCTTGGAGCAGCCCACGCCCTGGTCGACCCAGCGCACCACATAGCCCAGGATGCCCTGGAGGTTGTTGTCCAACTCCTGCTGGCGGTCGGCGGCGCTCCAGTCGGCCTTGGCCACCACCGGCACCTGCAAGAGGCCGGCGAGCAGCTCGTCGCGGGCGCTGTCGATCGAGGTCTTGGCCAGCTGCTTTTGCACCGCGAACACGTCGACCTGGTGGTAGTGCATCGCGTGCAAGGTGGCAGCGGTGGGCGAGGGCACCCAGGCGGTGTTGGCGCCGGCCAGCGGGTGGCCGATCTTTTGCTGCAGCATGGCGGCCATCAGGTCGGGCATGGCCCACATGCCCTTGCCAATTTGCGCGCGGCCCGACAGGCCCATGGACAGGCCGGTGATGACGTTGTTCTTCTCGTAGGCCTGGATCCAGGCGCTGGACTTCATGTCACCCTTGCGCATCATCGGGCCGGCGCGCATGGCGGTGTGCATCTCGTCGCCGGTGCGGTCAAGGAAGCCAGTGTTGATGAAGGCCACGCGCGCTTTGGCTGCGGCGATGCAGGCCTGCAGGTTGACGCTGGTGCGGCGCTCCTCGTCCATGATGCCGAGCTTGACGGTGTTGGCCTTGAGGCCCAGCAGCTTCTCGACGCGGCCGAACAGCTCGTTGGCAAAGCCCACTTCCTCTGGGCCGTGCATCTTGGGCTTGACGATGTAGACCGAGCCCTTGCGCGAGTTGCGCAGGCCGTCTTTGCCGTGGCCTTGCAGGTCGTGCAGGGCGATGGTGGTCGTGATGACCGCGTCCAAAATGCCTTCGGGGATTTCCTGGCCCTGGCCCCAGAGGATGGCCGGGTTGGTCATGAGGTGACCCACGTTGCGCACGAACAGCAGCGAGCGGCCATGCAGGCGCACCTGGCCCTTGCCCGAGGGCGCGGTGTAGAGGCGGTCGGGGTTGAGGCCACGGGTGAAGGTGCGACCGTCCTTGGTGACCTGCTCGGTCAGCGTGCCCTTGAGGATGCCCAGCCAGTTGCCATAGGCCAGCAGCTTGTCCTCGGCGTCTACCGCTGCGATCGAGTCTTCCAGGTCCAAGATGGTGGACAGGGCGGATTCGACCACCAGGTCGGCGACGCCAGCCGGGTCGGTCTTGCCGATCGGGTGCTGGGTGTCGATGCGGATGTCCAGGTGCAGGCCGTGGTGGGCCAGCAGCACCGAGGAGGGTGCAGCAGCGTCACCCTGGAAGCCCACGAATTGTTTTTTGTCGGCCAGGCCAGTGGTGGCGCCACCCTTTAGCGTGACCACCAGCTTGCCGTCCTTGACCGCGTAGCCAGTGGAGTCGATATGCGAGCCCTTCTTCAGGGGGGCGGTGCGATCGAGCACATAGCGGGCGTACTCGATCACCTTGGCGCCGCGCACCGGGTTGTAGCCCTTGCCCTTCTCGGCGCCACCGGACTCGGCGATGACATCGGTGCCATAGAGCGCGTCGTACAGCGAACCCCAGCGCGCGTTGGCGGCGTTGAGCGCGTAGCGGGCGTTGAGGATAGGCACCACCAGCTGCGGGCCGGCCTGGGTGGCCAGCTCGGCGTCGACGTTGGCAGTGGTGGCCTTCACGCCCTTCGGCGGCTTGACGAGGTAGCCGGTCTTCTTGAGGAAGGCGCGGTAGGCCTTCATGTTCTTGATCGGGCCGGGATTGGCGGTGTGCCAGGCGTCCATCTCGGACTGGATGCGGTCCCGCTTGGCCAGCAGGGCAGCGTTCTTGGGCGCCAGGTCGCGCACCAGGGCGTCAAAGCCCTTCCAGAAGGCGTTGCGGGCCACGCCAGTGCCGGGCAGCACCTGTTCGTCGATGAAGCGGGCGAGGGCGGCGTCCACCTGGAGGCCGTGGAGGGTGGTTCGAGCGGTCATGCGGGAGTCCTTGGATGTGGGAAGAGGGGGCCCGCCGGGGCGGGCTGTGGCCTGACTGTATTTGATACTCAAACACTCATTAAGGAATGAATCGGCAATTTATCTTTGATAAAAATGCACATAATCAAAGTGAAGATGACCTCTCTCCATGGACAAGTTCAAGCAGCTCGAATCCTTCGCCCTGGTGGCCACCCGCGGTAGCCTCACCGCGGCGGCCCGGGCCGAGGGCGTGGCCCCGGCCATCATGAGCCGGCGGATGGACGCGCTGGAGGCGCGCCTGGGCGTCAAGCTGCTGGTGCGCACCACCCGGCGCCTGGCCCTCACCCACGAGGGCAGCGCCTTTCTCGAGGATTGCCAGCGCCTGCTGGCCGACCTGGCCAATGCCGAGGCGGGGGTGAGCGCCGGCGGCCTGCAGGCCAGCGGCCACCTGCGGATCACCGCCCCGGCGGGCTTTGGTCGCCGGCATGTGGCGCCGCTGGTGCCAGACTTCCTGGCGCGGCATCCGGAGGTGACGCTCTCCCTCAACCTGAGCGACCGGGTGGTGGACCTGGCGGCCGAGGGCTTCGACTGCGGCGTTCGGGTGGGCGACCTGCCCGACTCCTCCCTGGTCAGCGTCCGTCTGGCCGACAACCGGCGCCTGTGTGTGGCCACGCCGGAGTACCTGCGACGTCACGGTATCCCCCTGCACCCGGGCGACCTGGTCCGTTTCGACTGCCTGACCCTCTCCAGCGAGGCCTCCCAGACGCGGGGCTGGGCCTTCACCGTGGATGGCCAGGTCGAGTACCTGCGCCCTGGCGGACGGGTGGACTGCTCGGACGGTCAGGTGCTGCATGACTGGTGCCTGCGCGGCTTGGGGCTGGCCTGGCGCAGCACCTGGGAGGTAGAGGCCGACATTGCCGCCGGCCGGCTGGTGGAGGTGCTGGGCAACTTCGCCGCCCCGCCCAATGGCATCCACGCCATGCTGCCTCAGCGCAAGCACCTGCCGCTGCGCCTGCGCCTGTGGATCGACCACCTGCGGCGGCATTTCGCCCATCCCGACTTCTCGTCCCGGGCCCTGGCCTGACCCGCCCGCAGCGCCCGCGCGCCGCCGCCGCCGGAGCAGGACGGGTTTTCCCACCCCCGCCCGTAGAATCGCCCGATGCTTCTCGTCACCCAAGAATTGCTCGGCGCTCTGGCGTCCGAGTTGGAAAATCTTCAGCCCGGATCGGGCAGCAAAGCGGCTTTTGAATCGCCCAAGGCCGCTGCCCACGGCGACCTCGCCTGCACCGCCGCCATGCAACTGGCCAAAGCACTCAAGCGCAACCCCCGCGAGGTGGCGGAATCGCTCAAGACCGCCCTCTTGGCCACCCCGGCCTATGGCCGATGGGTCGACGCCCTCGAAATTGCCGGCCCGGGCTTCATCAACATCCGCCTCAAGCCCGCAGCCAAGCAGCAGGTGGTGGCCGAAGTGCTGGCCGCAGGTGCCTGCTTCGGACAGCAGGCCCCCAATGGCCGTCGGGTGCTGGTGGAGTTCGTCTCGGCCAACCCCACCGGCCCGTTACATGTGGGACACGGCCGCCAGGCCGCCCTGGGCGACGCGATCTGCAACCTCTACGCCAGCCAGGGCTGGAATGTGCACCGCGAGTTCTATTACAACGACGCCGGCGTGCAGATTGAGACGCTGGCCAACTCGACCCAGCTGCGCGCCAAGGGCGTCAAGCCCGGCGACGCCGGCTGGCCCGAGGCGGCCTACAACGGCGACTACATCGCCGACATCGCTGCCGACTTCCTGGCCAGCAAAACCGTGAAGGCCGACGACCGCGAATTCACCGGCTCCGGTGACGTGGCTGACCTGGACGGCATCCGCCAGTTCGCGGTCGCCTACCTGCGTCATGAGCAGGACCTGGACCTGCAGGCCTTCGAGGTGAAGTTCGACCAGTACTACCTGGAGTCCAGCCTCTACACCAGCGGCAAGGTGGCCGACGCGGTGGCCCGGTTGCAGGCCGCGGGCAAGACCTACGAGCAAGACGGCGCGCTGTGGCTCAAGTCCACCGACTACGGCGACGACAAGGACCGCGTGATGCGCAAGTCCGATGGTGGCTACACCTACTTCGTGCCCGACGTCGCCTACCACATCACCAAGTGGGAGCGGGGCTTCACCAAGGTGGTCAACATCCAGGGCACCGACCACCACGGCACGATTGCCCGGGTGCGTGCCGGCCTGCAGGCCGCGGGCGTGGGCATTCCTGAGGGCTACCCCGACTACGTGCTCCACACCATGGTGCGGGTGATGCGCGGCGGACAGGAGGTCAAGATCTCCAAGCGCGCCGGCAGCTATGTGACGCTGCGCGACCTGATCGAGTGGACCAGCAAGGACGCGGTGCGCTTCTTCCTGCTCTCTCGCAAGCCCGACACCGAGTACGTGTTCGACGTTGACCTGGCCCTGGCCCAGAACAACGACAACCCGGTCTACTACGTGCAGTACGCCCACGCGCGCATTTGCTCGGTGCTGGGGGCCTGGGGCGGTGATGTCGCAACGCTGAAAGACGTCGATCTGTCCCCGCTCGAGGGTGCCGCTGCCCAGTCCCTGATGCTGGTGCTGGCCCGTTACCCGGCCATGCTCACTGCGGCGGCCGAAGACTTTGCGCCGCATGACGTCTCGTTCTACCTGCGTGAACTGGCTGCGGCTTACCACAGCTATTACGACAGCGAGCGCATCCTGGTCGACGACCCAAAAGTCCGTGCGGCCCGGCTGGCGCTGGTCGCGGCCTGCGCCCAGGTATTGCACAATGGTCTGAAGATGCTGGGCGTGAGTGCTCCGCAGAAAATGTGAGAGGCAGCCAGATGAAATACGCGCCGAGGCCGGGGCCGAAGCACAAGCAGCGCGGTACCACCTTGCTGGGGCTGGTCATCGGCTTGGTGCTGGGCCTCGGTGTTGCGCTGGCGGTGGCGGTCTACGTCACCAAGGTGCCCATGCCCTTCACCAACAAGAACCAGGCCCGCACCGCCGAGCAAGACGCGGCCGAATTGCGCAAGAACCAGAACTGGGACCCGAACGCGCTGCTTCAGGGCAAGCCCAAGGCTGCCGCCAGCGCAGCCAGCGCCGCCGGTGCTGTCCCCGCGCCGGAGTCCGTACCTGCCGCGCCGGCGTCCTCGCCTGCGCCTGCCCCTGCCCCGGTTCAGGGCCCCGCTGGGGCGTCTACAACCCCGGCCCAGGGCCTGACCCCGCCGCCGGGCTATCCCGCTGCGCCCAATCCACCCGCTGTCTTCACCCCCGGCGCGGCTGCGCCGCCAGCGGCCGTACCGGCTTCACGTGCCTCGGCCGTCGTCGTCACCTCTGACCCCTTCCAGTACTTTGTGCAGGCCGGCGCATTCCGCAGCCCACAAGAGGCCGAGGCCCAGCGTGCCAAACTTTCGCTGATGGGTCTGGAGGCGCGTGTCAGCGAGCGAGAGCAGGCCGGTCGCACCGTCTATCGCGTCCGCATCGGGCCCTTCGACCGCAAAGAGGACGCCGATCGCGGCAAGGCCAGGCTCGACGCCAGCGGTACGGAGTCCGCTCTGGTGCGGGTTCCCCGTTGACCGCCTGAGCCCTCACCGAGATCTCGCGGCTTAGCAACCGGGTCCTATCGCCCCACCGTTTCGCAGGAATTCCCCATGCAACGACGTGTCTTTCATGCCGGCCTTCTGGTGGGCGGCGCCCTGGCCCTCGCAGGCCCGCTGCGCGCCCAGCGCCCTCCCCAGGAGGGCCAGGATTTCCGGCGCCTGGCCAAGCCGGCGCCCGTCGATGCCCCGTCCGGCAAGATCGAGGTGGTCGAGTTCTTCTGGTACTCCTGCCCTCACTGCAACTCCTTCGAGCCGCTGCTGGAGGCCTGGTCGCGCCGGATGCCTCGAGACATGGCGTTGCGGCGCGTGCCGGTGGCCTTCAGGCCCGATTTCGAGCCGCAGCAACGCTTGTTCTTTGTGCTCGAGACCCTGGGTCGGCTCGACCTGCACATGAAGGTGTTTCAGGCGATCCACCAGGATCGCCAGCCCTTGGGCAGCGAAGAGGCCATCCTGGCCTGGGCCCAGACCCAGGGCTTGCCGCGCGCCAAGGTGCAGGCGGCTTACCAGTCCTTTGGCGTGACCACCCGCATTCGCCGGGCGCAGTTGCTGCAGGATGCCTATGAGGTCGAGGGCGTCCCGGCCCTGGGCGTGGCAGGTCGCTTTTATACAGACGGCGAGATGGCCGGCGACATGGCCCGGGCGGTCCAGGTCGCCGACAGCTTGGTGGCGCGAGTGCGCCAGGGCCGCTGAGCGCCCATCGGCGCAGGGACAACACCTGCGCCGCGCGTTTTTGCTGCCCTGCACCGCTGTCCGGTGGCTACAATCCCGGTAGAGTCTTTGAACAGCAAGATTCATGCCCTTATGACCCATCGCTTCCTGACGCTCCTCCTCGCCGCCATTGCTCTGGCCGCTGTCCCGTGGGCGCATGCCGAGAAGGCTGACCGCGACAAGCCGATGAACGTCGAGGCTGACGATCTGCGCCACGACGACCTCAAGCAGACCAGCGTCTTTACCGGCAAGGTGGTGGCCACCAAGGGCAGCATCGTGATCCGCGGCGCCCGCCTCGAGGTGCGCCAGGATCCCGAGGGTTTCCAGCACGGACTGATCACCGCTGAGCCCGGCAAGCGCGCTTTCTGGCGTCAAAAGCGGGAGGGGGCCGACGAGTACCTCGAGGGCGAGGCCGAGACCATCGACTACGACGGCAAGGGCGACCGGGTCAAGTTCATCGGCCGCGCCGAGATGCGTCGCTACCGCGGCACCACTTTGGCCGACGAGACCCAGGGCAGCCTGATCACCTACGAAAACACCACCGACGTCTTCACCGTGAACGGCGCTCCCCTGGGGCAACGTGCCCCGGGCGCGGTGCCGGGCGCGGGCGGCCGGGTCCGGGCAGTGCTGGCGCCCCGTGCCGCCTCCGGCGCGACCTCCGCTGCCACTGGGGCGGCGTCTGCTCCGGCGCCGCTGCGCGCCAGCCCTAGCCTGGCCGGGGAGCGCAAGTGAGCGAGGCCGTCAAGGCCGACTCTGCTGCGGCTGCGCCGCCTCCCGTTGCCAGCCGCCTGGTCGCCAGCCACCTCGCCAAGAGTTACGGCAGCCGCAAGGTGGTGAAGGACGTGTCGCTGGTGGTCGCCAAGGGCGAAGTGGTGGGCTTGCTGGGACCCAATGGCGCGGGCAAGACCACTTCGTTCTACATGATCGTGGGTCTGGTGCGGGCCGATGCGGGAGAGATCAGCATTGACGGCCAGGCGGTCGAGCGCATGCCGATGCATCGCCGCTCGCAGCTGGGCTTGTCCTACTTGCCGCAGGAGGCCTCGATCTTTCGCAAGCTCAACGTCGAGGACAACGTCCGCGCCGTGCTCGAGCTCCAGCGCGATGAGAGCGGCCGGCCGTTAAAGGCCGTCGCCATTGAGCAGCGCCTGACGTCCTTGCTGGAAGACCTTCGCGTCGAGCACTTGCGTGCCTCGCCGGCGGTGGCACTTTCAGGCGGCGAGCGCCGGCGGGTGGAAATCGCCCGGGCGCTGGCCACCAACCCGCGCTTCATCTTGCTCGACGAGCCCTTTGCCGGTATCGACCCGATCGCGGTGATCGAGATTCAGCGCATCATCGGCTTCCTCAAGTCGCGCGGCATCGGCGTGCTGATCACCGATCACAACGTGCGCGAGACCTTGGGCATTTGCGACCACGCCTACATCATCAGCGACGGCCATGTGCTCGCCCAGGGCACGCCGGATGAAATCGTCAACAACGCAGATGTGCGCCGGGTTTATCTCGGTGAGCATTTCCGGATGTAGGGGGCCTGGTGAAGCAGGGCCTCTCGCTGCGCGTCTCCCAGCACTTGGCGCTGACGCCTCAGTTGCAGCAGTCCATTCGCCTGCTGCAACTGTCTACCCTCGAGCTGGCCCAGGAAGTCGAGCAGATGCTTGGCGACAACCCCTTCCTCGAGGTCTCCGACGACCAGCCCCCGCGCGAGGAATTCGGCCTGGCCAGCGCCGACCAGCCGGTGGCTGAGGTGGTGGAGGCGGGCGAGGAATATGGCCTGGGCGCCGAAGTCCTTGCCGAGGCCGGAGAGCGCCTCGCGCAAGACAGCGCGCCCAGCACGCTGTCTGAATCGGCGTCGGAGTCCATGTCCGATTCAGCGGCCGAATCCGGCCCTAGCGACTGGGACGGTGACGGCAGCACCGAGGTCGTGCCCGACGACGGCGAGTGGGGCGGTGACGCGCCGGCGCGCAAGTCCTCGGGCTCAGAAGATGACGATGTCGACGCCACCGAGCTCGCGCGCGGCAACGAGACCTTGCAGGACCACCTGCACCGGCAGGCCCTGGGTCTGCGCCTGGCCCGTGAAGATGCGGCCGCGCTTCGTTTCCTGATCGAATCGCTGAACGAGGACGGCTACCTGGAAGACCCGCTGGAGGATCTGGCGGCCACGCTCGCGCCCGGCGACTTCGAGCAGCAGGAGGAACTGGTTCACCACTTCACCGTGGCACTGCGCCTGCTGCACCACCTGGAACCGGTGGGTGTGGGCGCGCGTACCCTGGCCGAGTGCCTCGCCCTGCAGCTGCAGGCGCTGGCCGAGGCGGCTGATGATGCCCAGGAGGCGCTGTGCATGGTGGCGCTGGCCGTGGTGCGCCAGCCGATGGAATTGCTCGCACGGCGCGACATCAAGCGCCTGGTGACAGCCACGGGCGAGGGCGAGGGCCAGATCAAGGCGGCCATCGGCCTGATCGGGCGGCTCGAGCCCAAGCCGGGCCGGCGCTTCGTCGATGTTGAGCGCAATGTGGTCGTGCCCGATGTGATCGTGACACGCACGATGCGCGGGGGCCAGGCCCGGCTGCGCGTGCAGCTCAATCCGGACGTGATGCCGCGCCTTCGGGTGCATGACATCTATGCGGGTGCGCTCAAGGGCCACAAGGGCGACGGCCAGCAGGCTTTGCAGCAGCGGCTGCAGGAGGCGCGCTGGTTCATCAAGAATATCCAGCAGCGGTTTGACACCATCTTGCGCGTCTCCAACGCCATCGTGGAGCGGCAAAAAAACTTCTTTACCCATGGCGAGCTGGCGATGCGGCCCCTGGTGCTGCGAGAGATCGCCGACGAGTTGGGTCTTCACGAGTCCACCATCTCCCGGGTGACCACTGCCAAATACATGTCCACGCCCTACGGCACTTTTGAGCTGAAGTACTTCTTCGGCTCCGCCCTGGGCACCGAAAGCGGCGCCAACGCCTCCAGTACCGCGGTGCGCGCCCTGATTCGTCAGCTGGTGGCGGCCGAGAGCCCGAGCAAGCCGCTGTCGGACAGCCAGATCTCCGACATGCTCAAGGAGCAGGGCATCGAGTGCGCACGCCGCACCGTGGCCAAGTACCGCGAGGCCCTGCGCATTGCGCCGGCCAATCTTCGCAAGGCACTCTGACTCCCGGGTGCCGCTCTGCTTCGTTCTTGCTCCCTGATTCCCGCGCCGGGCAGTGTCCGCGCCTGACCTTATCCTTCTGACCCGATGAACGACCTCCAGCTTTTTCTTCCTTGCGCCGCCGGCGTTGAGGACCTGCTGGCCGACGAGGTGCACCGCCTCACCGGCCTGGCCGGCGAGGCGCTGCTGGTCGGCCGTGGCGGCGTGGTCGCCGCCGCGTCCTGGCGCGAGGCCCTTCGCCTGAACCTCCACAGCCGTCTGGCGCAGCGCGTTCTGGTGCAGCTCTCGCACACGCCCTACCGCGGTGAGGAGGACCTGTACGAGGCGGCGTCTGCGGTGGCCTGGGAGATCTGGTTCACCCCGCGCCAGACCTTCAAGGTGGAAATCACCGCACAGCACAGCCCGCTCAAGAGCCTGAACTTCGCCGCGCTGAAGGTGAAGGACGCGGTGGTCGACCGCTTCCGCGCCAAGTCCGGCGAGCGCCCCAGCGTCGAAACCCGCTGGCCCGATGCCCGCCTGTATGTGCATTTGACGTCCACGCACTGCACGCTTTACATCGACACCTCGGGCGAGCCACTGTTCAAGCGCGGCTGGCGCGAGGACAAAGGCGAGGCGCCGCTCAAGGAAACGCTGGCCGCCGCGATGATCGCCGCCAGCGGCTGGGATGCGAGCACGCCGCTTTATGACCCTTGCTGCGGTAGCGGCACCATCGCCATTGAGGCGGCGCAGGTGGCCTGCGGCATTGCGCCCGGCCTTCAGCGGCGCTTCGGCTTCGAAAAGCTCTTGCCTTACCAGCCCCATGTGTGGGCCTCGCTCAAGTCGGAGGCGCAGGCGATGCGGCGCGAGCCGGCAGTGCCCATCTTCGGCTCCGATGTGGCCTTTCGCATGGTCGACTTTGCCCAGCGCAATGCCGAGCGCGCTGGCGTGGCCCGCGCCCTGCAACTGCGAGGCGGCGACGCCTTGCAACGCATGCCCCCTTGCGCCGCCCCGGCGCTGATGCTGGTCAATCCGCCTTATGGCGAGCGCATCGAGGCCGCCGGCGTGGCCGGTCCGGGCCGCGGCGGGCGTGGCGGAAGGGAGCGGGCGCAGGACGAAAGCGGCCAGGACGCCGCCGGCGATTTTTTCGTGCGCCTCGCCGCGCACTGGAAAAAGAACTACCCCGGCTGGACCGCCTGGATGCTCACCCCCGACCTCAAGCTGCCCTCTCGCATGCGCCTCAAGGAGTCGCGTCGCGTGCCCATGTGGAACGGCCCGCTCGAGTGCCGGCTGTTTCGCTTCGACATGGTGGCCGGCTCAGCGCGGGTGCGCGAGGGGGCGGCGGGCGGCGAAGGTGGCGCCCCCATGGCTGGGTCCGCGCCGCAGGACAGGGCCTGAAGCATCGGCGATGAACGCAGTCCTCGACACCAACATCGTCCTCGACGCCTTCGTGTTCGCCGACGCGGCGGCTGTCCCCCTGCGCCAGGCGCTGGAGGGGGGTCAACTGCGCTGGTGGGCCACCCCGGCTATGCGCGAGGAACTGGAGCGGGTCCTGGGCTATCCGCAAATCGTGCCGCGCCTGGCCTTCTATGGCCTGGCGCCTGCCGACGTGCTGCAGGCCTTTGACCGCCATGCCACCCTCACTGAGGCGCCAGCCAAGGCGCCTCTGACCTGCAGCGACGCCGACGACCAGAAATTCATTGACCTGGCGGTAGCCCGCCAGGCCCTTTTGCTGTCCAAGGACCGCGCCGTCCTGTCCATGCGAAAGCGCCTCGCGCCCTGGTCCGTCCAGGTCCGGTCCGCTGTCCAACCCGAAGAACGCCACGAAGAACGCCATGCCCACGCCTGACACTGACTCCGACTCGGCCCCGGCCGCCGACCATGCCCCCCTGGGCCCCGACGACTTTGATGCCCAAGATGCGGTGCTCGACCAACTGCGCGAGACCGAGGCGGACACGCCTGACTGGGAGTTTTGCGAAGGCTTCCTCGCTGCCCTCGTCTGCACCCGCCGCGAGGTGCCGCCGGATGAATACTGGCCGCCCTTGCTCGGCGCGGACTTCAAGCCCATGGCGTACATGGAGTTCGTTCTGCGCTGGAAGCGGCGCTGGCAGGAAGTGGCCGCCGCCCTCGATGCCGAGGTCGAGATGCTGGACGACGAGCGCGCCTATCAGCCCGCCGCCATTGACGTGCGCGGGGGCCTCCTCTCGCTGCCCGAGGCCGAGCGCGGCGACGCCCCGCTGGCTGAACTGCCCTCGTTCGCCGAGACCTGGGCCCATGGCTTTTTGCATGCGGTGCAGACCTTCGCCGACGACTGGGCGCCCCCGCGTGACCGCGAGGCGGTCGAGATGCTCGACGACGCTCTGGCTGACATTGAGGACCTGACCCGTCCCGACAAGGACACGCCCATCCTGTCCATGCACAGCGAAGACGGCCCGCCCAGCGTGAGCCAGCGCCGTATTGACCAATATGGTTCAGCCCTGTGGGGCGTGTACGAGCTGCGCAAGCTCTGGAAAAGCATGGGCCCGCGCGTGGTGGCAGTGCGCAAGGCCGCAGAGCCGGGGCGCAACGACCCCTGCGCCTGCGGCTCGGGCAAGAAGTTCAAGAAGTGCTGCGGCGCGTGACCTGTATCCGGGTGAACTGTTCGCGCCACGATGACCACGATCCGTTTCGCCGCTAACCTGTCCCTGCTGTACCCGGATAGGCCCTTTCTCGATCGCTTCGAGGCGGCTGCTGCCGACGGCTTCGAAGCGGTGGAGTACTTCTTTCCGTACGTCCACCCCGCCGCCGAGATCAGCGCGCGGCTCCAGGCCCACGGCCTGCAGCAGGTCCTGTTCAACACGCCCCCGGGCGGCCTGGAGGCCTCGCGCTGTGATGAGGCCTGGCAGGCCGGCTCGCGTGGCACCGCCTGCGTGCCGGGCCGGGAGGCGGAGTTTCGCGCTGGCATCGAGGCGGCATTGCGCTACGCCGAGGCGTTGGACTGCCCGCGTATTCACGCCATGGTGGGCCTGCGCGCCCCGGACTGCAGCGCAGAGCAGGCCGACGCGGTGCTGCTGTCCAACCTGGGCTGGGCCGCGGGCCTGGCGGAAAGAGCGGGTCGCACGCTGCTCATTGAGCCAATCAATCCGATCAATGTGCCCGGCTTCCACCTGAACCGGCAGGACCACGCCCACACCCTGGCGCAGTCGGTAGGCTCCGCCGCCTTGAAAGTGCAGCTGGACCTGTTTCACTGCCAGCGGGTCGAGGGCAACTTGGTCAGCCAGCTGGCGCAGGCACTTCCCACCGGCCGGGTGGGGCACATCCAGATCGCAGACGCCCCTGACCGTCACGAGCCAGGCAGCGGCGCGATCGACTGGCCGCCGGTGTTCGCTCTCATCGAAAAGCTTTCCGCGCCTGGTGCCACGAACCGGTGGGAGGGTTGGGTCGGCTGCGAGTACCTGCCCGCCGACAACTCGCCTGGCGGCACATCGCGGGGGCTGGAGTGGTTGCGGGCTCTGCGGGCGGCGGGCGCCTGAGCCCGGCGTCCTCAGTCTTCGTTCGCCTCGATTTTGGCAATCAAGCGCGCCAGCGCATGGCGCACGGTGGCCGTACGTACCGCGGCGCGGTCGCCCGCGAAGTGGCAGGTCTCCGAGGACAGCCGGCCGTCGACCATGAAGCCAAACCACACCGTCCCGACCGGCTTGGCGGCGCTGCCGCCCGTCGGCCCGGCGACGCCTGTCACCGCTACGGCCGCCCGCGCTCGCGAGTGCCGCACCGCCCCGTGTGCCATGGCGCGCGCCACCAGCTCGCTGACCGCGCCGTGTTCGGCGATTTGTTGGGCGTCAACCCCGAGCAGCTCGGTCTTGGCCTCGTTGGAATAGGTCACGAACCCGCGCTCGAACCATTCGCTGGAGCCGGCCAGATCGGTGCAGGCGGCGGCGATCCCCCCGCCGGTGCAGCTTTCGGCGGTGGCCATCATCCAGCCACGCGCGCGCAGCTGGTCGGCCAGCGCGGCCACCAGCGCCGGGGTGTCCACCGTGGTGGCGGAGTCAGGAGATGTCTGCGTCATAAGGCCCTCGCGACAGCGAACAGGAACAGGGTGCAGAAGGCGGCCACCAGGTCGTCCAGCAGGATGCCCAGGCCACCGCGCCAGCCAAAGCCGTGGAACAACCGGTCGGCCCAGCCCACCGGGCCCGGCTTGACCGCGTCGAAGAAGCGAAACAACGCGAAGGCGGCCAACTGCGTGAGCCAGCCCGCCGGCGCCAGCAGCCACAGCACCGCCCAGAAGGCGACGATCTCGTCCCAGACGATGCACCCGGGATCGAGTAGCCCCAGGCGCTCGGCGGTGCGGGTGCAGGCCCACCACCCCAGCGGCAGGCTGGCGAGGATGATCCAGCCGATCGCCGCTTGCGAAAGCCACAACTGCATGACCAGGAAGCTGACCCAGGCCCACAGCGTGCCCACGGTACCGGGCGCCACCGGCGACAGGCCCGAACCCAGGCCCAGGGCGATTGCGTGGGCCGGGTGTGAGAGCAAAAAGCGGACATCGGGCCGTCGGGGCGCGGCCACGGAGTCGGTGGGAGTCATGGCGGGATGGTAAACGGCGCGTGCGGCAGGAAGTTGGCCGGCCCCGCCAGCGTGCCAGCGTGCCGGCGTACCGTCGTGGCCCCCACAGGCGGCACAGGCTTCAGGGGAGTCCGAGGCTGCCGAGCTTTCTGCGGTTTCTGAATCGCCTCAGGCGAAGTGGTCGAACGCGGCGACCGGTCGCACCACCGCCTGGCCAGCGGCGTCGACCAGCCGCAGGCCGGATGCCGCTTCTATCGTGCCAATGCAGGTCAGCGCGGTGCCGCTGGCGCGGCCTGCGGCCAGTACCGCGTCGCGGGCGGCGGCCGGGGCGGTGAAGGCCAGCTCGTAGTCGTCGCCCCCGGCCAGGGCGAAGTCCAGCCGGTCTTGCACGGACAGGGCCTGGGCCTGGGCGGGCAGGGCGGCCACCTGTTCGGCCCGCAGGGTGGCGCCCACGCCAGATGCGGCCAGGACATGGCCGAGGTCACCGACCAGACCGTCACTCACATCGATCGCGGCGCTGGCCACGTCGCGCAGCGCCAGCCCCAGCGAGACGCGGGGAACCGGGCACTCCAGCCTTTCGCGCGCCGCCTCGAACACGGCTTGCGGTACCTGCCGCGTGTCTCGAAACACTTCCAACGCCAGCCGGGCGTCGCCCAAGGTGCCGCTGACCCAGACCTCGTCGCCTGGCTGCGCGCCGGAGCGCAGCAGGGCCTGGCCGGTGGGGACCTCGCCGAAGATGGTGATCGAAATGGCCAGCGGCCCGCGGGTGGTGTCGCCGCCCACGAGCTCGCAGCCATGCTGGTCAGCCAGTCCCAGCAGCCCCTCGGCGAACGGCGCAAGCCAGGCCTCGTCGGCCTGGGGCAGGGCCAAGCCGAGGGTGAAGGCCAGGGGCTTCGCACCGCAGGCGGCCAGGTCACTCAGGTTGACCGCCAGGCACTTGTGGCCCAGTCGGCGCGGGTCTACCGTGGAGAGGAAATGCCGGCCTTCGATGAGGAGGTCGGTGGAGACGGCCAGCTGCATGCCCGGTGCCGGCGCCAGCAGGGCGCAGTCGTCACCCACGCCCAGGGGGCTGCGGCGCACCGGCCGCTTGAAGTAGCGCGCAATCAGGTCGAATTCGCCCATGGCGTTCTGCCCGCGAGGCACCCGCCTCAGTGCAAGACCCGCCGGGTACCGTCGTCGAGCACGAACATCGGGATCTCGGTCTCGAAGCGCTCGCCGTCCTCGGCCACCGAAAAGTAACTGCCGTGCATGGTGCCCGAGGGCGTGCGCAGCCGGCAACCGCTGGTGTACTGGAAAGATTCACCAGGCCGCAGCAGCGGCTGGTGACCCACCACGCCCAGCCCTTTGACCTCTTCGATCTGGCCCTGGGCGTCGGTGATGTGCCAGTGGCGGGAGATGAGCTGCGCGGGCACTTCGCCGGCATTGATGATGGTGATGGTGTAAGCGAAGCTGTAGACGCCCTCGTCGGGCGCCGATTGGTCCGGCAGGTATTCGGGCCGGACTTCTACGCGTAACTGATACTTGGCCATGCGGCGGATGTTACCTGCCAGCGGACGGCCCATGCCGATAGCAATTGCGCGGGGGCTCTGCGCGGGCGGCGGCTGGCCCGCAAAGCCGGGCGGGGGGCTGCGACGTTTGCGACAATCTCGGCATGAGCTCCACCTTCCGCATCGCCCCGTCCATCCTCTCTGCCGACTTCGCCCGCCTGGGCGAGGAAGTGCGTGATGTCATCGCCGCCGGCGCTGACTGGATCCACTTCGATGTGATGGACAACCACTACGTCCCCAACCTCACCTTCGGCCCCATGGTCTGCCAGGCGCTGAAACCCCATGCCAAGCGTGCCGACGGCACCCCGGTGCCTGTGGACGTTCACCTGATGGTGCAGCCGGTCGATGCCCTGGCCCAGCTCTTCGCCGATGCCGGGGCCGACTACATCAGTTTTCACCCCGACGCTTCAGGCCATGTCCACCGCAGCGTGCAGGCGATCAAGGCGCGTGGCTGCAAGGCGGGCCTGGTGTTTAACCCCGCGGCATCGCTGGACGTGCTTGATTGGTCGATCGACGATATCGACCTGATCCTGATCATGTCGGTCAACCCGGGCTTTGGCGGCCAGAGCTTCATCGATTCGGCGCTGCGCAAGATCGAGCAGGCGCGCAAGCGCATCGACGCCAGCGGCCGCGACATCCGGCTGGAGGTCGACGGCGGCATCAAGGTTGACAACATCGCCCGTGTGGCGGCCGCCGGCGCCGACACCTTCGTCGCTGGCAGCGCCATCTTTGGCAAGCCCGATTACCGCGCCGTCATCGACGCAATGCGGTCAGCGTTGGCGGGCCAAGCCGGCTAAAGCGGCGGCATTCGGCTGCATGCGCCCAGCCTGGGCCCCACCAGGCCAAACAAGCAAAAACCAAAAAGACCAGACGGCGGCGGTCGGCGGGCTCCTACCGGGAACCGTCGGGGTGGATGACAGTCACCAACGACCGCTGGCTACGGTCACGCCCCTCGAGCTTTTCTAAGCTCTAGCCCTTCCCGTGATGCCAGTTGCATCGCCGGGCATGGCAAACACCAAGGGGTATGGGCATGGCGTGGATAGCGGAGTGGCCCGAGTGGCTGGTCTGGTGCGCGGTCGGCGCGGCAGCGGCGTTTGGATTGGCAGCGGTGGCCTATGTGATTGAGTCCGCGATCGAGACGGGCCAGCCCTAGGCGCCCAAGGCGTCCTGCGCACCTTGCTGTCTCCACCCGGGTCCCTCCCGGGCCTTCCCCATCCTTGCCCCCAAACGCCACCCGACACGCCCATCATGGTCCTCCCGCGCACCGAGCCCCCCCGCAAATCCAAGCCAAGCGACCCCGTCGCCGCGCAGCAGCGACACTTGGAAGCCTTTCACCTGCCCGTCGACGGACCCTTGACCACCCAGCAGGGCGTCGTCTTCTCCGACAACCACAACAGCCTGCGGGCTGGCCTTCGCGGCCCCACCCTGCTGGAAGACTTCATCCTGCGGGAAAAACTCGAGCACTTCGGTCAGGAGCGCATTGCCGAGCGTGTGATCCACGCCCGTGGCGCCGCCGCCCACGGCTGGTTCGAGTGCCATCGCTCGCTGTCGGCCTTCACCCGTGCCGACTTCCTGCAAGAGGCGGGAGGGCGAACGCCCGTCTTCGTGCGTTTCTCCAACCTCACCGGCGAGCGCGGATCGGCCGATACCGTGCGCGACCTGCGCGGCTTCGCGGTCCGCTTTTATACGAGAGAGGGAAACCTCGACTTGGTGGGCGCGAGCTTCCCCGTGTCTTTTGTCCAGGACGCGATGAAGTTCCCCGACTTCGTGCATGCGCTCAAGCCTGAGCCTCACCATGGCATGCCCCAGGCCAGCGCCGCACACGACACCTTCTGGGACTTCGCCTCGCTCACGCCTGAGGGCACGCACGCGCTCATGTGGCTGATGTCCGACCACGCCCTGCCCCGCAGCCTGCGCATGATGGGGGGCTTTGGCGTGCACAGCTTTCGCCTGGTCAACGCGCAGGGTGGCGCCCACTTCGCCAAGTTCCATTGGCGCCCTCGCTTGGGCCGGCATGCCCTGGTGGCCGATGAAGCCCAGCGCATCGCCGGCGTCGACCCGGACTTTCTGCGCCGCGACCTGTGGGAGGCGATCGCCCGCGGCCAGCACCCGGAGTGGGAGCTGGGCTTGCAGTTGGTCGACGAGGGACGTGCTGACGAACTCGGCGTAGACCTGCTGGACCCGACCAAGCTACTGCCCGAGGCGCTGGTACCGATACAGTGGGTGGGCAAGCTGGTGCTCCATCGCAACCCGGAAAATTTCTTCGCAGAGACCGAGCAGGTGGCCTTCAACCCCGGTCATCTGGTTCCCGGCATCGACTTCAGCCACGACCCTCTGCTGCAAGGGCGGCTGGCGGGCTACAGCAGCGCCCAGGCAGCCCGCCTGGGCGGGCCCAATCACCACCAGTTGCCGATCAACCGCCCCGTCTGTCCTGTCCATCATTTCCAGCGCGATGGTGCGCATTGCCTGGGCATCGCCCGCGGCCCTGTCAACTACGAGCCCAACTCCCTGGCCCAGGGCGGCGAGTTCCGTGCCGATGGCGGGGAGCAGGGCTTCCAGTCACTACCGGGGCCGGTGGCCCCGCCCAAATTGCGCAAACGCCCGCCATCTTTTGACGACCACTTCAGCCAGGCCACTCTGTTCTGGAACAGCCAGTCGAGCGCGGAGCGTGATCATCTGGTTTCGGCCTTCGTGCAGGCGCTGGCGCGGGTCGAGTCCGCCGCCATCCGGCAGCGCGCAGTCGACAACCTGGCGCATGTGGACGCCCGCCTGGCCCGCAAGGTGGCCGACCCGCTGGGACTGCCGCCGCCGGACCCGCGCGCCGCAGCGGGCCGGGCGGGTTTTCGTCATCCCCCGTCCCAGCCATTCAGCGCGACTCTGGACCGCTGCGCCGCGCTCTCGCTGGAGTCGCCGACGGCGGGAATCGCCAGCCGGCGGGTGGCCATCCTGGTCGCCCCAGGGGTGGAGGTCGGTGCGATGAAAGTGTTGCAACAGGCGCTGCATGACCACGGCGCGCAGACCCGGGTGCTGGCCAGCCACCTGGGGGTCGTCGCGACCTCCTCGGGCCAGCAGTTGCTGGTTGACCAGACCTTCTGCGGCGCGCCTTCGGCGCTGTTCGATGCGGTCATGGTCCCCGCCGGCGCTGCCAGTGCCGACAGTCTCTCCCGGCAGGGCGATGCGGCGCTTTACCTGCTGGAGGCCTACCGGCACGGCAAGTCCCTTTGCCTGATCGGGGAAGGTGCCCGCCTGTTGCACCTGGCTGTGCCGGAGGGCGAAGCGATACCCGGCGTCGTGCGGGGACGCAACGATCCGGCCGATCGCCTGCCCATGGTGCAGGCCTTCATTCAAGCGATCGCCCGTCATCGGCACTGGGGTCGCCCCAGTGCCGACGCAGCGCCAGCCTGAGTCGGCCTTGGGCAGAGCGCCCCGCGCCTGTCCTACGACGGCCAGCTTCGTCAGCCGACGGCCTGGCGGACCGTCCCGGCTCCCAATCCAGCCCGTGGCCGGCATCGGGTCGGTCGCTGATGGCAATTGCAGCAGGAGACCGGAGCATGGCAAGTAGCAACCAGGAAAAGCAGGTACCGCAGGGTGATCAGGGTCAGGCAGGCAAGGAAGCTAGCGGCTCCCTCCGCGGCTTTGCCTCCATGGACCCGCAGCGACAACGCGAGATTGCCAGCCAGGGCGGCAAGGCCGCCCATGAGAGCGGTCACGCGCACGAATTCACTTCGGAAGAGGCGCGTGAGGCCGGCAGCAAGGGCGGTAAGGCCGCCCACGAGAAAGGCACCGCGCACGAGTTCACTTCCGAAGAGGCGCGCGAGGCCGGCCGCAAGGGCGGCAAGGCCGCCCACGCCAAGGGCACCGCGCACGAGTTCACCCCTGAAGAGGCGCGTGAAGCGGGTCGCAAGGGCGGCGAAGCCCAGGCCAGTCCGCTGCGCGGGGCGGAAACTGCCGGCGTACCGCCCGGCGATGTCCGGCACTGAGGGGAGCGCCCAGGCGCACCGCACACCCTGCGCCGCTCCCGGGGCTTCGGCGCTCAAGGCGCTTCACTTTGGACCCCAGGCCCTGCCCTGATTTGATCTTGGCAGGGGCCGGCAGGCCTCGTCCGGCCTCGGCCTTTGCTACACTGGGCCGCATGTTCATCCACCGCAACTTGATCACAGGTCAATCCGACCGGGGAGCCTGGCCCTGGCGTCGGCCAGCATCGTTGCGCGCCTGATCGCACGGGGTGCCCCCGTGCACCCCTGGGCCTGATGAACGCCGAATACGTCCGACTGGACATTCGATGCCCGTCGCATCTGCCCCCCGATCGAATTCCCAGCCGGCCCCTCGCGCCGGCG
>JACCDP010175013.1_pt1 | contig 26411 bp, 21 predicted proteins | sample 7445841 | NCBI WGS metagenome assembly JACCDP01 (sample SAMN15323441, study PRJNA562643) | freshwater metagenome | isolation source: river surface water | place: USA:Blue River Watershed | collected 2017-08-17 | reverse complement strand
TTGGGCAAACCGACGATGCCGGCCTTAAGCATAACGAGGAGCGGAGGAAAGCCCGACGGAGCCGCGGGGGAAAGGGGATTCCTCGACCAATCCCAACTCTTGCCGGTGCGACGGGCGCCCCAGACAGACGCTCAACGCGAGGGTAGATCCGCTTTTCCGAGGGTCAGAACGGCTGGCTGGAGCAGGCGATGGGCCGCTTCCGGGAGCGGAGTCTCGAGTGAATTCATCCGATCAGCCCAGTCGCCTTCTGAGATGTCTCTGGGGCGATACGGTTCGGCGAGGCCTCGCAGCACGGTGCTGGCGTAATGCAACAAACCCTGACGGTAGGGCAGGTTGAAGGCGGCCAGCGCCACACCGAAGACGATCGGGTTCCAGCCCTGTGCCCGCCCCTCTTCCACCGCGTCCAAGTAGCGCTGCACCACACGCAGGTCGTGGCAAGCCCGCAGTCGCGCCAACTGCCTTCGACCCACCCGGACCGAAGCTTCGATCCATGGACCCGCGTGCTGCACGGGATGATTGCGGTCCAGTTCCACGAGGTCACGATGCCTCCCCAAGCGGGTGAATTCCGCCGCCTCGATGATGACCGGCCAATCCACCGCGATGACGACACGGTCACGGTGCGATTCCAGAAGAGAGCGGAAATCCAGCGAGGGATGGGCGGCCGAGTGGCGAGTTTGTTGAGCCTCCCGGGGAAGGGCGCCCACAAACCAATCCTCCGTCAATGGGGAGGTGGTTGGTGAAATCCTGTCGTCGGATTCAACGGTCCGACTCGGGAACGCCCGGCTCATCAGACATCCAGCCTAACCAAAAGGACCCATGGGGCCAACAGGAGTTCCGTTCAAGAAGTCCGGAACCTGGAGCCAAATCCGAAGACTGATCTGCCGGTCGGCGCATTGCCGCATTGAATCCGGCTGCTGGCGTGGTTTAGGCTGCGGTTCTGCGGTCGGTGGGGCGGTTGGCGCAGCGGTTAGCGCAAATGCTTTACACGCATTGGGTCGGGGGTTCGAATCCCTCACCGCCTACCATCCTGCAGAGATCTTGTCTTTTGCATGCGAATCCTCTGCGTTCACGCCCACTTCGACGATTTTGAATTCGTGGCAGCGGGCACCTTTGAACTTTTTCGCCGCAAGCACGCCGGGGACTTCAGGGCCAAGGTCTTGGTATGCACCGATGGACGCTCCGGCCATCATTGGCGAACCCCTCAGGAAACCGCACGCATCCGCCTTGAGGAGCAGGCCGCCGCCGCCGCCATCGGTGGGTATGAATTCGAACGCCTCTCCCGTCCGGACGGTCGTCCCTTTGGTGAGGCTCGATTGCTCAGCAACGACTTGCTGGCAGCACTCTGGAAGAGCATCCGGGACTTCGAGCCCGATTATCTGTTCTGTCCGCCGCTGCCGGCGGATACCCGGGCCGGAGTCCATCCCGACCACATCACGGTGGCTGATGCCGTCCGACGAGTGGCCTACATGATCAATGTGCCCCATGCCTTCGTGGACGAGTATCCGGCGGAAGGGGCGGCCGAGGCGCGTTGGATCCGGACCCCGGTCATCGTCAACACTTGGGACAGTTACATCGGCGAAGGGCCCCAATCCATTCCGGACCTGGTGGTCGACGTCGCCGACTCCTTCGATCAAATCGCCCGTCAGTCGTGGTGCCATCAAAGTCAGATCCGTGAGTGGCTGCCTTGGGTGGGGCGGCACGGCATCGCGCCGGTGGAGACCCTCGACCAATGGGAGGCATCCCTCCGTCAACGATTCCTGAACCAGGCCCGAGCGCTGGGGTTGGGCGACGGGGCGCCCGTGGAGGTGTTCTCGCTGACATCCTGGGGATCGGTGGCCTCATGGGATCAGTTGGTCGCTGATTTCCCCGTATTTCGAAGGCAAACCCGCTGACGGGAGGTTGAGAGGTTTCCCTGCAGCGGTCCTCCGAATCATTTGGCAAAAAACTGGAAAACAGGTTGACACCCAGCATCGAACTTCGAAGACTCCTAAGGTAATCAAGCTCCGCGTTCCAACGACGACAGAGCCGTCTAAAAACGGATTTCGCATGAAAAACTTCATTCCCAGCATGAGCGCCCTTTCTATCGGCGCTGCGAGCCTCGCGGTCACCGCTGCCCTTCAAGCCTCCGAAGGCGGAGCCAAGCCTTGGACGGTGCGGGCCGGCGTCTCTGGTTTCTACAACGACAACGTCTACACCCGCAGCGACCTGCCGAAGGTGAACAGCTTCGGTTTCGAGCTGACCCCGGGCTTCAGCCTGAATCTTCCGGTCAACGACGGTCAGACCACGTTGGGGCTGCGCTACGACTACCTGCTGCGTTATTTCGAAAATCGGGCCAAGTCCGTCGATCACAATCATGTGGTTGATGCGAGCCTCACCCACAATTTCAACTCACGCTACAAGATCAACGTCTTCGACAGCTTCGCTCAGGCTCAGGAGCCTCAGCAGTTGGGTAACGGTGCCGGTGGCGCGGGTATCCTGTTCCGTGCTGAAGGCACCAACTTCCGCAACATCGCTGGCTTCGACTTCACCTCTGAGCTTGCTGAGAACTGGAGCGCGGTCACTGGTTTCCGGAACAATTTGTTCCGCTTCGACAATCTTGCCTTCGCCCAATCGTTGGATCGCGTGGAGTACCTCCCGTCGGTCAATGTGCGCTATCAGGTGGCTCCGAAGTCCAGCGTCGGTCTGTTCTACCAGTACGGTATCACCGATTATGATGGGCCTGGCAGCAACGTGGGCTTTGTCCGTGACGTCAATTCGCACTTTGTCGCGGCGACCATCGACCATGATTTCGCAGCCAACCTGACCGGTTCGCTCCGCGGTGGTATCCAATACAACGACTTTGCCGACGTGGTTGGTATCAAGAGCCGCGACGGTGTTTCGCCCTATGTCGACGGTCAGGTCGCCTACGGTTTCCTGCCTGGTTCCTCGCTCACCGTTGGGGTGCGCCACCAGTTGACGGCCACCGATGTGGGTGTTCTGGGTGCTGTGGGTGGCGGTCTCTTCTCGGATCCGATCCGCGGCAGCAGCGCCACCTCCGCTCGCATTGGCCTGTCGCACAGCTTCACTCCGAAGTTGGTGGGTTCCGTCAACGGTCTGTATCAGATGGGTAACTTCATCGGTGGAGGTCCGGGAGTTGATGGCAAGAGCGACAGCTACGCTTCCGCCGACGTGACTCTCTCCTACCGCATCACCCAGAACATCTCGACCCGTGTGTCCTACGCTCACGATCGCGTTGATTCCGACCTGGTGAACGATTTGCGTGAGTTCACGCGTAACCGGGTGTTCTTGGGCGTCAATTTCACCTACTAAGAATTTCCAACTCTGGCGAAGGAGGCTGGAACGTCCATTCTAGCCTCCTATTTTTTTGCACATGGAAGTATCGAAGGCACCCCAGTCGCAGGACTCGAAGCTCCACTTCCTCGATTACTGGCGGATCATCCGTATTCGTAAGGCTGTCATTCTGGCGGTCTTCTTGTTGGTGGTCATCACCACGGCGATCATCACCCAGTTCCAGCCCGAGTCCTACTCGTCGCTGGCGCGGATGAAGGTGGAGAAGGACACCCCGCTCACCCAGTTGATGATGGGCAGCGGGCCCATGACGCCTGCCTTCGACCAATACTTCCTCCAGACCGAGTTCCAGGTCATCCGTTCTCCCAAGATCCTCAATGAGGTCATCAAGGATCTGAAGCTGGCGCGGGTCTACGCCGAACGCGACAAGCAACCCGGTGAGCTTCCCATCCAGGACGCTTACGAAACGCTTTCGCGCGAGGTGGACATCACCCAGTACCGCAACACGGCCATCATCGAAATCACGGCCTTCAACGAAGATCGTGAGCTGGCCGCCCGCATCGCCAACAAGATCGCCGAGATCTATGGCAATTACCGGAACAAGAACCGTTCCGGCCGCAGCGACGCGGCGTGGACGGCTCTGACCAACAAGCTCACCGTCTATGATCGGGAAGTGTCCGAAGCGCGCGACAAGATGGACAAGTTGCGCTTGGACCTGAAGGTACCGGAAGAGATTGCGGATTCTGGCCAAGTTCAGGGTCTCTCGGCGCAGGAGCTTTCGCGCATGTCTGGCGTGATTCAGGACTATCAGATCCGGATCACACGCAACAATCGCCTGCTTGAGCAGCTGTCTCAGCTCAAGGGCGACCGCCTGCTCAACGCGTTGGTGGTGGCCAATCCGACCTCCGAACTCAACACCTTGATCGGTGCCCGCAATTACGCGTTGCGGCAGGCATCCGTCCTAAGCCCGGACTTTGGCCCTGACCATCCGGAGGTGCTGAAGTGGTCGTTGCAAATCGCCAAGTTGGACGAACAGTTGGATGCGACGGTACAGGGCATCCTCAGCGGCATGCGTTCGACGCTGGAGGCGGAGAAGGCGGCCATGGAGAACCAGAAGACCTTCCTCCAGGAGACCATTGAGAAGAACTCGAAGGATACCCAGCGGTTCCGGCCCTACATCGTGGCTCGCAATGAATTCGAGAGCGCCCGCCGCATTCGGGACGGCATCAAGATCCGCGTGGCTCAGGAAGACATCGACCGTGATTTGAGCAGCACTTCATCGGTCGAAACCATCAACGAGGCGCTTCCTGGAACCAACCCGGTGCGACCCAAGAAGGCGGTCAACATCAGCATCGGTGTCGTCTTCGGTTTGATTCTGGGCATTGGTTTGGCCTTCTTCATCGAGTACCTTGATACCTCGGTCAAGACCATCGACGATGTCGAGCAAGCCCTTCAGGCTCCGGTTCTGGGCGTCATACCTCAAAACGTCGGAACGCTCATGTCCGAGGGCACTGACAGTCCCCATGCCGAAGCCTATCGGGTGCTCCGCACCAACGTCCTGTTCTCACGCAAGGATACCAACTGGCGGACCATGACGGTGGTGTCAGGTGGCGCTGGCGAAGGCAAATCCACGACGATCTTCAACTTGGCGACGGTGTTCGCCCAGAATGGCAATCGAGTGTTGATCGTGGACTCGGACCTCCGTCGTCCCAGCCTGCACAAGATCCTCAACGTGGCCAACAACCTGGGGTTGACCAATTATCTTCTGAAGCAGAACCGCCTCGAAGAAGTCATCCAGACCACGCAGGTTCCGTCGCTTGACTTCCTGCCGTCCGGTCGTCTGCCCAGCAGCTCCATCGGTATCCTCAATTCTGCGGCCATGAAGGAATTCATTGCCGAAGCCAAGAGCCGCTACGACTTCGTGTTCTTCGATTCACCGCCCATCATGGGTGTCAGTGACGCCTCGATCTTGGCCAGCGAAGTGGATATGGCCGTGCTCGTGGTCCAATACCGCAAGTACCCGCAGCAAATGACCCTCCGCGCCAAGCAGATGGTCGAGAAGGTGGGTGGTCACCTCTTGGGTGTTGTCTTGAACAACATCAACATCAGTCAGGACAGCTACTACTACTACTACAGCGGCTACTACTACGATTACTACTCCAAGAGCGATGACAGCACGCCGGAGGGTGAGCGCAAATTGTCCAAGAAGAAGCGCTCCGAGGCCAAACCGGCCGGGATCACCGCCTCGGGTTCCGAAGCCAAGAATGCTGACATCAAGAATCCTGAAGGCAAACCGGGCAAGGAGAACCAGTATTGAGTCGCTGTCGGGATGCCATTAGAATCTGCCAATTTATCAACATGATGCGTCGATTCGGTCAAAACGGGATGTGTGCTTTGGTGCTGTTGCTGGCCGTCCTTTGGGGCGGCTGCCAGACTGATTCTGATTCGTCAACCCCTCAGGCGGGTACAAGTTCGGCCAACACGGCCGCCGCCGGAAATACGAACAGTGTTTTCAGCATCGATCGCATTGCCGTCGGAGACGTCATCCGCGTGATGTATGAGGCTTCGGTGCCCATCGCTCCGACGGAGATCCAAGTTCCGGAAACCGGTTTGGTCACCATTCACATGGGTGAGCAAGTTCAAGTGGCCGACAAAATGGCCGCGGATGTCTCGAAGGAGATTCGGGACCTTTTCACCGTCAAGAAGCAGATGTACAAGCGCCTCTCGGTGAATGTGCAGGTTTTAGGTCGCACGGTTTCGGTGGGCGGCGAAGTCCGGACCACTGGATCGTTCGCCTTCGAGGGGGGTATGACCGTGCTCAAGGCCATCAACCGGGCCGGCGGGTTCACCGAATATGCCGACCGTCGCAAGGTGCGCATCACCCGCGTCAACGGCCAGCAAATCATGGTGGATTGCAAAATGGCCCTGAAGAAGCCTGATTTGGACGTGCCTTTGTATCCCGGCGACCGCATCGAAGTGGTTCGCAGCATCCTCTGATGTTCGAGTTCCGCATCCCCGGATCCTCAGGCCACGCCTGGAGCGGGGATGTCCTCACCGTTGGTCGAGACCCGTCCAATGGTTGGGTGCTCTCGTCCTCGGGGGTTTGGGCCCGGCACGCAGAGGTTCAACGGGGTGCCGACGGGCGTCTGACGATTCGCAGCATTGGCGACGCCGTGGTGGCCCTCAATGGAGTTCCAGTCCGCGAGTCGTCCTTGCATTGGGGTGACGCCGTTTCATTCGGAACGACCGTCGCCCGGTTCCACTTGGCCGCACCCAATCAGCGTGGTTTGTTCGGCTGGGAACGTGTCCTGTGGATGACCTTGGGCCTTTGCCTCATGGCCCAAGCCTTCCTTTTGGTATGGCTGCAGCGCTGATGGCGACCGCACAGCGGGGTGAAAATCCGAGCGGAAAAAGCCCAACGCTGAATGGGGTTGCCTTCCCCGATTTTTAAATCTGCCCGCGGTCCCTGAGCGGTTTCAACCCGATGCCAAGGCCAGATCCTTCAGGTCGGCACGGATCGATTCGTAGCTGATGGCGAATTGGGCTGCCGTGGGGTTGGCCGCCTGGCCATGGCGCTCGCAGTACTGGGCATAGGCTCTGGTCCACCAGTTGGCGTGCTGGGTGAACCCGTCGGTGCGCCAGCGTTCCCAGTTCATGAGCACCTTGCTCCAGCAGGCATCCCCGTAGGAGACCGCCTCATGAGGGGAAGGCATGTCTGAGACGTACCAATCTCGGCCGACCCGGGCATGAAGCACTTCATCGGCCCAGTCGAAATCCTGGAAGGTCGCCGCCAGTGGGCTGCCCGCCATGATGGCCGTTTCCCATTCGTGTCTTTTGCCGGTCTTGGGCATCAAACCCTGTTCGATGAAGTAGAGCACGGCATGTCGTTCCTTGGGGGTCAGTTGGGTGTTCAACCCGAGGGACCAGGTGAAGTTGACCGCCACCTGTTTGGGCCAGTCGATGCCAGCGCTGGCGAAGCCGACTTCGCCCATCATCGCGTGTCGGGCTTCGTCCCAAAGTTGTCGGCTCATGTCCCGGTAGTAGCCCCAGGGTTTGTTGGGCGTCTCGGTGATGATGCTGGCCATCATCTCCGGCACATCGATCTCCCGCAGCCGTTTGTAGTACATCATCAGCACCTTGGCTTCGGCCGGTTGCTGCGGATCGTAGAGAAACACCTCCGCGTTGACCCCCATGTTGTAGGGGTCGGGAAAGCGTTCATCCCGCTGGGGTTTCGGATCGTACTTCCAGGGCTTCGCGGAATGAAGCTTCGCTGGCAGCGGAAAACCGGTTCCTTCGGTTGAGGTGCCATCCAGCCCACCGGCTGCAGCCAGCGCCTGACTCAAAACGGCGAGAGCGGTTTGTGCCGCGGCCCGTTCTTCGCCGGACACCAGACTCGAGACGGCCTTGCGTCCGTATTGCTGCAGGTCTTCCAGATCCATTCGGGCGATGCGCAGCAGACGGATGGTCGGTTGGTCGGCCAAGGGATGGGTATCGGCCGCATGGTTGGCCATGGAACGGAGCAAGGCGGGCACCACGATCTCGTAAAGCCCCATGAGCAACAGGTCGCGAGGCGCCGCCATGAGTTCGTCGAACGCCATCGCCAGTCCTTCATGCGGCACCTTGTCCAAACCCAGCGGGGGTTCGCGCATTTCACCCACTCGAGCCCGAAGCGCACTGACCTGCTCGGCACAAAGCCACGCCTGATGGCTCCAGGCCATCTTCAGTTCATAAATCGGCTCGGAGGTGATCCGGGCGGTCAGGATTCCGTGGATGCGGCGCAGGGCATAGTGGTGCCGCTTGAGTCGACGCACACTCTCCTCGACGGAGAGACCTGGTCGATCAGCCTCGACCATGGTGCAAAGACCGGCCAGAGCAGGAAGGTTTCGATGGGTCCGGTATTCGGCCGTGAACGGGCTTGGTGAAGAAGGACTCTGCATGGAAGGGCCAGATGGCGCATTCATCGGTTTCCTGATAGGTAATTCGCTGAGGGTGATCCGGCAATGCTGCTCTGGAATGGGCTGATGGCCGCCGTGGCTGTGGGATTGGAGTTCAGGCGATATCAGACGGTTTCCAGTCGATGAGTCGCAGTTGAAGGAATCGGCGTCCGCCGTATTCACCGGCTTCGGGGATGACGGCCAGATCGAATAGGCCTTCGGGAATGGGGCGGTCTCCCGCTCCCCACCAGACGGTCTCAACCGGAGCCCCGCCATCGGTGACCCAGAATTTCCAGTGCAGCTCCTTGAGCCGCTGCGGCGGGCGGGCATGAGTGAGTCCGCGGACGGCCAGTTGGACCACCGGATTGCCGATGCCGAAAGGTTCCAGGCGCCGCAAGTCGGTGACCACGGGTAGGCTCAACGCCCGGAGTGGAATGGAGGCGTCGATGCGGACTTCAGGTTGCAGGTGCTCGGGCCGCAGTCGCTCCCGCGCCAGATCGTTGATGCGCTGGCGGAAGGTTTCCAGGCGCGCCGGATCGATGGACAGGCCAGCAGCCATGGCGTGCCCGCCATGCTTTTCCAGAAGGTCGGTGCAGTCCCGCAAGGCCGCTGCCAAGTCGAATCCGGAAACGCTCCGGCCGGACCCGCGCCAGACGGTCCCGTCGCCTCCAAGGATGAGGGTTGGTCGGTGGAATTCGCGCAGTACCCGCGAGGCGACGATGCCGACGACGCCGATGTGCCAGGAGGCATCGCCTTCTACGATGACCAGATCATGCTCTGGGTCGAACCGGTTTCGCACCCTGTCCAAGGCCTCTTTGGCGATGCGTTTCTCGACGTCCTGTCGCTCGCGGTTTTGCTGGTCGAGCACTTCGGCCAGGCTTTGAGCCTCGGTCTCGCGGTCGCAAAGCAGCAATCGCAGGGCGTCTTCAGCGGTTTCCAAGCGCCCGGCGGCGTTGAGTCGAGGCCCGAGTTGGAATCCCACCTCGTAGACCCCCATGGGGCTGCGGGTTCGGGCCACCCGCTTCAGCGCCTGCAAGCCAAGCCGGGCGGTGGCATCGAGCCGTTCGAGACCTGCATGCACCAGGACCCGATTCTCGCCAACCAAGGGGACCAAGTCGGCGATGGTGCCCAGCGCCACCAGGTCGAGCAGTGGTTTGAGGTTGTAGGTGTCGAACCCGCTGAGCCCGGCCTCGCGTCCGTGTTTGACCAGGGCGTGGGCCAGTTTGAAGGCCAGACCCGCCGAGCAGAACGGGGCGATGCCTGCCTCGGGGAAACGCAATGGATTCACCAGGGCCAAGGCGGGCGGCAGCGGATCGCTGAGTTGGTGGTGATCGAGGACCAGCACATCCACCCCGCGACTATTGAGCCAATGGATCGGTTCCACGGCGGTGGAGCCGCAGTCCACCGCGAGCAGCAGGGCGGTGGGGTGACGGGACAGGCAGTTTTCCACGCCCGCTTGGCTGAGGCCGTAACCCTCGTCGCGCCGATGGGGCAGGTACTGCGCGCAACGCCATCCCAGTGTCGTAAAGACTTCCGTGAGGATCGCAGTCGAGGTGACACCATCGACGTCATAATCCCCAAAGATCACCACCGGTTCGTTTCGCTCGCGGGCGAGGAACAGCCGGTCGATGGCCAACCGGATGTCCGGGAGGACCATGGGATCGGAGAGGGATCGCAGCCGCGGATCGAGGAACGTGTCCGTGGAAGCTGTGGTAACGATGCCCCGATTGACCAGGCAAGTGGTCACAAGATCAGACAGTCCCCGCTCGCGGCGAAGCACTTCCATGCTGGCGGTGGACGGGTTCGCCATGACCCAACGGGAGTTCAAGACTCCGAGCCCTTCCCGTCGTTCGGATTCTTGGGTTGGGAAAGCACCGAGGCCACGATGGACAGGGCGATCAGAGAAATCACCACCGCGAGGGAAACGTACTTGAGTCGGTCACCCAGGAGTTTCAGCAGCGGTTCTTCGGCCAACATTTTGGCACCGATGAAGACGAGCACCAGGGCCAGCCCGGTCTTGAGATGGCGGAAGTAATCCATGGCGCTGGCGAGAACGAAGTAGAGCGAGCGCAACCCAAGGATTGCGAAGATGTTGGAGGTGAAGACGAGGAACGGTTCCCGCGTGATGCCGAAGATGGCGGGTATGGAATCGAGCGCGAAGACCACATCGGTCGTCTCCACGACGAAGAGCACCACGGCCAGCGGGGTGATCATCCAGCGGCCTTCGGATCGGGTGGTGAATCGTTCTTCATCGAAGTGGGTGCTGACCGGAAGGCAGTGACGGACCAACCGAACCACCGGGTTCTGGGACAGGTCGGGCTGAGCCTCTTCTTCGCGGATGAGCAGCATCTTGGTGCCGGTGATGAGCAGGAAGCCGCCGAAGACATACAGTGTCCAATGCACCCGTTGGATGAGCTCGCTTCCCAACCAGATCATGCCGCCCCTGAGGACCAGGGCCCCGAGGATTCCCCAGAAGAGCACGCGGTGCTGCCACCGCTGGGGGACGCCAAAGTAGGAGAAGATGACGGCGATGACGAAGACGTTGTCCATGGAGAGGCACAACTCCACGAGGTAGCCGGTGAGGAAGAGGGCCGAGGTGGATGGGTCCCATCCTTGAATGGTCCGTGGGGCCACGACGGTGCCAAAGAGAAAGGCGCATCCCGCCCAGATGAGTGTCCAGACGAGGGCTTCGCGTGCTCGGACTTCGTGGCTTTTGCGATGGAACAGGCCGAGGTCGAGCGCCAATGCGCCGAGGACGAAGGCGAAGAAGCCCGCCCAATGTCCGATGGAGATGTTCAAGATGGGAGCCATGTGGAAGTCGCGACCCGAAGCCTGTGACTCAGACTCAGAAACGGCGTCGATGCAAGTTTCCGACATAAGCGCTGTAGGGGCAGCGGGGCGGTCCTGCGCTCGCAGGGAAGCTTGGGGGAGGATGAGCTTTGGCGCTGACGCGCCGGGGATGGGGGTGATCGCTTCCAGTGCTTGCTCCGGCCCGGTCCCGCTGCTGTGTGGGTGAAGGAGGGGCGGGCAGCGGGATCGTGCCTTCGCTCGCAGGGAACGTTGGGGCCGGCTGGGCTTTCGCGCTGGCGCGCGACGGGAATCAGGATGTCGACGTTCCTATGCTCGCTCCGGCCCGATCCCGCTGCTGCCTCTTGAAGGCGACGGGGTGTTTTGATGGTTCTGGACCGAGAGAGCCATAGGCCAAAAGAGGGGTTGCGGTTCCCGGGGCGGCATCGGAACTTTGTGGCGGGATGGCAACTCGTTTCACAAACCAATCACGCGGACCTTGGGTTCGATGCTTGGCTTTGATGGGACTGGTTTCCTACCTCGGTGGCATGGGTTGGTTCATGACCTTGTGTACCGCGGCGTTGGCGGTGGTCGATGGGGAGCATTCGGTCCGCATTGAATCTCGGCAGCAGGGGTTCTTGGTGATCCTCGGGCATGAACACCTGTCCCAGGGTTCTGGTTCCCTGCACTCCCATGATTGGATCTCAGCCGTGCTGGCCACGATGGCTGCCGATTCCTTGACCCCCGGCGGTGACCACGTCATCGACTTGGATCGTGATCCGGGTTTGGTGGCCCGTTCGAGTGAAGCGTCGCTCCGGGATTCCATCGCTCGGAACCTGAATAGTGTTCTGTCCCAGCCCATGGCGATGCCCAATGTGGCATCTTCGAGTCCTCCCCTCCGTCAGGCCTCTCTCGGGGTTCAGTCGGCCCTGAGTCCTTCCTTGCGCGTCAGCCGCACCCACGTGCTCCGCTGCTGAGCCCTTCGGTTCCGTTTTCCTCCAGTCCATGGGTTCCGATCATCCGGGATCTGTGGGATTCCCTTGGGCTGCGATCCGCCGAGTCGTGGCCCAGATACTGTCACCGATTTTCGGCAAGCCGTCCGTTTCTCTAGTCCATGAATCCATTGAATTTCCGCTGGTTTGGCTCCCTGGTCGGGATTGCCGTCGCTGTCAGTCTTTCCGCCGCTGAAACCCCGGCGGAAGTTGTTCCCGAGGCCCTGGTTTCCGAGGCCTTGGGAGCCAATGCCGAATTGGCCTTCTATCAAGCCCAGTTGGAGGGGGCGAAGGCTGCCACCCGTCTGGCGGGTCGGTTGGACTTGCCCAAGGCAGAACTGCAGGGAGGACAGGTCCGCAGCAAGAATCTCGATCACTCGATGGCGGGTGAAGGGGCCATGTGGTCGGCCTCGGTGCGACAGAGCTTTGAATGGCCGGGTCGTCTGGGTCTGCGCAAGGCCATCGCCAATCAGGATGTCGCCCTGGCTACCTTGGGCCTGGAGGCCTTCCGCCGGGAATTGTCGGGCAAGGTGCGCGAGAATGCCTTGGGTTTGGCCAGTGCCGAGGAGAAGTCCCGGGTGGCCCGCGCCGTGGCCGATCGCTTCCGGGCTTTGCGTGAGGTGCTCGTGCAGCGGGATCCCGCCGGCATCGCTCCGCAATTGGAGGTCCGCATCCTGGAGGCCACCGAATTGACGCTGCGTCGTCGGGCCTCGGAATTTGCACAGGCGGTCGATGCCGAGCGGGTGCGTCTGAACTTGCTCCGGGGAGCCGTCCTCGATGCCCCACTCCAGGTGAAGCGGGTTCTGCCCGAATTGCCGGAACGTCCGGCCCTCGATCGCCTCATGGCCGCAGCCAACACCAACAATTTCGAGTTGCGGACGCGCGCCGCCGAGTTGGTCCAGCAGGGGTTCCGAGTGGATCTGGCCCGCAACGAGCGCTGGCCGGCCTTTGAAGTGGGTCCGATGACCATGGGTCAGGATGGCAGCACCCTGGACCGCATCGTCGGCGTGGGCGTGGCGTTTCCCTTGCCGCTGTGGCGGCCCCGCACGGCCAACATCGCCGCGGCCGAAGCCAAGCGCCAACAGGCGGTGGCGGTTCTGGCCGTCGCCCGGCGTGAGGTGGAACGACGGGTGGTGAGTGCCGCCCGAGGCTACGACTCACGGCTCGCCGAATTGGCACATTGGCGTTCCGACGTGGTGTCCCAGTTTGAATCGGCTGCTGAATTGGCCGACCGGCATTACCGGCTCGGAGCCGTTCCCGCCACGACTTATGTCGAATTGCAAAAGCAGTACCTGGATGCGGTGGAAGCCCATCTGGATACCCGCCGTGAGGCCTTGGCCGCGCTGTTGGAACTCGAGCAGGCCACGGGATTGAGTCTGGTCTCCGCCCCGAACCTTCAACCGGCCCGGCCATGATCGAGCGCATCCTCGAATTCTCCCTGCGTCAGCGGGCAGTCATCTTGTTGGCGACGGCGGCCTTGTTGGCTGCAGGCATTTGGTCGGCGCGCGAGTTGCCCATCGATGCCGTCCCTGACATCACTCAGCCGCAGGTTCAAATCAACACGCAGGTCCCGGCCCTTGCGCCCGAGGAAGCGGAGGTGCTGGTGACCCGGATCCTCGAGCAGGAACTGGCCGGATTGCCGCAGTTGCACGAACTGCGCTCGCTCACCAAGTACGGGCTCTCGCAGGTGACCCTGCAGTTCGAGGATGGCGTGGATGTCTACCGGTGCCGCCAATTGGTGGCCGAGCGCATTCAATTGGTTCGTGACCGCCTGCCGTCCGGGGCCGATCCGGCTTTGGCTCCGATTTCCACCGGTCTGGGCGAGATCTTCTATTACACCCTGTCGTGGAGAGCCGATGCCACCAACCGCCCCACCGACGCCTTCGCCCAATTGTTGGAACTGCAGGAAACGCAGGAGTACATCGCCAAGCCGTTCTTGCGCTCCACACCGGGTGTGGCCGAGATCAACTCCATCGGCGGCTTCAGCCGACAAATCGTCATTCAGCCGGATCCGGAAAAACTGCGTGAAGCCAACCTGACCTTCGCCGAACTGGCCGAGGCGGTCCGTCGAAACACCGAGAATACCGGGGGTGGTGTCATCCATCGTGGGGGTCAACAGCTGGTCTTCCGCGCGGCCACCAAGCCCAACACCTTGGAGGAGATCAGGAACTTGCCGGTGAAGTATGCGGCGGCCGTTCAGCCATTGCGGGTCCGGGATCTGGCTGAGGTTCGCATCGATGCGGCGCCTCGTACCGGCGCGGCCACGCAAAATGGCCAGGAAACCGTGCTGGGTACCGTGATGATGCTCATGGGTGAGAACAGCCGGATCGTCGCCCACCGCGTGGGCCTCCGGATTGCCGAGCTTCAGGCGCGCCTGCCCCGGGGGATTGAAGTCCAGGTGGTGTACGACCGGTCCAACTTGGTGGATCGCACCGTCGGGACCGTGAAGCGCAATTTGTCGGAAGGGGCCGTGCTGGTGGTCGTGGTGCTCTTGCTGCTTTTGGGCAATTTCCGCGCTGCGTTGATCGTGGCTTGTGCCATCCCGTTGTCGTTTCTGTGCGCAATGATCGGCATGGCCCGATTCGGGATCTCCGGCAATTTGATGAGTCTCGGAGCCGTGGATTTCGGTCTCATCATCGACGGGGCCGTGGTGATCGTGGAGAACATCGTTCGTCAGTTGGCCCATCGCCAACATCAGTTGGGTCGGGTGCTCACGGTCGAGGAGCGTCACCGCACGGTGCTCGCGGCGGCCCGTGAAGTGGGCTCACCGGTTTTCTTCGGGGTGCTCATCATCACCATCGTCTACTTGCCGATCCTTTCGCTGACCGGGGTGGAGGGGAAGATGTTCCAGCCGATGGCCCTGACGGTGATGCTGGCCCTCGGCGGTGCGCTGGTCTTGGCCATGACCCTCATGCCGGTGTTGGCGTCGTTCTTTTTGGGCGGATCGGTGAACGAAACGGAGAACGCGCTCATGCGCTGGCTCCAGCGGCTGTATTCACGGGTTCTGGCGTTGGGCATCGCTGGCCGTGGTTGGGTGGCCTGCGGAGCGGTGGTGCTGTTCATGGCCTCCGTGGCCCTGTTCCTGCGGCTGGGCGCGGAGTTCGTTCCGACCCTCGATGAAGGTTCCACGACCTTTGCCTTGTTCCGCCCGGTGGGGCAGAACATCGACGATTCAGTCCGGGATCAATTGCGCACCGATGAACGCATCCGATCCCGCTTTCCGGAGGTGATCCACATCTTTTCCCGGATCGGCACATCTGAGGTGGCCACCGATCCCATGGCTCCGAACGAGGCCGATTTCTACCTGTCCTACGCTCCGAGGGAAACCTGGCGCAGGATCGACGGCCGTCCGGCGACCAAGGATGAGTTGGTGGATCTCATCCGTCAGGACATCGAGACCACGTTCACCAACACCACCGCGATCGCCTCCCAACCGATCTCGATGCGCTTCAATGAAATGCTCGAAGGGGTTCGGGCCGATTTGTCCATCAAGGTGTTCGGCAACGACTTCGACCAGATCGATTCCATCGCCGTCCACATCAAGGGGCTCCTGGAACCCCTGCCGGGGCATGATGAGATCGAGCATGAAACCGCGGGTCGAAGCTCGATGATGACCCTCAATCCGCGTCGGGACGTTCTTCTGGCTCGTAACTTGTCGGCGAGCGCCCTCAATGAGGCGGTCTCGGTGGCGTTGGCGGGGCAGGAAGTCGGCCAGTTCACCCATGGGACCCACACCCACGGAATCGTGGTGCGGCTTCGGGGTGACCTGCGCAACGACGAGGCCCAGATCCGGGCCCTGCCGGTGCGTGTGGGTGAATCGGGAATGGTTCCGCTGGGTCGGTTGGCCGATCTCGCGACCCTCGAGTCGGTCCAGCCCATCCGCCACGAGAGCGGTCGTCGCCGGGTGGCCCTCATGGTCAACCTGAACACTTCCGACGTCGAAGGCTGGGTGCGCAGGGCCCAGGCCATACTGGAGGAGAAAATTCCGCTGCCGGACGGCGTCATCATTGAATTCGGGGGGCAATTCCGCCGACTGCAAGAGGCCCGGTCGCGGCTGATGATTGTCGTGCCTTCCACGCTCCTGCTCATCTTCGGGATCGTCTTCATGGCCTTCGGCAGTCTCCGGCAGTCTCTGCTCATCTATTCCGGCATCCCGCTGGCGGTGACCGGCGGCGTGCTCGCTCTCTGGTTGCGGGGCATGCCCTTCAGCATCACGGCGGCGATCGGATTCATCGCCCTGAGTGGTGTGGCTGTCCTCAACGGCATGGTGATGGTGAGTTGCTTCAATCGTCTTCGGGAGGAGGGGCTCCGGGTGATGGAGGCCGTCCTGTCCGGTGCCGTCAGCCGCCTGCGCCCGGTGCTCATGACGGCGATGGTGGCCTCACTGGGATTTGTTCCCACAGCCGTGGCAACCGGAGCCGGAGCCGAGGTGCAGCGTCCTTTGGCCACGGTGGTCATCGGGGGCATCCTCAGTTCCACCGTGCTGACCTTGGTCGTCTTGCCCGTGCTCTATGGATGGTTCGAGCGGGAGAAGCCCATGGGTTCCGAGCCAACCGCTCAGAAGCCTGTGTCGGAGTAGCGGTTCATCGGGTGCGACGACGGGTATAAAGGCCGGGTTGAAAACCCGTCATCCGTGCGCCACTTTGGCAATGGCATGAAGTTCATTCTCGCAACCCACAATGTCACCCTGACCGACGCCATCGAGCAGCATGTGCTCCAGCAAATCGACAAGCTGGAACACATCGACCGATGGTTGATCGACGCCCGGGTCACCTTGGAGCGGGACCACGTGGCCCACTCGCCCGAGAAACAGTACAAGTGCGGGATCCGAATCGGTGTCCGCGGCAACGATTTGTTCGCCGAGGATCGCGAGTCGGATCTTTATGCGGCCATCGACCTGACGGTGAAGAAGCTCCAAGCGCAGCTGCGGGCTCGGCACAGCAAGGTCAAAGCCAAGACCCACAAGCAGGCGGCCCGCCTGAAGGAACGCCGCCGCGTCGAGCCCGCCTGATCCCTTGATCCTGCGAGCCAGAACGGTGGTTCCCGTCACCGCGCCGCCGATCCACGACGGCGCGGTTTGGATTTCCGGACATCAAATCCGGGCCGTCGGTCCTTGGTCCGAGATCCGGGAAATCCGGCAGGTGGCCGCGGGCCCTGTCACCGACTTGGGCGAGGTGGCGGTCTTTCCTGGGCTGGTCAATGCCCACTGTCATCTCGACTACACGGCCATGACGGGCCTGTTGATGCCGCCCCGGGAATTCCCGGACTGGATCAAGGGCATCCTGACCCTGAAGTCCCAGTGGACGGACCCGGAGTTTGCGGACTCCTGGCTGCTGGGCGCCCGGCAGCAGTTGGAGACCGGGACAACCACCGTCGCCAACATCGAGACCCGCGCCCATCAGCTGGCGGGTCTGCGTGCCGCGACCCCGCTGCGCATCTTTTCTTTTCTGGAGATGACCGGCATCCGTTCAGGTCGCGAACCAGAGCGCATTCTTGCCGAGGCCATGGAGGTCCTGAAGTCCCTGCCACCGAACCGGGGTGGCGTCGGGCTTTCACCGCATGCCCCCTACTCGACCTCTCCCGAGCTCCTCAGGGTGGTCGCCGACGCGGCCCGTCGGGATGGCTGGCGCATCACCTGTCATGTCGCGGAGTCGGAGCCGGAGTTCGACATGTTCATGTACCGTCGGGGATCGCTCTTTTCGTGGCTGGAGAACCAGCGACCCAGTGCAGACTGTGGACTGGGTTCGCCGGTCCAGCACGTGCATCGGCATGGGTTGCTTGATGCGCCCTTGCTGGCCGTCCATGTGAACTGTCTGTGGGGCGACGATGCCCGCCGCTTGGCGGCGCGGGGAGCCAGTGTGGTCCACTGCCCGCGTTCGCACGCGTATTTCAGCCACCCTCGGTTTCAGCGTGAGTTTCTGACCGAGGCCGGAGTCCCGATTTGCATAGGCACCGACAGTCTGGCTTCCACACGGGCCTCCCGCGACGGGGTTCCGGTTTTGTCCCTCATCGATGAACTCCGGACACTGGCCTCCGACGATCCCGGGCTTTCTCCGCGACGCATGCTGGCCGAGGTGACCGTCAACCCGGCCCGTGCGCTGGGCCTCAAATCCGTCTTGGGCGAACTTTCGACCGGTGCGTTGGCCGATCTTCTGGTTATCCCGCACGCCGGCTTGGTGTCGACGGTGGAGGAGACATTGATCCACCATCGAGGGTCGGTCAGTGCCACGATGATCGGAGGCCGCTGGGAGTGGATTTCTCCGGAATGGTCTGCTGCAATCCCCTCCATGACGCGCACGCCATGAGTTCCGGATCCTCCCAAGGAATCCTCATCAGTGGTGCTGCTGGGGGGTTGGGTCAGGCCCTGGTCGCCGAGCTGGCCGGGGCTGGTCATCGAGTTCTGGCGGGCTGGCACCGGACTCCATTGCCTGTCGTGCTTCCGGGAGTCGAAGACGTTGCTCTCGATGTGACCCGCGACGACTCCTGTGTTGCGGCGGCCGAGATGGCGTTGGCGCGCTGGGGTCGGATTGATGCGGTGATCCATGTCGCTGGCATCACCTGCGACTCGCTGTTGGCCCGAATGCGGTCCGACGATTGGGATGCGGTTTTCGCGGTGAATGTCGACGGCGCCCAGCGCTTGGCCCGAGCCACTTTGCCGATCCTGGCAGGGCAGGGAGGCGGGCACTGGATTGGCATCGGCAGTCACGCGGGCCAAGCGGGCTCCGCGGGTCAGGCCGCCTACGCCGCCTCCAAGGCGGCACTGAATGGGCTGATGCTCTCGTGGGCTCGCGAGTTCTCGGCGCACAATGTCCGGATCAACACGGTGCTTCCCGGAGTGCTTCCCACACCCATGACCGAGTCGCTGGATCCGGAGGTGATGCGCTCTTACGCCCAGGCCAACTTGCTGGGGCGCATCAACGATCCGTCCGAGGTGGCCCGATTCATCGGCTTCCTGCTGACGACTCACAACATCTCCGGCCAAGTCTTCGCCCTCGACAGCCGGGTCCACCGTTGGGCGTGACCCGGTTCGAGCTTTCCGGCCATTCTCCGCCCATGCCCGAGCCGTTCGAGGAAACCCTGTGCCAACGCCTGGAGGCGGTGCGTGCGCAAGGGTTGTGGCGATCTCTGAGGCCCGTGGACCATCGCATGGCGTCGGTGCTGGAGACCGGTGGACACCCGCTGGTTTCCTTCGCCGGCAACGATTATCTCGGGCTCTCATTGCATCCCGCTGTCCTCGAGTCCGCGGTTCGAGCGGTGCACGACTGGGGCGCCGGCTCGGCCGCTTCTCGTCTCATCAGCGGATCACTGGCGGTCCATCACCATCTCGAGGAAAGGCTCGCCGAGTTTCTCAGGACGGAGGCCGCGCTGGGATTTTCCACGGGTCATGCCGCGGCCACTGGCACGATCCCGGCCCTGGTGGGCCCGGGTGATGTGGTCATTGTGGACCGCTTGGTTCATGCCTGCTGCGTGGATGCCGCTCGGCTCTCTGGCGCCAAGCTGAGGGTTTTTCGCCACAATGACCTCGACGATCTGGACCGCATTCTTCGTTGGACCTCGGGCCTGCCGCGCAATCATTCCGGCGGGCCGCGTGTTCTGGTGGTCACCGAGAGCGTCTTCTCCATGGATGGAGATTCGGCCCCGCTGGCCGGACTGGTCGAACTCAAGGATCACCACGGGGCCTGGCTCATGCTCGACGAAGCCCACAGCACCGGAGTGATGGGTCCGGAAGGTCGTGGCCTCGCAGCGCAGTTGGGTTTGGGCGGGCGGATCGAGGTTCGCATGGGCACCCTCGGCAAGGCCCTGGGGGCTTCCGGCGGTTTCATCGCTGGCTCGCGGGCGTTGATCGATCTCCTGGTGAATCGGGCCCGCAGTTTCATTTTCTCCACGGCCCCGGTCCCAGCCGCCGCCGCTGCTGCGACCGCCGCCCTCGAACTGATGATCACCCAGGACGGTGAGCAGGCGCGCCATCAATTGCGATCGGTCGCGGCTGCGGGAGCCCGTGTGGTCAACCGGGCATTCCCAGAGCCGTTGGGCTCCGCCTCATCCGAAGGGTCCGTCGGCCACATCTTGCCGGTGAGCGTGGGGGACGAGGCCGCGGCCGTGGCCTTGGCGGATCAACTCAGAGCGGCCGGGGTCTGGGTGCCCGCCATCCGCTATCCCACAGTGGCCCGGGGTTCGGCCCGACTGCGCCTCACCTTCAGCGCCGCTCACACCGCGGCCGACCTGGACTGTCTGGAAGAGGCCTTCAACGAGGCTTGCATCCGGACCCCTCCCAAACTTTCCGGAGACGCCGCCTGATGAACCGCCTGGCCCATCTCGATCACCAGTACGTCTGGCATCCCTTCACCCAGATGCAGGACTGGTTGCGCACCGAGCCCATCGTGTTGGTCGAAGGGAAGGGGTCGGTCTTGCGCGACGTGAAGGGCCGGGAGTACCTCGATGCCAACGCCTCCATCTGGACCAATCTCCATGGTCACCGGAATTCCCGCATCGACGCGGCCATCCGACGTCAGCTGGCCCGAGTGGCACACACTTCGGCCCTGGGTCTGGCCAGTGGTCCTGCGGCGGAGTTGGCCGAGCAGTTGGTGCGGTTGGCGCGTGGACCGAAGGGTCAGCCACGGCTCGCGAAGGTCTTCTATTCCGACGATGGTTCCACGGCGGTGGAGGCTGCGCTCAAGCTGGCTGCCGAGCACACGCGCCGCTGCGGGTTGGTTCGCAAACCGCGCTTCGTGTCGGTGAAGGGGGCCTATCATGGCGATACGATCGGGGCGGTCAGTGTGGGGCAAATCGACTTGTTCCACCGGACCTGGTCGTCCCTCGTGTTTCCCACCGAGTCGGTTCCCGCGCCCGGGTGCTACCGGTGTCCCTTCAATCGAGCCCGACCTGAGCGCGCCGATGCCCGGACGTACCGGAGTTGCCAGTGGGAATGCGTGTCGGGCGTGGAGAAGGTGTTCGATCGCGCGCGTGCGCAGGGTCGGCCGTTCTCGGGCTTGATCGTCGAGCCCCGGATGCAAGGTGCGGCCGGGATGATCGCCCATCCCGAGGGTTGGCTGGCGCGCGTGGCCGAGATCGCCCGAGGCCACGGTGCATTGATCATCGCCGACGAGGTGATGACCGGCTTCGGACGAACCGGTGTGGGCTCCCGGAGCGGAGACCGCTTCCATGCCTTCGCCACCCAGCATGAGGGTGTGGTACCTGACCTGTTGGCCTTGGCCAAGGGACTGACTGGCGGATACTTGCCCATGGCCGCGACCCTGACCACGCAAGCCATCTTCGATTCGTTTCTGGGTGACTACGGCGATTTCCGGACCTTCTTCCACGGCCATAGCTACACGGGCAATGCCCTGGGCGCGGCGGCCTCCTTGGCCAGTGTGGGGTTGCTGTCGGCCCCGGCCGGGGTGCACCGCCGTCGGGCCCTCGAGGCGGCATTCCAGGCCGAGTTGGATTTCATCTGGCGGCATCCGAACGTGGGTGACGTGCGGCGGGTGGGATTGGTTGCCGGCATCGAACTGGTCCGGGATTGGCGCCAGCGCACCCCGTTCCAGCTTGAGGAGCGGGTGGGAATCCGGGTGTGTGAAGCCATGGCCCGCCGGGGCGTGCTTACCCGACCCATCGGTAGCGTCATTGCCCTGATGCCGCCTTACTGCACCACTCAAACTCAGTTGCGCCGGATGGTGTCCGCCTTGGGCGAGTCTCTGGAGGAAGTCTTCCCGGAGGCGGTCCGCACCGCTCCGGGCTCTTGACGCGGATGCGCTTTTGCAACGGACTCGCCGGTGCGATCCCGCCTCGGAGCCCAGGCTCCAATCTTCACGGACCATGAATTTCGCCGACCTGCGTTTCTGGGAATGCCTGCTGGCCGCCTTGTTGGTGGCAGTGGGGTTGCGCGGTGCATTTCGTGGTGCGGCGGCGGTTCGCGACGGGCGTTTCGATCGCTGGTTCTTGCTGATCCTTGGGTTGGTCCTGCTGGGCCTGGTCAGTTGGCTGACCTTCGTCATCCACTTGGGCGTGGCGGTGTTCACGTTCGCCTGCGTGGCCTGGGGTTCCCGGCGGCCGGCCTCGCACGGGCGCTGGATCCTCGCGGCGGTGGTGCCGCTGCAACTGCTGCCGCTGCTCTACTACAAATACGCCGACTTCCTCTGGCGCGAGGTCTGGGGTGGGGCGGGCTCGTCGACGAGCACCGTGGCCATCCCCGCGGGCATCTCGTTCTACACCTTCCAGTTGGTGGGGTTCGCCGTGGACACGCTCATTCGACGCGAGCCGCTGCCCCGGTGGTTCGACTTCCTGAACTTCGCCGGATTCTTCCCACAGATCGTGGCCGGGCCCATCGAGCGCCGCGAGGCCCTGCTGCTGCAAATCGAGGGATTCCGGCTGAGGTGGTCGGCCGCTGACATCGATGCCGGCTTCCGCTGGATGGCGCTGGGACTTTTCTTCAAGTGCGCCTTGGCCGACAATTTGGCCGCTCAGTTTCATCGCGGTCCCAGCACCAATGCCTATCAGATCTGGCTGGCCAATGGGATTTTCGGGCTTCGCATCTACTACGACTTCGCCGGGTACAGCCTGATCGCCGTGGGCATCGCCCGGTGCCTGGGGATCCGGTTGTCGCACAACTTCCTGAGCCCCTATTGCGCCACGGGTCCGGCCGAGTTCTGGCGTCGGTGGCATGTCACCTTGAGCCAATGGTTCCGGGATTACATTTACGTTCCGCTCGGCGGCGGTCGCGGTCGGGGCTGGGCCTTCAACGTGGCGGTGGTCTTCCTGATCTCTGGCATCTGGCATGGGGCCGGTTGGAACTTCTTCCTCTGGGGCGGTTTGCATGCGCTCTGGTTGATCGGAGCCCGGCTCACCGCCCGGTTGAGCGTCCCGGCACCGTTGGGCTGGTTGGGCACCATGATCATCGCCGCCTTCTCCTGGCTCTTCTTTTACGAAACCAGCCCGTCGGTGCTGTGGGCCAAGCTGGCGACATTGGCCCAGCCTGCGGCTTACGGACCGTCTGCGTTGGCGTCGCTGAAAGCCTCTTTCACGGCGGCCGACCTGGTGACCTTGGGAGGAACGTTGGGACTGTGCGTCCTCACGTTGTTGGCGGAGTGGCGTTCACTCAGCCACGGCGGAGAACCCTATTCGCTGTTGGTGCGCCCGTGGGTGCTGGTGCTGTTGGTGGTGCTGACCGTGTGGTTGGCACCGGGGGATCAAAATGACTTCATCTACTTCGCCTTCTGAACAGCCCGTTCCCTCACGGGTCCCGCGCTTGGCGCTCGCGTTGCTGACGGCAGCGGTCCTGGCGTGGGTATTGGGGGCGGTGTACACGCTCCGGTGGAATCCGGAGGTTCGCTTCTTTCATCGCGTCCACGAAGCCAAGCGGGCGTGGGAGGCGGGTTTGTCGCCGTCGAACCGCGTGCTGATTGTCGGTGGCTCGGGCTGCATGACCTCCATGGATCCCGTGCGGATGCGTGAGGCGCACGGGTTGAATGTGCTGAATCTGGGTCTCGGCGCGGGCGCGGGTGCAAAGTTCTTGGGTCGTTACGCGATGGACTGGGCACATCCGGGTGACCTGCTGATCCTGAGCATTGAACCGGGAATCCTGACCGGTGCCATCGATTGGAAATCGCTCGGTGTTCAACTCACGGCCGCCAACGGCACCTGGCAATTGTGGGAAGAGCCGGGGTCTTGGGAATGGCCCAGCCGACTCCTCGGATTGCGACCCGGCGGTCAGCACCTCTTCACCCTGCTCGGCAAGGCGGTGCTGCGCCAGCCGTGGTACCGCTATGGCATCGACGAGATCCGGCCGGGGGGCTGGCATGAAGTCGCCGCCCGTCGCGAGGTGCCTTCGCCGGGTCCGGGTCCGGTGGCTTTGTCGTCGGAAGCTCGGGCCTGGCTCGCCGAGTTGAAGGCCGAATGCGACCGGAAAGGCGTATCGGTGGCGTATGCCATTCCGTGGTTCTACGGATCCGAGGCAGATCGACCGGCCATGGTGGAGGCCCACCAGCGGTTCCTCGAGGACGTGGGCCGCATCGTGCCCATCCTTCCGGATCCATCGATGGGTGTGAACACCCGGCGCGAAGACTACGCCGATTCGCTGGTGCACCCGACGGGCGACGCCGCCCGGCGCCGGACCGACGACCTGGCCCGTATCCTACGGGATTGGCACCCGGGTTCCGTGACCCGCTGAACCGTCCGCGCACCGATTTTACTGCGGGTCCATAAACGCGCTTTCCCGCGCCGCCTGCTCTTCACACACTGCCCACCGCACATGAGCTCCAATACCTATCGGATCGCCGCGCTCGCCGGCGATGGCATCGGCCCTGAAGTCATGCGGGAGGCCCTGGGCGTCCTCCGTGCCGTGGGCAGCCAGTTTTCCCTGAAGTTCGACGTCACCGAGGCGCCTGTCGGCTGGGCCGGCATTGATGCCGCGGGCAAGGCCTTGCCCGACGCCACGCTGGAACTGTGCCGTCGGTCCGATTCCATTTTGTTCGGCTCGGTGGGCCTGCCCGACCGCGACCCGACCATCCCGAAGGAACAGCGCCCTGAGCGCGCCGCCCTGCTGCGCATCCGCAAGGAGTTCGGGCTCTTCGCCAACCTCCGCCCGGTGCGCCTGCCCAAGGCCCTGGCCCACGCCTGCCCGCTGCGCCCCGAGCGCCAGGGCGACGGCATCGACATCCTTGTCGTCCGCGAGCTCACCGGCGGCCTGTATTTCGGCGAGCCCAAGAAGACCGAGGACCTTGGCAACGGCCAGACCCGCGCCACCGACACCATGGTGTACACCACCTCGGAGATCGAGCGCATCGCCCGCGTCGGCTTCAAGGCCGCGCAGTTGCGCCGCAAGAAGTTGACCAGCATCGACAAGGCCAATGTGCTGGAGAACGGCGTGCTGTGGCGCGAGGTGGTCACCCGCATCGCCCGCGAATTCCCCGACGTGACCCTGGAGCACATGTTCGTCGACAACGGGGCCATGCAGTTCCTGCTGCGGCCGACCCAGTTCGACGTCGTGCTTTGCGAGAATCTCTTCGGCGACATCCTCAGCGACGAGGCCGCCGCCCTGGCCGGTTCCCTCGGCATGCTGCCCAGCGCCAGCCTCGGTGCGACGAATGGTCAGCAAACCTTCGGCTTTTACGAGCCCGCCGGCGGCACCGCCCCGGACATCGCCGGCAAGGACCTTGCCAATCCCATTGCCCAAATTCTTTCCGTGGCTCTCATGCTGCGCTACAGCTTCGGGCTCAATGCGGCGGCCGATGCGGTGGATGCCGCGGTCGGCAAGGCCATTGATCAAGGCCTGCGCACCGGCGACATTTTCTCGCCCAGCGAGGCCGGAGCCCGGCGCGTCGGCACCCGCGAAATGGGTGCAGCCATCGTCGCAGCCCTCTGAGGCATTCCAGAATCCCTGGATTCCCCGGGTTCCTCGAATCTGCGATGAAGATCGCCGTCATCGGTTGCGGGGCACTGGGCAGCTACTACGGCGCCCTGCTGTCCCGGGCCGGACACGAGGTGTGGTTCCAACTGCGGGCCGACCACGACGTGGTAGGCCGCGATGGAGTCCATGTCGTCAGCGATCGGGGCGGCGGATTTCACGCCCGCCCAAACTGCATCCGCGTGCCCGAGTCCGCGGGCGTGGTCGATCTGGTCCTCATCGGCCTCAAGACCACGGCCAACGGCGAGTTCCCCCGGCTGGTTCCCGGCTGGGTCGGGCCACAAACCGCCGTGCTCACGCTCCAGAACGGTCTCGGCAACGAAGACGCTTTGGCCCGTATCGTGCCGCCTGAGCAGGTCTTGGGCGGGCTGTGCCTGGTAAGCCTCAACCGCACAGCCCCGGGCCGGATCCGCCACATCGACCTCGGCACCATCTTGCTCGGCGAACACGGTGGCCTCCCCACCGAGCGCACTCGTTCCCTGGCGGCCCTGTTGGAATCGGCGGGCATTCCCTGCGAAGTCTGCCCCGATTTGCTGCAAGCCCGCTGGCGCAAGCTCGTCTGGAACATCCCTTTCAATGGCCTCGGCGTTGCCGGTTCCACCGGCTTCGACAGTGTCTCACAAGGGCGGTGGCAACCGGGGCAGCCCCTGGGTCGGGCGCTCACCGCAAAGGACGTTCTCGCGACGCCCGCCTGGCGCGCCATCGCCCGTGAACTCATGGGCGAGACCATCGCCGTGGCCACCGCCCTCGGCCATCCCATCGACCCCGCCCATGCCGACGCGGAATTGGTGCGCACCGTGTCGATGGGTCCCTACCGACCGTCCACCGTCATCGACTACGAGCTGGGCCGCCCGATGGAACTCGACGCCATCTTCTACGAGCCCCAGCGCGAGGCCCGCCGTGCCAAAGTCCCGACCCCGCGCCTCGACGCCCTCTGCGCCGTCCTCCGATCCCTCGAAGCCGCCGGAGTGCGACCGTCGATGTAGTCGCCTGAATTCCACGAGCCGA
>JACCDP010528599.1_pt1 | contig 26423 bp, 34 predicted proteins | sample 7445841 | NCBI WGS metagenome assembly JACCDP01 (sample SAMN15323441, study PRJNA562643) | freshwater metagenome | isolation source: river surface water | place: USA:Blue River Watershed | collected 2017-08-17 | reverse complement strand
CTCCTTCGAGAATAATTTCTTTATCTTGTCTAACATTTTTACTTTCCTCAAATAATCTAAAGCTTGCTAAGTTCTTAGCCTTGCTCTCGCACATGATATCAAATTGATCATTGAAACTCAATGCCCATTCATTGCAAGCTTTGTTCCAATAATAATCACTGTGCGCACGTAGTTTTTGTTTCTTGTGACCTTGTTCTAGTAATACATTCATGACAGGCAAAACATTAGCATCATGATTAACTAGAATATCCTCGCGGCTGACGCTGTAATGCATAGCAGGGCGAACACCACGCCAGCTGTCAACCACTCTCTTAACGCTATCACTAGCTGGATCAATGTATACCCCTTCACGTATCCAATTGTGATGTATGTCAAGCACGATAGGGAGCAAATCGCTAAGACTAAGGCAATCATCCAATCCATGTGTTATCTCCTCGTTCTCGATAGTAATACCATTCCTTGCTTCTGGACTGAGTCTTTTGTAGGCTTCTCTGATGCCTTGTGGACCTTGTCTACCACTGATGTGGACATTGATTTTAATGTCCTGGAACGAAGTGCCGTAGCCCATCCATCTTGCCATGTCTGCATGATACTCAAACTCCTCTATAGATTTATTTACTACCTCAGGACGATCACTTGCAAGAACTACAAATTGATCAGGATGAAAACTGACACGAACATCATTTGCACGTGCAGTTTCGCCTAGTGGCGCAAACCAGTGTTCTAGTTGTTTTTGTACATCATTGGATTGCCAAAAATCTTGCCAATCTTCATGTGTATAAAAACTAAGCATATCACTAGTGATACGCAACATACGCAATTCATTGGGTAGTGTTGCTACCTTTTTAATTAGCGCATGAGTATTCATAATGTTGCGTTTGGCAACATCAATAATCTTTTCTTCAGCGATACGACGGCTTTGACGATTAGCCCATGCCATAGTGGTGCCACCAGTATTGAGTCCTTCAGTACTGGCAATCTCACCTTTTTTATTGATCTCTGCCCATTTGCAAGCAAAGCCAATGCGTTTAATATTTTGGTTGAATGTCATTGTTTAAGCATTTGAATAATTTTATTCGGATCCATAACTTCATGGGGCAGTTTAACACATTTCTCAGTTACTTCATACTCAACAATTTCCCAATCAGTCATGTCTTGACCTGTGTGATATTCTCTTGCGGTATTCATTGTAAGCATACTACGTAGTTGACCTAATGTAGTCCAAGTTTTCCCAACTTTACTCCAAACACCATATACGCCTCCCTTGTGAAAGAGACCAGTATTCTTGTTGCGAATTTTATAGTATATCATAAAAATTTAAGTGCAATATAAGTTTCATGTTTAGGATTGTCCGTCGTTAATACCCAATCTGTTTCTTTACGTGATATTTCCCAGTCATCGCTTCCAAACGCATTATGAAAATAATATTGTCTACGTGATATGTTAGTATTACACCAATGATGTACTACACTCACCTTATTATTTGGGATAGTTATCATCACTGAAATTCAAAAAAATCCTCAAATCTATTTGTTTCAGTTTTGACAACAGGTACATAATCTTGCTCCTTTGATAATATAGTATGATTATCAGTATACAGTATACTAGCATACTTGGATTTATTTGTCAAGGCGCTTCTAACATCGTCTATGCAAATGATTTTTCTACCCAAATCTTGTATAAAGTCTGCATACACTACAGTATCACTCTGTAGAATTTTTGCCGTACTACTGTTACTTTGTCTAGGTATAAATGACTCAAAACAAACATTCCATTGTTGAAATACCTTTTCTTCCTTGGTAAGTGCATGCGGTAACGATCCTTTACCGTACCATTCACTTGCAGTAGAAAACATCTCATATGCACCCAATATGTCATCTTTCATATCTTTTTTGTTTGTTTCAAAATAGAAATGACCTTCAAAATTACCAGTCCAACGCTGATTTTCAAGCACAAATGTGGGTAGTTGAATTAGTTGTTCATAGAAAGCCATACCGTAACTTTCTACAGTACTAGGATTAAATGCAATACGACAGTTAGTAATAAAGTCCACTTTTTCTTGACCAATCACACTAACTGCAATCTTGTAGTCAACACCAATTTCTTTTAGTCGTGCTTCAAATTTCTTAGCACCGTTTGCATTAGTCATTACACGTGCTGGTAGTTTTGTTTCTTCAATAAGTTTCAAATAAAGTTCTGGGTTCTTACCTTCTTCCCAACGACCAATGAACAACACTCCTTTACGGTCTTTGTGATGTTCTTTTAGTAGATCAGGTTCAGTGATTGGGATAGGCAGATGCCATGCATTCTTGTCAAAGTTATTTGCGTTAAATTCGCTTTGAGTACCAATAGTAATGTCAGCCATTTTTAATTGCAGTCGCATCATTTCATTAACACTGTTAAGAAATGGATTATGCAATGTATTGGGAAAGATTTGACTTTCTAAATGTGTATACGCAATGATTTGTATAACATCTTCAAGTCCCATTGTACTTGCAACCTGCACACTTTCGTATGTGTTGCAGATAAATGCGTCATACAAATTTGTTTCTAGCGCCCGAATAATTGAGTTACGAAAGTTAGCCATTCGTTCATAGCAATAGCTATCCCCATACATAAAAATAGCACTGTGGTTTGTATAGGCATATGAGTCCTCAGGATAGATAATGTTAGTGTTTAATGATTTTACAAATTCATTGTCTTGCGGTTTCTTGTCAGTAATGATATCAACCTTGACACCATTATCTTCCATCAGTCTAATGAAGCTTTTTGTGAACTGCCCGATACCGCCATGTGGTACTAATGTTTGATAGCTTACTAGAAATCCAATTCTTTTCTTGTATATTTTCATTGTTTAATTAAATGTAAAAGATGCTCATCGGTATTGCGCCAGCGAACATCAACTGGATCCATATAATCACCTATTCTTGCTACACCTCTGTATGCATAACTTAACCAAATAAGTTTGTTTGATAATTCACAACGGTGCGGTAACCATGCAAATTGCCATGACCAAATTGCATTATCATGAAAGTATGCATAAGGATCCCACGTATATTTTGGATCTTCAAAAACCATTATTCTCCCCAAACTAATCCATATACTAATCTATCATATTCATTTTTAAAAGTTAATTGCATTGGTTCTTCAAATGACACATTATCACCAAACCTATCTTTTGCCCAAACTATTCTTTCTACATCATATCCAAAAACATTTTTTCCTAAATGAATAAATTCTTCATTTTTTTTCATAGTAATTGTAACCATTATGTTCCCCATTCGTTTTTAAAAAGTGGTACTTGCAATCTATCACTATAACGCAAACCGTGTTTCATTGCAAGTTCTGCGACGGTTCTGTTGTTTAATGTATACACACTTTCAACACCACCAACGGGCATCAAGTATACATGACCACTGAAGCCTTCTTTCTTATATAAATCAATAACTTCCAATGCCTCATCCACATCTTCTTTTGTAGCAACTACAAATTTTAAATACGTATGACCCAAATCTTCATACTCTCTGACAATATCTGGGCGAATCGCTTCTTCTCTAAGTTCACCACTAACACTTAGTTTTGGGCTAACACTAAATGTAAGATTATGATAACCTTTTTTGTGTGTCCATTTATACAAGAACAGTTTAAAATCTGGTTGTAGTTTTTGTGTACCATTAGTTTCGAATGTAATGTCTTTACATTTTTTCATTCTAGGATTATCTAACAGTTCGGGATACGCACGTTGCCAGCCTAGTAATGGCTCACCTCCTGTAATGACTAGATGCTCATCACGCCATTCTTTAAATGGTAGTGACCCAATGATTGCCTCAACAATTACATCTATGTCATACATTGCACTAAGGTCTTTGAATGCAGGATGCCAGCTTGCATAGCTATCACATCCAGTACTGATCAAAGGTAGTTCTTCATATTTTTGAAACGATTTAACTTTTGTATGTGTGTATGCAATCTCGTTGGCTTCTGTACTTAATTCACCACGTGGCATACCAAATCCGGCACATTTAAAGTTACAACCATATGTGCGAAGGAAGATACTAGGCACTCCCATAAATCTACCTTCACCTTGAATGCTATAAAATAATTCAGCTACTTTAATTTTATTCATAAATTTTTGACCATAGTTTAAGTTTGTCTTTTTTGTTCTGCTTATAGGTGTCTAATCTAGATTGTTCTAGTATACCTTGTTCTAGTAAAATATCAACCAAAGCTAAAACATCCCCTATTTCCATTTCTAGCATTGCTCTGTGAGTGTGTTGCATGTCTGATTTGTAATGTGCTGTTTCTAACCCGAACCTACGAATCTTACTGACTTCTACGATTACTTCTGCGCATTCTTCTTGTAGTATGCCCAATGCTTCTTCAGTTTTTGAATTCATGGTTCCTCACCAAAATGTTTTAATATTGCAACTGCATAGTGTGTGGGTGTTTTTTCAATATCAGGTGGAACTTCTCTTTCAATTGCGTTAGTGTACATAACACTAACTGCCTCACGAATAATTAACTTTGCGAATTCCTCATTATATCTGTCAATCCAATTATTTACAAATAATCCGGGAGGAACTTTTGTCTTTGCTATTTCGGCTAATGTTTTGATTCGCTCATTCATGCAAATAAGTCCTCATTCCATTCACGATGACCTTCACGAAATGCCATATTACTTTGTGTTTCACGAACTTCTACACGATAACACCAAAGTCGTTCTGATTCAGCTTGTCCCCACATATCAGGAATATACACGCCATTGACGTACTTGTAAAGCATATCGGCTAATCCTTCACAACCTAATCTAGGTAGAATGGTTAACTTAGCCATTTTTTTCTCTTGTAACATTAAAAAAGTTTCTAGTTCTGGGTCATCTTGTGCTACAAGTAAGGTATGATCGAACTGATGTTCTAGTATTGACTTTAATTCTTTTAAGCCACCGTAATCGGCAGCCCAATTACGTACATCTAAATCATCTGTACCAAAATAGAATTTCATACTGAAACTATAACCATGTATTAAGTTACAATGACTATCAGCACGCCATTGACGATATGCACATGGGAAGCTATCATGGTATTCTTTTGTGCTAGTGTATTTGTAAGTTCTTGGTTGATTTCCGAAAGCACCTAGCCGTTCTAAAGTTGCTATTGCCTCTTCAGGCGGTTGATTACCTACGTCGATATTAAATGTTGCCATGTTGTTATGTCTCCTTAATTAGCAAGACATGCAGAATTTTTATAGCGGGATGAACGTCAAAGGCCGCTTTTGTTTACTCTTTTATTCCAATTTTTAACTGCATCCTCTGCTGAAGAACCTAAGATTTGTGCGGAACACCCACCAGTTTCTTCAGCACAGTTTACTGCCCAAATAGTTCTTCCCCTGCCATGTGGGTAAACTGTTTCATGCCAAAAATCTTGTTGATTTAAATCATGACCACAAAATGGACAAGGTTTTAACTTCATTATTATTTACCATTTTTGTTTTTGATCTTGTGCTTCAGCGACACGTTTGCGTAAATTACTTGAACTAAAACTATGGTCACGACTATTAAATACAAGTTCTATACCTTTCAGTGCGCAAGCAGCATCACCACTAAACTCTTTACCTTTATATTCAACCCCTAGTATACGCACATCAATAGGTAATGTCAATAATATATCTACCAAATCTTGTTCGGTTTGATAGACAACTACCTCATCTACGTAACGACAAGATGCCAATTGAATTTGTCTCTCTACGATACTTTGTACTGGTTTGTTTTTAGTATCTGGTCTGTCAATAGTAGGATCAGTTTGTAATCCACAAATTAAATAATCACAATGATTTTTTGCTTCTGCTAGCATTGCTATATGACCGGCGTGCAGTAAATCAAAAGTGCTGAAAGTAATACCTATTTTAGTGCCTTTTGCTTTAAGGTCTTTTATCTTGTCGAATATCATCTTTGTCCTTTCTAAAAACACAATCACATTTTGCTCTTCCTTGTAAGCAATTTCCTGTGCATCCAGGTGCCTTCATTAACAGTATTATTGCAAAGTATAACAAAACGATTGCAACTATAAGTAAAAATAACGTCATTTACCCATCCTAGCAATCTGATAGAACTCGTTACGAACTTCAGGATCTCGTTTAAATCCGCCGCCTAATCTTGTTGTAACAGTAGAACTACCAGTATCTTCAACACCACGACTTTTTACACAATAATGCTGCGCATCAATCATTACCGCAACATCCTCTGTGTCAAGAATATAACATAGCGTGTGAAAGATTTGCTCTGTTAGGCGTTCTTGTATTTGTGGGCGCTTACTAAAGTATTCAACAATGCGATTAATCTTACTAAGACCTAATACTTTTTGTTTAGGAACATATGCTACTGTTGCAAGACCGTCAATAACAACAAAGTGATGTTCACAATTACTTTGTACATTGATATTTCTTTCGCATACCATTTCGTTGTAACTCATTTTATTTTCTACTGTAGTACATTTAGGGAATGCCTCATAATCAAGTCCCCAAAAGATTTCGTTGACATACATTTTAGCAACTCTTTTAGGAGTTTCACGCAAACTGTCATCTTCTAGGTCAAGACCTAGTACTTGCATGATGAATGCAAAATGTTTTTCTATCTCTGCAATTTTATCTTTTCTATCCAAACTTATGTTGGTAACAGGAGTTTCTACTCCTTTATATACAAGATAATCGTGAATTTCTTTACCCAATTCAGGGTCTGTTTTTGTTTTATTGTAACTCATTTTGATAACCTTCCTTTGTGATGGTTTGTTTTTGATGTTTGCAACCGTTGTGTTGCATATGTATTTATGTTAATTATTATAGAACGTTTTTTTCATATAGTCATACGTACTGGTAACTATAGTTTTTAAGTCGCTGTGTTCTGGCATCCAACCTGTATCTTCTATGAATTTTAATGGGTTCGCTACTAATTCATCTGGATCACCTTGTTGTCTATCTCCATATGAAATATGAACAGGTAATTGTAAATATTCTGTAAAAGCAGTTGCTATTTCAAAATTACTATACCCACGACCCGTACCTAAATTATACGCTTCGAATTCACCTTCTTCAAATTGGTCACTTAATTCTACTGCCATTAAATGTGCTTTTGCTATGTCCATAACATGCAAATAGTCACGAATACACGTACCGTCTGGTGTATCGTAATCTTTACCGTTCATTATGAATGATTTCTCACTAAGTATAGCATTAGCTATCCTAGGTACAAGATGTGTATCACCTTTAGTGTTACCTAACTCACCGTCTAAGTCACAACCGGTAGCATTAAAATATCGTAGTGCGATTGCTTTCAGTCCATATGCAATACAAAAATCATTGATGATTTGCTCACCCATCAATTTACTACGACCGTATGGACTCACCGGTTCTTTATTGTCACTTTCACTGATAGGAATGATATTATTATTACCATATACTGCTGCACTACTAGAAAATATCAATGAACCTTTCCAGTTAGGATATTGTTCATGTAATGCATATAATGCATTCATTAATTTTTTAACATTGTTATAGTAATATTTGTATGGGTTAGCAACACTAGGACCAACTAATGAGCTACCTGCGCAGTGAACGATTGCATCAACATTATTAGTGCCAGCTAAGAAATGTAAGAATTCCTCATAGTCTTGCATGTATGTTTGGTCAAGATATTTGTTTATATTATCTTCACAATGTTCTAATGTGTAATTATTATCTAGACCAATGACATAGTAGCCATGCTGCTTGAATAATTTAGCAGTATGACTACCTATGAAACCATGAGCACCAGTAATTAAAACCTTTTTCATTTAGGAAAAATGTTTATTAAGTACTTCAAGTTTATCTTCATACTCAGCAATAATAGCAATCTCTTGTTCGACTGCTGACATCCAATCGGTATGATCGTGAATACCCATTGGCTTTTTTAACATAATTTCTATGTTCATTTTATGCTTCATAATATGTGAAGAAAAATACACCCTTAGTGTTTCTATCATTTGTTCTCTCATAACTTCTCCTTAAAATTTAGTTTCACTTACATGTTTGCGATAATCTACGTTCATACGCAAATATTGTTCACCCTGACCAGTAATTATATCACAGATACGATCAATTGTCTTGTCATTATAATCACTAATTTTCCCTACATTGATATGTGGATGCTTTAGTAACTTAAATAATTTGTTTAGTGCGTCATTTATAGACCAAGGAATGTAAAGGCGTTCCGGGTCATTGGCGAATGTTTCAGGAAAGCTACGATAAGCAGGATATAGCACATTACAGCCAAGAGCATCGGCTTCACTGACTGTGTTTGATACCCAGTCTTGTAGTGCGCAATTAAATAAAACACGGCTATCAGCAAGGAGGGCATAGTAATCGTCCTTTTCTAAATCTTCATATACAACTAGTTTGCCTTCATCAACTAGTCGCTTTGTTCTTTCCATGTAACTACTATTGTTTGATTTTAGTTTACTACCACTGAACACTGCAAATTCAATTTCATGTTGCTCGTAACCTTCCCAATATGCCATTTGACTACGACGATAAAATTCTTCAATCAAATCCATATAGAAGTCAGGTTGTTTTTCTTGATCCCAACGTGCTGCAAAACAAACTCTAAGTTTACGTTGATGAAATGGTTTTAGTTCTTTTACTCTACCAAGAACTTCATCTTTACCAAATGCAAGACCGCTGATATTATAAATTTTACCCTTCCAACCAGCAATCTTCATATGTGCTACCATTTCTTCGTTAGTGGCAAGAATTATGTCTGCGAATGAGTCAACCATCTTTTCATAGTGACCCATCCACTCTTGCATACCCCACACATGAACGAAATCATCGGGGTCAATAGTTTGTGCAAGACAGCGAACGGCAATGCGAGGACGGTGAGCAGCATCAATTTGATTGAGAATATAAGGTAAGCTTTCGATACCTGGTTGAAACATGTCCTCAAAGTATACAACATCTGCATGATTTAATTCTCCTGCTTTCATCATTTTAACAAGGTTCATCATTTGGCTCATGCCAAAGTATGTACGACCGTGTGCATCTAATACTTGACCAGTTACAATTGCTTTATCATTGCTTAATGTTTCCCCTGGCACAATGACGTAATTAAAACCGCGGCGTTCAAAAACACTGCGGTTCCATTCTTGCAATTGTAATGTATATCGTGCCTTGTATGGTTCAAGGCCCATATAATACAGTTTACGCATCTTCGTTGAAGGGACTGTCATCCTCTTCCCTTTTGGTAATTTCTAAATCACAATCAATAATCATTTCACAATCACCGAACGTCCATCCTTCTTCTTCAAGGTCTAACCAACTATTACCTTCATCAAAGAAATTTTCTAACCATGCTTGAGTTTCATCATCGCATTCATCAAAATCATGTTCTTCCCAACAGCCATCAGTTGTTTCAACCAATTCCGTTTCATATTCGCAGTTGTAAATATCTACACCTGCTTCTATATTAGGAGGATTATCGTCATCAGTGTGAACTAAAAATTCACCCCAACGCCAACCGGTCTCGACAACTAATTCGTTACCATCTTTACTAATGTGTTGACGTTCAATGATTGATTTTTTCCACGTAGGTTTTACACTCCAGGTAGCCATAATTATTTGCTATCCTCTATCCAATTGTTTTTAGGTTGTTTACCTGCAAGTTGTTTTGTATGCTGACGATATGAAAACTGTTTCATATCATACAAGTGTGATTCATCAAACTTGTATCCATAATCTACACAAAAATCTAGATATTTTTCTAGATCGTCAAAGATTTGATGAACTTTAGGATTAGGTTGAAAATTATATTTTTTAGACATTTTATTTCCTTTATATTGCAATTTGTTGATAAGGTTTAGTTAAATTATAATGAATTTCGCATCCGTTTTCATTATCTTCGGACACATTGATTATTACATTTCGGTTTGGATACCGATCTGCAATTCTTAAGTACAAGTCATCGGCAATCATCTCGCATGATTTGTAGTCCAATGACAAACAATTTTGTTCCCCTGAATACAGTGCTTCCAAGTATCGTTTGAATTGGATGAACTCGATATCACGGTCATTGTGCCATACGTCGATTGACACCCTGAAGTGAAAAATATGACGATGGGGATAACCAAGAAAACTGACATCACTGAGTTGAGGCTCTTCCAATGCTGCAGGATATTTGTGTATACCTTCTTTTTGAAAGGTAACCCATATTTGTCTCTTAGCTTCATCCTTAATCCTTTCAATGCGCTCACGTTCACTTTGAATCATCTATCATCTCCGTAATCCAAATGTTCATGCTCATGTTCCCATTGCAATTTATTCAATCTACCTATTTCGTCACGAATAGCTAATTTTTGTTTTTTCATTTCGGTTAATTTTTGAACCTCAACATGCGGATGATCTTTTTCCATGTCATCAATTTGCTTGTTAAGAACTCTATGCATTTCTTCTAAATGTTTAATTTTACTTTTATACATTATCTTCCCTCCAATGATTGATACTCGTCAATTACTCTGCTTGACCACATTTCTTCATTCTCTAAAATTGGAATCTCAATCTCTTCCTCTTTTTCTTCAGTAAAAAACTCATTAAAATATGTCATTGAGTTATTTGTTTTTTTGCCACTAAATCCTTGACTACCGCTTTTGAATTGATCCCAGAACCAATCATATTCTTCAATTTTATCTAGTGCTTGTTGTCTATCAGACATTCCTATTATTTCATCAACTACATCACGAAAAGCAACAATACCAAATTTATCATGAATCAACATATTTGGAATTACGTTACTATCATATTTTCTATTTGCTTCTTGAACAGCTACCATGTGTTGATATACATTATGGCCTTGTATCAGTGTGTAACTTAATGTATCCCAACTTGTTTTAGTTTCTTTACCATGCTGCCCAATAAAGCCTTGACCCCTGTAACATAAATCACGCATTGTCATATTAGCAGTTATCGGACTGTCAGTAAATACTTTGTGGATACCTTCAGCTAGTACGGCATCCTTAAATTTGCGAGTGTCATTCGCATAGCTTTTCTTTTCTGCTGTTTTTTCCATTTGATAAGACCATTTACTTCTATCTTCAAATGTATTGTTAAAGTATGCCAAACCTTTTGCTGCACTAAAGAATGGGCTTGCACAATCAAAGCTAATAGTGACATGTGGGTTTACATGTTTGCGTAATGCACGTTGTGTGTCACTGAATATCAATGACCATTCTAGTATAGATGTGCCAAGGCAATGAATCCAATCGTGTATTCCAGGCTGGAGTAAATCATCATGGATAATATGTACCAAACGTTTAAGAAAAAGACTGATATCAATTTTTGTCTGACCTCCGAATGCCCAACCGTTAAAATGATTATCAGGATATACTTTAGGATCACAATAATCCTTCATCTCTTGATACCATTCGTCACTTTGTTTGTGATTACGGCCTTGCAATACATTTAAAAATTTACATTTACCGCTGCGATTCTCAATAAAGTATTTGTTATTGATATGTGTAGCAGTAATAGCATCTTCAATAGTTTTAATGCCGTGAACACTATTACCATTCTTATCTTTAATATGATAGGTAGTTAATGACTGTGAAGGGATATCAAGAACCATACCATAATCCATATATGTATCCATCCACTTCAATACTTGTTCACGTTTCTTTTGCGCACGTGGGCAGTCAGGATTCTTCCAATCAGCAGGCCACTGACCTTTTAAGATTTGAAATCCACCGCTATCACCAAGTAAGAAAGTGCCACTCTCTCGTTCATGCACAATACTTTCACTATTGCCTTGTTTCTTAGGATCAAGTTCAGCATGACCTGCACTATACAATGCCCATTTGTAGGGGAACAATGCCTTCTGACTGTTAAGAAAGTTTAATGCTTCTAAGTCAGGAATACCCTGTGGTATACGCTCAGGTGGAAAATAGTTCTCACCTTTACGTTGCTTACCCAACCCAGTAATATAAAATGTACTGAGTGCGGGTAAGAACAGTGCCCATTCAGGGTTATGTTTACTAGTTAAATCGTCTTTTTCCATTAGGGTGCTTGATATGCTTGTGGTTCTTCATCAACATTTTTATCTTTTTTGATTAATGCTTTAACCATTTCAAGTTGATTCTGTTTTTCTTTGATTTGATTAACTAAATCATTAATGGCAGGATTAGTTTTAGCAAGTTCTTCTAACTCTAATTCTTCACGGCGCTTTCTTCTAGCCCACTCCAATGCCATTTTTGATTCGTAACTTAAATCAATTGACACAGTATCGTTTGGTATATTAACCCAATTCATACCATCATTTACTTGAAAGCCTTGTGTTGATGGATCAAATTTAACTACACCTGCACCAGAATATGTTGGATTTATATATGGCATAGATGATGTGCCTCCTTGTATAGTTACATCCATACTTCCTGAATAGATTGACTTAATCATTTATTTTCCTACTGCAGGAATTAGATAACGATATGTACCGATGCCACTGTCAATGGTAATTTCTAAAATTCCTTTTTCAGCAATCTTGATAGTTTTATCACCTGCCATATTCAACACTTGAATAACTAAATTTACAGGGAATTTCAATGTTCCATTAAACGTACCACTTACATTTGATTGAAAAGTAAATGCACCGTTGTGTGTAGCTGGGTCACCAAAGTAAATTTTAATGTCGTTGTTTTCAACTTTTATTTTAAAATTATCTACTTCACTGTTTGCCTGTGCTTGCCTTTTTAGTCTATTGATAGATTCAACAGTAGGATCAAATGTAACATGCCATGCAGGAACTTTAAATATAAAGTTTCCTACTTTTGTGTTTGCAATATCTTCAGGCATTAATCTATATTCATTAACAAAGTCTTTGTTTTTGTTCTCAAAGTAAATTGATTTAGCAATGTCACCATCACGTTTAGTAACGATATTCGCATCTTCATTATATTCATCTAAACCTAAAATAGTTTTAAGTTTATTTAAATTTGGTAAGCCAAACGTACCTATAAAGTTTGGATCAGGTTGTTTAAAAGAACCTTCAATTACTATCTTACCAGTTTCATCTTGTGATACTGCTGCAAAATTTGTTTCAGTATCAGTACCCATTATTTTAATTGTGTCAATGTTACTGAGACCATGTATGTGTGAAATTAAATCTTGTAAATTATCCTTCATATTTTTCTCCTTTGTAGTATTTAGGAACCTGTTATGTGTATTATAGTGGAATTTATTGCAAAAATCAAAACTAATTTAACCAAAGACAAAAAAATCATCAAATGTTGAATTAGTATCTGTACTTGCACGTATGTTCCAATCAAGAACTCCCAAAAGATTGTCAATCTTCTCATCAATCAATGTTTGTTCCATTGCTAAATCATCAAATGGCAATTCAATAAACCATTGTGGCAATCTCAATTCATCAGTTGGATATGCGATACTAGTATATCCTAATGGATTTGGCTTTAGTTTACACACAACAATCTTCATGCCATCAACAATCTTTTGACTGTAATTGTCACTGTTAGCTTGACGTAATGTATTCCAGTTTAGTGCTGCTCTTACATGCCCAGGCATGTTTGCTTTACCCTGTGCTTTTTCTTTATCGCCATACATAGTAAGATTGTTAACACCTTTAGGACTACCTTTAGTCCAACTAGGTTGTTCGCTCATGTAATTTTTAAACTCTTTTACCATTGTGACTACTTCATCACGACCTGCACCATCAAGTACACGTTCTAATACAGTCATTAGAAAGTCTTGTACATATTTAGGCGTGTCAGCACGTTTCAAATCTAATCCCATTGCTTTAATTTGACCTGATTTACCATTAACGTCTTTACGTTTACCTTCTTTGTCGTAGATGTTAATAGCATAACGTTTCTTAGTGATAAAGATACTGCGCTCACCAATCAATTCACGACCTGCCTTAATAATAGCTCCGTTCTTTCTTGGCGCATGAAATGCACGTTCCATAAATGCAGGAAAGCTATCGTTTACTTGATCAGCGATGTTATCATATAATGTAATGCAAAGGTCTTTGTTCCATTGTACTTCACCTTTTGCAATTGCATCTTTCAAGATAGGTACTGCACTAAAATAGCAACTGTCAGTGTCACCATAAACAATTGCGTCGCCATCGTGATTATATGTGCCAGCAATACATTCATTGATTTGGCTCATCATGTGTTTGGTAATCTGACGACCACTTAATGTAACACTCTGACCTATGCGTTTATCATAGAAACGACAATGTTCATTAAGTAGTGCGCCATACGCAGAGTTGAGTAGAATCTTTCGGACTAACTGACGCTTATCCCAATACTCTTTATCATAGTCTGTTGTTGATTCTTTTAGTTTCTTCTGCATTTCTTTACGATCACTATACCAGCGTGTGAGCAATCCAGGAATCACGCCTTCTTGTTCGTAAGTAAATATCGTACCATTAGCACTGAGCATCCAAGGCTTATGACTATCAAAAATCATCTTCCAAACTTCAGCAGCACTCATTTCAGTGCTACGACCATCTTCAAAATCAACAGTTAGTATAGTGCCGCGTTCTTGGTTCATGATAGCAGTATATTCTAATGCACCAAACAAATTTTCCCACAATATAGCTCCAGTAACATCATCGTCACCTTCTTTATATCTTTTTTTTTGACTAGCAAGAAGCTTACCTTTTTCTCTCATGTACTGTTCTGTGAGGGTTTGTCTAACTTGACCGACGATGGTTTCTGGCGCCATGTTGAGGGCTCTAATAACCGAGGGATAGAGCGAGTTGATATCAACTGCTCCGACGTATTCGTGCATTCCCCTTTTCGGCGTAGCAACATAGGCACCTGCTGCAGTTTGTTCATCATTGTGATCCTTTCGTGATTTATCGGGAACTACTAAACCTCTTTCATGCGCTTCATTAAAAATTGCTTGCTCAATCATTGCAACAGAACCCATAACTGTTGGAAGCAGTACAGTGTTTTCGTGTGCAAGTGCATTAGCTAAATCTAAAAATTTTAGCTTGTTGTGAATTTTAACCAACAACATAGTATCTTGACGATTATACTCTAAGAACTTTTCCCAGTCCTTGTTATATAACTGATCAAGTGTGCCTTCATACTGTGTTTTGTTTTCACCGACTTCCATCTCGCCGATAAAATCTAGTTTGTAACTATGGCGACTTTCGTAATTATATTTTTTGTACAATTGCAAATAGTCCATATGAATTCTTCCGATTAAATCAAACGTTTGTTCTTCTTTGCCGAATCTTTCATACGTTCGTGGCTTAGGTAATTGACCCATTAGACAAAACTTACGGGTGTCATCTTTGCTCATTACTCTAGTGACACGATTTACCATATAAGGTATATCATATCCTTCTGAGTTCCAGCCAGTCATTACATCTGCATCTTCAATTAACTGAAAGAATGTTTCAAACATTTCAGTTTCAGTTTTGAACAACAATGTGTTCTCAAACTTTTTCGTGATTTCCCATGCAGTTTCATCACTCATGTGCCGTGGTGCAATACACAAAGTAATCAATTGATCTAACCAATCTAAGTATAATGAAATCGCTGTTACTGGATTAAAGGGATCACTTGTTGGGCTGAAACCTTTTTCAGGATCAAAGTCAACCTCAATGTCAAAGAAGCATGTGTGAAGTTTTGGTGGCTCTACATTTAAGTAGTTGTCACTGAGGCAGCGAAAAACTACATTGATATCACTTTCAAATAGTTTCTTGCTATTTTGTATTCTACGTTCCTTTTCAAATTCACCTCGCTTACGTGAACTGAAGCGACTTACCGTATCACCATAGATGCTACGATATTTACCTTTAGGGTCGCTGTAGTAAAATACATAGTTTGCAGGATACTCACGATAGGCTCGTTTACCTTCTGGGGTTCTTTCTACTACAAATATTTTATCACTATCACGGTCATGAACCGCGTCTACATAACTCATTAAAGTGTTTTACCTACAGTAGTGAGAATAGTTTCTAGTAATTCTTGTTCTTGTTGTGTTTTGCCGAATTCTGCTTTATGTGCTACACGAATAGCTTTTTTAAGTACACTTGGTTTTACTTCTAGTTCTTCTGCTACTGCTTTAATGGTATCACTAAGACCACCATTTAATGTCTCAACTTCTTGCATGACTTGCATGCCTTCATTGATAAGTTGAGTTAGTTTGAGTTTTTGTTCTGTAGAAAAGGTTCTGTTGTCCAATTGAGGCTCCTATAAAAATGAATGTTAATTATACACTATTACTTGCAGTGTTTGCAAGTTTTTGTTTATCCAATACTAGTTTCTTGACTAGTTTTGGTAACCCTGGGTTTACATGCAATGCATGTGGCATTAGTTCATGTCTGATATAGTTACGAATGTATTTGGTATCAGTGTTACTTTGATCTTCGACCCACCCACAATCATGACGTTCAGCCCAATCAATAAAATCACTCTTTGACGTAGTTAAGAATGGGCGTAATACATTATTTCTTTGTGACGGAATAACTTTTGGGTTACCATGCATACATGACCAAATATATGTTTCTACGCAATCATCTAAATGATGCGCAGTAACAACTGGATCTTTAAATGACTCTAAAAACTTATACCGTTCATCACGCCAAAACTCTTGACTACTTACACCATCTGGATATGGTTTAGTTAAATGTCCAACTACCAGTGGCAACTCTCTTGCACCAGCAAAGTCTTGCACAAAAGTATGTGCCCAATCACTTGTTCTTGTGCCGTGATGAAAAAAGGCTAATGTAACATTGTGTTTTCGGCGTAGAAAGTCTGCTACTGCGACACTATCAACACCGCCACTAAATGCGACAACAAGATTTTTGGGTAGTGGAAAGAGTAATTTGATCATCTATATAGTGTAACATAGATGTGTAAAATAAACAACTAGTTTGGATTTAAATAAACCCTGTATCCAGTTGCTCTAAATTCTTTTCTAATTGCCATTGGTGTTTGGGGAATTTCTGAACATAAGCATTTAACATATTTTCCCAACTATCACCCATTCTTGTAATAATGGTAGGACCTGCTACAGGATTATCTCGTTCATCCATTATTTGACCGTATTCAAAATCAATATCTACATCATCACTACTAAGGTAATCACTCCAATCGTAACCGGCATAATCACTTGATTGGCTCGCATAATCTAAAGCATCAGAATCACTTTTCACTGGATTATCATCAATAGATATACCAAAATGTAGTTGATATTTTTCTCCAGGATATTTAGGCTTTTTTGGTATTGCAATAAGTAATGGAGCTATACTTTCATAATATTCAAACATATTATTTGCTTTTGTAGCAGCAGTGCACCAACGTGTGCCTTGACCATAGTAACACGATGCTGCTTCGTTTTGTGGAACTATAACACGCCAATTTTCGTCATCATATAATGTAAAAGCACGACCTTTATCTTTTAATTCAACTTTATCGGGATCTTCATATTCATCCATCACGCCCATAAAATCTGCAAAGCTACTATAACGATTTACATCGTTACGTGGACTAGGAATTTTCTTACGCATGTTTAATTTATAGAATTTTTCTAAGTAAGGATGAACTTGGCTTAATACATCTTCAAACTTAAATGTAGGATCCTTTGCGTATAGTCTTACTAACCAAGGTACAAATTGTTTGTTTGGTGTAGGGTCAGCTTCTTGGAATCTATCAATACCAAACTCAATTATTTCGTTTGGATCTATATTTTGTAATGGATCATCACCGTATATTCTTTGTACGGTTCTATCATTAATCATTTTTTGATATAGTGGTTGACCTAACTTTTGTATAGTTACATCACGCCTATATTCTACTAAAAATTCATTTGCTCTCATCATGCCACCTGAATAATCGGTAAAACACTATCTTTCTTTTTATGGGGCCAAACTGTTCTAGCTATATAAACTTTTCTATCAGAATCTAAAGTATAAAATAATACATACAAACCATTAGTATTATCATGAATATAAAAACTTTCACCAGGGGCTAAAGTTTTAAGTTTAGCCTTAGCTTTACTTAATTTATTCATTGTGTTTATAATTTCTTGCTGTGGGACATTTCTTTGAATTGCTCTATCTACAAGATGTTGATCTATTTTAATTAAATAATTTCCTGCCTGTACATTACCTGCGTATGTTCTAGGTTTTATATCTTCTTCTAAGTTACTTTCTTCAGGCATCCACCAAGGATCTACTATTACAGGAGTACCATCTTTTCTTTGCATAAAGTTGTCTTGATGCAAGTCAGGTGTATAGCCCATGCTCTTTCCCATTCTTATTATTATACTTAAGGTTTGATACAAAAGTTTTGGGTCTTTGATAACTTTTAATTCATTCTGCCACTCTTTCCCTTCATAATTAAACCATAAAGGATAATTAGCATCATCTAAAATTGCGTCTACCATTGAATCAATAGCATCAAAAACATGGTAATTAATATGAAATAATTTTTCTTGTCTGATTTGTACGTAGTTGTGACCTTTATATTGGAAAGGTTCAAAGCCATCAAATTTAACTAAGAATGGATTAGTTGATTGAGCCATGCAATATTTTGCCCAAGAAAAAAACATTTGTTGATCTGGACTAAATGTTAATCCTTTTGCTGTGCTTTTCGTACCAAATATTTTTAATACTTTTCCTGTACCAGGTTCTAAGAATGCATATGCGTCTTGCCCTGAACCCAATAATTTATACCCTTTTCGTTTCATTATTCTAGGTATATCTTCATGCATATCTGAAGGCATCTCATCTAACACTTCTGCCTCATCTATTGCAGGAGCGTAGTTTAATTCATTTAATGACTTTCTAAGAACCATAAGATCACTGCCACTAAAGGCTATTTTTTCTTGTGTTTCTGGACTCAATTTACTAATATCAAATTGTTTGTAACCTACAGTGCTTGCAAATCGTTTTATTAAATTTTGATACACTTTACTACGGCTACTACCCTTTGCACTGAATACTAGTATTTTAGGTTGATAGCCTTGTAGATATTCACGAAATGCTTGTAATACTGTTCCTAATACTCTATTAGCATCGCCACCACCAGTCATATCATAACTATCATTACGACTAAATTCAACTTCAACCATATCATCAGAACCTAATATTGGTGTGAATTTAATATCTATGTAACCTTTGTTTCTGTCATATGCTCTAGCTGATGCTTCACTAGGATGATGACTTGGATACCAGTTTAACGGAAAACTAGATTCTGGCTCGTATAGTTCTGTTACTTGTTGTTCTTCTTTGTACATCCTATATTGATCAACAGGATCATCAGGCCACTTAGTTATATAAGGAATTCCTAATTCTTTTAATCTTTTTAGTGTTCTGGGCCCAGGTCTTTCATCAACAAAGATAACTTTCTTGACATACACATTAGTAAATGGAATTGGTTTGGTAACACGTTCTTCAAATTCTTCATGACTACCATATAATGTTACTTTATGATTATTACGCAATGCATCACGATCTAAAATAATTTGTGTATCGGCAAAATGAAATGCCCAATAACGTGGGTCACGTGTCATACTAATAGTACCATCATCTATGCCAGTGGCTCCAAACCCCCAACCGTGTTGTATTTCTGGGCTACTTGGTAATATGTAACCTGTTTTTAACATACCAAGTATACCTTTACGGGTAGTTGTGTGATATAGATGATTACCTTCTGTTATAAACTCGTTTGCTCTCACTGGAAAATCTCCGGATGTTTTTCACCAAATATCTTTATAAACTTTCCAGCCATTTCATCTGCTTGGCGCTCAATAGGACTACCAGGATAACTATCACCTGGCTTAATCATATTCAACTCACCTTGGCGTACATGAACTAATTCGTGAAACACTGTTCTTAATATATCTACTAAGTTACGATTTTTTGCATACACCCATACTTTGTTATCATCTGTAGTGTGACGACCAGTATGATGTCCTTTTTGTGCTTCTTCAGTATCATAACTTAATTCTATTTCGGGATTAGTTTTGAGCTTTAATACTCGTCTAGACCACTCAACAAATTTAGGAACCATTTCTTCAGTATCTACTTTTAATACTGCTTCCATTATTTGTTTATGCTCTGCTATTTTTTCTTTTTCTAAGAAAGTATCTGCGAAAGACTTACATAATTCCTTAATTTTATCATTTCTAGTACACATCACATGAAATGTCTTACGCATATAGTTACTACTGTCATCTTGCGTAGGATCTTCGTACCCGCAGTATACTTTATGCACCCCTATCTGTTCTATCAAGTCTGTGCAATCGTCTCCATAGCGTTCACGCATCATCTCACTACATGGACTTAGTGTAGTAATTATGATGCTTCCTGCAGGAATATCTCCGTATTGATTCATGTATTTTTCAACTGCTGCTTTTTCAGCGTGAACTCGCTGATCACCTTTTTGATAATTGACTGCACAAACGGCTTCGTCTTGTGTATCAAGTACACATGCTGCTACCATGCCATAGTAGTCAGGATCACGTTTTTGTCCGTCAATAATCATCTCACATAACTTTGCAAGAATACGGTCTAGTTTTTGTGTGTTGTGGATTTTAAAGTCTGAAATACGCATAATTAGTATTTATGCGTATTTGGCTATGTGCGTAGTTTAGCTAATTTGAAAAAACGTAAAATATGTAGATATATCCAACCAATATCTAATTCATACCAACGATTACTTAATTTAGGACTAGCGGGATCTAGATGATGATTATTATGTAATTCTTCTCCACCTATGATAAATCCTATAGGGCTAATGTTTCTGCTTTGATCTTTGGTTTCACCATTACGATAACCCCACCAGTGACCGATTCCATTGATCACACCAGCAGCCCAAAAGGGTATCCATATCATTTGTATTCCCCATATTATGGCGCCCACCCAACCAAAGACAATGAGGTTGAACACAAGGAGAATACTAATGCCAAGTCTGCTGTGAGGAGTGTATACATTGCGCTCGATCCAATCATCAGGAGTCCCAACACCGTAACTATTAACCATTTCACTATCTTTGCTTGCGTCATTATAAAGTAATGCTCCTTTGAATAGTACACGCCAAATGCCGTATGTAACTGGACTATGTGGGTCGCCCTCTGATTCGCAAAATCTATGATGTTTACGATGAATAGCTACCCATTGTTTAGTAACCATGCCTGTTGTAAGCCATAACCAAAAACGCATAAAATGACTTACGATAGGATTGAACTCTATTCCTTTATGTGCTTGGCTACGATGTAAGAAAAGTGTTACGCACACGATTGTAATGTGTGTGCAGATAAGTGTATATAAGATTTCTGTCATAGATTAATGCTCACTTAAACCCTCTGGGCACGACTCCTTTGGATAGCGCAGCAGCCGCGCCCTCACGGTCCTAAGGTGAAGCCTGTATTGTATTACAAGTTCTTGATCTGTGGATAGTGCCGTCAGGCATTTTTTCTTCTTTCCAATCAGAACAAACTTGTTCTTCTTTTTCTTTTTTCTTTTCTTGAATTACTTGATCCACTGTCCAATTAGCTGCCATCCAACCCATTGCACTAAAGAAACCCCAAATAACCATTTCTGCAATCATAAATTAACTCAACTTGTCTAATGAAACTACGCTATTATCACCATATGCTGCTTGTAATAACACACGTGCTTGTGATGCGTTGTCGGCAAACACAACAGTATTTACTGTGGTAGAATTGCCTCCAACTTTTACTTTGACTCTAGCTGAATATTTGTTTATTTTCTCTAAAAACTCTTTGGCTTTCATTAGTGTTCTCCGTAAGGAACAACTGGGCGATCATCATCTGGATTAGTGTTTGGATCCATTATGCTCTTTCACGTTTAAGAATACTACGAATGAACCAAGCTTTCTTGCCATACAAGTCTTGCAACTCTGCTAGAAAGTTTGCAATTCCTTGTTGTCTTTCATTCGTTGCTTCATCGAACATTGGTATAATTAATTCAAGCATTCTTTCAATGTCACTTAATGTTTCCATAAACATTAATTCTGCTCTAGGAATTTTTGTTTGATCAGGAATAATAGTTAGTTCACCATAACGCTGTAAACTTCCAGGTGTATAATGACCTAATATTCTTATGTACTCAGCGATTCTGTCAATTGTGTTGTGAACATCATTATAAAGATTATCATAAAATTCATGATATTGTGGGAAATCACTACCTTCAATATTCCAATGAAAGTTTTGTGATTTAATTGCAAAGCTTTGTGTACTTGCTAGTAATACTTTTAAGTTGTCTGATAGCATTTTAATGTCTCAATAATAGTGTACTTAGTACGTTTGGATCGTTAGCACTTATATCACCTTCACCAGGCGCAACAATAACATTGTATTTTAATCCACCAGTTTTTGGTTTTGATGTATATTCATCATAAGATAAAATAGAACTTGGACTAATACCGTAAGCCTGTCCTAAACGCATTTTTAATTCTTTTAACTTGTCAGGTTGTACTTGCCATTGTCCTGCATCACCTTTAATTAAATTACCTTTTTCATCTTTGACTAATAAATCTTGGAACAATTTATCAGGAACAATGCGAGAATTCTTTGTGCGTTCTAAATTAGGGTCAGCGGCTTTAACTTGTTTTTCTTGACTAGTATGAGCTCCTTCACTCCAATTGATAATAAAGTTTGCTGGCTTTTGTGCAAGAGCAGCATTAGCCATTTTTGTATAAGCATAGAATTTAACTGTAGGATTGTCTCTTGCAATTTCAAATGCTAATCCTAAATATTCAGGACTAAAGAAATCTCCTGCGTCATGCCAACGAATAGAAACACTATAAGGACCCTTTTTATATGTTGCACCTGCTTTTGCTTCTTTTGCAATTTCAGCATTTAGTTGTGCTTTGAATCCTTGTGGGTCATTTAATAAGAAAGTAAGAATTCGTGCATCGCTTAACCAAGGACCATCATATTGAATCTTACCACCTTTCATAGCAAAGCAATCTACTTTACATGAGCCTGCACCAGGACAAGTATTAACGATAATGATTTCATTTGTTGTCTCATCAACCGCAGAACCAACCAATGCAGCAAAACCAATGTTAAAGAACTGTTCTAGTTCGCCATTGCTGTGTTTCATTTTTTCGTTCTGCTTTAATAACTTAGCAGGGCGTTGTTTCATCGCATCTTTTAATTTATCAATATCATACTTCTTACCTTCAGGTGAATAGAAACCTAATACTGCACTACGGTGAATATAAGGCATTCTATACTTGTCTAGTTTGGTTTTACCACTGATATACTTTTCTTTACCCTTTTTATCTACTTTAGGCATTCCTGTCTTTTTGTCTATATCAGCAGTACCACGAATACGGTCTAGATAATCTGTTAGTTCTTGTCCTTTTAATTCACGTGTGCTTGCTGGAAGTTTAGTTGCTTCTTCAACTTCTTCCTCTTCAATTTGGTTTGGATTATAAACATATTTTCTTACATCATCCTGTTCAGCTTTAGCAACAAATTGCTGAGGTGTCATAATTAATATACCACTAGGTGCACCTGGTAGTTGCGGTTCAATACCTTCAAAAAGTTCTATATATTTCATTTGTTTGGCTCGCCTGTAACTTTATTTCGTATCATTGTTTTTACATCACTCTTTATGTCAGCTGGTATATCTCTTCCCTGCATACCATAAATAGCTCTACCAACTGGTAGTGCAACATCTCCGATACTCTTTAATACATCAAAAAGTTTATTTGATTTTGGTTCTTCTTGTTGATTATTATTTGGTTGAGGATCTTGTTCTTTTAATTTTCTATTTTTGTAGAATTCTTCATCCTGTTCTTTTTGTTTTCTTTCAAACTCTTTACGTTCTTCTGCTTGTCTAGCAATCAATCGTAATAATCTATCTGCACCGGCATCAGGATCATATCCTGCACGCTTTAATCCACGTTTAAATTTCTCACGTGTTGATAATTTTTGTGTTTCTTCTATATTTGCATTACCTTGTTGAGGAACTATTTTAGCTTTTACACCTTTTGGTATCATAGTATTAATTGTTACTTCATCACCAAAATCTCTATTAGTATCAATTGCTCTTACACGTTGGTTTCCGTGCCTGTCAGTGCTTAGTGACGCTACTCTTTTGCTAATATCATCAACACCATCTCTACTAGTTAAAGAAGTTCTACTTTGAATGTATGTATCGTGTGGTGATCTGTCATCAAAGTCCGTGTTATTTTCATAAGTCGCAACTTTTCTTGTTGGTACTCCCTTAGGATTATATTGTTGAACTTGCTTGTAGCTAGGCATTAATTTCATAAGTTCAGGGTCAGTAATCTTTTCCCCTGCCTTTAACTGTGAGTTGATTTTGTCTAGATTTTGATAAAACTCAGGTGAATGTTGATACGTTTGTCTTTGAAAATCACCTAACTTAACTCCGCGCTCATTCCAAGTACGACCAATTGTAGGTTGTATGGTATTATCCACTGGATCAACCCATGTTGATTTTAATCTTTGTCTTGCATCACCTTGAGCATATGCACGTTTATCAAAATCTGCCCAATATTGTTCATCTCCCTTTACAAACTCAGCATGTCGTGCTTGGCGTAATGCCTCGTCATTTTCAGCTGGTGTACGCATAGGTGCATTTGGAACACCTAAATTAGGTAAAATTCCCTCTTCATCAATGCTTCTTTCTCTAATTGGAACACCTTTGGGATTATATCGCTGTACAGGTCTTGCACTAGGAGTTAATTTAGGATTTCTCATTAATGCTGCATCCTGTGCTATTTCTCCTGCTCTCATTGTTTGGTAATCTTTTTCAATTTGTTGTGGAGACATAATACCTAATGTTTTAAATTGTGCTTCATCTCCTGATGCAAATGCTTGATCAACTGCCTGACTTTGTGCTTTCATTTGAGGCGTATTATATTGTGCAGATAATCTATCATCTATTTGATCTTCAGCAACTTCCAACTCTTTTTCAAGCATTTGTTTTTTGCCTTCAATGTACTGATTTACTGCCTCAAGATAATCACTTGCTTTAGTAATCTTTGCTTGAACCCAACCATCAAGTCCCTGTATCTCACTCAAATCTTTTATGTTTTGGTAAATGTCTTTTGCATTTTCAAAACTTGATCTTAATTGATTGCGAGCCATTTCAACTTCATGGTCAGTACGCTTTGGCATGAGTTCAGTTTTAAATCTTACACCTTGACCTGGCGCTAATAATAATTCTTCTTCTCTTAGTTTTGCTTCTGCCATGCCTTTTAGTATATTACTCTTTGTATCAATGCTTTCAGATTTTGTGCCCCAGTTCTTTGCACCTTTCTTACGGCACTTTACTAGTGCTCCACTTGCATATGCACTTGGCCATACTTTGTAACGGCTTTTTACTTTATAGTAACAAGCATCTTTCTTTTCATTAATCATTTCTTCTGAATACATTGCTCCGCCGCACTCTGGACATTGTTGATGTCCTTCTTGTATGCTTTCTTTTGGCACACAGTTAGGAACCATCTTACCGCCTTTTTTCTTCATACCAACTTGCTTATGTGTATCCCAACATTTTTCATCTAATTGCTGTTCTTCATTTGTATTTTTTACGCAGTTGGGATAAGTTTTACCAAACATTTTTTTGTTACCTTCTTTATGGTAACCTTTCCAACATGCTTCATCAAGCTCAGCTTCATTTGTTTTCTTTTTAGTAGCAACATTGATTGCTTTGCCACTACGTTCTGGATTTGGATCTTCTCTGCGCTTACGTGATGCCGCACTTGCACGACCCTTTTTACCTAAACTATGTGCTTTACTTTGTGGTAAGCATTTTGGTTTACCCTCACTGTCATCGCCTCTAGCGCAATCACCACGAATCTTTCCATCAGGACCAAATCGTACCCACTTCTCCTTAAACCATTTATGTAAGTTTTCACTTAATGTTTGTTCGTTATTAATTTGCTTGTGTTCAGCAATAAACTTTTCTGCATTTTCAATTAGATTACGCATATCTTCAATAGATTCGCAATTCCAACGGCGAAGTGCCTTATTGATTGGGCTATCAGGATTACGCTTAGTCTTTGCACTTGCATGTGCTTTCTTCATGCCACTCATTCTAGCACAGAAACTTTTACGGCGTTTAGCACTCTTACTACCTTTCTTTAGCTTACTAGGCTTTGTAGTAACCGCTGTCTTTAGTTTACTGCCTGGATTCTCACGACGATATGCCTTTACTGCTTTGCGACTCATACCGTCAGTCTTATCACGTTTGTTAACCTTTTGCCAATCTTCTTTTACACCTTGTTTTTGCTTTTCTTCTTTTTCTTTATTATAATCTGATACGTCTTTTTTTATTTGTGCTTTTTGTTCAGGAGAAGGCGCTACCGGTTGTTGATTATTTTTGTTATAATCGTAATCTGTTATAGCTTTACGTAAAGATTCATCTT